>Ga0182735_1002563_pt1 | contig 10896 bp, 12 predicted proteins | sample eDN5th30CKraftMG_FD_128524 | JGI IMG/M metagenome (GOLD analysis project Ga0182735, IMG submission 128524) | Enriched Miracle-Growth compost microbial communities from Emeryville, California, USA - eDNA 5th pass 30_C Kraft MG (version 2) (version 2) ... | reverse complement strand
TCGCTCGAACTCGCCTTCGATCACGGGTCCTTGCCCACCGTCCGATGCTCGCTCGTCGAGCCCGGACCGCGGGCCACGCCGATCCGAGTCGAATGGATCCCGGGTGGGTTTCACGTTGCCCACCACGATCGCGTTGCGAAGCGCAAGGTGCATCAAGGCTCGGCGGACGGGCGGGACGAGCAGAAGCAAGCCGGTGATGTCGGCAATCAGGCCCGGCGTCATCAGCAGAACCGCCGCGACCACGACCATCGCGCTGTCGAGCATGGCGCCGACCGGGGGCTCGCCGCGCGCCAGGGCTTCCCGCACCTTCAAGGCGGACGACAGACCGCTGCGCCCCAGAATGGCGCTTCCCAGGATGAACGTCGCGATGACGATCCCCAGCACCGGCCAGAAGCCGAGCCATTGGCCAGCCTTGATCAAGACGGCGATCTCGATCAAGGGTAGGGCGACGAGAATGATCGGACCAATCATCGAGTTACTTTCGGTCAGGGTGGCCGGCCATGCGAGCTTCGGTTCCGCGCGATCCACTTGCCGCGCTTGGATTCATCGCTCCGATCGCCTAAATTTGACTGAGCCGGTCTTGTCTTCAAAGGGTAGGCACCGAATGCGCCGATGCTTACGATGGGTCCGGCATCCGTGGAGACCCGCGCGCACCTGGAGCTTCCCTACGGCGCCCAATGTATCTGGGATGGCGATCATGGGTTGCCTCGCGACCCTCTGCTTGGAAAGCACCATAGAGCATGGACGGCAAAATCGACATCTTCACGCTGCTTTTCCTCGCGCTGGCGGTGGTCATCATCCTGCGCCTGCGTAGCGTGCTCGGCCGCAAGAGCAGCGAGGACGATGCTCGCGTCGAGCGCTACAAGGCCGAACAGCGGGCCCGTGCCGCCGCGCAGAGCCAGGACAAGGTCGTGACGCTGCCCCGCCGCGATCGCGCGGAGGTGCCGGCCGAGGTACAGCCTGCCGCCGCCGCTGCGGCGGACATCGAGGAGAAGGTACGGACGATCGCGTCAGGGAACGCGCCGCTCGCCGACGGCCTGATCTCGGTCGCCCGCGCCGACCGAAGCTTCGATCCCGAGCACTTTCTTGTGGGCGCCCGCCAAGCGTACGAGATGATCGTAACGGCATTTGCCGAAGGCAACCGAAAAACTCTGCGCAATCTGCTCAGCAAAGAGGTGTTCGACGGCTTCTCCACCGCCTTGAGCGAACGCGAGGCTCGGGGCGAGCAGATCGATCAAAGCTTCGTCGGCATCAACAAGGCGGAAATCGTCGAGGCGGAGTTGAAAGGCAACACGGCGCATGTCGCCGTCCGGTTCGCGAGCGAGCTCATTTCCGCGACGCGTGATCACGGCGGCACCGTAATCTCGGGCGATCCGAAGCGTATCAAGGAAGTAATCGACATCTGGACGTTTGCCCGCGAGGTGACATCGCGCGATCCGAACTGGAAGCTGGTTGCGACACAGGCGCCGGGCTGAAACAGCCCTAACGCCGTTGCTTTCAACACCCGGAAACCGCAAAAGGACGCAGGCCTTAGGATATGCAGAGCCTAGCCGGAGGGCACCGTGGTGGGCGGCGCGATCCGGTCAGTGACAGCTCCGATTGATGGGGTTCGTTTTGGGGGAAATCGGAACGGCGGGATTGCGCGCGCGTCGCGCGGCCATGGTAGTGTCGGCGGTCTGCATATTTTCGGGCCTGTCGATGGCGCCGGCGGGCGCCGAGGGTTCGTCGACGCTGCCCGGTTGGACGACCCACGCCGTTCCGGCCACTACCGGGTCGATCGAAATGCCGAAGCGACCTTCTTCTCCCGATCATGAGCGTGGCAGGCGTCCCGATGCCAAGCGGCAAAGCGTGCCGGTGAAGCGTGAAAGCAAACCGGCCTCGGCCTCCGCGGGTAAGGTGCTGCGCGGGAGGACAGGCCGTGCGACGCTCGAACCCGTAACATTCGGAGACTTGCCGGGATGGGCCGACGACGACCATCTGGCAGCCCTCAAGGCATTCCAGGCATCTTGTCCCCAGGTCGTTGCCGGCAAGGCAGGCAGATCGACCGGCTCCGATGCCGCTGCCCTCGTGGCAGCCTGCACAACCGCGCTGGCGCTGCCTTCCAAGATGACACGTGTTACGGCGCGTGCGTTTTTCGAGTCGCAGTTCCGGCCGCATCGGATCGTCCACTCGGGCTCCGAAGGATTGCTGACAGGTTATTACGAGCCTGTCATCGAAGGGTCCCGGGTGCGTCAGGGGCGGTTCCAGACACCGCTCTTCAAGCGCCCGGCGGACCTCGTCAGTGTGGGCCCGGGAATGCGTGCCGGTTTGGACAGCCGCCTCACTCATGCGCGTCAGACGTCGGCCGGTCTCGCGCCATTCGCAACGCGTGCCGAGATCGATGCAGGCGCGCTTTCCGGCAAGGACCTCGAGTTGCTCTATCTTGCGAACCCCGTGGACATATATTTCCTGCAGATCCAGGGCGCCGGCCGCATCCGCCTGCAGGACGGCACGTTCGTCCGCGTTCAGTATGACGGTAAGAACGGCCACCCTTACACGTCGATCGGGCGCTATCTCATCGATAAGGGGCTGCTGGCAGCCGACAAGATGTCGATGGGTGCCATTGGCAGGTGGCTCAAAGCGGATCTCGCCCGGGCGAGGGAGGTCATGAATCAGAACGCGTCCTACGTCTTTTTCCGGGAGATGCCCGCCGATGCCCGCGGGCCGCACGGTGCGTTCGACGTGGCGCTGATCGCCGGTCGTTCATTGGCCATAGACCCCAGCTTCCATCGGCTCGGCAGTCTGATCTACGTCAGTGGACCGTCCCTCATGCCGAAGGGAAAAACACGCCCCTTCAATCATCTCATGGTGGCGCATGACGTAGGCGGCGCGATCAAAGGAGCGGAGCGCGCCGACATTTACTTCGGTACCGGCGACAGCGCCGCAAGTCAGGCCGGCGGCGTTCGTCACCGGGGTCACCTCTTCGACCTCGTGCCGAACGTCTCCCGCTTCGAGCCTGTCGCCGAGCCTCCGGCTCCCAAGAAGCAATGAGTGCAGGCGGTGAACGAAAGCCGCCAAAGCGGCCCCCGAGGCCTTCCCTGAGCGCCGAGGAACGATCGATCTGGCAGCACGTGGCGGCATCGATCGACCGGCGTGCGAAAGGCAAGCCGAGGGTTCCGGAAGCAGAAGCGCCGGGAGGCGATGGGGATCCAGCGCAGGGCATGGCAATCGCGCGCAAATCGACCCTGAAGCCACGCGTCGAGTCCAGCGCAGCGGTTGCGGACGGCGCTTCACAGCGCTTTCTGGACCGACCGGTGCGAAAAGCGACCGCATTACGTACGCAGACAGCCATTCCCGAAGTCGATCGGCGCAAGGCCCGGCGCATAGCGGCAGGAGTTATCGAGATCGAGGCCCGCTTGGACCTGCATGGCATGACGCAGTCCGCTGCCCACGGACGTCTCATCGGATTTCTCCAAAGCGCCGTTGCCCGAGGTTTACGGACCGTGCTGGTCATTACCGGCAAGGGCGGCAGTCGGCAGCCATCGCCGACCGGCACGGCGTGGTGGGAGGCAGACGATACCGGGATACTGCGGCGCAGCGTTCCCCGCTGGCTGGCCGAGCCGCCGATCCGCGGCCTCGTCATCGGTTGTCAGCCGGCGTCCCCGCGTCACGGAGGTGACGGTGCGCTCTACATCCTATTGAAGCGCAGAAAAGAGGGCGATCGGGGCCGATGAGAATGCGCCCAGGCGCGCGGTAATCAACGACTTTGGTGTCCCATGGACAGACTGGAATCGATCCCCTAATGAGCCCACCATGATAAAGCGCGCATACGATTGGATGCTGGGGATGGCCGGGCATAGGCGAGCCCCCGAGGCGCTCGCGGCGGTCTCGTTCGCGGAAAGCTCGTTTTTCCCGATTCCCCCGGACATCATGTTGATCCCGATGGTCCTCGCGAACCGCGAAAAGGCATGGTTCTACGCGGGAATTTGCACGATCGCGTCGGTGATCGGAGGTGTCGCGGGATATGCGATCGGCTATCTGCTGCTGGAATATGTCGGCCAGCCGATTCTGGCCTTCTACGGCCAGTCGGGTCGCTTCGACGAGGTCGTGCGCTGGTTCAATGAATGGGGCGCCTGGATCCTGATCGCCAAGGGTTGGACGCCATTCCCCTACAAGGTGCTGACGATCTTCGCCGGCGCAGCCCATATGAACCTTCTGGCGTTCATGGCAGCCAGCGTCGTGGCGCGCGCCATGCGCTTCTACCTGGTGGCAGCGTTGCTCTATTGGTTCGGCGAGCCAATCCGTCAGTTCATCGAGCAGCGCCTGACCATGGTCACGACGGCGTTCGTGATCGTGCTGGTGGGCGGCTTCGTTGCCATTCGGTATGTCTTCTGAAGGCGTCTGTGGAGGCGTTATGTCCCGAGTTGCGTCGTCCCAGCGAGAGCCGGCTTATCGTTTCGGCGGATTTGCCTTGCTTGCAGCCCTTTGCGCGATCCTTGGCGCACTTGCGGCACAGCACATCTGGGGCATCGAGCCTTGTGCGCTCTGCTTCCAGCAGCGCTATGCATATTACGTCGGGATTCCGGCACTTTTCATCGCCCTCGTCCTCGTTGCAGCCGAATATCCGCGTGCTGCCGCCGCTCTCTTCTTTCTCGTGGCGCTGGCCTTCCTCGCCAACTCGGGGCTCGCCGTCTATCACTCGGGCGTCGAGTGGAAGTTCTGGCCGGGACCCGATACGTGCTCTCAGGCACCGGGTGCCTTGGCGCCGATCGGTGGCGGGTCCCTGCTCAACGACTTGAGCAAAACGCGTGTTATCCGCTGCGATGAAGCGTCCTGGCGCTTCCTGGGACTGTCGTTCGCCGGCTGGAACGTGATCGGCTCCTTCGTGATTTTCGTCGCCGCGCTGCAAGCCGCCTTTGCGGCTTCGTCCCGCACTCGCTGACTCCAGAAGTTATCCACAGGCAGCGCCGGTGCCGCTCAGGCTCACCTCCATGGCTGCGAAGTGCCTGATTCACAGGCTTTAGGTGTGACTTGATGAATGAACGTCAAGCAAAATACCGGATTCAAATCTCGAATTTGTCATGGTGTCGCCATCACGCAACGATTTATTAACCTTCGTTCGCGAACGACGCAGCAACGCGACGGGACGCGAGGTCGAGGGAGGCACCGGATTATGGTTGTCGTCTGTCGCTCCCGGTTGCCCGGAGTCGTGCGCAAAGGGTTCCCGGTACCCGCTGAGGTCCTGTTCAAGCGTCGTGCGGATACGGCCGGCGTAGCAGTCAACAGCGGCGATACGCCGAGCAGTTTTTCGGTCATGTGGTGTGGCGGTGTGTTGCGTAAGGACCAGAGTACACCGGTCCGAAGTGTTTTGAGTGTGTTGCGTAGTGCCAGTGTTTGTTCGGGTTGCGTCGAGGCACAGTCAGTAGCGTTGGTATCGCGTTCCGTAGCGTACGAGTCTCGGTCGGTTGTGTCTGCGTCGGTATCGGTTGCGTTCGAGTCTGCGTGCAAGGCGTCAACGTTCCCTGCGTATGAGTTTCGCGTAGCGTCAGCGTCCCAGTCGACTGCGTTGGGGTCGGCCCGCGCTGAGAGTCCCTCGAGCACGCTCCCTCTCGTACTCAAGTCACTCGTGCGGCGGGCCGTCGCCGCCAAAGTTTCGCGTCGGTGGCGACGGCTCGAGGATGCTTCGTCAAGTGTTGTTCACGAAATACGCCGGCGTTTGAGGCGTCCGACATCGAAGTCACATGCCCTGGTATCGCGTCGAGTTCCTGTAGCGTCGGTTGTGTCCGGTGTCGCGTCACCTGAAATCTCGCGTTACGAGGCGTCGTATTCCGTATTGCGTCAGTCCTTGGCTCGCGGACCGCGAATTTCTGGATCCCCTATCGGCAGTTCACCGCGTGAGAGTTTGCGTCGTGCCCTTCTCGTTGACTGATGGATCTGAAGCCGCGATCGAGAACGTCGTCTCTCTCCCCCTGGAGACGGCCCGGCGATCACCCCCCACCGGCTGGCGATCCATCGGCGACGCGGCAGGCCAGGTGCTGAGTAGCGTCGCGTACCGATGTGCCGTTGCGTCCCGTGCGTACCCGACCCTCCGTCCGGAGGACGATGATGGGGCAAGGATCATCCCCCTCGTCGTGTCAGCAGAATAGTGGAGTGGCATCCCCCATCACTCCCGGGAACGGCAAGCGCTGAGAGTTGAGCACCAGATCGGTAGCCCATAACAGCTCATAGCAAGGTCCCGCGTAGAGCTGTCAGTTGCTCGAGGCGCTTGCCGGCAGATCCCCTGCGACGTCACCCCCGTAAAGATCGAACAGAGAGGCAAGTCCCATGGTCATTCACATCGATCCCGCCTCGACACAGCCAAGTGGCGAAGAGTGCCCCGCTCACATCAATCCGATCCTGTGGCAGCAGTCGCTTGGGCTTGCGCGCCAGATCGCGGCCCGTGTCTTCCGTGACGGCGGGACTCCCGAGGACGCTGTCGTAGCGGTGGGACTGCCGCCGTCGGGTGACACGATGACATGGGACAAGGCCGTCGACGTGATTGCGGCCGAACTCTCGCGGACCGGCTCTCCGGCGCTGCGAAGAGCTGCGTGACGCAGCTCTTCGAGTGGCTCTTTGACGTACGTATTCACTGCACAAGAACCGGTTCGGAACTTTCCGAGCCGGTTTATTTTGAGCGATACACCCTCTCGGCGCCCTGCTCCCGCAGCGCTTATCCGGGGGACTCGGACTTTGGGTGCTCCCGGGCGAAGCCGACGCGTCGGCGGCGGCGATGCTACCCGCGCCCTTGCGGTGCCTGTGCTTCGGCATCGGGGCACTGATGGAAGGCGCTCGCCAGCGCGGCCTCGCGATTTGCAAATTCACCTATCGGTTCGCCGCCTTGCGCATGCGTGCGAATGAAGGCCTCAGCCAGCCCGCTCTCCTGCCCGTCGAGAACTTGCAGCGCCGTATATTGGATCTCGTCTCCGACCCGACGGCGAATCAGCACGTTTTTCGTTCCGCCGTAGCTCGCGGTGAAGACTTTGCATGGCAGCCTTGGGCGGGCCGCTCTCGTCGGCTCCGTGACAAGGCGGGATGCCAAGTCGTCCATACCTCTGCGATTGGGCTCCGTCGATCCCTGGGACGGGTAGACGGACGGCGCACTCGACGTTGCCGCCGTGACCTCGCGCGATGGCGTACGCTCGCCAGGTTCCGGATCGCTATTCCGGCCGGTGCAGAAGCGCCGGCGATAGCTGTCGGCGACATACGCGATCGAACGGCCGTAGCGGCGGTCCACGGCCCACCGGCCGGCCAGGTCACGGAATGTCACGGGACGGCCAAGTCGGCGCGAAGCTGCAATAATGTCGGCCTGCTTCTCGCGTGTGCGTCGGGCAACCGGACGATCGACCCACTCGCCCGAGTAGGCGATCAGATGCTGCATCTGGCCGAGCACGCCGGTGGAGACGTCGGGAAAGCTGTCGCCGGGCACGCCACCGCCCGTGGTTCCGATACCTGCAAAGTTGTTCTGAGACGGACTGACGTCGCCGCGTCGCGACTCGGTCCGGAACAGGAGGTAGTTCGTTTCCACGATCATCTGGAAGAACGCATAGTCCCAGCGAACCCTCAAACGCTCGCCATGGGACTTGTAGTAGGAGGCGATATTCCGAAATTTCGGCTCCATGTTCGGGTTGCGGTCGGCGAGGAAGCGCATCAGGCGCGAGGGCGTGACGCATGCCGGAACACGATTGTCGCCGCGCATGCGAATCTCGGGCAGCGACTGCGCTTGTGCGGGAGCCGCGCTTTCATGGAGGCCGATCATCGCGGCCATGAAGGCAACCACGAACGCCGCGGGCGTCCTCGTGCGGCGTCTACGCAGCGCCATTGGGCTCAACTCCGTCATGCAGCCGGAAAAACGAGAAGCCGGCCGGGATACCTTGGTGTCTACCTCACGAGAGGCCGTTCGACGCTGCCGCTTGTGCAGCGCGAGTGCGTCAACCTTCGGGACAGAGCTCAAAGGCTCGTTCGAGGGCTTGCGACTGGCTCGCGAACTCGGCTTCGATGGCACCGCCTTTGGCATAGGCGGAGATGTAGGCCTCCGCCTCGCGCTTCTCCGCGCCCTCGTTGACGTCGAGAACCGTAAAATCCGTGCCTTTGTCGGAATTGACGCGAATGATCAGCGCTTTCTGCCCGCCGTAGCTGGCTGTCCAGACGCGGCAGCTCTTTGCTCCCTTCGGACCGTGCTGGGGCTTGTTCTGCGGAGCCGAACGGGGCGAGCTCGTGCCGATGGTTCCGGCGGCCGATGCCATCGTAACGGATGTCCCCTGATCGGCGGCTTTGGGCGTCTCCGGCGACGCGGGCTCCGATGCCGGCGAATTCAGGATGCTGTATGAAGGCGGCGACGCCCCAACTCCGAGGCCACTCCGCTGCTCATCCTCGGCCGTCCTGCCGTCCTCGATGGCCCGGCGCGCGAGCTCTGCTCCCGAAACACGACCCGATTCAGGCTCATTGATCTCTGATCTGGCCGCAGCCACGGCCGGAGCAGCGCCGGTGCCGCGCGCCTCCGCGACCCACTCGGGATGCGGATCGGGCCTGTCGCAGAAATTCTCGCGGAAACGCTCGGCGATCGATTCCAATCCGGAGACGTAGTCCGATCCCGGCGCCCATTTGCGAGCGAGATCCCGGAATGTCACCGAGCCCCGCGCGCGCCGCTGCATGGATTTGAGAATTCCCCATTCCTGCACTTTACGCGTCCGCTCGGCGACGGGGTTCTCGATGGTCTCTCCCGAATAGAGCAGCACATGTTGAAGGTGGGCGAGCACGCCGGTCGGAACGTCGGGAAAGCTCTCGCCGGGATTGCCGCGGCCCGTTGCGCCGAGGCCGGCAAAGTTGTTCTGGCGAGGGCTGACGTCGCCGCGTCGGCCATGGTTGCCGCGGAAGCTCAGGTTCCCGGTCTCGAGCAGCATCTGATAGAACGCGTAGTCCCATCGCAGCTCCAGGCGCTCACCCTGCCGCATGTATTCGACCGCGATCTTCTCGAAGCGGGGATCGAGGCGCTCGTTTCGGGACTTCACGAAGGCCATCAGCCGGCCAGGGGTCACACAGGCTTCAACTTTGTTCTTCGCTGAAACCTTGATTGCAGGCACGTCCGCCAACGCGTGTGCGGTCGGCAGGAGGAAAAAAGCGGCGGCAAGGCACGAGGCCACGGTACGCGTCATGAACATTCCCCCGACTGGCTGCGCGCGTCTGTCCGAAGGTGCGGCTGCATAGCAACTCATGGTTAATTATGCACCCTATGGTTAACGCCCCGTTAATTCCCGAATCGGAGAGTCGCGCGGATTTTGGGCGCGAGTAGGAGCCTATTTGGGCATGATTTGGAATGTTCCGTGGTCGAATTGCGACCGAGTCGTGACGGCATGATCCGCTACGCGATCGATTATGGTGATTTTGTGCAGCCTGCTGTGAATTATGAGGACGACCGGCGGCGCTCGATGGCGATTCCGACCTCTGCACAGCCCGGCACGATGTCGGGCTTGGCGACGGCAATGCGAGCGATCTCGACGCGCGGGTCCGAGAGACACGCATCCGCTATCCGCTCGGCGAGCGTCTCGATCAGATTGAAGTGCTTTTGGGCGACGATGTCGCGCACGCTGTCGACGACGGAACCATAGTCGAGAACGTCCTCCAGCCGATCCGAGACGCCGTCGTAGTCGTCAACCACGTCGAGATCGATGCTGACGTGGACGCGCTGCTCGTATCGCCGCTCGACTTCGAAAATACCAACGCTCGCCATCAGCTCGAGGCGGCTGATGAAGACACGTCGTGAGCTGTGTCCGGTCACTGCAGCGTATCCTTCGAGCTCTGTCATGGAGCGGTGCGGCCGGCCAGGTGCTGCCCCGCGTCGAGCGCGATCATCTGGCCTGTGAGCGAAGGTGCGTCAAGAATGAAGCGAACGGCCGCGGCAATCTCCGAAGGGGCCGTAGCACGCCCGAGCAGCGTCGAGCCGACCTCCTCGGCAAACGCCGCATCGTCCTGATAGATGCTCGGCAAGACCGGACCCGGTCCGATGCCGTTGACGCGGATGCGCGGGGCGAGCGCCTGCGCGAGCATGCGGGTTGCGGTCAGCAGCCCCGCCTTCGCCAGGCTGTAGGACAGGAAGTCCGGGGTCGGAGCCAGAACGCGTTGATCGATGATGTTGACGACATTGCCCTGCAACCCCTCCGGCAGGTGTTTGGCGAACGCTTCCGCGAGCAGCACCGGCGCCCGGAGGTTTACGGCAAATTGCCGGTCCCAGACGGAGGCGTCGAGCGTGCCGATGCCATCCTCGATGAATAGCGAGGCATTGTTTACGAGACACGTGAGCGGGCCAAGTGCTGACGTACACGCCTTGATCAGCGACGCCGCAGCTCCGGCGTCGGAGAGATCGGCACCAATCGCAATCGCATGGCCACCTGCCGCCTCGATCTCGGCGCGTACGATCTCGGCCTCGGCGACATTCGATCCGTAATGCACGGCGACCCGCCAGCCATGCCGCGCAAGATCGGTGGCGATGCACCTGCCGATGCGGCGGCTCGCACCGGTGACCAGTGCGTTGCGAGGGCCTTGATCGGTCTCGCTCACGTGCTCTCCTTTTTCGAACGACGGGCGGCCTTTGCCGTGTGCAGCTTAGCAAATTTCGGGCAAGCGGGATCAGTTGCCAAAAATTGAGGCAGTCGGAACTCTATCGCATCGCCGAAGCATCTGCGATGCCGTCTTTCCGTGCGGTCGCAGGCGCCAATTTAGGCATATATTTCTGTTCGTTACCCGCTGGCCACAGGCACTTGGCCAAACTCCGCGTGCCTGAATCTCGGACTTGAGAGTACCTCTGGACGCACGCGACTTTGATGTGGATGACAGGCGATTCGTGCCTGGTGCCAACGGATACCTTCGGAGAAGCGGGATGGG
>Ga0182735_1002562_pt1 | contig 10897 bp, 10 predicted proteins | sample eDN5th30CKraftMG_FD_128524 | JGI IMG/M metagenome (GOLD analysis project Ga0182735, IMG submission 128524) | Enriched Miracle-Growth compost microbial communities from Emeryville, California, USA - eDNA 5th pass 30_C Kraft MG (version 2) (version 2) ... | reverse complement strand
TTGCGTAGCACCTGCCCCTCCGGCGACCCCGAAGCAGAAATATATAAACAGGACAAGACAGCTTTCAGCAACGAAGTCCACCGGAAAGCGGCTCTTCTCCTGAATGAAAGCGGGTACGGCCACATTGCTCAATCATTGATCGAGCAGGTGGACCAGCTGTGGGAAAGCACAGACCTGGATGGTCTGCTTCGCTGCGTGGGTACCGGCCGATATACTGATTGATTAATGCATATGTAAAGGCGGACATAGAAGAAACGCGTCATTCAGGGTTGCCGACACGCAGCAAGCCATCCTCGCCGCGAAAGAACGCCAGCATCTCCTGCAAGACGATATCGGGCTTTTCTTCGGCCAGATAGTGGCCGCAATCCACCGCATGGCCGCTGACCTCGCCGCGGGAAACATCCTTCCATAGTTGCAGCACGTCGAAGTTCCGGCCCACGGCGCCATGCTGCGCCCATAGCACGCGCAGCGGCACGGCAAGATGGTTTCCGGCATCCCGATCGAGCGCGTCCTGCTCCAGGTCGATTCCCGCGGAAGCGCGATAATCACTGCATATGCTCCTGGCCGTAAGAGGCAGGGCGATACAGCGTTCGTACTCCGCCAGCGCCTCCGGCTGAAAGGCGGACAGCCCCGCATGCCGGCGGCCCGACACATTGTGCAGGTAGGCGACAGGATCGGCTTCGATCAGCCGTTCCGGCAGCGGCGGCGGCTGGATCAAGAAGAACCAGTGCCAGTAGTCGCGCGCGAAAGCCATGGACGTGCGCTCATACATGGCGAGAGTCGGCGCGATATCCAGAAAGAACAAGCGCTCCACTCGTTCAGGATGGTCGAGCGCCAGGCGATGGGCGACACGCGCGCCCCTATCATGGCCGCCCACCAAAAAGCGCCCGAACCCTAGCTGCCGCATGAGTTCCACCATGTCCCGCGCCATGGCGCGCTTGGAATACGCCTCGTTCTGCGCGCCCGGCTCGGGCCTGGACGAGTCGCCGAAGCCCCTTAGATCGGTAGCGACGACCGTATAGCGCCGCGCCAGACCGGGGGCGACCCGATGCCACATGACGTGAGTCTGCGGATGGCCGTGCATCAGCAGAAGCCCCGGCCCCCGCCCACCCACCCGCGCGTGGATGCGCACGCCATCGTTCACGGTGATATCGGTGGTGGAAAAGTTTTCGAACATATGCGTCGCCTCTGCATTGAATATATTTCCGCCCGGCGGATGTCACCGATAGTGTAGAGCTCTGGCGTAGAGGCGCCCGCCATGCGGTAAACGGAAATGCCGGATTGCCTCTTCATTCCCCATGATTTAGGGAAAACCATCAGTTGACCATCTGGCTCATCCCTGCTGGAATACCAGTATGCCAACCAATATCAACCTACTTCGAGACCAGGCTTACAAGCTGCTTTTGGATATGGTCATCAGCGGGGAATTGCGCCCCGAAGAGCCCTTGTCCGAACGCAAATTGGCTGAACGCCTGTCCATGGGCCGCACCCCTGTGCGCGAAGCTTTGCGTGCTCTGGTACGTGATGGCGTAGTGGAAAGCCAGGTGGGCCGCGGCACTTTTGTACGGCGCCTGTCTTCCGACGATGTGCGCGCGGTGTATCAGGTGCGGCAGGCCCTGGAAGGCATGGCGGCCTTTCTTGCCGCCAAGAACGGGCCGACCAAAACACTTATGGGTTTGGGCATGCAAATGAAATACATGCGTGAACATTCCGACGACTACTCCAGGTCGCAGATCGACGACATCGGCGCCGAATTTCACCGGGAGCTTTTCATGGCGGCCAGCAACCCCATGCTGCTGGAGGTCTTCGAGCCTTTGCGCCTGCGCTTTCAGATCGCCTTCGGCTTGCCGGGCCATAACAGCACAGACCAGTTGCGGGACACCCTCAAAGAACACCTGCATATCCTGGAAGCCATAGAGCGCGGCGACAGCTCCGGCGCCCAGGCAGCCATGCTGGAGCATCTGGAGCATGGCTTGCAGGTACGCCTCCACGCTTTAGAAGACATGAATGCCGCTAGGCCGGATAGCCAAAATCATTCCATTCAAAAAAGCCTGTAGCGGGTTACGCAGCAAACATCATTCAATAGTCCCCGCTATTTTTATCAGGAGAGAGGAGAGTACGGATGAACATCAAAACAATCTGCAGGTTTGCCGCTCCCATGCTGGGCCTGCTGGCCGCGGCTACCGCGCACGCCGGCCCCACCCTGGATGCGGTCAAAGCGCGCGGCGAACTGATCTGCGCCGTCAATGGCAGCCGGCCGGGCTTGTCCGCCGTCGACAGCAAGGGCGCGTGGTCGGGACTGGACGTGGACTCGTGCCGCGCGGTAGCCGCCGCTGTGCTGGGCGACGCCAGCAAGGTACGCTATGTCAAAACCACCACCCAGACCCGCTTGACGGTGCTGCAGACCGGCGACGTGGACATGACCGCGGCCAACACCACTTGGACCATGAGCCGCGATGTCACGACCGGCCTGGACTTCACGCCCACCACTTTCTATGACGGCCAGGGTTTCATGGTCAACAAGAATCTGGGCGTCAAATCAGTCCAGGAACTGAACGGCGCAACAGTCTGCGTGCGGCCCGGCTCCACTTCCGAGGAAGTCGCCACCGATGTCGCACGCAAATACAAGCTGAACTTCAAGATGATCGTCATCGCCGATCAGAAAGAAATGAATACCGCCTTCTTCGGCGGACGCTGCGATGTGGCGGTCCAGTCCACCGCCGGCCTGGCGGCCAATCGTTCCGTGGCGGCCAGCAATCCGGACGACTGGGTGATCCTGCCGGGCGTTTTCGGCAAAGATCCCGAAGGCCCCATCGTGCGGCAGGGCGATCCCGAATGGCGTGACATTGTCGCCTGGACCACCTATGCAATGTTCGAAGCGGAAGAGCTGGGCGTCACATCCAAGAATGTGGATGACAAGCTCAAGGATACCGACGCCAACGTGCAGCGCCTGCTGGGAGTCAAGGGCGGCCTGGGTTCCAAGCTAGGCCTGGATGACCAATGGGCCTATCGCATCGTCAAGCAGGTGGGCAGCTACGCCGAGAGTTTCGACCGGAATCTGGGCAAGGATTCGCCCTTCAAACTGGAGCGCGGCCTGAACGCGTTGTGGACGAATGGCGGCCTGCTTTATTCACCGCCGTTCAAGTAAGCCGGAGGCCGGGCCGGTATGGACGCAGGAGTAAAGACGCGAGACGGCCGCCGGCGTAAACCGCGCGCCGCGTTTACCTGGCAAGCGCTATGGCGCAGCGAGAAAGCGCGCGGCCGCTTCTATCAAGTCGCGGCGGTGGCCGCCGTAGCGGCCGCCATTCTCTTCATGGCGGGCAACGCGGTGCAATCCATGGCCGCCCGCGGCATGCGTATCGGCCTGGGCTTCCTGTGGAATGAGGCCGGCTTCACGCTGGCTGAATCTGTACTGCCTTTCCATCCCACGGATACCTTTCTTCAGGCGTTCATAGCGGGGCTGGGCAATACACTATGGATCTCCTTGGTTTCGCTGATCTTCGCGACGGCGCTGGGCGTGCTGCTTGGCATTGCACGGCTTTCATCCAACTGGCTGATCTCGCGCGGCTCGGCGGTGTATGTCGAAATCTTCCGCAATACGCCGCAACTGATCCAGATCGTCTTCTGGTACACCTTATTCACGCTATTGCCGGGCGCCCGCCAGGCTTGGCACGGCATGGACTGGTGGTTCCTGAGCAACCGGGGCCTGGTGCTGGCCTGGCCCGCCGACAGGCCGGCTTTCACCATAGTGCTGCTGACGCTCGCGATCGGCCTGGCAGGCATCTATTTTTTCGCCAAATGGGCCGATAGGCGGCAGCGGCGCACCGGCCAGCCCTTGCCTGTGTTCGGTTTGTCGATACTTGGGCTGGCGGCGGCGGGGCTGCTGGCCTGGCTGGCCACCGGCGCGCCCACGGCCATCGAGCATCCCAAACTGGTTGGATTCAACTTCCGGGGCGGCATGGCGCTGTCGCCCGAATTTCTGGCGCTATCGTTGGGGCTGGTGCTGTATTTCGCCGCCTATATTTCAGAGATCGTCCGCTCCGGCATCCAGTCCGTAGGCAAAGGCCAGATCGAGGCTGGACGCGCCGTCGGGCTGCATGGCGCAGAGCTCTACCGGCATATTATTATGCCGCAGGCATTACGGGTCATCGTCCCGCCCATCACGGCGCAGTACATCAGTCTCATCAAGACCAGCGCACTGGGCGTCGCTGTGGGTTATCCGGAATTGTTCAATGTCAGCAATTCGATCATGACGCTCAGCGGCCATACGCTGGAATGCGTCGTCATCATGGGCGCCGTGTATCTGCTGCTCGCCCTGTCTGTCTCGGCGCTGATGAACGCCTTCAACAAAGCAGTCGCCCTTCGAGGAGCCGCGAGATGATCGCCGCCACGGTCCGTTCACATGTACAGATATCGGCGCAAGTGGAACGGCCCTCGCCCCTGCGCAGCGGAGGGCCGATCAGCCGGATAAAACAAGGCCTGTTCAATAACGCCCACAACACGGTGCTGTCTATCATCGCCCTCATAGCGCTATCTTATGCGGGCTGGCACGCCCTGCGCTGGGCGATACTCGATGCTGTCTGGTACACCCATGACGCGAATCTGTGCAAACAGGCCACAGGAGCTTGCTGGGCCATCGTAGGCGAAAAATATCGGCTGATTCTGTTCGGCACTTTTCCGTACGACGAGCAATGGCGCCCCTTCCTGGCGATTGCGCTGATCATGGCCTTGAGTATTGTGTCGGGCTTCCGCCGGTTCTGGTCGCGCAACTTGATGATCGCCTGGGCCGCATTGCTGCCCACCGTGCTGGTTCTGATGCTGGGAGGCGTCTTCGGCCTCAGACCGACGGGCACGCACCTGTGGGGCGGTCTGCCCCTGACGCTCATCATGGCTATCGTCACGGTGGCATTCGGCCTGCCCGGAGCGATTCTGCTGGCGCTGGGGCGGCGATCGAAGCTGCCCGCCATCAAGGCCTTATGTATAGGCATCACCGAAATCACGCGCGGCCTGCCGCTGCTGGTGGTGCTGTTCATGGCCGCGATCATGCTGCCCTTATTCCTGCCGACGACGTTCCGCATCGACAAGTTCGTCAGCGCGCAGATTGCCATGATCATTTATTTCGCCGCCTACGCCGCGGAAATCGTGCGCGGCGGCCTGCAGGCCGTGCCCAGAGGCCAGTACGAAGCAGCCGAAGCGGCCGGGCTGAAGTACGGGCAGCGCATGCGCCGGGTGATCTTGCCGCAGGGCTTGCGCATCGTGATACCGGCTTTGATGAATGACATCATCCGCGCCTTCAAGAATACGACTTTCGTCAGCATTCTCGGGCTATACGACATTCTCGGCGCAACCAGCGCCGCCACGCAAGACCCGCAATGGGTGCAATTCGCCCCCGAGGCTTACCTGTTCGTGTTTGCGCTGTACTTCGTCTTCTGCTTCAGCATGTCGAAATACAGCGAATCGCTGGCCCGATACCTTTCCCAAGGGAGAAATTATTGATGGACACAGGAACCGCCGCCGCTAGGCCAGTGGTGCAGCTCAAGGGTGTGAACAAATGGTATGACAGCTATCATGCGTTGCGGGACATCAACCTGGAAGTCGCCCGTGGGGAAAAGATCGTGGTCTGCGGGCCTTCCGGCTCCGGCAAGTCGACCATGATACGCTGCATCAATCGCCTCGAGGAGCACCACGAGGGACAAATCATTGTGGACGGCATCGAAGTGACCGATGACGTCCGGAAAATCGAACAAATACGGCGCGACGTAGGGATGGTATTCCAGGGCATCAATCTTTTCATGCACCTGAATGTCATGGACAACCTGACTCTCGCTCCAATCTACGTGAATAAAACGCCCAAGCATGAAGCGGAGGAATACGCGAGAAAGCTGCTGGCGCGTGTCGGCCTGGCCGAGCAAGCCAGCAAGTATCCCGGCCAATTGTCAGGCGGACAGCAGCAACGGGTCGCCATCGTGCGGGCTTTGATGTCCAAGCCCAAGGTCCTGCTGTTCGACGAGCCGACGTCGGCGTTGGATCCCGAAATGATCAAAGAAGTCCTGCAGGTCATGACCGAACTCGCGCAAGAGGGCATCACCATGATCGTCGTGACCCACGAAATGGGTTTCGCGCGCAAAATGGCCGACCTGGTCGTGTTCATGGACGCGGGCCGCATCGTCGAGGCGGCTCCGCCTGAAGAGTTTTTCTCCAATCCCAAGAGCGATCGAGCCAAGCAGTTCCTGAGCCAGATCATCAACCATTGACCGGAGCCTTTCATGCAGTCCGCCATTGCGCCTCGCATAGATCTCATCAGCGATACCGTAACCCGGCCCAGCTCCGATATGCGGCAGGCTATGGCGCAGGCGGAAGTGGGCGATGAGCAGCGGGGCGAAGACCCCAGTACGAACTTGCTATGCGCCAGGGTGGCCGCCATGCTGGGCAAGGAAGCCGCCCTGTTCCTGCCATCGGGCGTCATGTGCAATCAGATTTCCATACTGGTGCACTGCCGGCCAGGCGACGAGATCTTTGCCGATGAATCCGCGCATATCGTCGGTTCCGAGGCCGGCGGCCCCGCGGTTCTGGCCGGTGCCATGGTGCATGCCCTGGCGGGGCGGCACGGGATGTTCACCGCTCAACAGATCGCCGACCGCATCCGGCCGCGCAAGCGGAATACGCCACGCGCGCGTCTAGTGGTGCTGGAGCAGACCGTGAATCGCGGCGGAGGCGGCGTTTGGCCATTGGCGCGCGTGATGGAAATCGCCGAATTGGCCCAAAGCCATTCCATGGCCGTGCATATGGATGGCGCACGCCTGCTCAACGCGGTCGTCGCATCGGGTGTACCGGCACAGCGCTATGCCGAATATTGCGACACGGTTTGGATCGATCTGTCCAAAGGGCTGGGCTGCCCCGTCGGGGCGGTTCTGGCGGGGTCGGCCGAGGTGATTGAACAAGCTTGGCTCTGGAAACATCGGCTTGGGGGCGCCTTGCGGCAATCCGGCGTGCTCGCCGCCGCGGGGCTGTATGCGCTGGACCATAATATCGAGCGCTTGGCGGAGGACCACGCCAACGCCCGCCTATTCGCCGATCGCGTGGCCGGGCTGCCGGGCGTCAAGCTGGATTCCGATGGCGTACAAACCAATCTAGTGTTTCTCGATGTGCGGGGTACCGGCTTCACCGCACAGGAGTTAAGCGCCAAGCTGTTGCGGCAGGGCATCCGCATCGGCGCCGAAAGCACTTACCGCTTGCGTGCAGTGACACATATGGATGTAAGCAAGGCCCAAGTCGAAGAGGCCGCCGACGCGCTGGCGGCTGCCCTGGAGTAGGCGCCATAACGGCCGGCAAGCTCAGGCGATCTTCGCCAGCGCCCGCTCGATATCCTGGGCGTTGTCCGGCCGGACGAGCCGCGCCACTTCCTGGCCGTCGCGCAGAAAGATCAGGGAGGGCCAAAGCTTGATGCGGAACGAGCGGCCCAGGGGACGGCCGCTGCCGTCTTCTATCTTTATGTGGGGGATGTCGGGATGGGCCTTGAATGCTTGCGCAATCAAGGGCTGTGCCGCGCGGCAGTATCCGCACCAGGCCGTTCCGAATTCCAGCAGCAAGGGGCCGGCGCGTGTGTCGATGGCTTCGCGCGCGGGTTCCTTGTGTTCGTAGTCATAAGTCATTGCCATGCTGTTCTCCTGGGCGACCATAGTAGGCGCCGGCCGCAAAAATAAGCAAGCCCCATACCGGCCCGTGGGCATGCGGAGCGTGAGCTCGCTTGACGGCCACCGTGACGAGGCGAGGGGTCTACTTGACGCAGAGCCATCAGGCGCGCCATCGGAGCGGAACTGCTCATCGGAGAAATCCGCCTCGACCAGGCGTCGCCCGGGCCGGCCGGAAGGCGGGATCGTGTGCGATACACTTCGATATAGACAATCCCGTCCGGCTGTGGCCTCGAACACCAACACCAAAAGAATCCGACCATGTTGACCGTCCTGCAACGTGTATCGCAAGCCGGCGTCTGCGTCGGTGGCCGCAGCGTCGGCGCCATCGGGCATGGCTTGCTCGTGCTGTTGTGCGCCGAGCATGGCGATACCTGCGCCGAGGCGGATGCGCTGTTGGCCAAGATACTGAAGCTGCGCATATTCTCCGACGAAGCCGGCCGCATGAATCGCAGCGTGCAGGACGTGGGCGGCGGCCTGCTGATCGTCAGCCAGTTCACCCTGGCCGCCGACACGAGCAAGGGCAATCGCCCAAGCTTTACCGCCGCGGCCGCTCCCGAGCAGGGGCGAGCCTTGTACGAGCATTTCCTTGCGCGGGCCCGTGAGCTGCACCCTGTCGTTGCCAGCGGCGAATTCGCCGCCAACATGCAGGTGCAATTGGTGAATGACGGGCCGGTCACCATACCGCTGCGTATCGCATCATCGGCGGCGCCTTGATCGCGGCATTGGAAACTTTTCAGACATCCCTTACGCGCGCACAAGCGCTCCCTTACGCGCAGATAAGCGCTGATGCGCACATGTAAGCAACAATTATCTAAGGGAAATCACCGATTTGGAGTTTTTATGCGATCCGAATACACTAGCGCCCATCAAGGGGAGTAGCTTTCTTCCGCAGCATCGTCATCACGGCCGTCTTGCAGCTGCAAGCGCCCGGTGCTCGGGCAACATCGCCATGTTGCAAGCAAGACCTTGCCATTCAGGGCAAGGTCCGTCTCCAGCAAATGTAAATGCTGTGGCCTGTGTCCTGATGGACCAGGCCATTTTGCTTTTCCGGTTGTCCGCCGCGGCAAGTATGCCGCCCATCGGGCAATTCGGCCCGAGCGGCCCGGTCCACCTAATCGATACTTTATAACTTTGGGATGACTATGCTTGAATTTTTACAGACACTCAGCTGGGCGGCCGTCTTTCAGATCATTCTGATCGACATCCTGCTGGGCGGCGACAACGCCGTGGTGATTGCGCTTGCCTGCCGCAATCTGGACGCAAAACGGCGCATACAGGGCATATTATGGGGCACGGCGGGCGCCATCATTCTGCGTGTGGTCCTGATCGCCTTCGCTCTGACACTGCTCAGCATACCGTTCCTGAAAATCGTCGGCGCGCTGCTGCTGGTATGGATAGGCGTGAAACTGCTGATCCCTGAAGACGACGCGCATGGCAATATCGAAGGCGGCGCGTCCATCATATCGGCGATCAAGACCATTATCGTGGCCGACTTCGTCATGAGCCTGGACAACGTCATTGCGATCGCCGGCGCCGCCCAGAGCGCCCACTCGGATCACCAGCTGGGCCTGGTCATCTTCGGCCTGGTCGTCAGCGTACCCATCATTATCTGGGGCAGCACGCTGGTACTGAAGTTGATCGACCGCTTCCCCATGGTGGTCACTTTCGGAGCAGCGCTGCTGGGCTGGATCGCCGGCGGCATGCTGGTCACCGATATCTTCATCGTCGAGCGGTTCGGCGAGCCGTCCGGCACAATAAAGATCGCCGCCGAAGTGGTCGGCGCTGTACTGATCATCATCATCGGCAAGAGCATCGCCCGCCGCAAGCAGCCGGCCAACGCCAACGCTTAAACAGAACCAAGGCGCCAGCGCGCCGCCCTTCACCGGCGGCGCGCATCATCGGCATCTGCATGGGGGCGCAAGCCCCCTTTTATTTTGCGCGTTCGGATTTGTTGAGATCACGCCGACCCAGGACAACCGCCGCAAGCACGCCCGCCGCATCTGGGACGCCATCAATCGGTCGTCCAGCGCCGTGTAGGCGCTTCCTCGGCGCGTTCCGGCCGGGGCGCCACTGTCATGGGGCGCATGGCGGCGAACCGCCGCTGCTGCTCAGCCGCCGTCCGCCTTATCTGCAACCACCTCTTTCAGCGGGTAGTCGCCGCCCGGGAGGGCGTGATACCCTTTTTGCGTCCCGGGCGGCCATGTGCCCCGCCGCGCCGGCCGCCCACTTGACCGTTCTGGTGGCTGCTTCATGATTGTTCAATGTTCGACGGCCGGCGTCCGCGGATTTCGCGGCTTTGGCCTTACCGGCGCGATGGCGCTGTCCCGTCCGCGGTTTGTTCTGGCCGGTGCGATGCTGTTGGCATGCGCGCCGCCTGCTTCGGGCGAGGCCGCGGAGGATGCGAAAAACGCGACGGCGGTCACCACGCTGGCGCCCGTGGTCGTGACCAGCACGCATGTCGAGCAGCCGGCTTTCGATGTGCCCGCTTCGGTCGATGTGATCGACGGCGAGCTCATGCGCGACAGCCAGATGCAGGTCAATCTGTCGGAAAGCCTGGGCGGGGTGCCCGGCCTGCTGGTTCAGAACCGCCAGAACTATGCTCAGGATTTGCAGATGTCCATACGCGGCTTCGGTTCGCGCTCTACATTCGGCGTCCGCGGCATACGGCTTTATGTCGATGGCATTCCGGCGACCATGCCGGACGGCCAGGGGCAGACGTCCAATATCGACATCGCATCCATAGACCGCGTCGAAGTGCTGCGCGGCCCTTTTTCCGCGCTGTATGGCAATTCATCCGGCGGAGTGGCGCAGATCTTCACTGAAGAAGGCAGCGGCCCTCTGCGCATCACGCCCAGCTTTACGGCGGGCAGCGACAACCAGCGCCGCTACGGGCTCAAGGCCGGCGGCGCCATGGAGGGCGGCGGGCTGGATTATTTGCTGAGCGTGAACCGTTACACGACCGACGGCTACCGTGACCATAGCGCGGCGCGCAAGAACTTGGCCAATGCCAAGCTGGGCCTGTCTGTGGGCGACGGCGGCAAGCTCACGCTGATGCTGAACAGCGTGGATGTGAAGGCCGACGACCCGCAGGGCCTGACTTATGACGAATTCATCGACAGCCCGCGCAGCGCGGCGCCCAACGCCTTGCGGTTCAATACGCGCAAGACGGTCAAGCAGACCCAGGGCGGCCTGGCCTACGAGCA
>Ga0182735_1002559_pt1 | contig 10908 bp, 10 predicted proteins | sample eDN5th30CKraftMG_FD_128524 | JGI IMG/M metagenome (GOLD analysis project Ga0182735, IMG submission 128524) | Enriched Miracle-Growth compost microbial communities from Emeryville, California, USA - eDNA 5th pass 30_C Kraft MG (version 2) (version 2) ... | reverse complement strand
CTTCGGCTGATCGTCAGCCAGGTGAAACAGAAGGCTTAAGGAGCATATATGTCCGATAAACATCTTTCGAGCCAGTTCGACGCCGATCTCAACGCGGTGTCGTCGAAAGTGCTGGAAATGGGCGGTCTGGTCGAGTCGCAGATCATCGCGGCGATGCAGGCGCTGAACGAATTCGACATCGGCATCGCGGATCAGGTGATCGCGGCCGAAGCGCGTCTGAACATGATGGAAGTGGAGATCGACGAAGAGTGCAGCAACATCATCGCGCGCCGTCAGCCGGCTGCGCGTGACTTGCGTCTGTTGATGGCGATCTCGAAGACGATCACGAATCTCGAACGCGCCGGCGACGAAGCGGAGAAGATCGCCAAGCGCGTGAAGCGCATCAACGAAGACGGCGCGGGCCGCACGGTGAACATCGCCGAGATCAAGCTGTCGGGCGAAATGGCGGTATCGATCCTGCGCCGCGCGCTCGATGCGTTCGCGCGTCTCGACACGGTTGCCGCCGCGCAGATCGTGCGCGACGACAAGGCCATCGACGAGGAATTCCGCGCCTTCGTGCGCAAGCTCGTGACGTACATGATGGAAGATCCGCGCACGATTTCGGCGGGCCTCGATTATCTGTTCATCGCGAAAGCGGTGGAGCGCATCGGCGATCACGCGAAGAACATCGCTGAGTTCATCATCTACATCGTCAAGGGCACCGACGTGCGGCATATTTCGCGCGATCAGCTCGAACGTGAGGCGCTGAGTTAATCGCGCGCAATCGTTTCATTTCAAGCAAAAGGTCAAGAGGTGCCGATGCCCAGCAGTATCCTCGTCGTCGAAGACGAACCCGCGATCTCCGAACTGATTTCGGTGAACCTTCAACATGCGGGACATTGCCCGATTCGTGCGTATAACGCGGAACAGGCGCAAAACCTGATCAGCGACGTGCTGCCCGATCTCGTGTTGCTCGACTGGATGTTGCCGGGCAAGTCGGGCATCGCGTTCGCGCGAGAGCTGCGCAACAACGAGCGCACGAAGCACATTCCGATCATCATGCTGACAGCGCGCGGCGACGAGCAGGACAAGGTGCTCGGCCTCGAAATCGGCGCGGACGATTACGTCACGAAGCCGTTCTCGCCGAAGGAACTGATGGCGCGCATCAAGGCGGTGTTGCGCCGGCGCGCGCCGCAGTTGACCGAAGACGTCGTCGCGATCAACGGGCTGCGTCTCGATCCGGCGACGCATCGCGTGGCGGCGAGTCATTCGGGCAACGACATCAAGCTCGATCTCGGTCCGACGGAATTTCGCCTGCTGCACTTTTTCATGACGCATCCTGAGCGCGTGCACAGCCGCACGCAATTGCTGGATCAGGTGTGGGGCGATCACGTGTTCGTCGAAGAGCGCACGGTCGATGTGCATATCAAGCGTCTGCGTGCTGCGCTCAAGCCGGCGGGTTGCGATGCTATGATCGAAACGGTGCGTGGCAGCGGATACCGGCTTGCGAAGAGCGCCTGAGTTCTGCTTCAACGTTATCCGCTTTAACTTGCCGCATCAACGTCACTCAGACTCACCGACAACATGAACATCATCTGGACGCGTGCGATCGTGTCCCTCGCGCTGCTCGCCGCGCTCTGCGCCGCGATCGGCGCATTCGCGGGCTTGCGCATCGCGCTTGCCTTCGCGGTGCTCATGCTCGTCGTGCAGGGCTTCTTCGTCACGTATCACATGCAGCGCCTCTGGCGTCTGCTCGAAGCGCCGGTCTACGGCGAGGTGCCGAGCGCGCTCGGCATCTGGGGCGAGATCTACTATCGCCTGCACAAGCTCGCGAAGCGCTGGCACGCGCAAGTGCGTCAGGTCGAGCAACAGCATGCGCGCTTCATTCAGGCGATCCAGGCGTCACCGAACGGCGTCGCGATGCTCGACGATCACGATCAGATCGAGTGGTGTAACGACATCGCCGAGAAGCACTTCGGTCTCGATGCGAAGCGCGACTTGCGCCAGCACATCACGCATCTCGTGCGCAATCCCGATTTCGTCCGCTATCTGAACGCGCACCACTACGAAGAGATGCTCGTGATGCGCGGCATGGGCGTGAATCGCAAATACACGGTTTCGGTGCAGGTGTTTCCGTACGGCGACAATCGCAAGCTGCTTCTGACGCAGGACATTACCGAACTGGAGCGCACGGATTCGATGCGCCGCGATTTCGTCGCCAATGTCTCGCATGAGTTGAAGACGCCGCTTACCGTGCTATCCGGCTTTCTCGAAACCATGCGTGAGTTGCCGCTCGATGAAGCCGATCGCATGCGTTATCTCGACATGATGGAGCAGCAGGCGTCGCGCATGCAGAACATCGTGCGCGATCTGCTCGTGCTCGCGAATCTCGAAGGCGACATGCGGCCGCCTGGCGATGAACTGCTGGATATGCGCGCCGTGCTGCGTCATTTGGAAGACGACGCGAACAATCTGTCGAACGGGCGCCATCGCATCACGTTTCATAGCGACGATGCGCTGACGGTTGCGGGCGTCGAGACCGAAGTGATGAGTGCGCTCGGCAATCTCGTGACCAACGCCGTGCGTTATACGCCTGATGGCGGGACCATCGAGGTGACGTGGCAGCGCATGAAGGATCGTGCGGTTTTCACGGTGCGGGATACGGGGCTCGGGATTCCTGCGGAGCATATTCCGCGTTTGACGGAGCGGTTTTATCGAGTGGATCGGAGCCGGTCGCGGGATACGGGGGGGACAGGGCTTGGGCTTGCCATCGTCAAGCATGTGCTGCAACGGCACGGTGCAGAGCTCGACGTTAAAAGCGAAGTGGGGAAGGGGAGTATGTTTATCGTGAGGTTTCCAGGGTCGCGGACAGCGTTTAGGAAGTCGCTTGCGGCTTGAGTGGGTTCTGGTGATTGTCGCCGGATCCCGTTGTCGTGTCGGTCTTGTGCTTGTTTGCTTCCGCTTTCGTGGAATCCTGTTTTCGCGTCGGTCTATTAGCGTTGCCCCTGTGCGGGGCGGCAGTGCTAATAGACCGACACGAACGCAGGATTCCACGAAAGCGGAAGCGAACAAGCACAAAGCCCGACGCGAATACCGAATCCAGCGAAGAAGAAAACACGCACGAAAAAGGGCAAAAAACATCAAGAACAAAACTTAGCCAGCAACCCTAACTGCGCGTTGCGAATAGACTTACCCGGACGGCGCTTCCGATAATGCCCATCGCTCTGCATGACCCAAGCCGATTGATTATCGCCAAGACAAACCGATAACCCTTCAGCAATAACCCGCCGCTTTAACCGCCTATCGCGAATCGGAAACGCCACTTCCACACGACGAAAGAAGTTGCGATCCATCCAGTCAGCGCTCGACAAAAACACATCTTCCCTGCCATTCGCATAGAAGTAAAAAATCCGATGATGCTCGAGAAAGCGCCCGACGACTGACCGAACCGTAATGTTCTCCGAAAGATCCTCGACGCCGGGCTTCAACGAACAAACCCCGCGCACGATCAGATCGATCTTCACGCCCGCATGCGAAGCCTCGTAAAGCGCGGCAATAACCGTAGGCTCGAGCAGAGCATTCATCTTCGCGACGATGCGCGCACGCCGTCCCGCCCGCGCATGCTCGGCCTCGGCGCGGATCGCATCGATCAGCTTCGCATGCAGCGTGAAAGGCGATTGCCATAACTGATGCAGCGGAATCTCTCCGCCAATGCCCGTCAGTTGCTGAAAGACGTGATGCACGTCCTCGCACATTTCCTGATCGGAAGTCATCAGACCGAAGTCGGTATAAAGACGCGCCGTGCGCGGATGATAGTTGCCCGTGCCCAAATGGGCATAACGCTTCAACACGAACTTGCCGCCTTGCGACACGCGCCGCACGATCAGCATCATCTTCGCGTGGCACTTATGGCCGACGACGCCATACACCACATGCGCGCCAACCGCTTCGAGCTGCGACGCCCAATTGATGTTCGTCTCTTCATCGAAGCGCGCGAGCAGTTCCACGACGACCGTCACTTCCTTGCCATTGCGCGCGGCCTGCATCAGCGCATCCATGAGCGGCGAATCGGTGCCCGTGCGATAAATCGTCTGTTTGATCGCGACGACCTGCGGATCCTTCGCGGCCTGAAGCAGCAGCTCCAGCACCGGCTGAAAACTCTCGTACGGATGATGCAAAAGGATATCGCCCTGATCGATCGCATCGAAAAGATTCGACGTGTTCACGATCGCCTTCGGCACCGACGGAATATGCGGCACGAACTTGAGATCGGGTCGATCGACCATCTCGGGCAACTGCATGAGCCGCACGAGATTCACCGGCCCGTTCACGCGATACAGATCGCGTTCGCTCAGCTGACCTTCGTCGAGCAGACGCCGCACGAGATGCGGCGGCGTTTCCGCCGACACTTCGAGACGCACCGCGTTGCCCAGATGCCGCGCCGGCAATTCGCCCTGCAGCGCGACGCGCAGATTGGTGATTTCGTCCTCATCGACGAAAAGCTCGCTGTTGCGCGTGATGCGAAACTGATTGCAACTGCGCACGACGAGATGCGGAAACAGCTCGTTCACGAAGTGCTGCATGAACGAGCTCAGCAGCACGAAACCATGCGGATAGCCCGACAGCGCTTCGGGCATGCGAACGAGCCGCGGCAGCGCGCGCGGTGCCTGCACGATGCCCATCATCGCCTGACGGCCGAAGGCATCGGTGCCTTCCAGCTCGACGACGAAGTTCAGGCTCTTGTTCAGCACGCGCGGAAACGGATGCGCGGGATCGAGCCCGATAGGCGTCAGGACGGGGAGCAGTTCGTTGTAGAAGTAGTCGCGCGCCCATCCGGTCTGCTGTTCCGTCCAGTCCTCCGCGCCGTGAAAATAGATGCCTTCCATTTCGAGCGCGGGCAGCACGATGTCATGCAGCATCGAATATTGCTGGCGCACGAGCCGTTGCGCGCGCTCGGAGACGAGGTCGTAGACGTGCTGCAGCGACATGCCATCCGGCGAGAGCGAGCCGGGGTTGTCGCGCATCTGCTCTTGCAGACCCGCCATACGGACTTCGAAGAATTCGTCGAGATTGCTGCTGGTGATGCAGATGAAACGCAGGCGTTCCAACAGGGGAACCGTCGTATCGGCGGCTTGCGCGAGGACGCGCTCGTTGAAACCTAATATGCCCAGTTCGCGGTTGAAGAGCGGATAGCGTATGGACATCGGAGGGAGGGAAGGTGTCTCGATCAGATGGGCAAGGGAACTCTCGGATGCTCTCACAGTATGATGTATTTTTTATGACATAACGGATGTCACAAATTCTACTCACATTGCGGATAGCGTTGCCAGCGCAAACGCGCGGTTCCGAACGGGACGGCAAGGCCCGCTCGCCAGCCCGGCATAGAATAGAATTCGTGCGCTGCAGCAGCGCCGCTGTGACAGTGCTTCCCCCCACTTCACGATTTCTGGATATCCGATGGTCACACATCCCCATCTACTTGCCGCGGTCGACCTCGGATCGAACAGTTTCCGGTTGATCGTCGGACGGGTCGAGGAAACGCCCGCCGGCAGCCAGATCTATCAGGTCGACGCGCTGCGCGAGCCCGTACGCCTCGGCGGCGGCCTCTCGAAGGACAAGATGCTCGACCGCGCATCGCAGGTGCGCGGCTGGGACGCGCTGAAGCGCTTCGGCGAACGTCTGCGCGATTTCCATCCCGACCAGGTGCGCGCCGTCGCCACCAACACGCTGCGCGTCGCGAAAAACGCGCCCGACTTTCTCGCCGAGGCGGAAGCCGCGCTCGGGTTTCCGATCGAAGTCATCGCCGGGCGCGAGGAAGCGCGCCTCATCTACGCGGGCGCCGCGCATTCGGTGCCGGCGAGCGCGGGCAAGCGGCTCGTGGTCGATATCGGCGGCGGCTCGACGGAATTCATCATCGGATCGCATTACACGCCGATCCACATGGAAAGCCTCTATATCGGCTGCGTGAGCCATAGCCGCCAGTTTTTCCCGGCCGGCAACGTCGACGAATACACGATGCGGCAGGCCGAACTCGCCGCCAAACGCGAGATCCAGATCATTTCGAGCGAATACAAGGGCACCGGCTGGGATCAGGCCATCGGCTCGTCGGGCACGGCGCGCGCGCTCGCGGAACTGATCGAGGCGAACGGCTTCAACGACGAAGGCATCACGCACGGCATCTCGCGCGGCGGGCTGGAGAAGCTCAAGCGCGCGCTCATCAAGGCCGAGAACGTGAACCGGCTGAAGCTCGTCGCGTTGAAGCCCGATCGCGTGCCGGTGCTGGCGGGCGGGCTGTCGATCATGCTCGGCGTGTTCGAGGAACTGGGCATCGACTATGCCGATACGACCGATGCCGCGCTGCGCCTCGGCGTGCTCTACGACCTGCTCGGACGCTCGCAGCATCAGGACATGCGGACGGTGACGGTCGAAGGCTTCAAGCGCCGTTATGGCGTCGATGCCGCGCAGGCGGAGCGCATCGGCGAACTGGCGATCAGCTTCTACGACCAGCTCGGCGAACCCGACGAAGACGTGCGCGAGGAGAACCGCATGTTCCTCGCGTGGGCCGCGTCGCTGCACGAGATCGGACTGTCGATCGCGCACAGTGCGTATCACAAGCATTCGGCGTATATCGCGAGCAACGCCGACATGCCGGGGTTTTCCCGCACCGATCAGGCGCGTCTCGCCGCGCTCGTGCTCGGCCACGCCGGCAAGCTCGGCAAGCTCGCGCAGGCGCGCGACGTCGAATGGACGCTGCTGTTTTGCCTGCGGCTCGCCGCGCTGCTGTCGCGCCGGCGCACGGATGTCGGGCTGCCCGGCATCGAAGTGAGGCAGGCGAGTGGCGGTTTCGAAGTGCATCTGCCGAACGAGTGGGTGGCGAACAATCCGCTCACCGACTACAGCCTCGTTCAGGAAGCGATGGAATGGGAGAAGATCGGGCGGCCGTATCGCGTGGTATACACGGGCGACTGATTTTCGCGTCGTGAGAAAGAGAAGGCCCCGTCGAGCCAACGGGGCCTTTTGCGTTTCAGGGCTTCAACGTCCCTGCATGTCGCCGATGAAATGCCGCGCGTAACGAGCGTTGATATCGGACAGACGGAAGAGCGTGAGGAAGTCGGCGGTGTTGAAATCCGGATCCCATGCCGGCGCGCCGCAAATCCTCGCGCCGAGCCGCAGATAACCCTTCACGAGCGGCGGCGGGCTCACGTTCGCGCCGGTGCGCAACTCCTCGACGGGCAGCGGCGTGTGCGGGAACGCGCGGTACTCAGGGGCGGTGAGCGCATCGGCGGGTAGCGACGTGTAGAGATTCGCGGCGTAATGACCGCCGTCGATCATGCCGACGCTCGCGCAGCCGAGCATCGTCTCATAGCCGTTTTGCATCATGTACGCGGCGAGGCCGCCCCACAGCGACATGATCACCGCGCCGTTGCGATAGTCCGGATGCACGCACGAGCGTCCTACTTCGACGAGCTTCGGGCGCAGGTGCGTGAGGCGCGACACGTCGAATTCGCTTTCAGCGTAGAGACGCCCGATGCGCGCCGCCTGATGCGGCGGCAGCACGCGATACGTGCCCACGACCTGCAGCGTGTCGAGATCGCGCACGAGCAGGTGATCGCAATAGGCGTCGAAGGCGTCGACGTCGAGCCCTGCGGGGCCGGACAGACGCGCGCCCATTTCCTCCGAGAACACGCGAAAGCGCAGGCGCTGCGCGTCGCGCAGGGCGTCGTCGTCGCGCGCCCACGCGACTTGCAGGCGCTCGCGGCCCGTGTTCGTTTCCGACGTGCGCGGAAGGTGGCGGCGCGAATCGAGCGAGAGCGATGACGCTCCGAGTTGCAGGAAAGGCGTCGGCAGTTCTTGCATTGGCGTTCCTCGACAGGACGTTGCTGTGGCTTCAAGTCCTCGCCAATGTAGTAATGCACGGTGACGCTCGCATGGCATCGCAATGACGTTTCGATGAAACGACATCCGCATGAATGCGAGCTTACGACGCCTGAAGCAGGTCCGGATTGATGACCGCGCGCAGCACGCTTTGCCCGTCGCCGCCGCGCGTGCGCGACTGGAGCCACCAGATGCCCGACTTCTTGATCGACCAATCCGCTTCGTGGCCCGTCATGAGGAGCGCGGCCACCCGGCCGAGCGTCGGCTGATGCCCGATGACGACGACCGTCTCCGCAATGCCGTCCGGCCAGCCCGCCGCATCGAGCACGGCCTGCGCGCCGTTGCCGGGCGCGAGCGCGTCGACGACGCGATAGCGGTCGCCGAAGGCTTCGGCCGTCTGGATCGTGCGCGTCGCGGGACTGGCGAGCAGCACGGCGTCATCGTCGATGCGCGCCTTCAGCCACTTCGCGATGCCTTGCGCCTGTTTGCGCCCGCGCGGCGTGAGCTGCCGCGCGAGATCGCTCGACGCCTGATCTTCTGCTTCGGCGTGTCGCCAGAGAATGAGGTTCATCGATTGTCTCCGGATGATGAGGTTCGCTTTCGGATGCAGCAGAAAGTTGCGTGCCTGAGTTCGGCATTGCGGACGCGGGTCAGGCACGCTACAATCTGCGGCTCGTCGGAGCGTAGCGCAGCCTGGTAGCGCATCTGATTTGGGATCAGAGGGTCGAAGGTTCGAATCCTTTCGCTCCGACCACGATACACGAAGGGGTTACAAGTTACGGCTTGTAACCCCTTTGTCTTTTCTACGCTCTTCCAGGAGTCTCAATGCGCGCTGTTTCCGCCTTCGCTTGCGCCGTTTTCTTCACGCTCGGTCTCGCCGCCTGTGCGGAGTCTGGCCATCAAAAGCACGAACCGAAAGATCCGCCCGACTACAAGGGCGTGCCGACGGACATGACGCCGCCGTCGATGATCTCCGATCCTGCCAAGCCTCAGTAAGCCCCGCAAAGACGAAGCCCCGATGCGGGCGCACCGGGGCTTCTGACCCGCGCCAACCGTTCGCGCGGAGATACGGCACGGGCTGCCGCCAGTCTAGGAATTCGAGCGCGTCACGGCTGTTTGCGCTTGTTTCCGTGCGTAACGGGATGCAAGGCGCCTCGTGCAGGGATGCAAGAAACCGTAATGCGTAACTCTTCCCGTTTCGGCGATATCGGCGGGATTGATCCAACGAAACATTTGCTGCTCGGGTATCATCGCCCGAACTTGTTGCAAAATGTATCTGTCATGGATCTGCTCTGGATTTTTGCTGCTGTCGCGCCGCTCGCCGTCGCTTCGCTCGTGGCGTTTGCCGCGCATATCGATCCGTTGTCGGGGCATTGGCGCACGTGGGCGCCGAAAGACCGCTGACGGGCGTTACTGCTTGCAGCGGATCACCATCGAACGGTTCTTGATGTTCGCGCCGAAGATTCCGCCCACCGTGCCGCCTGCGGTCGCGCCGTTGTCGGCATCCTTCGAAATCACGTCGTAACCGTACGCGCCGCACGTTTCACCCGCCTGCTTGTAGCAGGCCGCCCAGCTCGTCGCCGCGTCGCCGCCGCTGCAGTTGATCGCGAAGCCCGTGTCGCCCGAAGGCAGATAGGTCATCGTCGGGCCGCTCGCGCAGCCGGCCAGTGCGCCGGTGAGCGCGAGAGCCGCGCCGAGCGCGGCGGTGTTGATCCTCATCGTCAATCTCATCGATCTTCCTTAAAGCGGCCGCCGGCTGTCAGCGCGGCGGCAGATAGCGCGCCGGGTCCGTCGAGCGGCCCATGTAGCGCACTTCGAAATGCAGCATGGTGCGATTGCTGTCGGTGTCGCCCATTTCGGCGATTTGCTGGCCCTGCTGCACGGTCTGGCCTTCCTTCACCAGAAGCACGCGATTGTGGGCGTAGGCGGTCAGATAATCGTCGTCATGCTTGACGATCAGCATGTTGCCGTAGCCGCGCAGACCGTTGCCGGCGTAGACGACATTGCCGCTCGCGGCGGCGACGACGGGCGTGCCCGCCGCATTGGCGATGTCGATGCCCTTCGAGTTCTTGCCGTCGAAGCTGCGAACGACGCTGCCCTGCGCCGGCCACACGAGCGTGACGCCCGGTCCGGCCTTGCTCTGCGAGGACGCCTGCGCGCCGGCTTCGCTCTTCGCGCTGCCCGCAGGCGGCGCGATGCGCAGCACCTGTCCGACCTCGATGGCGTCAGGATTCGCGAGCCCGTTCCAGCGCTTGATGTTCGCGATCGTCGTGCGATTCTCGCGCGCGATTTTGGAAACCGTGTCTCCACGCTCTACACGATAGAAACCCGGCGCGACCGGCCCCGTTCCACAAGCGGCCAACACTGCGATGAGCGATGCGCAGACGAGCCGTCGAATTGTTTTTTGCAAACCTGACCTCGCAAAGCATCGCCGCGAGCAGTGCGAGCACAGCCGCGCGGCGAATCGAAAGGCAGGATTTTACCGTCTCGGGTTTCCCCGGACAGAATGACGCCGCTTCGCCTACGCCTGCTCGCCGACGACGAGCCGCAGCGAAGCCGTCTCCGTCTTGCCCGGCGCGAGCCAGCGCAGGCCGCGCCCGTTGTGGATGGCATCGGGCAGGCCGATCCACGGTTCGACGCAGTAGAAGTCCGATGCGTCGGATTCGGTCCAGGTCGTGACCGCGTACCACGGCACGGAATCGGGCTGCTGCAACTCGAAGGCGATCGTGCGCTTCAGGCCCGGCAGATTCAACAGCACCGGTTCGTCGGACTGCCGCGTGAGGCAATGAAACGTATCGACGATGCCCGGATCGGCGAGCGAATAACGCGGCAGGCCGGGCTCGGCTTCGGTGATCGAGCCGTCCGGAAGCTGACGGCGCCGTTCGGTATGCGGCAGCGCGACGCTGCTCTCGCCGCGCTGGCCGTGCGGCAGATGAAAATAGAAGTGATGCCCGGCGTAGTAGGGCAGCGCGACCTCGCCCGGATTCGACGTCGTCAGCTCGACTTCGAGCGTATGGCCGTCGACGATGCGGTACGCCGCCTCGAAGCGGAACG
>Ga0182735_1002557_pt1 | contig 10912 bp, 4 predicted proteins | sample eDN5th30CKraftMG_FD_128524 | JGI IMG/M metagenome (GOLD analysis project Ga0182735, IMG submission 128524) | Enriched Miracle-Growth compost microbial communities from Emeryville, California, USA - eDNA 5th pass 30_C Kraft MG (version 2) (version 2) ... | reverse complement strand
CGGATCGGAAAGCCGGGTATGGGTCCGTTCTCTGTAACCGGACAGCCGAATGCGATGGGCGGCCGTGAGGTCGGCGGGCTCGCCAACCAGCTCGCGGCGCACATGAATTTCGACACGCCGGCAGATGTGGAACGGGTCGCACGATACTGGAAGTCACAAAATATAGCGCGACGCGCAGGTTTGAAGGCTGTCGACATGTTCGAGGCCGCTGGTGATGGACGCATCAAGGCCCTCTGGATCATGGGCACCAATCCGGCCGTGAGCATGCCCAACGCGAGGCGTGTCCGCGCGGCCTTGAAGTCATGCGATTTCGTCGTCGTCACGGACGTCACCCGAACCGACACCACACGTTACGCCGACGTTCTGCTGCCGGCAGCAGCCTGGGGCGAAAAGGACGGCATGGTGACCAACTCGGAACGGCGCCTGTCCCGTCAAAGGTCCTTCATGCCGCTGCCCGGCGAAACGCGGCCAGACTGGCAAATCATTTGCGATCTGGCACGACGCATGGGTTTTGACGAAGCTTTCGCCTTCGCGAGCCCGGCGGCGGTCTTCCGCGAGCACGCCGGACTTTCAGCGTTCGAGAACGAAGGGAAACGCATATTCGACATCGGTGGCCTCGCCTGCATCGATCGCGAGGCTTACGAAAGGTTTGCCCCTCGCCATTGGCCGACGCAAAAAACGAAGGTAGAGCCGGATCGGCTTCTTGGCGACGGTCGATTTCCGACGCCGGACGGCCGGGCTCGTTTTGTGCCGGTACGGCAGGAGGGCACCGCGCTCGTCACCGACGCCAGTTTTCCCATTGCCCTCACGACTGGCCGCCTGCGCGACCAGTGGCATACGATGACGCGCACCGGTCGCGTGCCGCGCCTGATGTCCAACGCGCCAGAACCGCTCGTCGACATTAATCCTGCGGATGCCGTTGCCTCTGAGCTTGCCGACGGTGACCTGGTGCATCTCTCGAGCAGCTACGGTTTTGCTCGGGCGAAAGTTCGTCTTACCGAGCAACAGCGCCCCGGCCAGGCATTTCTGCCGATGCACTGGAGCGGCCACTTCGCTGCAATCGCCGGCGCGGGTTCGCTCTGTACGCCGATAACCGACCCGTATTCCGGACAACCAGAATTGAAGCATGTGCCGGTACGGATCACACGCGAGGCTGTCGCCTGGACCGGCTCTCTCCTGACCCGGCGCGATCTGAGGCCGACCGGCTTCGTGCATTGGAGCAGGCGCGCCATTGATGGCGGATGGGTCTACGAACTCTGCGGCACCGAGGAGCCCGAAGGCGGCATTCTTCTGGCGCGAGGGCTTCTCGATGGCTTTCGGGGCGATCAGCTGCTGGAATATACGGACCGGCGCGGCCTGAGCTACCGCGCGGCCGTCGTCGATGAGAATGGCGCCATGGCCGAAGCCCTGCTCGTTGCGCCGCCTGGACAGTTGCCGGCGCGCGATTGGCTGATCTCGCTCATCGGCTCGCGCCAGCCTCTTTCCATGGCCGATCGCAAGGCGCTGTTGTCCGGCCGCTCTCCCATCCCAATGCCGACGGCAGGGCGGATCGTCTGCTCCTGCTTCAATGTCGGTGTGAACCAGCTTGGGGCGGCCATTGCCGCGGGCTGTTCGACCGTCGAGCAAATCGGCGCCCGATTGCGGGCGGGCACCAGCTGCGGCTCCTGCCGCTCTGAGATAAGGATCATGATCGATGCAGCTCATATCCGCGCAGCCGAGTGACGTCGCGCCGGCGCGCATTAAGCCATTGAGCGTTCTGCCGGTCTTCTTGCCTCTGATCGGAAAGCGGGCCGTCGTGGCGGGCGGGAGCGACGCGGCCGCATGGAAAGCCGAGCTTCTCGCGGCGGCCGGTGCCGATGTCCACGTCTATGCGCGAGAGGAGGACATCTCCGCAGAATTCACCAAAATCCTCGAGCGAGAGCGGGCCATTACACTTCACGCGCGTGCATGGGATGCTGCGTGCCTGAAAGGCGCGGCAGTTGCCCTGGCTGTCGCCGACAACGACGAGGAAGCCGCCGCCTTCGAAGCCGCTGCGCGCCAGGCGGGTGCCGCCTGCAATGTCATCGACAAGCCGGCTTACTGCCATTTCCAGTTCGGCTCGATCGTCAACCGTTCGCCTCTGATGGTCGGGATCTCGACCTCGGGCGCGGCGCCGATCCTGGCGCAGGCCGTACGCCGGCGCATCGAGACTCTTCTGCCTCCTTCGCTTGCTGACTGGGTAGCCCTGGCCCGCAAGCTGCGCGACAGTGTTGGCAGGCGTCTGACGCATGGCGCCAGCCGTCGCGCTTTTTGGGAAAGGCTGGTCGACCGTGCTTTCCAGCATGCTCCGGACAGCGCGGCGGCAGATGATCTCGGTAGGCATATGCTGGCGGTGGCGGACGAAGACCGGCGAGGTCACGTCACCTTCGTCGGCGCCGGTCCCGGAGACGCGGAACTCCTGACGCTGAAGGCCGTGCGCGCCTTGCAGGCGGCCGACGTGATTCTGTTCGATGACCTCGTTTCCGACGATGTGCAGGAGTTGGCGCGCCGCGAAGCCAAGCGGATCCTCGTCGGCAAGCGCGCCGGTCGCTCGAGCTGCAAGCAGCACGAGATCAATGAAATGATGGTGAAACTGGCGCGTGCCGGCCGGCGCGTCGTGCGGCTCAAGTCGGGAGACCCCATGATTTTCGGGCGCGCCGGCGAAGAGATCGCAGTGCTGGAGGCAGCCGGGATCGGCTACGATGTCGTGCCTGGCATCACGGCGGGACTCGCCTTGGCTGCGGCATTGGGCATCTCGCTCACCCACCGCGACCATGCCAAATCGGTTCGCTTCGTGACGGGGCATTCGAAGATGGGCGGATTGCCCGAGGACGTTGACTGGCGTGCAATAGCCGACCGGTCAGCGACGACAATTTTCTATATGGCCGGGCGAACGGCAGGCGATATTGCCGAGCGGCTCCTCGAAGAGGGCCTGTCGCCGCTCACACCGGTCGTGGTCGCGGCGGCGATCGGGCGCGCGACCGAACAGTTACGGACGACCGACCTGGCGGGTCTACAGGGATCGATGGCCGACATTGATGCAACGCTGCCGATTTTGATCGGGGTGGGCGAGGCGTTTCGGAGGCCGAGGGACGTCAACGCATCCTCTTCCGGACTTATGGCAAGCAGGCTTTCTTCGATCAATCGCTCTTGCGCTTAGAAGCTATCGTCCGACAAGCCCGCGACGACCACTTGTGGCCCATACTGTCAGATGGCCAACGTATGCTCTCGTAACTCTTGTGAGTGTGGCCAATTCGGCACCAAAAACATCCTGGATACGCCCAAGCCGACTGTCTCCGTCCCCACAAGGCCAAACATGGCGTTTCTCACCGGCAGCCGCCATTCACACCGGTCGATCCTCAGGGGGTAAAGGGCGCATCCCCGTGAACGGCGACGAGGCGATCTACGCCGTCTGACTTGACCGACAGCTGCAACGAACGGCACGCTTGGCACGTCTCGGAATAATCAGCCACAGGGTCGCTGCCAGCCAATGCACGCAGCGCGCCAGGAAAGGAATAGAATGCGTAAGTTATTGCTAGCTGGCCTTGTCATGCTTTTGTCGGTGCCTGCCACGTTGGCCTTCGCACAATCATGGCCATCGCGCCCGATCAGATTCGTCATATCGTTTGGCCCCGGTTCCGCCAGCGATGCGGTGGCGCGCATCCTTGCCAAAGATCTCACAACCAGCCTCGGTCAGCCTGTCGTCGTTGTCTCGAAGCCCGGCGCCGACGGGACCCTCTCCGGTATCGAGGTCCAGCGTTCCGCCCCAGACGGCTACACCTTTCTGTTCGGGACAAACAGTGCCCTCGCCGTCGCGCCGAACCTGCGCAAGTCGCCGCCCTACAATGTATTGACCGACTTCACTCCCGTTGCCTTCGTCGGGCTGAATACACTTTTCTTTACGGTTAACCCAGCGCTCCCCGTCACCACGATGCAGGAGCTCGTCGCCTACATCCGCGCCAACCCGGGCAAGTTCAACGCCGCAACCGGCCACACCTATGCCATCGTCGCCACCGCCCTGTTCGCCAAGCAGAATAATCTGAACTTGGAGTCGATCCCCTACAAGTCCGAGCCGGAGGCGATCGTCGACCTTCTGTCCAATCGCGTGCAAATGATGGTGGCCACTTCCACTCCGATCTACGGACATGCAAAAGAGAAAAAGCTTCGCGTGCTCGCCGGCACGACGGCCGAACGCAACCCATTGTGGCCCGACGTGCCGACGATGGTCGAGGCGGGCCAACCTCAACATCCGTTCGAAGCCTTTTTCGCGATTGTCGGACCGGTCGGTCTGCCCAAACAGATTGGAGAACGCATGAACCAGGCGGTTACGGCCGCCCTGGGCAAGCCAGAAGTGCGTGAGCAGCTGCAGAAGCAGGGCTTCCTTGGACGCGCCATGTCGCTTGACGATGCGACAGCTTATATCAGGGGCCAAAATGAGATTTGGAAAACCGCACTGAAGGATGCTCACGTCGAGCCGCAGTGACACGCCGAGTTTCCTCTGATCAGTGGCCGAGTCGAACTGTTCACGGTCGGCCACTCGAGGGGGCGAGCGGGGCCGCATTTATTCAAACCCACACCGCACACCGGTCTCAGGCCGGCTCCGACACCAGCAGGGCAACCGGAAAGCGAGCCAGCACGGAACTCAACTCCATGGCGCCATCAACAGTCCCACGTACGTCATGGCCGGGAATGAGGACATCCCTCCAATTGGCTCCCTCAAGCGAGTTCCCGAGGCAAACCCTGGTATCGCGCCAACTGTCCCGCGGAACATGCGGCGTGATCGATCCTGCGAGCAGACCGTGGGCGGTTCGGGGCGCGATAATCACCGCGGCAGCATCTCGATGCACGCGCGCGAACGCGATGACATGGCGCACCAGCGGACCTTCGATATCCAACGGATGATATCCACCCTCGGCAAAGAGATCGGGCAACCGGCGCCGCAACGCCAGCGCCCGAGCGGTGATGTGCAACTTGGGGAGGCCGCCGCGCCACGCGCGCAATATTTCCTCCGGTGTCGTCGTCTCCGAGGCGGACAGGAGATGCGCGCGTGACGCGAAGTCGATCGGCCGGCGGTTATCCGGATCCACCAGGCTCAAATCCCATGTTTCGGCCCCCTGGTAGATATCGGGCACGCCTGGTGCAGTCAGCTTGATAAGTGTCTGCGAAAGACTGTTGAGAGCGCCCGTCAGGATAATCGACGCAATCGCCGTGGCGAAGTCGTCAAGGAATGCGCGAGAACGGGCGGAGTCCAGCGCGCCTCGAACGAATGTCTCGATGGCTGCCTCGTAGCTTTGGTCCTCGATCGCCCAGCTCGTATGGACCTTCGCCTCGCGAACGGCCTTGATCATGAAGGCCGACATGCGGTCGGCGAGGAGGGCGTTGCCATCGTCTGGATGCGGACCCATCGGCCAGGTTCCGAGTAAGGCCTGATAGAACAGCCATTCCGTCTCAGCATCCGGAAACTGGCGGGCGCCATGCACGGTGGCCAGATGCACGTTGAGCCGCCTCCAGCGCTCAACGCATTGCGACCATCTCTCGACGATCTCGCTTAGCACACATATTCGCGCTCGCGCATCTTCGCCGCGCTTGGTGTCGTGCGTCGACGTCGCGCTGAGGCCATGGGGTTGTCGCTCCTGTCGCGCGCTCATGGCGTCGTGGAAAGCCTGGGGTGACAGCCCGAAATGGTTTGGCTCGCCGCCGACCTCGTTCAGGGCGATCAGCCGATTGGTGCGATAGAAGACCGTGTCCTCTATCGCCTTGGCCATGATCGGGCCCGTCGTCTGCTGGAAGAGCCGTGTAAATGCCAGGGCACGGCGGCGCATCTCATCGTTCGGAAAATCGAGAAGAAGCAGGCGAGCAAGAAAATCGAGAGCGTCGAGATTGTCGATCCGGCGCGTTGCTCTGGCCCGATCCAACGCCGCCGCGATCACGGCGCGATCAGCCGGTTGTGGGCCGGTCTCGTTCACATAGGTACGATAGACGGGCATCGCCGTCGCAAACTCGACGATCGCTCTCCGAAGTGAGTCTGCGCCAATATCTCTGGTTGCGATGTCCGCAGCGGCAAGGGTGCAAGCGGCGTGGACCAGGCGGGTCAGTTCAGCAGCCAAGTTCGAGCCGAAGATCTGGCGCTTGGTGACGCTCGCAAGTTCGTCGCAGTCGACACTGCCGCCGCGGAAATTCTCATAGGCGCGGGTAAGGCTCCGTTCTCCATCGGGATCCACGAGGAGCCCCGTGAGCGCATTCGCGAACTCGTAGCCGGTCGTGCCTTCGATGGGCCAATCGGAACGAAGCTGCTCATTGTGGCCGAGTATCTTCTCAACGACGACGTATGTGTGCTCATCTCCTTGAAGCTCTGCGCGAAGTCTCTGGAGATAGCCGGTCGGGTCCGCGAGTCCATCGATATGGTCGAGGCGGATGCCATCGATCTGTCTGGATCGTACGAGCGCGAGAAGCTTTCGGTGAACGTCGTCGAACACCTCGGGACGTTCGACCTTGATGCCTACCAGGCCCGTGATCTCGAAGAAGCGCCGGTAGGTCAGTTGCTCGCGACCGAGCCGCCAGTGAGTTAACCTCCAAGCTTGGCGTTCGAGCAGGTCGTGCAATTGCCCCGCATCCGCGCTCATTGCAGCGCAGGTGTCGGTCAGCTGAGCAGCAACATCCTTGCTGTCGGCGACTTGAGCGAGTGACAGCTTCAATGGCGCCACGCCGGACGGGTCCGTAGCCGAGAACTGCTGAGCGAGTGCCGTGCACGCGCGGTCGGGAACGCGATCGAGAATATCGGAGTAGCTCGGCGGCCAGAGCGGAAGCCGCATATCACCGTAGACCACGCCGAACTGGCCAGCCAAGTGGCGGAATTCGAGGGCTAGCTGACCCGCGGCGAGAGCTTGGCCATAGCCGGTGCCGAGGACCGGTAGCAGCAGCTTTGGCGCCGACCAGTCGATGTCGAAGTGATGCGCGTACTTGCTTGCTCGTCCCCATTCGAGAACGTCTCGCCACCACCCGTTCTCCGATGTCGCGGCCATGTGGTTAGGTACGAAGTCGACGATCACCCGGAGGCCGTGCCGACGAAGCGCATCGCATAGGCGTGCAAAGCCGGCCTCACCACCGAGGATGGGATCAATTCTGTTGCAATCGGTGACGTCGTAACCGTGCGTCGATCCCGAAGCGGCTTGGAAGATGGGCGAGAGATAGAGATGGCTCACGCCGAGACGAGCGAGATAAGGAGCGAGTGCGGCGGCCGCTTCGAAAGTCATGCCGTCGCGCAGTTGCAGGCGATAGGTTGCTCCAGGCACTTGGGTCATGGCGCGCGCGGCCGCTCCTCTCGCATGGCAGCGCAGATGCTCGCGAACTGCGGCAGGCTGGAAATATCCTCGAGCATTACGGGCAATCGCTGCCGCCAGTTGGGGTGTTCGTCGATCGTGCCGGCGATGTTCATGCAGCCCTCGTATCCGACCAGGTCTTCGAGCTGCACCGCCGCAAGCCGGCAAGGCGTGCGGGCGAGGAGCTTGTGGATCGGCACGGAGATGGTCGCAGGGTCCGGCAACGATTGTTCGGTGCTCGCGTCCCGCTCCATCGCGCCGGCCGCGCCCACAAGACCTTCTGCGGCAAGCAGCGAGGCGAGTTCCGCCCGCTCCGTCGTGCGGGATGCGCGAGCCGAAGCTGCCTCGTCCACGGTCAGGATGCCGAGCCGTTGGCGGTCGCCTATGTCGCTGCCACGCCACCATGCCTGCAGGGTTGGAAGATCGTGCGTGCCAATGCAGGCAAGCGCGCTTCGCGTATAGTCGCGCGGCCGACGGAAACCGGTTTCGGTGCGCTCGAAGACGAGGACTCTGTATCCCTGAATGCCGCGTGCGCGCATCGTCTCACGGAAGCCGCGCGGGACAGTCCCCAAATCCTCGCCGATTACGATGACCCGATGCTTGGCGGATATATCCGATATAATATCGAGGAGCTCAGCCAGAGGGTACGCAACGTAGGCTCCATCCAGCGTGCCATGCCCCTTCGGAATGAGATAGAGGCGTGTGAGGGCCATCGCGTGATCGAGACGGATGGCACCTGCATGTCGTGTGGCGCATGCGATGACTGAGGCGAACGTGCCGCTCGTGCCCTGCGAAAGCGCACGCGGGGAAATGGGAGCAAGCCCCCAGTCCTGACCGAGCCGATTGAAATCGTCCGGTGGAGCGCCAATCCTGGCGTCTGCGAGCACTTCATCCGGGGCGCACCAGGTGTCGGCACCATCCGGCGCGACGCCGACAGCGATATCGAGATAGAGGCCGATACGCATCCCCGCGGATAGAGCGCGTCGCTGGACATTCGCCAGTTGCCGCTCGGCGATCCATTGCAGCCAGGTATGGAATAAAGTGCGGTTGGTATGCTCGCGCTTGAACTCGGCGACAGCGGGGCTTGCCAGCGAGCGAAACTCGGAAGGCCAGCCGAGCCAGCCAGAGCCGTGCCCACGCGCCGCCATGAACTCCGATAGCGTTTCGAACGTAGCGAACTCTTCGAGCGCGCGGCCGTTGTGCGCGCGATAAGTTTCGAAGTCGACATCCTGCGCCGAGCCCGTGCCCAAATCGGTGCGCTCGAAACGTGCGAATGCCGCTTCGAGTGCACGACGTTTGCGAGCGACGACATCGGCGTAGTCGATCAGCTCACCGTGCGAGAGCGACAAGTGCTCGCAGCCGCGAGCGGTCCCAGCGCCGTCCAGCAGGTCCGTTGCTATGTAGATCGGCGTTATGAATCTGCGGCTCGAAGGAGAATACGGGCTGTAGCGCCCGGGGTCCGAGAAGAAGAGTGCGTGAATAGGATTGACGCCCAGGAAGTCGGCCCCTTGCTGGCCAAGGAGCTCGGCTAGTCGTGCGAGATCCTCGAAGTCGCCGATGCCGCCGTTGCGGGTGGAGCGGATACTGTAGAGCTGGCACGTAACGCCCCACGCGCGGCCCTTCTCGAGCCAGTCCGGTAGGAATGCATGTGTTGTTCCAGACTTGACCCGCATCCGGTCGCCGGCGTGCGATAGTCGCTGAGCGCCCTCGACACGTTCCACCGACACACCAAGCGCCGCGAGCAGTCCCCTTTTGGCCGCAGCGCTCGCCCGACGTCGCGTACCCGTGGCATCGGTGTAGGCCAATGAGATTCCGTTCGCGCGGGACAACTTGTCGATCAAGGTCACCGGCACGGGCTAGCTCTCCGCGGACGAGTTGCCGCCGCTCAAAGCGAATACGCCCGACCAGGGCAACATCTCGCCCGACGACAGTCGTTCGGCTGCGCCAGCAGGAATCTCGAACAGGACGTTTCGGTTGCTGGCGGCCAATGCCGTAAGCTCGGGCCCTACTGGTGTGGACGATGCAGATGGATTGGCGACGAGATCATACGTGATGTCGCCCGCGTGCCAAGACACGGCAAGGACAGGATCGGTCTGTGCGGGTGGAAGCGTCGCAGTCATGCCACCCCGTTCGAGTAACGGCGATAGTACTTTCTTGCGCAGGCCGAGAAGTGATTTGATGAGCGCGTGACGTTGGCTATGCGGGGCTTGCGTCAGTGCGCTCCAGTTGATCCGCGAGGCCTCGAATGTCGAAGGCGCGTTGGGATCCGGAATACGTTCTCTCAGCGATGGATCTCGAAACTGTGGCCATCGGCGAAATTCGTTCCGCCGTCCTTCGCGCACAGCCTCCGCCAGATCACCCTTGAAGTCCGCGAAAAAGCAGAACGGCCGCGTCTCTCCCCATTCTTCGCCCATGTAGAGGAGTGGCACCTGCGGCGACAGCAGCAGGATGGCAGTAAGGAGATCTATAGCCTCAGCGGGAGCAAGCGTCGTGAGGCGCTCGCCGAAGGCGCGATTGCCGATCTGGTCGTGGTTCTGCAGGAAGTTGATGAAGGCGAGCGAGGGCAGATGGGCAGATGCCACGCCGCGCGAAGCGCCATCCTTGAAGACCGACACATCGCCTTGGTACACATAGCCTTCGGCAAGCGCGCGCCGGAGCTTGGTCACAGGCTCGGTCGCATAATCGGCGTAGTAGCCGTCGCTCTCTCCCGTCGCGATCACGTGCGCCACGTGATGGACATCATCGTTCCACTCGGCCGTATAGAGCTTGACCTCGCCCGCCTGGCCGCGCTCGTGCAGATGTGTGATGTTGCGCTCGTCCTCCGTCGTCAGGTGGATGTGCCGACCGGGCAGGCGGCGCCTCACCTCTTGCGCGAGTTCCTCGAGGATGTGCGGCGACGACGGATCGTGGATCTGGTCGATGGCGTCCAAGCGCAGCCCATCGAACTGGTATTCGTCCAGCCAGTATAAGGCGTTCTCGATGCAGAACCGGCGGACCGCCAGCTTCGTGTAGTCGATGCCGGCGCCCCACGGTGTCTGGCGCGAGGCATCGAAAAACTCAGGCGCGTAGAGATGGAGATAGTTTCCGTCGGGACCGAAGTGATTGTAGACGACGTCGAGTAACACCATGAGGCCCCGTGCGTGCGCACGATCGACGAGGCGCTTGAGATCGTTCGGTGTTCCATAGGCCGTATGAGGCGCGTACAGGAGAACCCCATCATACCCCCACCCTCGCGACCCAGAGAATTGAGCAACAGGCATCAGCTCCAATGCGGTTACGCCGGTGTCGACAAGATGATCGAGCTTGCTCTCGATCCCGGCAAACGTCCCCTCGCTGGTGAACGCACCGGTGTGAAGCTCGTAGATGGCGGCTTCGGACCAGGGCCGGCCCGCCCAATTCGTCGTCTCCCAGGCATATGCCCTTGGATCGATGAGCGCCGATGGTCCATGCACATCGCCGATCTGCCCGCGCGCCGCCGGGTCGGGTACGACCTCACCCGTGCCCAATGCGAAGGCATAGGCGCCGCCGACGGGAACAGCCTGCGTCTCGATTTCGAACCATCCATCTCCGATCGG
>Ga0182735_1002554_pt1 | contig 10915 bp, 3 predicted proteins | sample eDN5th30CKraftMG_FD_128524 | JGI IMG/M metagenome (GOLD analysis project Ga0182735, IMG submission 128524) | Enriched Miracle-Growth compost microbial communities from Emeryville, California, USA - eDNA 5th pass 30_C Kraft MG (version 2) (version 2) ... | reverse complement strand
CTTCCGGCCGGTTGACATAGTTCCCGTTTTCCGGAACCGTGGCCGTGATCGTGGCCGTTCCAGCACCCACGATGCGGACCTTCCCGTCGGAAGTGATGGCCGCCACTCCAGGATTGCTGCTGGAATAGCTGATCGTCTCGCCACCGCTCGACGTGGCGCCCCCATCGAAATCCCCATCCCCGTAGGTCTTCCCCGGCAATGCCGGGAAGGTCAGCGTGCGTTCCGCCGGAAGGATATCCAGCTGCCCCGCGACGTAACCGATCTTGTAATTGCCGGAAGCCAGCCCACCGGGCATCAGTTCGTACGTGCCCGCATCAACCGCGCCCTGCGAACTTCCGCCGTACGCCAGCGCGCCTTCAAGCGCCGCCTCATCCTCCCCGTACACGAATCCCGTGTATCGTACCCCGTTGCCATCGCTGTAGGCAGTACCGTCATAAACTTTCGTGTCGTTGTTGGCCGTAACCGTCAGCGGCGCACGCGCCACCTCCACCGTAAAGCCGATATCCGCCGCAGCGCCGTGGTTCACGTCGCCACCCTGGCTCACCGTGATCGCCGCGCGACCCACACCGCGGATGGTCACCGTTCCGTCCGCGCCAACCGTGGCAACCCCTTCGTCGCTGCTGCGGTAGCTTACCGGAAGCCCCGAGGTCGCACGGGCTGCTGCCTGCAGCGGCGCCGCACCGTAGGACACTCCCACCGTGCTGCCCGCCGTTTGGCTGTCAAACGTCAGCACGTTCACCCCCGTCGGGACGATGTCCAGACGGCCACCGGCAAAGGTGATGGTGTAATTGGCTGCCGTAAGGCCGTCCGGCTGGATATTGTAGCTGCCTACCTTCACCGCACCCTGTGCGCTGCCCGAATAAGCCAGCGAACCGCCCAGTACCGATTCATCCTCGCCCGGGGCAAAGCCGTCATACGCCACCCCGTTGCCCCCACTGTAGGCCGACCCCGTGTAAAGCACCGTGTGGTTGCCGGCCGTCACCGTCAGCGGGCGCGGCGTAATTGTAAAGTCTGCGCCCGTAAAGTCAATTACATAGTTACCTCCTGCATCCAGGTGTCCCTGCGAGATGGCATATCTTCCCACGTCCGCGCCCGGGTCACGTTCCAGCGCACCCGTTAACATTGTTTCGTCATCGCCCGCCACAAAGCCCGCGGCTATATAGGTCAGATCCGGATCAGCATCACCGTATACCTTATGCTGACCATTCGCTGTAACGGTCAAGCGTTTTGCAGCCACCTGCAATGTCTGCTGCTCATCCGACGCGGCGGTATGGCCCGCATCGCCTGCCTGTGAAGCCGTAAGGATGGCCACGCCTGCACCAACGATGTGGATGTTACCGTCAACGACCGTTGCGACACGTTCGTCGCTGCTGCGGTAAGTAATCGCTATGCTGCCGTTGCTGCTTGTCGCACCCGCATTAAAATCCCCGTCGCCGTACGTCTTAGCGGGCAACGGATCGAACGTGATGGTCTGCGGAGCTTTTGGCGTAGCGCTCACCTCATCGCTGTACGCACTTTCATTGCCCGCCCCGTCTACCGCCGTAATCCGGTAATAATAGGCCGTACCGTTTGCAAGATCCGAATGTACATACGTGGTGACCGGAGCCAGGACCGTGTATAACAAGGCTGTGGGAAGGGCCGTTGTACCTCCGTATACGCGATAAACGACGATGTTTACATCTGTAGGGTCGGGCCAGTCCAGCACATTCTGTTGATTGCCGAACAGCACACCCAAACCCTGCGGGGCCGCCGGTGCCACGCCATCTATCACCAGATCATGCTGCCCCGAGAGGGAATATAATCCCCCTACTGTGGGCAGGGTCAGCACCGCATCGTCACCGCGGCTATTTCTGATGGTCGCCCCGTGCAGCGCCAGCGCATCCGTGACTACGTAATCCAGATCGGCACTATAATCGCCCGCCTGTACCATATAGCTGAACAACAGCGTATGGCTGCCCGACCCCGATACGTACATGGCTTCGCGGTCTGTATCCCCTGTTTCCAGCAACAGACCCGGAGAGCCGGCAGCTTCATCCACCGTTACCGGCTGATCGAAAGTGACCGTCAGGGTAATATCGTCATCAATCCCGAAGATTCCGTTGGTGCTTTCCGAGCCGGCCGCCACCACCACCGGCTCGATGGGATATATCGTGATATCGACCTGATCGGTGTCGGTTTCGGTTTCACCCGCTCCGGTGTGCCCGAGATCATCCGTGGTGATTTGCAGCGTGGCCGGGCCGTTATACCCACTTGCCGGAATAAACTGCAACCCATCCAATGCCTCGTTGATATCCGCAATCGTGCCGTTAAAGGTCATGACGGCGTCTCCCGTTCCGTCACCGTCCGTAAAAACCAGCCCCGTTGTACCCGCGAGCGTAAGTACACCGTTTGTAGCCGCCAGGGTAACCCGGATCGTGCCACTGCCCACATCCACGTCAAAAACCGACAGGGCATTATCATTGGCTGTATCGAATACCAGCGTCTCATTCTGGTCGACGGTCTGGCTACCGGGGATGCTGTTCACCGGTGCCGTATTCGTCGCTACGATAGCGATCGCTCTGGTTGCTGTGTTGCTGGCGGATATGCCGTCGTGAACCGCAAAGCCGATTGTACGCGTTTCGGTGTCCGGATCAAGGGACGGGTTGCTATACGTCACCGCACGCAGAGCCGTCTCCCATTCGGCCAGTGTCGCCGTACCGCCGGGAGAGGTCAGGGTCAGGATGCCTGCGTCCGCATCGTATTCGCCTGTGATATTGCCCATTCCACTGCCGTTCCCGAAGTCCAGCAGATCCTGCCCCTGTTGAAAATTGGCAACAATGGTGACGGTTGCAGACGCGAGCGTGATATCGTCTGCATCGCTCACCGTCAGCTCCGGGTCTACCGCCACCGGTACGGGGTCGCCCTGGGTTGATTCCGTAAAGGTCGCGGTACCGGAGGTGGTGGTTACCCGTGGAACCGGGTTGCCGTACCAACGCAGATAAGGGTGCGAGAAGCCTTCATCAATGGCCCAGGTGTCGGTAAAATCCCAGTCGGTGAAGGTTGCCTGTTGGCGCATTCCGGCATCGTCCTTGCCGGTACCGCCGGCACTGGCGTCCATTCCCGATGTTGCCGTGTTCCAGTAGCTTGCTGTCACCACCGCGCCGCGATCGCTCCGACCGATCAGCCCGCCGACCTGAAACGAACCAACAGTTCCGTTAACGTCGCCCGAAGCGTAGGTATTTTCAAGTGTTCCTATAGATGGGGTGTAGCCTACCAATCCACCGACTTGGTTATTTCCGGCAACCTTTCCGGTGGCATACGTGTTACGGATCGTACCGGCATTGGTACCCGCCAACCCGCCTACCCTACCCTGCCCTTGCGTATGTACGGCAGCGGCGCTGTTGCGGATCGTTCCCACATTTACTCCGACCAAGCCGCCGGCATTACTCTGCGCTGCACTGACCGTTCCCCGCACATAGACTTGCTCGACTGTGCCGCCCCGCAGGTTGCCAACCAAACTGCTCACAGCTTCCCCTCCGGTTACCTCCGCATCCATCAGGCGGATGTCAGTGAGCAAACCTTCGCTGCCGACTACTCCAAAAAGACCGACAAAATCGACATCCGGACGATTGATCTTCAGGTTCCGTATGGTGTAGCCGTTTCCGTCAAATGTTCCGTTAAAAGCAGCCAAATTCCCGCCGATGGGTGCCCATCCTGACCCTGCCGCATAGTCAGAAAGATCGATATCGGCTGTCTGGATGTAGTACCCGTCCGATGGATAACCCGGGTCAACACCTATCCTGGCTAAGGTCGCTGCATCGGGCACCTCAAAAACCGGTCTTTCGTAGGCTCCCAGGTCTATATTGGCACCTGAGAGCCGTGGGTTACCACCTAAATCAAGTCCCCATCCGGATTCTGTGTCGGGGAGCGGGTTACCCTCGCCAACGGCGTCCCAATAGTGGTTGTTATCCCCGTTGTTTATCGCCGGGCTGCCGGCTTTCAGCGTGTAATCCCCTACGGTGGTGGGCGCACCATCGGCTGCCGCGGGAGCCCTGAAAATATCGGTAGCCTCCAGATCTGCCGGTATATCGCCGATATTGTAGTCCGCATAGTCGCCCTCGATCAGGTTGTGGCTGCTGCTTTCGTTAATGCTTCCTATAATGGCTGATGTCCCGTTGCCCCATACGATGCTGTTGTATAGTGTGGTGGAAGGAAGAGAAGCATTTTTGTACATCCCCCCGCCACGACTATTCGCACGGTTTCCGCTGATCGTCACGTTCGTTAACACGGGGGAAGAATTCCAATTAAACATCCCCCCGCCATCGTTATCCGCACGGTTCCCGCTGACCGTCACGTTCGTTAACACGGGGGAGGAATCTTCATTAAACATCCCCCCGCCATCATAAGCACGGTTCCCGCTGATCGTCACGTTCGTTAATACCGGAGAAGAATTACTAAAATTATACATCCCCCCACCATTAAACGCACGGTTTCCGCTGACCGTCACATTAATTAATTCAGGGGAAGAGCCAACATAATTATACATCCCCCCGCCACTAACCGCACGGTTCCCGCTGACCGTCACATTCGTTAACACAGGAGAAGAAGATACATTATACATCCCCCCGCCAAAGTCGCTATACACTGACTGTTCATTAACGGTTAAAGACATGCTTTCGCCATCCGCATTCCCACCGCTGATGACAAAGCCGTCCAGCAGGGCGTTGCCAACGGCGGCGGCTGAAACCACTACGTGGTAGGCATTCTCTCCATTGATGGCTCCGTCGACGCCGTCGTTATTGTCGAGGTCGCCGCTCAGTATCGTTTTGTTGGTTTCGAAATCCCGTGCCGCCAAATCGGCTTCCGTACCATTAAGCCCGGTTTCTGTACCGGCAAAGCCCCCGTAAAGCTGCACGTTGTTGACCAGCAAAAAACTGTTGTTGCGGCCATCGCTGTTGCCAAAATTATTATCAGCAGGGCTGTACATAGGTTTGTACGTACCCTTGGCTACGTATATTTTCAGCGGTTCGGTATCGAATACCGTATTATCCGCCTCGTATTTTTCCTTTGCCCATTTCAGCGCGTCGGCCAGCTCCGGCATGGCCGTTTCCCAGCTGCTGCCGTCGCCGACAAGGCCACTCACGTTTTTATTGACATAGAGGATATTAGTTTCATCCGGCCCGATGGTTACCGGATATTCAAACGCCCCGATGTCTATGGCCGCCCCCAACAGCCGGGGGAGCCCACCCAGGCAGGTATCTGCCGACAGGTTACCACCGGCTTCCGTATAATACGTGCCGTTGCCGGCATTAATGGCCGGGCTGGCCGGTGCCAGGCGGTAATCACCGCTTGCCCGGTCTGCAAACGCTACTGCTGCCTTGTCGGCATCCAACAGGTTGTTGCCGCTGTTTGCGGCGTCTATTGTGCCCGATACCGTGCCCGCAATGATGGAGTTTTGGATGGATATGGTGCTACCGGTCACGTTTATGCCGTTTTGGACACCCCCGGCCATGTTGTCAACCAGGGTGGTATTCACCAACGTAAACACTGAACCGCTATCAAAACTAACGGCACATCCGGGTGCGCTACCGTCACACTGGTTGTTAGCAATTAGTGTATTGCGTATCATCCCCGTGTTGGACCTCGGCGAATGGATACCCGCAGCATACCCGCTTGCCCGGTTGTTGCAAACCGACACCGAATGGAGTGTAAGCTCCGTACCGCTATATGCTATCGAAATTCCGGCTCCCTCCAAGGCTTGATTTCCGGTGATTTTCACGTTATTGAGCCGCGCATTGGCATAGATGAGGTAAACGCCTGCACCAGTACCCTGATAGGCTTCGTATGCGTCAAATGGTCTGTTAGATTCGGTTCCGTTAGCTTTTCCGCCGGAGACCGTAAACCCGTCCAGCATAAAGTTGACCTGATCGCTACCCGACTCTCCGAATGCGGTAACCACGTGGTAAACAGGAATATCATAACTGGACAATCCGGATAACATCGTCCCGGTGAATGATCCGTTCGGGTTCGGATCGGGCAATATCCGTTGGTCGCCAAGGTTTGCAATGCCGTTTTCTGGGTCAAATCCGCCGTACAGCGAAACATGATTGACCATTCCAAACGTATAATCCCGTGGATCGAAAGACGATCCGATCCCTGCCGGGAGGTACTTCGGCTGATACGTCCCTTTTGCAACGTAAATTTTTAACGGATTTTCCGCGTTCCAGCTACTTTCGTTTTCGCGCGCCCATTGCAGCGCATCCGCCAGTTCGGGGATTGCATTTTCCCACGAGCTGCCGGACTGGTCGGATGATACGTCATCTGGCCCCTTACCGTCATTGACATGGATATTGACATATAGAATACCATCCGTGGGACTTATCGGGGCATACGGACTTTCAAAGGCGCCGATGTCAATGATACCGCCATCTGTCTGGTTGTGTACCCGCGGATTGCCTGCTAAGTCGGTGTCTTTGCCGAGGTTGTCTTCATCGTCGTCAGCCGCTTCATACAGATCGTTGTCGCCTTTGTTAATAGCCGGGCTGCCCGCTTTCAAACGGAAATCACCTGCTGTCGTCGGTTCCGTAGTAGCCGCAACATATCTCTCAAAAATATCGTCTGCCTCCAACCCGGCGGTTCCGTCCTTATAGCCTTCTATATTGCTCGCATGACCGCCCTCGATCAGGTTGTGGCTGCTATTGCCGTCTATGTTGGCTCCCTGAATAGCCGATGTCCCGTTGGCCCATACGACGCTGTTGTAGATTTTTGGGGAAGAACTTGCATTATATATCCCCCCACCAGAACCCCCCGCCCAGTTTCCGCTGACCGTCACGTTCGTTAATATAGGGGAAGAATCTTTATTAAACATCCCCCCACCAGAACCACCCGCCCGGTTTCCGCTGACCGTCACGTTCGTTAATACCGGAAAAGAATCATCGTTAAACATCCCCCCGCCTTCAGCCGCACTATTCCCGCTGACCGTCACGTTCGTTAATACAGGGGAAGAAATCAAATTACACATCCCCCCGCCATAATACGCACGGTTCCCACTGACCGTCATGTTCGTTAATATAGGGGAAGAATCGTTATTAAACATCCCACCACCACCGCGGTCCCAATCCACCGACTGTTCATTAACGGTTAAAATCGTGCTGGCGCCATCCGTATTCCCTCCGCTGATGACAAAGCCATCCAATAGGGCGCTGCGCACGGTCCCTACCGACACCACCACGTGGTAAGCGTTGCCGCCATTGAGGGTACCGTCACCGTCGAGGTCACCACTCAGCGTGGTTTTGTTGTTTTCAAAATTCCGTGACGCCAGATCGTCTGCCGAGCCATCAAGCTCATCCTCGTCTCCTACAAAGCCCCCGTACAGCTGTACGTTGTTGACCAGCAAAAAGCTGTTGTTACGGCCACCATTGTTGCCAAAATTATTATCAGCAGGGCTGTACATAGGTTTGTACGTTCCTTTGGCCACATAAATTTTCAGCGGACTGTCTGTTGTCCAACTGTTTTCATTTTCCTTTGCCCATTTCAGCGCATCGGCCAATTCGGGGATTGCGCTGTCCCAGGAGCTGCCGTCACCACCTGGGTCGCCCACCTGCTGATTTACATAGAGAATACCTCCGGTGGGTTGATACGGCTGGGCCTTCGCCCCGAGAAAAGCCAACAGGCATAGCACGCCGATCAGTGCGGCGGTATGCAGTTTCTTTGTTAGCAGAGTAGGTAGATCAATGATGGATTTCATTCAGGTCATTAATTTGTTGGTGGATGTCTTCGAGTCTGCACTGGTAATACCAGATAACGCTGAGGATGGCCAACACCAGCAGGATGAGCAGCAGGCGGACAAGCAATCGATTGGCTAACCGGTATTCCATTGGTAACATACCCACAAACTTAGCGCGTACCTGCATTTGCCAAGGCATGGGATACCTTGCAAAATCCTTTCAATTGCTTGCGTCCACACCGGGCAAACAACAGAACAGCTATCAGCCAACCACTTATGCTATATCGACTGGATAAGTTCGATTATTTCGGTATGGGACCCGATGTCGAGTTTTTTGCGGATACGGTGCTTGGTAGCCAGCACCGTACTGGTAGAAATTCCCTGCAGTGCCGCCATCTCTTTGTTGGAAAAACGCAGTTTCTCCATGGAAAGGCATCGGATTTCTGCGGGAGTGAGTGTCGGATAGCGTGTTTTCAGCTGGTACTGAAAACCGGGATATACCTTGCCGAACAAGGTGCTGAACCGGCTCCAGTCGTCATCGGTAAGCACCACCTGTTTGGAAAGTTGTTCCACCAATTCACGGGTTTCAGCGGTCTGTTCGGTTTTGGCATAGGCCGCCAACAGCCGGTTCTTTTCTGCAATGGTGCGGGCAAAGTCATCTAACTGGATACGGGCATCCTGCAACTCGCTACCTGCTTCCAACAGGCGCAGATCCCGGTCTTTCAATGCAAGCTCATTTGCTTTACGTTGTTTATACACCCAAAATACGCCGATGAGCACACAAAAAACCAGCCCCCCGAGTATGAGGTTGCGTTGGTTTACCTGCCGCTGGCCTTCGGCTTGGAGCCGCTGCAAATCGGCTTCCCGCCTGCTGGCCATCTGTTCTTGGGAAGCCCGCAGCATCTTCAGCCCACTGAACTTTGCATAATACTGCTCGTTGGCCACCATCGTCGAATCCATATACCGGGCTGCATCGGCGGCTTTCCCCGACGCGGCATGCCATTTACTCATTACCGGAAACAACCGGCGCAACCGATCCGTCTGCCCCGAACGATAGATGTAAGCGTATGCACTATCGAGGTAGCGTTTCGCTGCCGGAAGCTCACCACGCCGCGTCAGGATATCGGCCATGGGCGTGGCTGATCCGGATGCCAACCCAAAATCGCCGTACTTCAGGGCGATGTTTATGTCTTTTTGCAGCAGGGGAATTGCAACTGCGTCGTTGCCCAGCAGATACTGGTTGTAGCCCAGATTGCCCGCTGCTATGCCTGCCCAAACCTCACTATCCGTATCATTGTGGGTAAAAATCTGCCGGAAACAGGAATCAGACAACGACAGTCTATCCAACTTTTGATAAACCAGCCCCAAGTTGTTCATGGCGTGCTTCCATGCATTTTCAAAAAAGGGATGTACGCCATGCTGCGTGGCTTCCCTGAAATACGGAACTGCCCGCTGGTAGTCCCCGAACTCGTAGTGGGCACGACCGATGTCATTGAGGTATGTGATTTTATTGGGGAAGCCAGCTACATCCACCTGTTGCAACAGACTGTCCAGCGTAGCATAACTCCGAAACGCTTGTTCGTAGGATTGATTTTCCCAACGATCCTGGGCAATCACATAGGCTGCCCTACAGGCGATGTGCAAAATCCGCTTTTCCTTCCCGATTTGCTCCATGCGGTACATTTTGGCAAGCGAATGCTCTAATCTACGGAAATCAAACAGTGCTTCGGCCAAATCGGCTTCTAATACCGATTCATCATCACCAGCGATACGCGCCGCTTTCCGAAACTGGTCAATATAGGTATACGCGTGTGCTGAATCCGGTTCATCAACGATTATCCGATTATAGAAATCATGAATCGCCTGCAATTTTTGGTTATAAGGTTTATTTAATAACCCCTCGTACTGTGCAAAGGTTAATGAACAAATATGCAGTAAAGCCATTACCAAGAAAGCACGGAAGCAGCCGAATTTGTTCATAGTTTCCGCTATAAATAGGTGTGACATCCGCTACCGTTCATGTTTACGAATTTAGGACAAAACGCAAAAGTAGGCAAAAAATGTTGCGGTTAACTGTATGTGGATAAAACCGAAGTGATCCACCGACTTGTGGATTCGGGAAAATATTATTTCCTGAGTCGCCCGCGCCGCTTCGGCAAGAGCCTACTGGTGGATATCCTCCACGAACTGTTCAGCGGAAGCCGCGAGCTCTTCGAAGGGCTGTGGATACAAGCCCCTTGGGACTGGGAACAGAAAAGCCCCGTTATTCACTTTAATTTTGCGGACATGGGCGTGCGCCCCGAAGGGATGGAAATGACCATACGCCGTGGGCTAGCAGCGAATGCAGAAAAACTCGGCTTACAGCTGGGTGACGCCAGCTACGACCAGCAGCTCAAGGAGCTGATTACCAATACATCGGCTACTCTCGACCCTGCCACCATCCCCAGCCCTACGCCGCCGAAGTTGAACCGAACTATCCCACAACTTCCCCGTAGCTCCGCACGTTCAGCCCCATCTAATACCTCAGCACAAACCACCCCTTCTCATACTTCCACTCCCCGTTTACCCGGATCTCCGCCACGTAGAAGTACGTTCCTGCCGGCACTGCATGCTGTCCCGTGCCGACACCCCGGAAGGCCACCGTGCCGTTGTTATAGCCGCCGGCCTCATACACCACCGTCCCGTTCCGGTTAAAGATACTCACTCGGTTGTCCGGATAATCCTTGATCGCTTCAATCACGAGATACTCATTGATGCCGTCGCCGTTGGGCGACACCGCCTTGCTCACCCGGATGGGCAGCTCCTGCGCCGGGACGCTTACCCGCACCGTTGCCGTCACCGGATTGGCCGCTTCGTGGTTGCCATCACCGGCCTGTGTGGCCGTGATCCGAACCGTGCCCAAGCGGAGGATAGTCAGCCTAGTACCGTTCAATGCGGCCACCTCCTCATCGTCGATGTCCAGCGTCACCTCTAGCCCGCTACTGGCCGACACATCCAGCAGCACCGTGCCCCCATTGCGGCCCACTTCTGCCGGGGCATCCAGCGTAATGGATTGGGTCGCCTTGTTCACCGTCAGCACATGCCCGGCTTCCGGCCGGTTGACATAGTTCCCGTTTTCCGGAACCGTGGCCGTGATCGTGGCCGTTCCAGCACCCACGATGCGGACCTTCCCGTCGGAAGTGATGGCCGCCACTCCAGGATTGCTGCTGG
>Ga0182735_1002553_pt1 | contig 10915 bp, 8 predicted proteins | sample eDN5th30CKraftMG_FD_128524 | JGI IMG/M metagenome (GOLD analysis project Ga0182735, IMG submission 128524) | Enriched Miracle-Growth compost microbial communities from Emeryville, California, USA - eDNA 5th pass 30_C Kraft MG (version 2) (version 2) ... | reverse complement strand
CTCATCCGCGCAGTCGAAAAGGAAGGCCGCAAGGTTGTCTGGTCCTGCGATCCGATGCATGGCAATACGATCACCGCTGGCGGCTACAAGACGCGCCCGTTCGACCGTATCCTCAAGGAAGTGGAATCCTTCTTTGCGATCCATCGCGCCGAAGGCACGCATCCGGGCGGTATCCATGTCGAAATGACCGGCAAGAACGTTACGGAATGCACGGGCGGCGCCCGCGCCATTTCGGCAGACGATCTTCAGGACCGCTACCACACCCATTGCGATCCGCGCCTCAATGCCGATCAGGCACTGGAACTCGCGTTCCTGCTGGCGGAACTCCTCAAGAAGGAGCGCGATGCAGGCGCTGAAAAGCAGGCCGTAAGCGCCTGATCAATTTTTGAATAGCCATCAAACGTGCAGGGCGGAGGTTTCGATCTCCGCCCTGTTGCTTTTGAAGCAGAGTTGTCTAAAGCATTCTCGGGCAACACGCGAAACCGTGATCAGTCTCTCTTGGGGGTATTTATGCAGCGCATTTTTCTGGCTTTTATAAACTCCATGCGCGCGTTGAAATATCTCGCGGGCAATGAGAAAGCCGTGCAGCAGGAAATGGTGCTGTTTCTGATCTCGTTGCCTGTCGCATTCTTTCTCGCGCCGACCTGGCTGGCCTTCCTGCTGATGACCGGCTCTATCCTGTTTTTGATGATGGTAGAAATCCTGAACACAGGTATTGAAGCGACCTGCGATGCAGTGTCCCGTGATTTTCACAAGGAAATCCAGATTGCGAAGGACTGTGGCTCATTGGCTGTGCTGATCGCAATTATATTTGTGGTCGCAACATGGGGCTATGTGCTGATATCGTCATTCTATAATTAAATTGAATATATCTCAGATTCCAATGAATAGCGTTCTAATAGTTTCTTCATTGTTGGTATTTCGGAATTTTTTGTCGACTGGTATCTTAAATGGATATTGATTCCAGGAGAATTTGATGACCAGAATAATCTATCTGTTTTTGGCGTTTGTATTTATAATTTCGGATGGGCTTTATTTTATTGACGCCAATGCCGCGGAAAGTAATCCTTCGGAAACGGTGGCTCATCACTGTGATAGTTATGAAAATCTCGCCGACTACACTCAGTGTATCCTTAAATCGCCGAATACAAACGCGAAGTGATGTAAATAGGGAGGTTCCACGGTTCCGGTCTAACCGGAACCGCTCCAGGCCAATCTTCGAAGGGGATGCGGAGCCGCTCATTGCATCCCTTCCACTCCCACGCTAAATCTCTGACAGAAATAGTGTTGGTGAGAATCTCATTATGCTTCGTATTGCCGTCGCGCAGCTCAATCCCATTATGGGCGATATTGCCGGAAATCTGGCCAAGGCTCGCGCGGCCCGCGCGCACGCCGCCGGGATGAAGGCCGATCTGATCCTGTTCACCGAGCTGTTCATTGCCGGTTATCCGCCAGAGGATCTGGTGCTGAAGCCGTCTTTCGTCGCTGCTTGCGAAAAGGCGGTTCGGGACCTTGCTGCGGACACAGCGGATGGCGGGCCGGGGGTCATCATCGGAACCCCGTTGCGGCGCGAAAGCGGTTTGCATAATTCGGTCATGGTGCTGGATGGCGGCGAGGTTATTGCCGAGCGGTTCAAGGTCGATCTGCCGAATTACGGCGAGTTCGACGAAAAGCGCGTATTCGAGCCGGGGCCGTTGCCTGGACCGGTCAATTTCCGCGGCGTGCGCATCGGCGTTCCAATCTGCGAAGACATCTGGGGCGATCTCGGCGTCTCGGAAACGCTTGCCGAAAGCGGAGCAGAATTTCTTCTTGTGCCCAATGGCTCGCCCTATCACCGCGCCAAGATGGACCGCCGGTATCAGGTTGTTCTGAAACAGGTGATGCTGGCGGAACTGCCGATGCTCTATGCCAATCAGGTTGGCGGTCAGGATGAACTGATTTTCGACGGCGCGTCATTCGCCTTCAATCCGGGCAGCAAGTTCCCGTGCCTGCAAATGCCGCAATTTTCCGAACAGATCGCCATGACGATCTGGCATCGCGACGGAGACACGTGGCGTTGCGAGGAAGGCGAGAAAGCCCTGCTTCCGGAAGAACTGGAGGCGGACTATTCCGCCTGTGTGCTGGGCCTGCGCGACTATGTGAACAAGAACGGTTTCAAGGATGTCGTTCTGGGTCTCTCCGGCGGCATCGACTCGGCAATCTGCGCCGCGATGGGCGTTGACGCATTGGGGCCGGAGCGGGTGCGCTGCATCATGCTGCCCTACCGCTATACATCGGATGAGTCGCTCAAAGATGCAGCCGATTGCGCCAAAGCGCTGGGTGTGCGTTACGATATCGTGCCTATCGCCGAGCCGGTCGAAGGTTTCATGAGCGCGCTTCAGCCGCTTTTTGCCGGAACGGACAGCGGTGTGACCGAAGAAAACCTGCAAAGCCGTGCGCGCGGCACGATCCTGATGGCTGTGTCGAACAAGTTCGGCTCGATGGTCGTGACCACCGGCAACAAGTCGGAAATGTCGGTTGGCTACGCCACGCTCTATGGCGACATGAATGGCGGCTTCAATCCGATCAAGGACGTGTACAAGATGCAGGTCTATGCGATGTCGGAATGGCGCAACAGCCACGTCCCGCAAGGCTCGCTTGGCCCGTCAGGCGAGGTGATCCCGCACAACATCATCTCCAAGGCGCCGTCTGCCGAACTGCGCGAAAACCAGACCGATCAGGACAGCTTGCCGCCATATCCGGTGCTTGACGATATTCTGGAATGTCTGGTCGAAAATGAAATGAGCAATGCCGATATCGTCGCGCGCGGTCATCCGGTTGAGACCGTGCAACGGATCGAACATCTGCTCTATCTGGCTGAATATAAGCGCAGACAATCGGCACCGGGTGTAAAGATTACCAGGAAGAATTTTGGACGCGACCGCCGTTATCCCATAACGAACCGCTTCCGCGACCGCTGAAAGATAATAGAATGACTGTTACTGTTCGTTTCGCCCCGTCGCCGACGGGCTATATTCACATTGGCAACACGCGCACTGCGCTGTCCAACTGGCTTTACGCGCAAAAGAATGGCGGCAAGTTCATTCTGCGTTATGACGACACGGATGTGGAACGGTCGCGTCAGGAATATGCAGAAGCAATCGCCGTCGATCTCGACTGGCTGGGCGTGAAGCCGGACCGGGTCGAATATCAGTCGAAGCGCTTTGATGTTTATGCCCGTGCGGTGGAAAAGCTGAAGGAAGCAGGGCTGCTTTATGCCTGCTATGAAACCGCCGATGAGTTGGAGCGCCGCCGCAAGCTGCGCTTGGCGCGCCGCCTGCCGCCGGTCTATGGTCGCGAAGCGCTGAAGCTCACCGATGCGGAAAAGGCTGCTTTCGAGGCGGAAGGCCGAAAACCCCACTGGCGTTTCCTGCTACCGAATTTCGAGAGCGATCCGTTTGCAACCCAGCGCACCGAGGTTCATTGGGACGATCTGGTGCGTGGGCCCCAGGTGGTTGATCTCGCCTCCATGTCGGACCCCGTGCTGGTGCGTGAAGACGGCACCTATCTCTATACGCTTCCCTCCGTCGTCGACGATATCGATCTCGGCGTCAGCCATATTATCCGTGGCGACGACCATGTGACGAATACGGGCGTGCAGATTGCAATCTTCCGGGCGCTCGGCGCTGAGCCGCCGGTCTTCGGACATCATAATCTGCTGACCACCACAACCGGCGAAGGGCTTTCAAAGCGGACAGGTGCGCTTTCGGTCGGCTCGCTGCGTGAAAACGGCTACGAGCCGATGGCGGTTGCTTCGCTGGCCATACTCATTGGCACATCGGAAAGTGTTGCAGCCGCGCCGACCATGGCAGCACTGGCGGAACGTTTCGATCTGGCGTCGATTTCAAAATCGTCGGCCAAGTTCGATCCGGCGGAACTGGATACGCTCAATCGCGCATTGCTGCATGAGATGTCTTTTTCGGATGCCAAGCCGCGTCTCGACGCGCTTGGTATCGAAGGCGACAAGGCCGAGCCATTCTGGCTCGCCGTGCGCGGCAATCTGGATCGTTTTGGCGACGTGCAACATTGGTGGCAGATCGTGACCGGCGACTTGCCGGAAGCACCGGAACTGTCGGACGAAGATCGCGACTTTGTCCGTATTGCATTTAATTCGCTGCCAGCAGCCCCCTGGGATCACCAGACCTGGAAGGTCTGGACCGAGGCCGTCAAGTCGGAAACGGGACGCAAGGGCAAGGGGCTCTTCATGCCGTTGCGTCTGGCGCTGACAGGTCAAGCACACGGGCCAGAACTGGCCGACCTTCTGGTGCTGATGGGGCCGGATAAGGTTCAGAGCCGAAAGCCCTGACATTTTTTTGACTGCAAACAAAAACAGCCGACACAGTTGATACTGTGCCGGCTGTTTCTTTTTGCGGACGGGCTTACTTGCGAAGCTTTGCCTTGCGGACCGGTGCGTCGCCAGCGCGCTGGAGCGCTTCCACAACCGACAGAGCCGTCATGTTGACGACGCCGCGCGATGTGACCGAAGGTGTGAGAATATGCGCCGGGCGGGCGGCACCAAGCAGGATCGGGCCGACATGCAGCGCATCGGTGACGGTCTTGACCACGTTCAGCGTGATATTCGCTGCATCAAGGTTCGGGAAAACCAGCAGATTGGCTTCACCCTTGAGGCGCGAATTCGGAAACACGCGGTCGCGCAGCGCCTGAGACAGCGCCGAGTCGCCATGCATTTCGCCATCGGATTCGAGGTCGGGAGCCTTTTCGGCCAGAATGGCCGCAGCCTGGCGCATCTTTTCCGCGCTGGCGCTTTCCTTCGAACCGAAATTCGAATGCGAAACCAGAGCAGCCTTCGGGACGATACCAAAACGGTCGATTTCCTTGGCGGCGAGAATTGCCATTTCTGCAATTTCATTCGCATTGGGATCGACATTCACATAGGTGTCCGTCAGGAACAGCGCGCCGCGCTGCGAAATCAGCAGGCTGAGCGCGGAGTAATCGCGGATACCCGGCACGATGCCGATGATCTGGCGCACAACGCGCAGATGGCGCTCGAAACGGCCTTCAAGACCGCAGATCATTGCATCCGCTTCGTCACGCATCACGGCGAGTGCCGCAATGGCGGTCGAATTGGTGCGCACGATGGTGCGGGCAGCTTCCGGCGTGACGCCCTGACGGCCCGTATAGGACAGATACAGATCGACATAGTCGCGATAGCGCGGATCGTCTTCAGGGTTGATCAGTTCGAAATCGACGCCCTGACGGATTTTCAGGCCGTAGCGGCGCAGGCGCGTTTCGACAACCTGCGGACGACCGACGAGGATCGGCGCGGCGATGCGTTCTTCGATCACCACCTGCGCGGCGCGCAGCACGCGCTCATCTTCACCATCGGCATAAATGACGCGCTTTGGCTTGTCCTGCGAACGGGCAGCCGCGAAGACCGGCTTCATGATGAGGCCCGAGCGGAACACGAAGCGGTTCAGCCTGTCGAGATAGGCTTCCATATCTTCGATGGGGCGCGTTGCGACACCGGTTTCCATCGCGGCCTTGGCGACAGCCGGAGCAATACGCAGGATCAGGCGCTGATCGAAGGGCGAGGGAATGATGTAATCCGGGCCAAAGGTCGGCGTGTCGCCCGAATAGGCGCGTGCCGCGACATCGGAAGGTTCTTCACGCGCAAGCGATGCAATGGCGCGCACGGCGGCAAGCTTCATCTCTTCATTGATCGCGGTTGCGCCGACATCGAGAGCGCCACGGAAGATATAGGGGAAGCAAAGAACGTTGTTGACCTGATTCGGATAGTCGGACCGTCCGGTGCAGATCATGGCGTCGGCACGCGCAGCACGCGCTTCTTCCGGCATGATTTCCGGCTTTGGATTGGCGAGAGCCATGATCAGCGGCTTTTCAGCCATCTGGTTCAAAAGCTCCGGCTTCAACACGCCCGCAGCCGAAAGGCCGAGGAACACATCCGCCCCGCCGATGACATCGGCCAGCGTGCGCGCATCGGTCTTCTGGGCATAGATTTCTTTCCAGCGGTCCATCAGCGTGTTGCGGCCTTCATAGACCACACCTTCCAGATCGCAGACCCAGATGTTTTCACGCTTGGCGCCGAGATTGACGAGAAGATTGAGGCAGGCGAGAGCCGCGGCACCGGCACCCGAGGTGACGATCTTGGCGTCTGCAATCTGCTTGCCTGCAAGTTCCAGACCGTTCAACACGGCGGCGGCCACGATGATCGCCGTCCCATGCTGGTCGTCATGGAAAACCGGAATATTCATCTTGGCACGAAGCTGTTCTTCAACTTCGAAACATTCCGGTGCCTTAATGTCTTCCAGATTGATGCCGCCAAATGTCGGCTCCAGAGCGGAAACCACGTCGACAACGCGGTTGATTTCCAGCGCGTCGATTTCGATGTCGAAAACGTCGATATCGGCGAACTTCTTGAACAGGACGGCCTTGCCTTCCATGACCGGCTTCGATGCGAGCGCGCCGATATTGCCAAGACCCAGAACAGCCGTACCGTTCGAAACCACCGCCACGAGATTGCCTCGCGCCGTATATTCGGCAGCGGTGGCAGGGTCTTCCTGAATGGCGAGGCAGGGCGCTGCCACACCTGGCGAATAAGCGAGCGCAAGGTCACGCTGGTTTCCGAGCGGCTTGGTTGCCTGGATTTCCAGCTTTCCGGGCTTCGGATATCGATGGAAAAACAGGGCTGCTTCATCGAAATCCGAACGCGTCGGCGTGGAAGGAGTTTTCTTGGTCATAGTCGCATCGCTTTCCATTTTTCCGCACCGCCGGGATGATCAGCGGCGCGTGGAGGGTGCAATCACATGCACACCGAGCCTTTAAACACGTGGGTCGGGCACTTTGGGTTTTAGCTCAAACTCTGACGTCCCATTAGGCCCGTTTTGGAGAATGAGTTTATCTGTAATGTAATGGCCGTGTCAGAAGGCGCTCTGATAAGCGCCGCCGTCAATAACGAGATTCTGGCCCGTTATATAGCCTGCATGCTGCGAGCAGAGGAAGGCGCAAGCCTTTCCAAACTCTTCCGGCTGGCCAATGCGTCCCGCCGGGATGCGGGCTGCGCGCTTGGCAGCTTCTGCTTCCGCGGTGGTGCCGGTCTTCTGCGCGGAGAAGGCAAAGCCTTTGCGCAGGCGGTCCGTGTCGAATGCACCGGGCAGGATATTGTTGATGGTGACATTGGCCCCGGCAACGGTACGGGCAACGCCGGCCAGAAAGGCCGTCAGTCCCGCGCGGGCGCCGGATGAAAGATCAAGTCCCGGAATGGGCGCATAGACCGAGGTCGAGGTGATGTTGACGATGCGGCCAAAGCCGCGCTCAACCATTCCGTCGATGACCGCCTTGATCAGTTCGATCGGGGTGACCATGTTCTGCGTCACGCCTTCAAGAAGGGCTTCGCGGTCGAGCAGGCGGAAGTCGCGGAAGGGTGGTCCGCCATTATTGTTGACCAGAATATCCGGGTTGGGGCAGGCGGCGAGCAGCGCCTTCTGACCTTCTGGCGTCGAAACATCGGCGGCGACAGCGACCACATTGACACCATAAGCCGAGCGAATGGCGTCAGCTGCCTCAAGAAGAGTTTCTTCACTGCGTCCGTTCAGCACGATATTGCATCCTGCCTCGGCCAGTGCTTCGGCGCAGGCGCGACCCAGACCTTTGCTGGAAGCGCATACGATTGCCTTGCGACCTTTCAAGCCCAAATCCACGGCTCGATCCTCTTTGCTTTTTAAAGGTCATGGAGACATGCCACCAAGCGCCAAGTGCAATCAACCGGATTCTGGTTGACGCGCTGATGTGTCCACTTTTCTCGACGCTCATTTGACCATTTTTCGGTGTTTTTCACGCACACTATTCGGTGATCGTGTTTTGCATGGGGCTGTCTGTTCGTCGGCCACTGTCATCTGCGCATTACAGTCCCGTCATAACTCTGTGACATGAATCAGGTTCTCTGCACGTAGTTTCAGGTTGCCATTGAGAGGGACAACCAAATGAGCACCGATGCAGCGCAGGCCAAGAAACTCCGGACGATTTTTATCTCGGATGTGCATTTGGGATCAAAGGCCGCGCAGGCCGATCTGCTTCTCGATTTCCTGCGCTACCATGATGCGGAAACGATTTTTCTGGTCGGCGATATCGTCGATGGCTGGCGATTACGGCGCAACTGGCACTGGCCGCAGGAACATAACGACGTTGTCCAGAAGCTTCTCCGTAAAAGCCGCAAGGGCACCAACATCATCTACATTGCAGGCAATCACGACGAGTTCCTGCGTAATTTTCAGGGAACGCATTTCGGCGGCATCGAAGTGATAAACCGCGCCATTCACGAGACGGCGGATGGCCGCAAGTTTCTGGTGATCCATGGCGATCAGTTCGACGTGGTGGTGCGCAATGCCCGTTTCATCGCTTATCTCGGCGACTGGGCCTATGACACGGCGATCTGGATCAACACGGCGATGAACCGTTTGCGCTCGCTCTTCGGGTTGCGCTACTGGTCGTTTTCGGCCTGGGCGAAATTCCGCGTGAAAAAGGCGGTCAATTTCATCGGCGAGTTCGAAACGGTGGTGTCCGAAGAGGCGCAGCGCATCGGTGTCGATGGCGTCATTTGCGGTCATATTCACCACGCCACCATCGAAAAGATGAACGATGTTGAATATATCAACACCGGCGACTGGGTGGAAAGCTGCACAGCGGTGCTGGAGCATTTCGACGGACGTATGGAACTGGTCAGCTGGACGGAAATGCGCGACGAAAAATCGTCCGACGGCAGGGCTCTCGCTCACGATAATCGGGCCGACGACAACAGGATAGTCCGTCTGCCACGTCCTGCCCGTAGCGCGGCGAAAATTGCCGGATGAACAAGCTCGTCATCGTCACCGACGCCTGGCATCCGCAAGTCAACGGCGTCGTTCGGACACTGACAAAATGTCAGGACATGATGCGCGCGCGGGGCTATGAAGTGATTGTGGTTTCGCCACTCGACTATAAGTCGGTTCCGTGCCCGACCTATCCGGAAATCAGACTGGCACTGACCACACCCGGCGCATTTCGGCGGCGGTTGGTGCAAATGCAGCCTGATTATATCCACATCGCCACCGAAGGTCCGCTCGGCTACATGGCGCGACAGGCATGTCTGAAAAAGGGCTGGAGTTTCACCACCAGTTTTCACACGCGCTTTCCTGAATATGTTGCGGAGCGCGTCCCGGTTCCCTTGAGCTGGAGCTATGGCTTTCTGCGGCGGTTTCACAATGCCGCATCGCATACGCTGGTTCCCACCCAATCCATTCTGGATGATCTGAAAGAGCGCGGTTTTACCGGCCTCAATCTGTGGACACGCGGCGTGGATCGCGGTTTATTCCATACCCGCGCCAATGTGGATCGTGACCTGCCGGGGCCTGTTTTCATCTGTGTTGGACGCGTGGCGACGGAAAAGAACCTACCCGCCTTTCTCAGTCTCGATCTACCCGGCACCAAGCTGATTGTCGGTGACGGCCCGGCACTCGATGATCTGAAATCACGCTTTCCCGATGCGGTATTTGTGGGCAAGCGGGAAGGCGAGGCGCTGGCCGAAACCTATGCGTCGGCTGACGTGTTTGTTTTCCCGAGCCGGACAGACACGTTTGGCCTCGTGCTGCTGGAAGCAATTTCATCCGGTCTGCCTGTTGCGGCTTTTCCCGTACCGGGATCGAAAGACGTCATCGGCGCGACGGGCGCGGGTGTTCTTTCGGAAGATCTGCGCGCGGCCTGTCTGGCCGCGCTGGAGCTTGAGCCTTTCGATCCGGAACAGGTTCTAAAACCCTTCACCTGGGATGCCTGCGCAGACATCTTTGAAGAGGCTTTGACCTCCATAGCGGGCGGACAGCCCCCCGTTCGGGACTATCAGGCAGTTCAGCCCCAGACAGTCGCTTCCGGCGGATAAACAAGCGCGCCATCATAACGAAGGCCGGGTTCGCGGTCCTGTGCAAGGAGCAGTGGTCCGTCGAGATCGACAACCGTTGCCTTCTGGGCGAGCAGAACTGCGGGCGCCATGCCGAGCGATGTGCCCACCATGCAGCCGACCATGATCTTCAGGCCGAGCCCAATGGCCTTTTCGCGCATCACTAGCCCTTCGGTCAGCCCGCCTGCCTTGTCGAGCTTGATATTCACGGCATCATAGCGCTTGGCTAATTCTTCCAGACCCTCTGACGTGTGAACGCTTTCGTCGGCGCAAATCATGACCGGACGTTCGATCTGGCTCAGGATCGCATCCTTGCCAGCGGGCAGGGGTTGCTCGATGAGGATCACGCCCGCATCGGCAGCGGCGCGCATATTTTCGGCAATATTCGCATCGGTCCAGCCTTCGTTTGCATCGATGATGATGCGACTGTTCGGCGCTGCCGCGGCAACGGCGCGAATGCGTTCAATGTCGTTGTCGCCGCCCATCTTCACTTTGATCAGCGGATAATGCGCGACTTTAGTGGTCGATTCCGCCATTTCTTCCGGCGTGCCCAGCGAAACGGTAATCGCGGTCTCCAGCGGCTTGAACGCGCCGCCCAGCATATCGACAACACGTTTGCCGCTGGTCTTGGCTTCCAGATCCCACAGGGCGCAATCGACGGCGTTGCGGGCGGCACCGGCTGGCATCAGCGTCTGGATATCCTGACGCGTCGCACCGCCTTCGATCTGCGCCCGGACGACTTCGATTGCTGCAGTGACGCTTTCGATGCTTTCGCCATAGCGCGCATAGGGAACGCATTCGCCGCGCCCCTGATGTTCACCGTTGCCGATTGCACACACAACAACCGCTGCTTCGGTCTTCGACCCGCGCGAAATTGTGAATTTTCCGGCGATAGGGTAGCGTTCAACGAGGATGTTCAAGGTATTCTGCATGGAGAGCCTTCCGAATCTCAATCCCGAAAAGTTGATG
>Ga0182735_1002552_pt1 | contig 10921 bp, 9 predicted proteins | sample eDN5th30CKraftMG_FD_128524 | JGI IMG/M metagenome (GOLD analysis project Ga0182735, IMG submission 128524) | Enriched Miracle-Growth compost microbial communities from Emeryville, California, USA - eDNA 5th pass 30_C Kraft MG (version 2) (version 2) ... | reverse complement strand
CGGCCATCAGCACGAGGACGGGCAGGCGCGATTTCACGGGTTGTGCCGCCATCTCACAGCCCCCTGCGCAATATCCCCTTGGGGGATATGAGGAGCACCAGGAACAGCGTGCCGAAGATCGACAGCAGCGAATAGCTCGCCCCGACATAGGTGGAGACGAAAGCCTCGATGACGCCGAGCAGCAGGGCGGCCACCAGCGCGCCGCCGACCGAGCCGAGGCCGGCCAACACCGCCACGAAGAAGGCAAACAGCGTGTAGCGCAGGCCGACTTCGGGGTTGACCGAGTAGATCGCCCCCATCAGCACGCCGGCCATGGCGGTGATGCCGGCGTAGAGGCCGTAGACGTTGGCGCTGAGGCGGCGGATGTTGACCCCCATCAGCGCCGCGTTCTGGCGGTTCTCGGCAGTCGCCCGGATCGCCAGCCCGTAGCGGGTGCGGTAGAGGAAGACGAACAGCCCGCCGGCGATGGCGATGGCGAACACCGCCGCCGCGACGCGGATCATCGGCACCGTCACCGGGCCGAGCGCCAGGCTCTGGCCGCTGAGCACGGTCGGCACGTTGCGGGTGTTGAAGCCCCAGGCCGTCAGCATGCCGCCGCGCAGCAGCGTGAACAGGCCGAAGGTCAGCGCCAGCGCCATCAGTTCCGGCCGCGCCGTGCGGCTGTTGCGGACATTGTAGAGGACCGGCCCGATCAGGTAGCCGAGGGCGCCGAACAGCACGAACGCCACCGGGATGGCGAGGAAGCCGTCGACGCCGAGCCCGGCCGCCATGTAGTAGCCGAGATAGCCGCCGAGCACGACCCAGCCGCCGACGGCGAAGTCGATGACGTGCAGCACGCCGAAGGTAAGCTGGAAGGCGATGGTGAAGGTGGCGATGACGCCGCCGATCAGAAGGCCGTTCAGCAAGGTCTGGAGAAAAAGATCCAAGGCGGCAACCGTTCGTCGTCAGGGAAACGGGCAGGCAATCGGTTGCGCATGGTCCGTCATTTCACGGGCATGCGCAACCACCTGAGCGTAGTAGCGGGGCGCGGAAGGCATCACCGTCCGCACCCCGCCGGTCGCTTATTTCCAGGCCGGCAACGGATAGATGTAGTCGGCCGCCGCCGCTTCCTTCGGTCCCACGGCGACGACCTTGCCGCCCTGTATCTGGACCAGAACAGGGATCGGCTGGATGTTGTCGTGATAGTGGGCGCCTTCCTTCTCGAACTTGATCGGCCCGTAGAAGGTCTGGATGTCGGTCTCGGCGATGGCGTCCTTCAACGCCACGCGATCCTCCGGCGTCAGCGCCGGCTTCTTGCCCAGGCGCTTCAGCGCATCGCCCAGCACCAGGCCGCTCGCCGCGCAGCCAGCCGCCGTATAGTCCGGCTCGCCGCCCAGCTTCTTCGTCGCCATGTCGGCGAAGTCCTTGGCGGTGCCGAACAGATCGTCCTTGTAGGCCACGGAAGGCAGCCAGACCACGACGCCCGTCGTGCCGTCGGCATCGGGCCCGAGCGCCTGGGCGAAAGCGGGATTGGTGATGCCGTAATGCATGATCAGCGCCTTCGGCCGGTAGTTCAGCGACTTGCAGGTCTTGACCACGTTGATCAGCGGCTCCTCATGGCCGCCGACGGCGATGACGTCGGGGTTGAGCGCGGCGATCTTGGAGATGACCGGGGTGAGGTCGCCTTCCGGCGGCACCAGCTCATAGGCGGCCAGTTCCAGCCCGGCGGCCTTGACGCCGTCGCGGAAGCCTTCGCCCGTCTCCTTCGAGAACGGCTCGTTGACGCCGATCACGGCGACCGTCTTCGCCGCCGGGTTGGACAGTTTCGCCAGCACGCCCAGCGACAGGCCGGAAGTGGTGTCCACGGCCGGAATGATGCCGAAGTTGAATTCGGGCTTGGCCTTCCAGACGTTCGGCGATTCCGCCGAGCCGGAAATCATCGGCACCTGGTATTTCTGGCAGATCGGCTGCACGGCGATGGTGGAGCCGCTGGTATAGGGGCCGAACAGCACGTCGACCTCGTTCTGCACGATCAGCCGCTCGGCGGCGTCGGCGCCCGTGGCCGGGTTCGACTGGTCGTCGCCGTAGAACATGCTGACCTTGAAGCGGTCGCCGCCCACCTCGACGCCGCCCTTCTCGTTGATGGCGTCCGCCCACAGGTCGTAGCCCTGCTTGGTCAGGTTGCCGCCGAGGATGTTCTCGCCCGACAGCGAGGTGATGACACCCGCCTTGAAGGTCGCCGCCTGCGCTCGCGCCGTTCGCACGAAGGGCATTCCCAGGGTACCCGCCGCGACGGCGACGGCGCTTCCCTCAAGGAAACGGCGGCGCGAAACGCTTTTGTAGTCAGTGGACATCGATGCAAACCTCCCATTGTTTGGCTATCGGCCGTTGTTTGGCTGTCGGATTGAAATCGACTTCTTTTGATCGTCATACGATCATATGCCGATAATCCCGGCAAGAAGAATTCCGTAGCGTCATTGCGCGACGCCGGCCTGCCCTCAGGCGGGGTCCTTCGGCCTGAGTTCGCGCCTCAGAATCTTGCCGACGGGCGACTTGGGCAGTTCGGTCCGAAACTCGATCGTGCGCGGGCGCTTGTAGCCGGTCAGGTTCTCGCGGCAGTAGGCGACGAGGTCGGCTTCCGTGAGGGCGGGGTCCTTGCGCACCACGAACAGCTTCGGCACCTCGCCCGAATGCTCGTCGGGCACCCCGATGGCCGCCACTTCCAGCACGCCCGGGTGGCGCGAGACCACGTCCTCCAGTTCGTTCGGGTAGACGTTGAAGCCGGAAACCAGGATCATGTCCTTCTTGCGGTCGACGATCCTGGTGTAGCCGGCCTCGTCCATGAAGCCCATGTCGCCGGAGCGGAAGAAACCGTCGTCCGTCATCACCTTCGCGGTCTCGTCCGGCCGGTTCCAGTAGCCGGCCATCACCTGCGGGCCGCGGATGCAGATTTCGCCGATGTCGCCGAGCGCCAGTTCCTTGCCGGCGTCGTCGCGGATGGACAGTTCCGTGGAAGGCAGCGGCAGCCCGATGGTGCCGGTGAAATCGGGAGAGGAGCATTTGTTGGCCGTCGCCACCGGCGAGGTTTCGGAAAGGCCGTAGCCTTCGGTGATGTGGCTGCCGGTGACGTCCTTCCAGCGCTCGGCGACCACCTTCTGCACCGCCATGCCGCCGCCGAGGCTGAGCCGCAGCGCGCTGAAGTCGAGCTTGCGGAAATCGTCGTTGTTCAGCAGCGCGTTGAACAGCGTGTTGAGGCCGGGGAAGATATGGAACGGCTGGCGCGCCAGTTCCTTGACGAAGGCGGGAATGTCGCGCGGGTTCGGGATGAGGATGTTCTGCGCCCCCTGCTGCATGCCCATCAGCGCGTTCACCGTCAGCGCGAAGACGTGGTAGAGCGGCAGCGCGCAGATATAGGTGGCATGCGCCGGCTTGGGCTTGACCGTGTAGGCGTCCTCCACCCACAGGGCGAGCTGGGCGACGTTGGCCAGGATGTTGCGGTGAAGCAGCGTCGCGCCCTTGGAGACGCCGGTGGTGCCGCCGGTATATTGCAGGAAGGCGATGTCGTCGGGCGTGGTCTTCACCGGCTTGAAGGGCAGCGCGTCGCCGGCCTTCAGCGCCGCGTTGAAGCGGACATGGCCGGGCAGCGACCAGGCCGGCACCAGCTTCTTCACCCGCCGCACGACGAAGTTGACGACCGCTCCCTTGAGCCCGCCCAGTTGGTCGCCCATGGAGGCGACGACGATATGCTTGATGCCGGTCCTGGCGACGACGGTTTGCAGCGTCCTGGCGAAATTCTCCAGGATGACGATCGCCTCGGCGCCGGAATCCTTCAACTGGTGCTCCAGCTCGCGCGGCGTATAGAGCGGGTTGACGTTGACGACGACGTAGCCGGCCCTGAGCAGCGCCATCATCGCGATCGGATATTGCAGCACGTTGGGCATCATCAGCGCGATGCGCGCGCCTTTCGGGATGCCGCGCGATTGCAGCCACGCGGCCAGCGCGCCCGAGCGTCGCTCAAGCTGGGCGTAGCTGAGGTCCGTGCCCATCGAGACGAAGGCCGTCCGCCCCGCATGTTGCTTGCAGGCCTTGACCAGCAGTTCGCCGATGGAATTGGCCGGAAGCGCGCCGATCTCGGCCGCCATGTTCTTCGGGTAGCTTTTGAGCCAGGGTTTTGACGGGGGCCGCGCCGCGTCCGCTTTCGTGGCATCGGTCAGAGGAGGAGGGCTGGCGCGGTTTTCGGAAGCGGCTTCTATCCCGCCTGTTTCCGGCGACGGTTCGGAGGCGCTCCCGCCCTTCGCCCGACCGGTCGGTTCCGTCGCTTTGGCCACGCGTTTCTCCCTCGGTTGGCTTATGTATCACCAACTATGCAGGCGCTTGCAAGGCGGAGTGACAGGGTCGAGCGGGGCTGAAAAAGGCGAAAAAAAGACCACTGATATATGAGGCGCGATCGAAATTTGGAAAAGAATTCTTCAAATTAAAGATAGACGGAATGCTTTTCCGCTTTCCTTGGGGAATGCAAGCGGGCAGTTCCACTAGGGTGAATTTGATGCTTATATGCGGCCTTCACGAGCCTGCTAGAGGGGCTTGGAAATAATCAGGGAGTTCTCCATGAAAAAGAAAATGGCTTTTGCGGCTGCGTTGCTGGCTGCAACGGTGCTGGGAGGCGCTGCCAACGCCAAGACGCTGGTCTATTGCTCGGAAGGGTCGCCGGAAGGCTTCGATCCCGGCCTCTATACCGCCGGCACCACGTTCGACGCGTCCTCGCGCACGGTCTACAACCGTCTCGTCGAGTTCAAGCACGGCTCGACCGAAATCGAGCCTGGCCTCGCCGAAAGCTGGACCATTTCCGACGACGGTCTCGAATACACCTTCAAGCTGCGCCAGGGCGTCAAGTTCCAGACCACCGACTTCTTCACGCCCAGCCGCGAGTTCAACGCCGACGACGTGATCTACTCCTTCGACCGCCAGCTCAAGGCGGACGATCCGTGGAACAAGTATGTCGCGGGCGCGAGCTGGGAATATTCGGCCGGCATGGGCTTCCCCGACCTCATCAAGTCGATCGAGAAGGTCGACGACCATACGGTCAAGTTCGTGCTGAACCATCCCGAGGCGCCGTTCCTGGCCGACCTCGGCATGGATTTCGCCTCCGTGCTGTCCAAGGAATATGCCGACAAGCTTTCGGCCGACGGCAAGATGGAGCAGATGAACCAGCAGCCGCTCGGCACCGGCCCGTTCACCTTCGTCGCCTACCAGCCTGACGCGGCGATCCGCTACAAGGCCAATGCCGACTACTGGAACGGTGCGCCCAAGATCGACGATCTCGTCTTCGCCATCACCACGGACGCCTCCGTGCGCCGGCAGAAGCTGGAAGCGGGCGAATGCCAGATCTATCCGTATCCGAACGCCGCCGACGTCGCGGCGCTGAAGGGCAATCCCGACCTGAATGTCGAGGAGCAGGCCGGCCTCAACGTCGCCTATCTCGCCTACAACACGCTGGTGGCGCCGTTCGACAAGGCCGAGGTGCGCCGCGCGCTGAACCAGGCGATCAACAAGCAGGCGATCGTCGACGCGGTCTTCGAGGGGCAGGCTCAGGTCGCCAAGAACCCGATCCCGCCGACCATGTGGTCCTATAACGATGCGGTGCAGGACGACAAATACGATCCCGACGCCGCCAAGGCCGCGCTCGAGGCCGCTGGCGTCAAGGACCTGAAGATGAAGATCTGGGCGATGCCGGTGTCGCGCCCCTATATGCTCAACGCGCGCCGCGCCGCCGAGCTGATGCAGGCGGACCTGTCCAAGGTCGGCGTCTCGGCCGAGATCGTCACCTATGAGTGGGCCGAGTACCTGAAGCGCTCCTCCGACAAGGACCGCGACGGCGCCGTCATCCTCGGCTGGACCGGCGACAACGGCGACCCGGACAACTTCCTCGACACCCTGCTCGGCTGCACCGCCGTCGGCGGCAACAACCGCGCCCAGTGGTGCAACAAGGAGTTCGACGAACTGGTCAAGAAGGCCAAGGTGACGTCCGACCAGGCCGAGCGCGCCAAGCTCTACGAACAGGCGCAGGTCGTCTTCAAGAAGGAAGCCCCGTGGGCGACCATCGACCACTCGACCGTGTTCATGCCGATGTCGAAGAAGGTCACCGGCTTTACCCAGGACCCGCTCGGCATCCACCGCTTCGACAACGTCGACATCGCCGAATAAAGCCAACAGCAACGCCCGGCTCCGGCCGGGCGTTGCCTTTCTCCCCGGCCGATTGATCCGGTCGGGGTGAGATGTCATAGGACATCCATGCTCAAATTCTTCTTTGGCCGGCTCCTGATCCTCATCCCCACCTTCATCGGGGTGTCGATCATCGCCTTCGCCTTCATCCGGCTGCTGCCGGGCGACCCGGTCATGCTGATGTCCGGCGAGCGGGTGATGGACCCGACGCGTCACGCCCAGATCATGCACGAACTCGGCATGGACCGGCCGCTGGTCATGCAATACCTGTCCTATATCGGCGGCATCCTGCACGGCGATTTCGGCACCTCCATCGTCACCAAGCGGCCGATCATCCAGCAGTTCTTCGCGCTGTTCCCGGCAACGCTGGAACTGTCCGTCTGTGCCATCATCTTCGCGATCGTGCTCGGCATTCCGGCCGGCGTCTTCGCCGCCATCAAGCGCGGTTCCTTCTTCGACCAGTCGGTGATGGGGGCGGCACTGGTCGGCTATTCGATGCCGATCTTCTGGTGGGGCCTGCTGCTGATCATCCTGTTTTCCGGCATCCTGCGCTGGACGCCGGTGTCGGGGCGCATCGACCTGCTCTATTTCTTTCCGCCGGTCACCGGCTTCATGCTGATCGATTCCCTGCTCTCGGGGCAGAAGGGGGCGTTCACCTCCGCGGTCAGCCATCTCATCCTGCCGGCGATCGTGCTCGGCACCATTCCGCTGGCCGTCATCGCGCGCCAGACGCGCTCGGCCATGCTGGAAGTGCTGTCGGAGGACTATGTGCGCACGGCGCGTGCCAAGGGACTGTCACCGTTCCGCGTGGTCGGCATCCATGCGCTGCGCAACGCCATGATCCCGGTCATCACCACCATCGGCCTGCAGGTCGGCGTCATGCTGGCCGGCGCGATCCTGACGGAATCGATCTTCTCGTGGCCCGGCATCGGCAAGTGGATGGTGGATTCGGTGTTCAAGCGCGACTATCCGGTCATCCAGGGTGGGTTGCTTCTGATCGCCGCCATCATCATGATCGTCAATCTGCTCGTCGACCTCGCCTATGGGCTGGTCAACCCGCGTATCCGGTATTGAGGGCGCCATGAGCGACGCGACCGCCAAGACCGCTTCTTCGCTGGACGAGATGTCGCCGCGCCGGCGCCAGCTTGCCGAGTTCTGGTTCTATTTTTCCGAGAACAAGGGCGCGGTCATCGGCCTGTGGTTCTTTCTGGCGCTGATCGTGGTGGCGATCCTGGCGCCGCTGATCGCCCCGCACGAGCCCTACCAGCAATATCGCGACGCCGTGCTGGTGCCGCCGGTGTGGCAGGCGAACGGGCGCTGGGAATTCCTGCTCGGCACCGACGCCGTCGGCCGCGACATCCTTTCGCGGTTGTTGTTCGGCGCCCGCTATTCGCTGTTCATCGGCATCGTCGTCACCACCATCGCGCTTGTCGTCGGCATCTTCGTCGGCGTGCTCGCCGGCTATTTCCGCGGCTGGCTGGACACCGTCATCATGCGGCTGATGGACATCATCCTGGCCTTTCCGTCGCTGCTCCTGGCGCTGACGCTGGTGGCGGTGCTCGGCCCTGGCCTCGACAATGCCATGATCGCCATCGCGCTGGTCTACCAGCCGCATTTCGTGCGCCTCACCCGCGCGGCGGTGATGACCGAGAAGAGCCGCGACTATGTGGTCGCCGCCCGCGTCGCCGGCGCCGGGCCGATCCGGCTGATGTTCAAGACCATCCTGCCCAACTGCATGGCGCCGCTGATCGTGCAGGCGACGCTCTCCTTCTCCAACGCCATCCTCGATGCCGCCGCGCTCGGCTTCCTCGGCATGGGCGCGCAGCCGCCGACGCCGGAATGGGGCACGATGCTGGCCGAGGCGCGCGAGTTCATCCTGCGCGCCTGGTGGGTGGTGACGCTGCCCGGCATCGCCATCCTGGTCACGGTGCTTGCCATCAACCTCGTCGGCGACGGCCTGCGCGACGCGCTCGACCCGAAGATGAAGAGGTCGTGACCATGGCCTTGCTTGAGATCGAAAACCTCGTCGTAGAGTTCGATACTGCCTCCGGCCCGTTCCGGGCGGTGGACGGCGTGTCGCTTCATGTCGACGAGCGCGAGGTGCTGGCCGTCGTCGGCGAGAGCGGCTCCGGCAAGTCGGTGTCGATGCTGGCGGTCATGGGCCTGCTGCCGTGGACGGCCAAGGTTTCCGCCGACAAGGCGCTGTTTGCCGGCAAGGACCTGTTCGCGATGAGCGCGGCCGAGCGCCGCCGCATCGTCGGCCGCGACATCGCCATGATCTTCCAGGAGCCGATGGCGAGCCTCAACCCCTGCTTTACGGTCGGCTTCCAGATCGAGGAGGTGCTGCGCTTCCATCTCGGCATGGACAAGCGCCAGCGGCGCGCCCGCGCCATCGAACTGTTCAAGGCGGTCGGCATTCCCAACCCGGAGGAGCGGCTTTCCTCCTATCCGCACCAGATGTCCGGCGGCCAGTGCCAGCGCGTCATGATCGCCATGGCGATCGCCTGCAACCCGAAGCTCCTGATCGCCGACGAGCCGACCACGGCGCTCGACGTCACCATCCAGAAGCAGATCCTCGACCTGTTGATGAAGCTGCAGGCCGAGCACGGCATGGGCATGATCATGATCACCCACAATATGGGTGTGGTGGCCGAGACGGCCGACCGGGTCATCGTCCAGTACAAGGGCCGCAAGATGGAGGAGGCCGACGTGCTTTCGCTGTTCGAGGCGCCAAAGAACGCCTATACGCGCGCGCTGCTGGCGGCCCTTCCCGACAACGCCACCGGCGACCGGCTGCCGACCGTTGCCGCGCTGATGCTGGAGGGCGGCGTGGCCGTGGCACCGCAATGACCGATACCGGCAACCCGATCGTCGTCGAGGGCAAGGATATCAAGCGCGATTATGTCGTGCAGGGCGGCGTGTTCAGGCCGGCGCGCATCGTGCACGCGGTCAAGGGCGTGTCGTTTTCGGTGGAGAAGGGCAAGACGCTGGCCATCGTCGGCGAGTCGGGCTGCGGCAAGTCCACGCTGGCGCGCATCATCACCCTCATCGATCCGGCGACGTCGGGCGAGTTGTTCCTCGACGGCCACAAGATCGATATCGCCGCCGGGCGGCCGACGCCGGAACTTCGCCGCAAGGTGCAGATCGTTTTCCAGAACCCCTATGGCTCGCTCAACCCGCGCCAGAAGATCGGCGACGTGCTGATGGAGCCGCTCGTCATCAACACCTCGATGCCGGCGGCCGAGCGGCGCGAGCGTGCCTATGACATGTTGCGGAAGGTCGGACTCGAGGACAAGCACTTCAACCGCTATCCGCACATGTTCTCCGGCGGCCAACGCCAGCGCATCGCCATCGCCCGCGCGCTGATGCTGAGGCCGAGCCTGCTGGTGCTGGACGAGCCGGTTTCGGCGCTCGACCTTTCGGTGCAGGCGCAGGTGCTCAACCTTCTGGCCGACCTGCAGGACGAGTTCCAGCTGACCTATATCTTCATCAGCCACGACCTGTCGGTGGTGCGCTACATCGCCGACGACGTGATGGTGATGTATTTCGGCGAGGCGGTCGAATACGGCTCGCGCGACGCCGTGTTTTCCGATCCCCAGCACAGCTACACCCGCACGCTGTTTTCCGCGACCCCGCGCGCCGATGTCGAAAGCATCAAGGCGCGGCTCGCCCGCAAGAATGCTGCCTGATGGCCCTGCTGAAGGACTACGAGCATCCGTTTTTCCGGCCCTTGTGGCGGCGCATCGCCGTCGTGGTGGGCTGCGCCGTCTGGGCCGCGCTGGAGTTTTACGGCGGCTCGTCGACCTGGGGCCTGATCGCGCTGGCCTTTGCGGCCTACGGCGCCTGGCAGTTTTTCTACCTCTACAAGCCGGCCGACGAAACCACGCCGCCGGGCGACGAAGAGCCGGACAAGTAGGCTATGGCCGCTGCCTTATCCGCAGCATGTGGTTGTCCCACACATAGTCCGGCTCCGAGACGGCCGTCCGCCCCGATGGGGCGATGGCGCCGGCGCCGCTGGTGGCGATGAAGCCGTCGCGGTCGGGAGCGATGCCGCACACTTCCGTCATGTCGGTCGCCGAGATCACCTTGCCGCTCGCGGTATCGAAAACCACGTAGCTGTTGCCGGCCGGCGAGGACACGGCCATGGTGCCCGCCTCGCGGTTGGCCGCCATCGCGCCGATATAGTTGTGCAGGCTGTTCAGCGCCTTTTCCGGCATTTCCAGGAGTTCGAGGTCCTTGCCGCGCGGCGCGCACCCGACCAGCGGCGGCCGGTCCGCGGTCGCCCCCTCATACTGGCAGCTGAACCAGACCGTGCCGGACCCGTCCGCGTCCATGTGGCGGATGGAAAGCCGGTTGAGGTGGGGCGGCAGTTGGTGCTTCTCCAGGAGATCGCCGGAAAGGCGGTCGATCAGCACATAGGAAGGCTGCATCGTCGCCAGGTTGAGCTTGGCCTTGCCGAAATCCGGATGCGTTTCGATGCCGCCATTGGCGATGGCAAGCGTGCGCCCGTCGTCCAGAAGCATGAGTTCGTGCGGGCCGATGCCATGGGTCGGAAATTCGCCGACACGGGCAAAGCCGCCTTTCGCGTCATAGATGCCGATCATGCCGGCGGCATTGTCGAAGTCGTTCTCGGTCGCATAGAGCAGCGCTCCGTCGCGCGAAAAGGTGCCGTGGCCGTAGAAGTGCCGCCCGGCGACGCTGGCGATGGTCAGGGGCTCGG
>Ga0182735_1002551_pt1 | contig 10926 bp, 7 predicted proteins | sample eDN5th30CKraftMG_FD_128524 | JGI IMG/M metagenome (GOLD analysis project Ga0182735, IMG submission 128524) | Enriched Miracle-Growth compost microbial communities from Emeryville, California, USA - eDNA 5th pass 30_C Kraft MG (version 2) (version 2) ... | reverse complement strand
GGCCAGCCGCAGCGCCTCGACCCGCGAGACGCCGGTGCCGGCGACCTTCACCAGCGCCAGCTCCCGCTCCAGCGGACGCTCCTGCCCGAGTTCATGCGAGCGAACCGTGAGGTCGACCACCCGGTGCACCGGCACGATGCGCTCGAGCTGGTGCTTGATCTGTTCCAGAACATGCGGGGTGCCGCTGGTCACGATGGTAATGCGCGAAAGATGCGTCTCGTGCTCGGTCTCCGAGACCGTCAGGCTCTCGATATTGTAGCCACGGCCGGAGAACAGGCCGATGACGCGCGCCAGCACCCCCGGCTCGTTGTCGACCAGCACCGACAGCGTGTGCTTTTCGGGCGACGCCTCGTCCTTGGCGATGAAATAGGCCGAGCCGGTGGGTTGAAGCTGTGCGTTCATATTCAATCTCGATCTTAATTTATTACGCCAATTATCTGTTTTTGCGTACTTAATTCCAAACCTTACACCAGCTCTCGGCCCTTGGCATCGATGGCATTGGCAACGGCCTCGTCGGTCGCCTCGTCGGGCAGGAGCATCTCGTTATGCGCCTTGCCGGACGGGATCATCGGGAAGCAGTTGGCGAGCGTCGCCACGCGGCAGTCGAATAGAACCGGCTTCTTGACCGCGATCATCTCCTTGATCGCGTCGTCCAGCTCGTCCGGCTTGTCGCAGCGGATGCCGTGGCCGCCATAGGCTTCCGCCAGCTTGACGAAATCGGGCATCGCCTCCGTATAGGAATGCGACAGCCGGTTGCCGTGCAGCAGTTGCTGCCACTGGCGCACCATGCCCATATACTGGTTGTTGAGGATGAAGATCTTGATCGGGGCGTTGTGCTGCACCGCGGCCGACATTTCCTGGATCGTCATCTGCACCGAGGCGTCGCCGGCAATGTCGATGACCAGCGCGTCCGGATGCGCGATCTGCACGCCGAGAGCGGCCGGCAGGCCGTAGCCCATGGTGCCGAGGCCACCGGAGGTCATCCAGCGGTTCGGCTTGTCGAAATGGAAGTGCTGTGCGGCCCACATCTGGTGCTGGCCGACTTCGGTGGTGATGTAGGTATCCTTGTCCTTCGTCAGTTCGTAAAGCCGCTCGATCGCATATTGCGGCATGATGACTTCGGGGTTGGCCTTGTAGGCGAGCGAGTCGCGGGCGCGCCAGCGGGCGATCTGCTCCCACCACGGATAGAGCGCCTTCTTCTCGGGCTTCACGGTGGCGCGCCACAGCCGCACCATATCCTCCAGCACCCGACCGCAATCGCCGATGATACCGATGTCGATCGGCACGTTCTTGTTGATCGAGGACGGATCGATGTCGATGTGGATCTTCTTGGAGTTCGGCGAAAAGGCATTGAGGCGTCCGGTGATGCGGTCGTCGAAACGCGCGCCGATGCACACCATGACGTCGCAGTCATGCATGGCCATGTTGGCTTCATATGTGCCGTGCATGCCGAGCATGCCGAGCCAGTTCTTGCCCGATGCCGGATAGGCGCCGAGCCCCATCAGCGTCGAAGTGATGGGAAAACCGGAAAGCTCGACCAGTTCGCGCAGCAGATGGCTCGCCTCGGGGCCGGAGTTGACGACGCCGCCGCCCGTGTACAGGATCGGCCTCTTCGCGCCGGCCATCAGTTCGACGGCGGCCTTGATCTTGTCGAGGTCGCCCTGGACCTGCGGATGATAGCTGGTGCGCGGCGCGGTCTGCGGCGAGACGTAGAAGCCTTTCGCGAACTGGACGTCCTTCGGAATATCGACGACCACCGGGCCCGGCCGGCCGGTCGTGGCGACATGGAAGGCCTCGTGGATGGTCTTGGCGAGGTCGTTGACGTCCTTCACCAGCCAGTTGTGCTTGGTGCATGGCCGCGTAATGCCGACCGTGTCGCATTCCTGAAAGCCGTCGGAGCCGATCAGCGTGGTCGGGACCTGCCCTGTCAGGCAAACCAGCGGGATGGAATCCATCAGCGCGTCCTGCAGGGGCGTCACCGCGTTGGTGGCGCCGGGGCCCGAGGTGACCAGCATGACGCCGGCCTTGCCGGTGGAGCGGGCATAGCCCTCGGCGGCGTGTCCCGCCCCCTGTTCGTGGCGCACCAGGACGTGTTCGAGCTCGTCCTGCTGGAAAATCTCGTCGTAGATCGGAAGAACCGCGCCGCCCGGATAGCCGAAAACATGCTTGACGCCGTTGTCGATCAACGCCTGCACCACCATCTCGGCGCCCGTCATCTCGCGTCGTTCGTTCTGTCCGTTGCTCATCGTCGTGGTTCCGTCTTTCTTCGCAATTCCTGCGGCTGCTGCTCGTTTAGTCCGGTTTCAGGCAATAAAAAAGGCCCCCGAGGGAGCCTGTGTCTTGCGCATGGGAGGGTTTCGCCCGGCGGTTACACCGCCTTGCCCACGCGCGTTCCTACTACGAGAATGATCGTGTTGTTCATGGGCGCGGACAATAGAGGCGAAAAAGCAGCGCTGTCAACTGGCCTGCCCGGCTCTTTTTCAAGGCTTGTCCCGCAGCGTGCCAGTGCCGTCGATGCCCTCGGCGGCGCCGGCCGTTTTACCTTTGAGGCAACGGTGTGCTTGCACCTAGCCATGGCGTGAGCAGCCGCCAGCGTGCGGATTGCACTTCGGAGGCTTGCGCTGCATCCTCGCCGGGCCGGCATGCCGGTTCGACATTCGGGCCATCTGCCTGTCCATATGCGCCATATGCACCCTTTGCATCCTTGCCATCCGCATGTCGAGGGCCTGGCTTCTCGCCGCCTGCCGGTTGGCCACCATGCGATTCGCGGCCGCCTGGTGAGGAACAACATGCCTGGCCGGTGCCGCCTTTGCCGTGCGCGTGCGGGCATTGGCGAACTGCTCCCCGTTTCCGGGCGCCCTCTTCATCCTCGCCGCCGAGGCCGTGGCCTTGTGGGCGGGCAGCGGCTTCGCTTGCGTCATGGCGGCCTGCTTTCCGGCAGGCGCGGGATTGGCGCCACCTTGGGCTCCCGCCTCCTTGCCGGCCCGATTGCCCGGCAGGTTGGCCGCCTGCAACTTCATGGCCTGCCGCTTGATCAGGGCTCCGTGGGCGGTATCGAGATGCGCCGCCACCATCCTGCCCTTTGCCGGCGGAGCCACCTTGGCCGCCTTGAGCGAAGCAAGCACGGTCTTCGGCAGGCGCGCCAGCGGTGGCCCGGCGTTCACCGGCACGACGGTGTTGCCGACATGGACGCTCTGGCGGTTGCCGTAGTTGTTGATGATCGTGGTCTTGTCGATAATCGTCGTATTGCGGACGATGGTGACGTTCTCCTCGACCGGCAGTACGTCGCGCACGATATTGACGGCACCGATTGCGGCAACGGGCGCAAACGCCCACCATGCGTCCGCCACCACCACCTCGAAATCCGGCGGAGGCGCCGGCGCCCAGCCGATATCGTCGTCGCTCTCGCGCCACACCACCCAGGCCGGGGCCCAGTCCTCGCCCGCGATCCATACCCAGCCCAGATCGTCGTCATAGACCCAGTGGCCGTAATGGAAGACGATGGCGCCGAACGGCTCCTCGGATTGCCAGTACCAGCCATCATCGGTCCAGACCCAGCGGCCATCCGTATAAGGCCGCCAATCCCGCGCGACGGACGGCACCCACACCTCGCCGAAACGCCGCGAGGTTCTCCAGGCACCGTAGTTTGAAAGCCGTTCGCGGACGGTCGTGGAAATCACGGCCGCGGCGGCCACATGCCCTTTCGGAACAAGCAGCGCGCCGCCGGCTATGCCGCCCATGGCCAAGGCTGCCGCCAACGCCGTCAGGCATCCGCTTCTGCCAATCGAGCGGATCGAGAACCCGTTCATAAGGACCTCCTGTCCATCGCTCGTCCCGGTCCGGCGCGCCGCCGGTTCGCTTCCACGAAGAGGCCCGCGCCTGACGCACCGTTATCCCCGCATGCGATGGCGGGACGGGGGCGGAAACGATCACAAGATCGCGACGGACGGGCCCTCGGCTTCCGGAAAAGGCGTCAGACTATGGTGGGGCATGACAGGGTCCGCGTTTGCCGGAATACTGCGGATATCGCACCACGGATGCGAGGCGGTGAGGAAAGCAGCGGAGGAAATTTATGCTGGACAAGGCCCCCAACAAGAAACTCTCGGACCTGCTCGATACATTCGGCGTGGCACTGGCGGCCGGCGACATCGACAAGGCCGCGGACTGTTTTCAGGAAGACTGCTACTGGCGTGACCTTGTCACCTTCACCTGGAACATCAAGACCATGGAAGGCCGCGACCAGATACGCGCCATGCTGAAAAGCCAGCTTGCCAGGACGAAGCCGTCGCATTGGCAGATCGCGGAGGGCGAGGACGCCACGGAATCCGACGGCCTGATCGAAAGCTGGATCAGCTTCGAAACCGAGGTTGCGCGCGGCTATGGCCATATCCGCGTGAAGAACGGCAAGATCTGGACCCTGCTCACCACCATGGCCGAACTGAAGGGCCACGAGGAAAAGGCCGGGTTCACCCGGCCGCTCGGCGCCAAGCACGGCCACGGCAAGGGCCGCAAAAGCTGGAGGGAGGAACGCGAGGAAGAGCTCGCCGAACTCGGGCACTCCCGCCAGCCCTACGCGCTCATCATCGGCGGCGGCCAGGGCGGCATCGCGCTCGGTGCAAGGCTGCGGCAACTCGACGTGCCGACCATCATCATCGAAAGGAACGAGCGGCCCGGCGACAGTTGGCGCAAGCGCTACAAGTCCTTGTGCCTGCACGATCCCGTCTGGTACGACCACCTGCCCTATATCGACTTCCCGAAGAACTGGCCCGTCTTCGCGCCGAAGGACAAGATCGGCGACTGGCTGGAAATGTACACCAAGGTCATGGAGCTCAACTACTGGAGTTCCACCACCGCCAAGTCCGCCAAATACGACGAAAAGGCCGGCGAGTGGACCGTCGTGGTCGAGCGCAACGGCAAGGAAATCACGCTCAAGCCGAAGCAACTGATCCTGGCCACCGGCATGTCGGGCAAGATGAACATGCCGAAATTCAAGGGCCAGGACATTTTCAGGGGCGAGCAGCAGCATTCCTCGCAGCATCCCGGCCCGGAAAAATACCGCGGCAAGAAGGTCGTGGTGATCGGCTCCAACAACTCCGCCCACGACATCTGCGCGGCGCTGTGGGAAGGCGGCGCGGACGTCACCATGGTGCAGCGTTCCTCCACCCACATCGTCAAGTCCGACACGCTGATGGATATCGGGCTCGGTTCGCTCTATTCCGAGCAGGCGGTGCAGAACGGCGTGACGACGCGCAAGGCCGACCTGATCTTCGCTTCCCTGCCCTACAAGATCATGCACGAGTTCCAGATACCGCTCTACGAACAGATGCACGAGCGCGACAGGGATTTTTACGACGCGCTCGAAAAGGTCGGCTTCATGCACGACTGGGGTGACGACGGCTCGGGCCTGTTCATGAAGTATCTCCGGCGCGGCTCGGGCTACTATATCGATGTCGGCGCCTGCGACCTCGTCATCGACGGGTCGATCAAGCTCAAGAGCGGCAAGGGTGCGGCCGTGCAGGAACTGACGGAAACCGGCGTGAAATTCGTCGACGGCACGGAACTTCCGGCCGACCTGATCGTCTACGCCACCGGCTACGGCTCGATGAACGGGTGGGCCGCCGACCTGATCTCGCAGGAGGTCGCCGACAAGGTGGGCAAGGTGTGGGGGCTCGGCTCCGACACCACCAAGGACCCAGGCCCCTGGGAAGGCGAGCAGCGCAACATGTGGAAGCCGACGCAGCAGGCGGCGCTGTGGTTCCACGGCGGCAACCTGCACCAGTCGCGGCATTACTCGCAATATCTGTCGCTGCAACTGAAGGCCCGGCAGGAAGGCATTTCGACGCCGGTCTACGGCCTGCAGGAAGTGCATCACAAGGCCTAGCGCCGGAACCGGATGGGCCAGGCACCGCTTGGCCCATCCGATTCGAATTTTCAGCTTTTCATTAACAGCGATGAAACCATCCCCCCATACCCGGCCTTAACCGCCGCCCTGTAGGATCAGGCTGCAAGGGGTATCGGGAAGCATCCATGTTCGTCGAACGCGAGGTCTCGGGCGGGGAAGTCACGTCTCAGGAGCGCCGCGACGCGGCACAGGCCGACAGCCGCATTCTTGGCCATGTCGTTCAGTGCGACGGCGCGCGGGCCATCATCAGCGCTTTCGCCGCGGGCGAGACACAGCCGGCCGCCAACCGCTGGACCGTCGGCAGGGTGATCTCCATCAATCTCGGCTCGACCCGCACCGTCGGCCTGGTCTATGCCGTCGACAAGACCGATCGTGCCTGGCAGACCGACGGCAAGAACGCCATCGAGGTCAGCGTCGAACTCGTCGGCGAGGTGCGCGACAGCAGCGATCCCGGCGGCAAGCCGATCTTCGATCGCGGCATCACCACCTATCCTTATATCGGCGCCCTCGCCCACCGTATCCGCAGCCGCGACCTGCAAGCGGTCTACGATCTTGCGGGCCGCCGTTCGATCACCATCGGCTCGCTGTCGCAAGACGAGGAAATCGACGCCAACATTGCCATCGACGACACGCTTGCGCGGCATTTCGCCGTGGTCGGCACCACCGGCGTCGGCAAGTCGACCGCAGTCTCGCTGTTGCTGCGCAAGGCGGTCGCGGCCCGGCCGGACCTGCGCGTGCTGATCCTCGACCCGCACAACGAGTTCGCGGCCTCCATGCCGGAGCTTTGCGTCAAGGTCGATTCGACGACGCTCGACCTGCCTTTCTGGATGTTCAGGCTCGAGGAGTTTTCCGAGGTCCTGTTTCGCGGCCGCGAGGCCGTGCCGGAAGAAATCGACCTTTTGCGCGACCTCATTCCCGTCGCCAAGAACCTCTACCGTAACCCGAACGCAGGCGCCTATCTGCGCCGCGGCGGCGAGACGCTGACCGCCGATACGCCGGTTCCGTACCGCATCGCCGATCTTTTGAAGCAGATCGACGACCGCATCGGGCTGTTGGAGAGCAAGAGCGACCGGCCGATCCTGAAGTCGCTGAGAACACGCATCGAGCAGGCAGCGGCCGACCCGCGCTATCGCTTCATGTTCCATTCGCGCCTGATCGAGGACACGATCCACGAGACGATCGGCCGGATTTTCCGTGTCCCGCACCAGGGCCGGCCGGTAACCTGCTTCGAGATGGCGGGTATGCCGTCCGAGGTGGTCAATTCGGTCTGTTCGGTCCTGGCACGGCTCGCCTTCGACCTGGCGCTGTGGAGCGAGGGGAAGCTTCGCCTGCTGCTGCTTTGCGAGGAAGCGCACCGCTACATGCCGGCCGATTCGCGCCTCGGTTTCGCGCCGACCCGGCACGCGCTGTCGCGCATCGCCAAGGAAGGCCGGAAATACGGCTGCTATCTCGGCATCGTCACGCAGCGCCCCGGCGAACTCGACCCGACCATCCTGTCGCAGTGCTCGACATTCTTCGCCATGCGGCTTGCCAACGAGCAGGACCAGGCGATCATCCGTTCGGCCATCGCCGATTCCTCCGCCTCGACGCTGGCGTTCCTTTCCTCCATGGGGCAGCGCGAGGCCATCGCCTTCGGCGAGGGCGTGGCCACGACCATGCGCCTCAAGTTCGAGAAGATCGATCCGGCGCTCCTGCCCGGCACGGCCAAAGACAGCGCCGCCGACCCCTCCCGCGCTGGCGAGGACGTCGATCTTTTCGCGCTGGTCGAGCGTTTGCGGGACGTTGCCAAGCCACAGGCGCAGATGGGCTTCGTGCAGGCCGTCGATCCCATCCGCCAGGCGGGCGATCCCGGCTACGCCAAGGCTCCCGCGCCGCGCATCCAGCCCAACGACGATTTCGACCTGCGCTACGGGTTGAAGCCGACCACGTTCGGCATGCGCCCGCAGAACGACTGAGCGGTCCGACAAACGTTACGATGCGGAATTAGCGCGCTTTACGCGCAGACGCGGTTGCGGCCGAGTTTCTTGGCTTCGTAAAGCTGCCGGTCGGCGCGCCGATAGAACTCCTCGGCGGTTTCCTTGCGGTCCCACATGGCAAGGCCGACACTGGCGGTGACCTTGAGACGGACATTGCCCGACTGGATCGCCATGGCCGCGATCGCCTTGCGGATGCGCTCGGCAAAACGGGCCAGAAGCTCGTCGTCCATGTTCGGCGTGACGACGGCAAATTCCTCGCCGCCAAGGCGGGCAACCACGTCATGATGCCGCGTCATGTCCTTCAGGCAACTGGCGACGGCCCGAAGCACTTCGTCGCCAACATCGTGGCCATGGGTGTCGTTCACCTGCTTGAAATGATCGAGGTCGAGGATCATCAGGCCGATCGGCCTGCCCACCCGCCGGAACTCGACGAGATATTCCCGGAGCGCGTCGTCGAAATAGCGCCGGTTCTGCATTCCCGTCAGGGCATCCGTCAGCGCCGCATGCTCGAAGGTCTCGGAACGGGCGCTCAGCGAGACCGTCATGGCGCGCAGTTTGCCCTCTTCCTTCACCTGCTCTCGGATGAGCGGGTAGATGAAAAAGACACCGAAAAACAGCGCCGTCGCCAGCAGCACGCCGGTGAGGAACAGGAGCCTGGTGAGGTAGGCGACCCGCTCGAGACCCTCGGGATTGCGGACCTGGTCGACCGCTGCATGCAAAAAATCATAGGCGTGCAGCGTCACCAGACCCGCAGTGAGGATCACGAAAATAAAGACGAAAAATGCCGATTCCGCCTTGTGGAAACGCATGCTCTCTCCCAGCCCGAACGCTTATGGGCTTATGCCATGCGGCGGCTTATGGAGGGTTAATTTTTACAACGAGAACGTGTGCGTATGCGCCTGCACGTCACTGGTCAATAGCAGCCTGCGCAATCCGGAACGGCCCGGTTCCGTGCAAGCGCTTCCAGCGCGCGTCAAGCTGGTGCCGGAACCAGGTCGCCTGCCGCTTGGCATATTGCCTCGTGGCGATCTTGGCATGATCGATCGCTTCCTCGATCGTCGTTTCACCGCGCAGGAACGCCGCCAGTTCGCGCACGCCGATCGCCTTCATGGCCGGCAGCGCCGGGTCGAGTTCCAGCGCGCAAAGCGCCTTGACCTCCTCCAGCGCCCCCTCCTCGACCATGGTGTCGAAACGCCGGTCGATATGGCGGACGAGCGTTGCGCGGTCGGGATCGACCACAAAGAACCGCGCGCTCTCACTGTCGACCAGCGGCTGTCCGCGCGCAGCCTGCCATTCGAGGATCGAGCGCCCCGAGGCGTCCAGCACCTCCAGCGCCCGCACGATGCGCTGGCCGTCCGTCGCCCTCAACCCCGCCGCCGCCTCGGCGTCCCTTTCCCCAAGGATGCGGTGCAGGCCAGCGGCTCCTTGAGCCTGCAACGCTCCGCGCCAATGCTCGCGAACCGTATCCGGGATAGCGGGCATGTTGGATATGCCGTCGACCAGCGCGCGGAAATAGAGGCCGGTGCCGCCGACGAAAATGGCCGGCCGGCCGGCAAGCGCGCCGTCTTCAACCAGCCTGGCGACATCGCGCAGCCACGCCCCGGTCGAATACGCCGCCGACGGATGCACGTGCCCGTAAAGGGCATGCGGGGCGCGCGCGAGGTCGGCAGGGCGCGGCCGTGCCGTCAGCCTGTCGAGCACGGAATAGACCTGCATGGAATCGGCGTTGACGATGACGCCGCCCGTGCGCTCGGCCAGATCCAGGGCCAGAGCCGACTTGCCGCTGGCGGTAGGCCCGGCTATCAGGAACGCGTTCTTCACGCGACGATCGCCTGCCTTTTCTCCGGAACCTGCCATGCCGCTTATTGCCACGCTCGTTTCCAATCCCGCCGGCCGCGCCCTGTCGCCGGCGCTTGCGAATATGGCGGCAAAGGCGGCAAGCGCAAGCGAAGTTCGCTGGCTGGCCGACGGTGTCGCCTGCGACATCGCCCTGCCGGACGGCCTGACGCAGGCGGAAGCCCTTTCGGTCCTGCGCGCCGCACTGGACGGACAGCCGATCGACGTGGCCGTCCAGGAACAAGCCGGGCGGCGCAAGAAAATCCTGATCGCCGACATGGACTCGACCATGATCGACCAGGAATGCATCGATGAACTGGCCGACGAGGTCGGCCTGAAAGCCCATGTCGCGGCGATCACGGCGCGCTCGATGAACGGCGAGATCGCGTTCGAACCCGCCCTGCGCGAGCGCGTCGCCCTATTGAGGGATCTGGACACGGCCGTGATCGGGCGCATCGTGGAAACCCGCCTGACGCTCGCCTCCGGCGGGCGCGAACTGGTCGCGACCATGCGCGCCGACGGCGCCTGGACGGCGCTGGTTTCCGGCGGCTTCGACGTTTTCACCAGTCTTGTCGCGGCGAAGCTCGGCTTCGACGAAAACCGCGCCAACCGCCTGATCGAGCGGGATGGCCGCCTGACCGGCGAGGTGGCGGAGCCCATTCTCGGCCGCGAGGCGAAGGCCGAGGCGCTCATGGAAATTTCCGCCCGCCTCGGCCTCACGCCCGCCGACGCGATCGCGGTCGGGGACGGCGCCAACGACCTCGACATGATCTGGTTGTCCGGCAGCGGCGTCGCGCTGCATGCCAAGCCGGCCGTGGCCGCGGCCGCCGGGATCCGCATCGACCATGGCGACCTGACCGCCCTGCTCTACCTGCAAGGCTATATGCGAAAGGAGTTTGCCGCATGACACCGATCCGCACCGCACGGCTGATCCTGCGCGACTGGCGGGAGGGCGACCGCGTCCTGTTTCATCGCATCAATTCCGACGAGCGGGTGATGGAGTTCTTCCCGTTTCGCCGCGACCGCGCCCAATCCGACGCCAAGATGGACGAATTGCAGGCCATCATCGACCGCGACGGCTACGGCTTCGCCGCCGTCGAAATCGCAGAAACCGGCGAATGCGCGGGCTTCGCAGGCATTACCGGGACCGGTCACATTCCTTCGCTACCTGAGGGGATGGTCGAGATCGGATGGCGCCTGGCACCGGACATC
>Ga0182735_1002547_pt1 | contig 10941 bp, 8 predicted proteins | sample eDN5th30CKraftMG_FD_128524 | JGI IMG/M metagenome (GOLD analysis project Ga0182735, IMG submission 128524) | Enriched Miracle-Growth compost microbial communities from Emeryville, California, USA - eDNA 5th pass 30_C Kraft MG (version 2) (version 2) ... | reverse complement strand
GTACCGTCATACAGAATGCAAAAGCGGTAAACATGCCCAAAGACCGGATAGAAGCTGCTATCAAAAGAGCTTCCGAGAAAGATGCAAGCACCTACGAAGAGCACATCTATGAAGGCTATGCACCCCATGGCGTCGCTATCTTGGTTGAAACCGCAACCGATAACATTAACAGAACCGTCGCCAATATCCGAAGCTACCTAACCAAAGCAGGAGGCTCCCTGGGAAAAACAGGCTCGCTCGATTTCATTTTTAACCGCAAATCCATGTTCCGCTTCAAAGCCGACGAAAAAATTGATCTTGAAGAGCTGGAACTGGAATTAATAGATGGCGGACTGGAAGAGCTTTATGTTGAAGACGATGAAGAAGGGAACGACATTGTGGTTGTTCAAACCTCCTTCGAAGACTTCGGGACCATGCAAAAGCTATTGGAAGCAAAAGGCCTGCAGGTTATCGCCAAACTGGAGCGAATCACCTTATCTACCACTGAAATATCAGAAGAAGACGCAGCAGACATTATCAAACTGATCGATAAGATAGAAGAAGATGATGATGTTCAGGCCGTTTACCACAACATGGCTTAAACGCTCTTATACACCGGCTGAGGAACCTTTACATAATAACCCGTGCCATCATAAGGCCTTCTGAGAGGATGCGACTGGCATTCAACAGAACAGCAGCCATCTAGTCTTTCGCCGCAGGCATCACATTGAGTAAAGTGCTCATTACATTCCGGATTAGCACAATTGATCATCTTGTTCGTCTTTGTACCGCAATTCAGGCAGGTAGCGATAACAGTAGGGTTCACCGTATTAACATCCACCGCAACCCGGTTGTCAAATACATAACATTGGCCATCAAAATCCTTACCCTCAGCCTCTTTCCCGTACTTGATTATACCGCCGTGTAATTGATATACCTCTTTAAATCCCTCTTTAAGCAATAAAGCAGATGCTTTTTCACATTTAATACCCCCTGTACAATAGGTCAGGATCTTCTTATCCTTAAACTGAGCAAGCTCATTGATCTTAGAAGGAAAATCACGGAAATTCTCAATATCCAAGGTAACCGCATTTTTAAAACGGCCCAGGTTATGCTCATAATTAGAACGGACATCCAAGATCACAACATCTTCTCCATCCTTCATCTCCAAAAACTCCTTGGGCTCTAAATACCTGCCCGTTTCCTTAGTAGGATTAATAACGTTTGGGTCCTTTAAACCGGAGTGAACAATCTCTGATTTATACCGGCAATGCATCTTAATAAAAGACGGCTCTTCTACCTCATCAATCTTAAAATCTACTTTGGCAAACCGTTCATCCGCATGAACAGCATCCATGTATTTCTCGCAAGATTCCTTCGTGCCGGAAACCGTTCCGTTCAAACCCTCGTCAGCAACAATAATACGTCCGACCAGGTTTAATGATTTACAAAATTCAAGGTGTTCTGCGGCAAACTCTTCCGCATTCTCAATAGGACTGTAGCAGTAGTACAGTAAAGTCTGATAAGTTGTTTCCATAATATCATTGATACCGCTGCAAACGGCGTTTAATGTTTTTGCAAAGGTAGAAAAAAACATCAAACGCCGTATTATCAAACTATCGTATTTTACATATCCGGCCCGCCCATATCATCGCCTCCCATACTTGGCTCCTGATCACCCATATTTCTTGAAGCACCTTCTTTCAACGACCCGAAAGTATAGCTGATGCTAAAGCTTAAATAGCGCGACTGCCTTCTGAAGTCGCTCACTTCAACGAAGTTAGGCTGCGTTAAGGTTCTTGAAAACTGCTGATTATTGAATACATCTGATAAACGCAAAGCCAGGTTAACCCTTTGATCCATAACCGACTTCCGTAAGCCAATATCACTGATCAGCATGCCCTTCATCTCTCCCTGCGCAATGGCCCTCGGCCCCATGTAGCGAACAAAAGCATAACCTCTGAAGCCTAACGGTAATGGGAAGAAGGTCGAGAAACGACCGGTCATTGATACATTTGAATTTTCCCGGTCAAATCCCAGTACCTCACTTTTCCGCAAACCCACATTCAAACGTACATTCCATTGCGGAACAATATCTGCACTGGCACCGGTTTCCAATCCGTAATAATTTTCCTTACCGATATTATCAAATGTCGTAAAGGAGATCCCCTCAGAATCAACGGTAGTAACCCGCTGAATAGGATTATTACTGTTCCGGTAGAAAACAGATGCAAAGAGGTTAAATTGGTTAATGAATTTGCCATAGCTAAACTCAAATGAATTCGTAACACTTGGCTTCAGTTCAGGATTACCCGATTGGATATTCTCCGGATTGGAGTAATCTATAAAAGGGCTTAGTTGATTCCAGCGCGGACTGCGTGCTCTGCGGCTATAGCTAACCTTGATATTATCTTCATTCTTTAACCGGTATGCTAAATTAACGCTAGGGATCAGGTTCAAAAAGTCATTACTATAAGACTGGCTCAACAAAGGCTGCTCTGCTTCCAAAACAGATTTCTCCAATCTCACTCCCGCCTGTACACTTAAACGCTCAATGCTGGTTCTGTACATCGTATACAATGAATAGTGTTGATCCTTTGAGGTCAGGTCATCCATTCTGTCCGTAATAAGAACATAGTCATTTAATCCGGAATCAAATTGGTAAGGGTTAAACTGATCGCTATCCTTCTCCCACCTTCCCCTAAATCCGGCCTCCAAACTTGCTTTCTCACCAAGAGGCTGAACATAATCGCCCTGAACAGTAAACCCTTCATCCCCTCCCGTAGAAACCTGGCGCTGCAAATAATCCAGCTCATCCCAATCGCTTTGCTGGTCAAAGATCTCGGTCTGATCGTTATCCCGTGTTGAATAGTATGCCTGCAAATCCAGTATCTGGTCTTCATTATCAAATTTTTGCTTAAAATCAATCCCTGCCCGGTAATTCATCATTCTACTCTCAGAGCTGATAGCACGGTTATAACCTGAAGTCAGCTGGTTATTATCATCCAATGTACGTGTGATCAATGTTTCATTCTCGTCTTCCGTATCACGACCCACACCAAAGAAAACACCGAACGTGCTCTTATCCGTTAGGTCATAAAAGAGATTCCCGTTATATGAAAAGTCACTTTCCTTTTCTAAACCATTTCGTTGCTGATCAGTAGAAAACGACGGGCTTAATAAATTCTGCCTGAAAACACTGCTGTTGGAGGGATCCCGTTCAGAATCAAAGCTAATGCTGTTATTAAAGCCGATCCGGTTACGGGTCACATTCACATTAATGGAAGGCGAATACCTGTTCGCCGTAGTAGTAGCCAAAGTGGCAATACCACTGACTCCGATTAACCGGTTTGACTTCGTAACGATGTTTAAAACAATCCCTCCCTGCTCGGTAGTATAGCGGGCAGACGGACTCGTTATCACTTCAACCTTCTCAATGGTTCCGGATGGGATCAGCTTTAATACGGTTGCAATATTATTACCATATACCGTAGAAGGCCTGCCATCAATCAAAACCGTTAAATTCTGACCCATCACACTCGGACTTCCTTCTTCATCCATTTCAACCATCGGTATCTGCTCCAATACTTCCGTAGCATTTACGCTCATCGATTGAATATCCGGAGTCATATTAAAAGTCGTTCTGTCCAAACCATACTGTACCGCCGGTGCAGAACGCTCTACCACAACCGCATCCAGCAGGCGAGAATCCTGGCTTAAAGTAATTACTCCCAGGTTATGAGAGTTTGTCCCAATATTAATATTTCCTACAACCTTTTGACTAAAGCCCACAAAGCTGATCCGGATCGCATAATTTCCTGCTGCAACATTCGTAAATTCAAATCGCCCGTTGAGAGCAGTCCGCGTATCCTGGACAATTGTTGAATCCGGCAATCTCAATAAAGCAATGGAAGCCAGCTCAACAGCATCTTTTGATTCGTCCACGATCTGTCCGCGTAAGCCCCCCGTCTGTTGAGCAAAAGCATCCTGTACAAGAAACAATAATCCTGCGATTAGAAATAAATTGATTCGTTTAATTAAAGTAAGTTGGAACATAATTAAGACTTTATGAGTTCATTTATAGTATATGAACCAAAAATACATCCGACATTTAAACGAAAATTGATGCAAATTTGAAGGAATCTTGAAGTCTGGCTACTAAGCAGACTTTGATGGTAACAATTCCAACGATATTAAAAGGAAAGTCGGAAGATATGCATGCCATCCCGGTAATCATACCGGATATCCATATTGCTTTGCTCGCAGATCTGCCTTACAATAGCAAGACCCAAGCCAACCGATTCATTGCTCTGGTTATTCTTGATAAACCGATTGAACATTTTCTCAGCCGGGAAAGTTAAAGGATCACCGGAGTTAGCTATTTCCAGCAAAGCAGGAGTTAATTTTACCCGGATAATGCCGTCCTTAATATTATGCCGGATAGCATTACCTATTAAATTATTCAAAAGAATATTGCTCAGCAAAGGATGGATCTTCACCTTCACATCATCGGCAATGTCTTTTTCTAAGCGGAGTGATTTCATCTCAATCAGCTCCTGAAAAGCAAAAAGACTATCATTCAGCACCTGGCTGAAATCAATCGTTTCCTGCGATTCAAACTCACGGTTATCAAGCTTCGTTATCAGGGTCAGCGACTGCCCCATCTTACTTAATTTTTCCACAGCATCATGCGCGCTTACGATCAATTTGGCCTGCTCATCATCGATCTCGGATTCCAGCAATAGCTCCAGCTTACCCATAATGATGGCAAGCGGTGTCTGCATCTCATGCGAAGCATTTTCAGTAAACTCCTTTAAGGTTTGATAATCCCTGAGGGCCTTGTTCGTCATCTGGCTTAAGAAACTATTCAGCTTCTTAAATTCGGTAGTATTCGTAGTTGGCAATTGGATGGGCTTCTTTTGCTGCAGCCTGAACGCCTGCATCGCCCTTAAGGTCTTATTAAAAGGCATTAAAACCTTTCTGGAGATCAGAATGCTGACCAAACCGGTCACTACCAGGATAATCACAAAGATCGTACTGATCGACTTAACCACGGCATTTGTAATATCACGGGTATCTACAATGGCCCCATAAGTCGAGATATAAAAGTGGCGCCCGTTAATAATCTGTGAAGTCGAAACCTTTAATTGCGGCTCTTTACGCCTCAGATAACGTGTATAAACTACTGTATCCGTCACATCAAGTTTCGTTCGTTTGGTCGTTAGCGCCAGCTCACTGATCTCCATCCTGTTTTGAGACAATGAATCAGGTATAACACCCCTCTTCAGCTCCTGGATCGTAAAATCAATGTTCTTCCTTAAGTATTTGACCTGCTCATGATCTACTTCCGACTTGATTGAATAATAAGAAAACAAACCACCGATGATGAGCACCACAAATGTGATTACCAGATACCAGATCGTGAACCGTTGGATGAGTTTCATTAATTATTCGTATTTAATTTATATCCAAGCCCGTATACCGTTTCAATATAATCTTTGCCTCCCGCCTGCACAATCTTTTTCCTTAGATTTTTAACATGCTGATACACAAAGTCGAAATTCAAAAGGTTATCCGTATAATCGCCCCAAAGATGCTCGGCAATGGTCTGGCGGGTCAATACCCTGTTCTGATTCGTAAGAAAATACAACAGCAGCGCATACTCTTTCCGGGTAAGATCAAGGAGATTATCATTCACACTCACCTCCATATTATCGGTATTGATGTAAATCTCATTAAAACGGACCTCATAGGTACCCTGCAGATATTTTCTACGGTAAATAGCCTTTAAACGCGCATTCAGCTCAGGCAAATGGAAAGGCTTTGTCAGGTAATCATCGGCTCCCAGCTCCAGCCCGTTCACCTTATCATCTACTGAATTCTTAGCCGATATAATAAGAACCCCGCTATCGACCTTTTCCGATTTGATATGGCTCAGGATATCCAGACCATTCCCATCAGGCAGCATAATATCCAGCACAATACAATCGTATTTAAAGCCGTTCAGCTTATCAATTGCCTGGAAATAATTTGTTGCAAGCTCACAAATATATCCTTCTCTGGTTAAATAGGAAGTAATGTTTTGTGCTAATTCATCGTTGTCCTCAATGACTAAAACTTTCATGTATCGTACAAATATAGAGCTTGTTTTTGATGAAAGTTTGAAGCTAGCAGCTTCCCGGAAATTCAGCCGTCTATTCCTGAAAAATGCCCGGGAGCTGAATCGCTTTATCCGGATAAAAATTAAACAGGAATCAACCAAGGTTTACACAGGGGCAATAGGACTGTTCTGTCCCTGTTTGGTCCCTGTTTGACCCCTGTTTGGTCCTTGTTTAACTAAACGAAATTTATGTGATTTATCTGCCGGATCCTTTTTAAAAAGAATGTTTAAAAAGAATGGGAGAGAGAGCTAAGTTTACTTTTAATAAACAAAAGCGGATTAATCAGGTTTAAATAGTAAGAATCGAACCTTAACATTAAATAGACGTTATGAAACAGTCATTATTATTTTCAATCGCATTGTTATTTGTTTGCTCTACAGCATTCGCTCAAATAGAAACCACTCCGCAAATGGAATCGGATGTGGGAACGGTTCCCATTCAGCAAGGTAACTGGATGGTAGGAGGCGGAATCGGGTCATTAGGTTATGACTTTGATGCTGAAAAGTTCAATATTGCACTGGAGCCCAGTGCCGGTTATTTTGTTAGCGACGGAATTGCAGTAGGCTTAAAACTAATTGCCGACTTCGCTACCATTAAAGATGCTGACAATGTATTCAATTATGGTTTATTACCCTTTGCGCGTTATTATTTTCCGGAAGGTTCTTCATCGACCGGAAGGTTCTTTGCTGAAGCTAAAGCAGGGATTGCCGGAAGCAAGGGCGGCGATGACGTAAACTTTGGCTTTGGGGCCGGATTGGGCTATTCACATTTCGTTTCAAGAACGGTAGCGCTGGAAGCCCAGGTTGGATATAATGACCTGGCGGGCGCTTCTTCCGTAGGAACGCAGGGAGGTCTTGGAGTCATGGTCGGGTTCCAGATCTATCTTCCGGGAAATCGTTAATCAGGCCTGATTACATGGGAACAGGGCACATCTGAATAAATGATGTGCTCTGCTCTATATCAGCTTCTGATAGGTTCTCCACCATAGATCAGGCAGCTCTCCGTCAATGGCTATCTGGTAGTCTTCATAGCGACATGGAACCATGTGATAGCGTTCGTTAACCGATTTTGTGTTGGGGTAGGGAACCTGCATCCACCAGCGATCTGATTTTTTGCTTTTTACGAAAACGACCTCATGCTCATCGGCAGTCAAGGAAGTCCGGTAGATCACATAAGCTGATTTAGGCTGTAGCGGGAAATCCTTCTTACGACCATAATAGCCATCAATGAAATACCATACCATTTGTGCAAGCAGCATAGCCGTTTGCCCGTTTTGATCGAGAGCAGGATTGAATTCATAAAACCCGATCGAAGTAAGCTTATCACTCATGCCGGCATAACGGCACATCTGGCAGGCATCTTCGCCGTAAAAGCCATTCGGGCCGGCATTCGCATTCGCGAAAGCATTTGAAGAGCGAATAGCGCCGATATCAAAGCTGATCATATCGGCATTCCGCAGTATCGGCTCCGACTGCTCTATCTTATTCGAAAAGGTACCCAAACGATATACATCAAAAAGAAGCTTATCCAACACCTTAAGACTTTCTGCATTCACAAAATAAGACTGATAGCCTATGTTGCTGAAATTGAAAAGGTAATTAGGTTCATGAAGCATGATCTTATTCAGGTAGGATTGTGATGTTGTTTCACTTCCTGCATCGGTATCTTCTTCCAGATCGAAAGCCGGGTCAATAACGACAAGGTCTACACGCTGTTCCAGTTGCTCATAGGCCCTATACTGCGCATAGGTCAGATCTTGTCCGCCACCAATGATAACAGGCAATATATTTGCTTTTACCAGCTCGGCAACAACCGTTTTTAATGCCGCATAGGTATCGCTTACCGTATGGCCTTTCTGTATATTTCCCAGGTCAACGATCTTGGTTTTATGTTCACCCTGGTGCAGCTGATAGAATTTTTTGCGGAAAGCGTCGGCAGCCTGCGCACAACCTTCATTATTAATCGCTTTACGATCGTCTGCTACCCCAACGATCGCCATATCAACGCCGTCTAAATCCGGAAAATCCTGTTCATAGATAGTCATTATTGAACCAAGCTGGCTATTGAGGAAACCCGATTCCTTCTTTATTTCCCGGACATTGACTGGTGTAAAAAAATCGATTAATGACATAAATTGGCTTATAATATATGTTAGGGTATAACAGATAATTCCTGCAAATATCCATTTAATACCTTACTTTTGAAAGCGAATAATGTAAGATTTGATTTCCAAAAAATATTAATGTGATATTAGTAACAGGCGGAACCGGCTTTATAGGGTCACTTGTGATTAAACGCTTACTGGAAAAGGGTAAATCCGTTCTGGCAATCAAACGTACAAGCTCCGTTGTTCCGGAAGAGCTGCGTTACAAAGCGAACCTGTTCTGGCTGGATGCTGATATAACGGATTATTTCTCCTTAGAGGACGTTTTTACACAGGTGCGGCAGGTTTATCATTGTGCCGGCATGGTTTCTTTTAATTCAGCAGATAAAAGAGAATTAATGGATGTGAACGTAGGAGGAACGACACATATCGTTAATCTGTGCCTGGAGAAAAAAGCCCGCCTGGTTTACCTGAGCTCAGTAGCTGCCCTGGGGGAAGGAAAAGACAACGAATTGATCAATGAGAAATCCAAATGGGAATGGCACCCTAAGCTAAGCAGCTACAGCATATCAAAATTTGAGGCAGAAAGAGAAGTATGGAGAGGAATTGCAGAAGGTCTGGATGCCGTTATTGTTAACCCGACCATCGTGATCGGTGCCGACAATTCCAGCAATACAGCCCGACTGTTTTCACTTGTAGAGAAAGGGCTGAAATATTATCCTACCGGAAGCACGGGCTTTGTGGATGTTGAAGACCTGGCTGCTATTATGATCCGGCTTATGGAATCTCCTGATATCTCAGGAACCAATTTTCTGATCAATCATGTTAATTTAAGCTATAAGGAGTTTTTTCAGCAATATGCACGTGTTGTAAAAAAAGATCCACCCTCTATTCCAACCAACCGCTGGCTACTGGCCTTTGCCTGGCGAACGCAGACTTTGCTTTCGCACCTGAAAATCATGAAACCAAAATTAACGAAGGAGATAGCCCGGTCTTCTGGCAAAAAGCATGTTTACAGCAATGAAAAAATACTCAATACACTACAATATTCTTTTAAACCCTTTCATCTTAGTTTAGAAGAAATCAGTCAGTAACACCTATATTTGCGTCAAATTTCATTAAACTTCATGAAAACAAATTATATCATAGATTTTGATAGCACTTTTACACAGGTAGAAGCGCTGGATGAACTAGCCAAGATCTCTTTGAAAAACAATCCGGACCGTGAGCAGCATTTAGCTGATATTGCTGACCTGACGAACCTGGCCATGGACGGGAAGCTCTCTTTCCGGGAAAGCCTGACACGCAGAGTACAGCTTTTGCATGCCAACCGTGAGCACCTGGATGCGCTTATCAAGAAATTAAAGAAAAAGGTATCGGCTTCTTTCTCACGTAATAAGGAGTTTTTCAAGGATAATTCAAAGGATGTATACATTGTTTCGGGTGGGTTTAAAGAATTTATTTGTCCCGTAGTTGCCAATTACCATATCTCTGAAGAAAATGTATATGCCAATACTTTTCTTTTTGATGAGAAAGGCAATATTTACGGCTTCGATGAAAATAATCCTTTATCAGAGGAAGGCGGGAAGGTTAAGCTGCTAAAGCAGCTAAAGCTGGAAGGTAAAGTTTACGGTATCGGAGATGGTTATTCTGATTTTCAGCTAAAGGAATCGGGTATGATCGAAAAGTTCTATGCTTTTACCGAAAATATAGAACGGGCCTCTGTTTCGTCAAAGGCTGATCACATTGCTCCTACTTTTGATGAGTTCTTATACATTAACCAGCTTCCGCGGGCTATCTCCTATCCTAAAAACCGGATTAAGTGCTACGTGGTTGGAGATATACCGCATCATGCTATCAAATTTTTAGAGAAAGACGGCTTCAACACCATTCAGCTCAATAAAATTGAAGGGGAAGACTTAAGCGAGGCGGGGATGATCTTATTCCAGGATGGAATCAGGTTCACGAATGAACAAATCGAAAAAGCATCGCGTTTAAAAACAATCGGTTATTTAGGAAACAGTAAACATAAAATAGACAAGAATTTCTGTCTTCAAAAGGGTATTGTTTTATTTGACGATAAAAAGAATACCTGGAAGAGTGCCGATTTTATTCCGAAGCGGATGGCCGATTTCATTAATAACGGCGATACCAAGATGAGCCGTAATTTCCCGAACTTAAAAGTTCCGTTGATGGAGGATGCCCATCGTTTGATCCATATTCATGAAAATGTACCGGGGATCATGGCGCAAATAAACGGCACTTTCTGGGATAACAATGTGAATATTGTGGCTCAGTTCTTAATGACCAAAAATGGAATCGGCTATGTGGTAACCGATATCAGCCGAAAGTATGACAAAAAGCTTTTAACAAAGTTAAAGTCTATCGATCATACCATTAAATTCAGGGTTCTCTATTAAGATAGAATTTGTTTGAATTAGCGGAATTGTATCCGCTAATTTAAAACCCCTGACAGCGTAGTGTGCAGCTCTTCACCGCGAACATTGGTTGCTATGATCTTGCCATTCGGATCCAACAAAAAGTTTCTTGGAATGGCGCTTACACCGTATTTCTTGGCAACCTCATTATTCCAGAACTTCAGATCCGATACCTGGGTCCAGGTTAACTGGTCATCTTTGATCGCTTTTAACCAGGCATTCCTGCCAGTTTCCCGATCCAGAGAAACACCCAATACTG
>Ga0182735_1002544_pt1 | contig 10948 bp, 9 predicted proteins | sample eDN5th30CKraftMG_FD_128524 | JGI IMG/M metagenome (GOLD analysis project Ga0182735, IMG submission 128524) | Enriched Miracle-Growth compost microbial communities from Emeryville, California, USA - eDNA 5th pass 30_C Kraft MG (version 2) (version 2) ... | reverse complement strand
GCGACGTGCGCCGCGATCTCGGCCGGCGTGGTGAACCAGATGTCCGACCGGTGCGCGGCAATGTGTTCAAGCACCTGGCGCAGGTGCCGGGCGCGCTGCGGGTGCCCGCTCAGGAAGGTGTGCAGCGACACGCAATACACCAGCGGGCGTTCGGCGGACTCGGCCAGCTGTTCGTCGAAGGTGTCGATCATCATGTCGCGGAAGTCGGTATCGCTGACGCCGCGGTTGACGTAGGCGGGCAGGTCGTTCAGTTCCATCGACGGATAGGGCACCGCCAGGATCTGCCCGTTGTCGGTGCGGAACCAGACCGGCTGCTCGTCGAAGTACCAGTCGAGCATATAGGTGAATCCCAGCGATTTCAGCAGTTCCGGCGTGCGCGGGCTCTGCGAGATGAAGGGTCCGAGCCATCCTCGCGGCGCCTGCCCTTCTTCTTGTTTCATCCGGCCGGCCACTTCCGCGATCATGGCTTGTTCGGTGTCGGCGTCCATGTCGATCTGTCGTTCCGAGTTGGTGCGGCCATGGCCCACGAACTCGTCGCCGCGGGCGCGGAAGGCATCCAGCACGCGCGGATAGACGTCGTAGACGGACGAATTGGCCAGCACCGCCAGGGGAAACTGGAATTCGTCGAACAGCTTCTTGATCCGCCATACGCCGACGCGGTTGCCGTAATCGCGATAGGCGTACCCGCGGTGAAAGGGCGGCGAGGGCATTGACGTGAAGTCGTTGCCGGGATTGCGTCCGAACTCGAAGGCCTCGATGTTCAGCGCGAAGTACACCGCCAGGCCGGCGCCGTTCTTCCAGCGGTAAGTGGGCCGGTCGACGATGGCCGAGAAAGGATAGCGGTCGAGTTTCGTGTCGAATTTCTTCATGATGGGCTGCCTGGAGTGGATGAATCGATGCGCGCCAGCTGAGCGATCAGGCTGGCGGATGGCGCCACGTCGGCATACTTCTGCGCCATGTCGAACAGGTTGATGCGGTGTGCGGTGTCGCTGCGGTCGTAGACGCAGTCGTAGGGGATGGCCACCCGATAGTTGTAGGAAAAGCCGTCGACCACGCTGGCGCGCACGCAACCGGAGGTGGTACAGCCCACCATCACCAGCGTATCGACGCCCAGGTCCACCAGGTGGCTGACCAGGCTGGTGCCGAAGAACGCGCTGGGATGTTTCTTGGGCACCAGGATATCGGCGGCGCGCGGCGCCAGCGGTTCGAAGAACTCGTAGCCGCGCTGGCCGATTCCCCACATCGACGGCGTCTTGGCCGCCAGGCGGCCCAGTTCGTTGCCATTCTTCGGCGCTACGTGGGGGTAGATGACGGGCCAGCCCTTTTCCCGGAACAACGCCATGAGCGGCAGCACGCGGTCTGCCGCCGCCCATGCCGCTTCGCCGCAGGACGTGGCGAATTCCTTCATGGATTCGGCGATGGGCGCGCGCACCGTGCCCATGGTCCGGTACTGCATGTCGATGACCAGCAGCGCGGGGCGGCGGCCGATGCCGCTGGCCCCGCCGAACCCGGCGGCGGCGTAGATGTCCCGCTCGGCCTGGTCGACCAGCCCGTGCCACGGGGGTGGCGTGTCATGGGTATGCGACGGCGTGTTCATAGCGCTTTCTCCTGCGGTGCCGGCTGGGCGGCTTGGGGGGCGGGGGTGGCGTAGGGGGCGTCGTAGCTCGCCATCAGGTCGGTCACGATCCCGTCGAAGCGTTCCCAGGGCGCGCAGCGCAGGCTGTAGGCGCGCACCACGAAAGACGGCCCGGCGTAGAAGTTCTCGTATTGCAGGTGACGGCTGGCGAACTCGGATCCCAGCAGGTCCCAGGCCAGCTTGTACAGCTTCATCCGGTCGACCGCGCTGTCGGTTTCCGTGGCCCAGAACTGTTCGAAAATGGCATTGAGCCCGGGGTCGCGCGTGACGGTGATGTTGGCCGGCATCTGGAACACCGAACCGCCCATCAGCTCGCGCACGGCCGTGCAGATGGGCACGTAGTTTTCCTGGCACCAGTTCAGCGCCGCATACATGAACCGGCGATTGGGCATGCAGTAGCCGTCGCCGATGGGCTCGCTGGCGGCCACCTGGCCTTCGATCATGCCGCCCAGCGTGGCTTCCAGCGCGGCCAGCCGGCCCAGGGTGTCCTGCACGGCGGCGATGCCGCGCACGCCGCCCGATTGGGCGATGCGGTTGGCCAGGCCCACGATCAGCTGCAGCTTCGAGTGGAAGCGGATGTTCGACTGGTGGTTGCCGAAGCAATGTCCGGCCGTATCCACATAGATGGCGCGCGACAGGCCGACGTTGCCGATGGTGAACACGCGCGACCAGGGCACTTTCACATGGTCGCAGAACAGCATCACGTCCGACTCGTCGAAGCGCGACGACAGCGGGTTGTCGAACTCGCTTTCCGCGCTGGCTTCCATCGACTTGCGCGACCACAGGGTCACGCCCGGCGTAGCGGCCGGAATGGCGCAGGTGATGGCTTCTTTTTCGCGGCCGGGCGCCAGCGGCGTCAAGTTGCCGATCCAGATCTCGTCCACGAACGCGCCGCCGGTGGCCAGCATTTTCATGCCGTGCAGCGTCACGCCCGCGTCGTCGGTGGCAATGACCTGCAGCGAGGGCGAATCGAACAGGTGCCCGCGCGCATCGGCGCTCCAGTTCTTGGCGCCGGCCGGCGGGTGCACGGCGTAGGTGACGTACAAGTCGTTGCGGCGCAGGTAATCGTAATACTGCAGCAGGTTGTCCCGGAAACCCTGCCCGGGCACGTCGAAGATCTCGGGCTTGAGCGTCATGCCGGTGACGAACGAGGCCACGTGATCCGGCGAGCGGCCCAGCAGGCCGTAGCTGATGTCGCCCAGCAGCGCGTGGCCGCGCTTGCGGAAGGCCAGGTCTTCCAGGTTGCGCGGCCGGCGATAGTAGTAGCTGAAGCGCTCGCCGTTTTCCTCGAACCACATGCCCGGGGTGTCGCGCTTGTAGTCGAACAGCTTGGCGTAGCTGCGGGCGGCATTGCGGAACGCCGGGTGGGTCGTGACGTCGGTCACCTTCTCGTCGCCGATATAGATGGTGCGGCCGTCTTGCAGGCTTTTCAGGTATTCGTCACCGGATCGAAGCATGGCGCCTCCGCCTTCATATAATTAAGTAAGTGAATTAATTATATGGCTCGATTTGATCCGGCGCAAAGTTTTTTTTGGGAAGGTGCGGTATCGGCCGGCGGCGCGGCGGGAGCGCGCCGGCGTGGTTCAGGGCTTGCCGGCCGGGTTGATCTGCCGCGACAGCAGCGTCTGCTTCAGGAAGGCATCGGCCGCCTCGGCGTCGCGGATCATGCGCTCGATGGTTTCGTATTGCTTGACCAGGCCGGCCTGGTCGAACTGGCCGTACAGGGTGTTGTTGACCTGTTGCTGGATCGGGGCAAGCCGCGTCAGTAGCGCCGCGCCCTCGGCCGTGACCGTCAGGATCTTGAAGCGGCGGTCCTGCGGCGAGGCCTGGGCGGAAAGGTAGCCCTTGCTGATCAGCGGGCGCAGTTCCATGCTGACGTAGGGCGTCGTGACGCGGAAGTGCGTGGCCAAAGAGCGGGTGGTCCAGGGTTCGTCGGACTGGACGCGGGCGATGGCCTGCAGCGCCACGTACTGGAACGGCGAAATGCCCAGCAGCTTGGCGAAGCCTTCGCGCACGTCGGTGAGCAGCCAGCCCAGCACCGCGAAGCCCAGGGTCAGGCGGCGCAGGGTCTGGTCCGACCCGTCGACCAGCAGTTCCGGCTTCGATGCGGTAAGGGGAAGCGCCTGGGTCGCGGCCGTGCCTTTCTTTTTACCGGTGGCCATTGCGAAGCGGGCGGGGGGCGGCGAGGGCGGCGGTCGCGGCGGGCGCGAGACGGGGGCGGTGCGAAATAACCATGACGGGCGGCGTCACCTTGGCGGACATGGGGCCACAGTATAAGGGGTGGCCCCCGGGGGCCGCGGCTACTTTTCCGCCTTGGCGCCCGACAGCCGCACCAGTTCGGCGGCCTGCGTCATGCCCGCCTGCACCATGGCCCAGTAGGCATCGGGGGACATCGGCTCGGCCGGCACCGAGCCGGCATCGACGAATTTCTTGCGCAGTTCGGGGTCTTGCAGCGCCTTGCCCAGCGCCTGGTTGAGCTTGGCCAGGATGGGGGCCGGGGTGCCCGCGGGCGCCACCAGGCCGTACCAGGATTCCATGTAGAAACCCGGGACGCCGGCTTCGTCGAAGGTGGGCACCTGCGGCAGGGCGGCAATGCGCTGTTTCGCGGTGATGGCCAGCGGCCGCAGCTTGCCCGAGGCGATCGGCGCGATGGCGCCCGTGGTGATGACCATGTCGACGCGGCCGGCCATCACGTCGGTGAGCGCCGGCGCGGTGCCCTTGAACGGCACATGCAGGATGTCGATGCCGGTGCGGGTCTTGAAGCTGGCGCCCGCCAGGTGCTGCGACGAGCCGATGCCGCCGGAAGCGTAGGTCAGCTTGCCGGGGTTCTGCTTGGCGTAGGCCACGTAGTCCTGCACCGTCTTGAAGGGCGAATCCAGCGGCACCAGCATGGTCGACGGCGAGGTGTTGATCAGGCCGACGGGCGCGAAGTCCTTGATGGGGTCGTAGCCGATGTTGTCGTACAGCGCCGAGTTCAGGCCGTGCGAGGCGACCGTCGCCAGCATGATGGTGTAGCCGTCCGGCTTGGCGCGGGCCGCCGCCACCGAGCCGATGTTGCCGCCCGCGCCGCCTTTATTGTCCACGACCACGGACTGGCCCAGGTGCTTGCCCATTTCGGCGGCCACCATGCGGGCGACGCCGTCGGCGGGGCCGCCGGCCGTCCAGCCCACGATCATCGTGACCGGCGCGGCCGGGTAGTCATCGACAGGCTGGGCGGGCGCGGCGAATGCCGAAAGGCCAAGCGAAAGCGCTGCAAGAAACTGGAAGGGGCGGATGGCCGCGGCCATGGTGGATTACCTCGGAAGCTGAAGGAAGGGGATGCCGCTGCAGGCTTGGCGCCAATCGGGCCAGCTCGATTCTAGCGGCGGCCCCGCGAAAGGGCGAATCGGCCGGCTGGGCGCGGCATCGCCCGGCTTGCTGGCCGGCGGCGGCGAGTGCCGCTTCAGATGAACCCGCCGTTGACGTGGATGACCTGGCCCGTGACGTAGCTGGCCGCGGCTGATGCCAGGAAGGCGACCATGGCGGCGACTTCCTCGGGCTTGCCGACGCGCCCCAGCGGGATCTTGCGGGCGAAGTCGTCCCATTCGGCCGCGGAGATGAACTGCTCGCCGTGGTACTTCTCGATCAGGCCCGGCACGACGCAATTGGCCGTCACGCCGTGCGGCGCCAGTTGCAGGGCCAGTGCGCGCGTCAGGGCTTCCAGGCCGGCCTTGGCCGCGGCCGAGGCCGGGAAGTACGCGTAGTCCGAGCGGAAGATGTGCACGTTATGCGTGCCGATGCTCACGACCCGGCCGGCTGCGGATCGCACCAGCCAGGGCATGGCGCGCGTGGCCAGTTCGAAGAAGCCCGCCGTCACGACGTCGTAGACGCTGTCCAGCTGGGCGCGCGTCAACTGGCCGAACGGTTCCCTGACCGGAAACCCGGCGTTGGCGACCAGGATATCCAGCCGCCCGAAGTCGCGCGCCGCGGTGTCGACCAGCTGGCCCGCGACGCCGGAATCGGCCAGGTCTCCCAGCACGATGCTGGCCCGCGCGCCCCGTTGCCGCGCCTCTTGCGCCACCTGCTCGCAGCCGGCGCGATTCGTCAGGGCATGAATGACCAGGGCGGTGCCGGGGGCGCTGAGCTGCCGCGCGATCGCGGCGCCGATTCCCGAACCCGATCCCGTCACCACGGCGACGCGATCCACGGATGTATTGCTCATGGGGGTTCCTCGCGTGGCGTCAAGCGGGGCGCGTCCGTGCGGGCCGCGCCCCGCCCATCGGCTAGTTCATGTACCAGACGACCTTGGTGCGCGTGTACTGGTCGAAGGCTTCGAAGCCCTTGTCGCGGCCGCCGAAGCCAGAGGTCTTGTAGCCGCCGAACGGCGCCGTGATGTCCCCCTCGGAGAAGCCGTTGACCGATACCGTGCCCGCCTGGATGCGCGCGGCCACGCGCTGCGCGCGCCGCACGTCCAGCGTGTAGATCGACGAGGCCAGGCCGTAGTCGGTATCGTTGGCCAGGCGGACGGCTTCGTCTTCGGTTTCGAAGGTGGTGATGGCCAGCACCGGGCCGAAGACTTCTTCGCGGAACAGGCGCATGTCGGGCGTGACGCCGTCGAAGATGGTGGGCTCGATGTACCAGCCGCTGCCCAGCGATTCCAGTACGCGCCCGCCATGCACCAGCTTCGCGCCCGCGGCCAGGGTGTCGTCGATGAAGGCCTTGACCTTCTCGAAGTGGGCGCGTTCCACCATGGGGCCGATGCGGGTGGCGGGGTCGGTGGGCAGGCCCACTTTCCATGCCGACAGCCCCGCCTTGAGCTGCTGCAGCAGGCGGTCTTTCAGGCTGTGGTGGACGATCAGGCGCGAGCCGCAGCTGCAGTTCTCGCTCATGTTCCAGAAGGCCGCGGCCAGGATGCCGTCGATGGCGCCGTCCAGGTCGGCGTCTTCGAAGATCACCTGCGGGCTCTTGCCGCCGCATTCCAGCACGATCTCTTTCAGGTTGCTATCGGCCGAGTACTTCAGGAAGTAGCGGCCGACCTCGGTAGAGCCAGTGAACGAGACGACATCGACGTCGGGATGCAGGCCCAGCGCCTGGCCGGCGATTTCGCCCAGGCCGTTGACCAGCACCAGCGCGCCGCGCGGCACGCCGGCCTCGTAGGCCAGCTGGGTCAGCCGGTAGGCGCTCAGCGAGGTCAGTTCGGCCGGCTTGACGATGACCGAATTGCCGGCGGCCAGGGCCGGCGCCACTTTCCAGGCGTACATCTGCGCCGGGAAGTTCCAGGGCAGCACGGTGCCGACCACGCCGATGGGCTCTTTGACGATCAGCCCCAGCGCATCCGCGCCAGTGGGCGAGATGCGCCCGAAGCACTTGTCCGCCGCTTCGGCATACCAGGAAAACGTATCCAGGGTGGCGGGCAGGTCGGTGTCCAGGCATTCGGTGATGGGCTTGCCCGCGTCCACGCAGTCCAGCGCCGCCAGTTCTTCGGCGTGTTCGCGGATCAGCTCGTTCCAGGCCAGCATGACGCGCTTGCGCTGCGCGGGCGGCAGCGCCGACCATTCGCCCGACTCGAACGTGCGGCGCGCCAGCTTGACGGCCGCGTCCACGTCGCCGGCCGAGGACGAATCGACCTGGCCGATCAGCGAGTCGTCGATCGGCGTGCGGGTATCGAGCCGCTCGGCGGCGGGCCCGTGGCCGTCGATCAAGTTGCCCGCGTACAGCTTGCCTTCGCGGGCCAGCTTGAACACATCCTCTTTTGTCTTCTTCATCGCTATGCTCCCGGCGGGCCGATCAGTTCAGGGGGGCCAACGCCTTCTTGAGGTCGGCCATTTCATCCGCGCTGAGCGGCAGGACGGGAAGGCGGCAGGGGCCGATCTTGTTGACGCGCAGGGCGGTGGCCGCCTTGACCGAAGCGTTGTAGGAATGCGTCCAGAAGAACATGTTGGCCGGCAGCATGCGTTTCCACAGGTCGCGCGCCTCGGTCAGCTTGTTTTCGGTGACCAGGCGGTACAGCTGGGCGGCTTCCCTGGGCATGGCATTGACCGCGCCCCAGAAGCAGCCCAGCGCGCCGGTGGCCAGCGCGTCGAAGGCGAAGGGATCGGCGCCGTTGAAGACGGGCGCGCCCGCCAGGATCAGCTGTTGCACGCGCGTGAAGCTGCCGCTGGTGTCCTTGATGTACTGGACGTTGTCGATCTGCTGCAGCCGCTTGAAGAATTCCGGCGTGATGTCGAAGCCGGAATGCACCGGGATGTTGTAGACCATGAACGGCGTGTCGACCTTGCCGGCGATGCGTTCGTAGTGCCCGAACACGCCGTCTTCGCCCGGACCCTCGAAGTAGGGCGGCAGGATGAGCAGCGCGTCGGCGCCCACGTCCTGCGCGTGCAGCGAGGCTTCGATGGCGTCTTCGGTGCGGATGGCCGACGTCTGCACGATCAGCTTGATGCGGCCGTCGATGTGCCGGGCGGCGGTTTCGGCAATGCTGCGCTTTTCTTCGGTGGTCAGGAACGGGAACTCGCCCGTGCCGCCGCACACCGCCACGATGTTCACGCCCGACTCGATCATGATGTCCAGGTGCTTCTTCAGCGCGTCCAGGTCGACGCGGCTGCCGTCGTCGTTCATCGGGGTGCTTACCGCTGCGCAAATGCCTTTCAGTTGACTCATTGTTGCCTCGCTCGAATACAGAAAATGAAAAGGAAAGAGCCGTGGCCGGCCGGAACAGGATGGATCTAGATGACTGATTTCAAAGAATTTTCCTGGCGGGGGAAGGGCAGGGCGAACGCCAGGAAACAACGCGATCGGGTCAGGCTGGTAACGGGAAAACCCTAGACAGAAAATCATTGGATCCGGGATCCAATAATCCTATACTACTTAAAACGCTATGGGCGGTCAACGAAATCCCGGGCGTCGCGCCGGGCCCGATCCGGGCGCCGGCAGCCCCCCGCCGCCACTCCGTCAAAGGCAGGTATTCATGCTTGATGAACAACCTCTCGGTCATGCCATTGCCCTCGGCGCCCGGCCCCGGCCGGGCTGCGCGAACGCCGTCCTGGCGTGCGTGGACAAACTGAACCTGGTGTTGCGCTGGGTGGTCGGCGCGATGCTGTTCACGATGGTCGTGATCGTGTTCCTGCAGATACTGGCCCGCTTCGCGCTGCCCAAGATGGGCATCGTCATCTCGGTTCCCTGGACCGAAGAGCTGGCGCGCTACCTGATGATCTGGTGCATCTTCCTGGGCGCGGCGGCGGCGACCCGGTCGGGCGATCTGATCGCCATGGATACCCTGGTGACATCGCTGTCGGCCGAGCACGGCTGGAAGGTCAAGCTGTTCGCATACATCGTCACCATGGCCTTTTTCGTGTTCCTGATCGTCATCGGCGTGCGCTGGATGGGCTTCGGGTTCATGGAATATTCCACGGTCATGAACCTGCCCATGTATGTGGTGTACCTGGCCATGCCCGTGGGCGGCACGCTGGCCGTCATCAACATCGCGGTCAGGTCGATCGAGGGCCATCGCCGCATGAAGCAGGCCAGGCGCGCAGGCGCCGCGGCCGTCCAATGAACGCGGCCGCGCCGGCCACCGGATCCCCAGACGGAGACTGACCCGTGCTGACTTTTTCCTCGATGGTTTTCCTGCTGGTCACCGCCGTGCCGATCTTCGCGGTGATGGGCATCTGCTCGCTGGTGCTGCTGCACCAGCAGGGCATCGACTTCATCGCCGTCCCGCAGAACGTGTTCGAGGCGCTCGATTCGTTCGCGCTGCTGGCCGTGCCGTTCTATGTGCTGGCGGGCAACCTGATGAAGGCCGGCGGCATTTCCCGCCGGCTCATCGCGCTGGCCACGGTGCTGGTCGGCTGGCTGCGCGGCGGCATGGGCGCCGCCTCGGTGCTGACCTGCATGTTCTTCTCCACGATGTCGGGCTCGTCGTCGGCCACCACGGCGGCCGTGGCGGGGACGATGGTGCCCGCCATGGAAAACAAGGGCTATCCCAAGGCCACCGGCGCCTCCCTGGTGGCGGTGGGGGGCGAACTGGGAGCGATCATTCCGCCGTCGCTGCCCATGGTGATCTATGCGCTGGTCGCCAACGTGTCGATCGGCAACCTGTTCATCGCCGGCATCCTGCCCGGCCTGTTCGTCGGCCTGTCGCTGGTCGTCACCATCTGCGTCTATGCGCGCATCAAGGACTTCGACCGCGTCACCCGCGTCCCCTTCGCGACCTGGGTCAGGAACCTGGTGCGCGCCACGGCCGATTCGCTGCTGGCCCTGATGATGCCCGTGATCATCCTGGGCGGCATTTATTCGGGCATCTTCACCGCCACGGAAGCATCGGTGGTGGCCGTGGTCTACGGCTTCGTGGTGGGCGTGCTGATCTACAAGGAAGTCCGCTACCGGGAATTCATCCAGATCTTCTGCGAATCGGCCGTCATGACGGGCATGGTCATGCTGATCGTGGGCTTTGCCGCGCTGTTCGGCTATGCACTGACGATCAACCAGATCCCGCAGTACTTCGGCCACCTGATTTCCGAAATCGCCAGCAGCCCGCTGACGTTCCTGCTGATGGTGAACGTGCTGCTGTTCGTCGTGGGCACCTTCATGGAAGCGCTGGCCACGATCCTGATCCTGGCGCCCATCCTGGGCCCCATCGCGGTCGGCTACGGCATCGACCCCGTCCACTTCGGCATGATCTTCATCGTCAACGTGGCGATCGGCATGGTGACGCCGCCGGTGGCCATCAACCTGAACATCGCCAGCCAGATCACCGGCGTGTCGATGGATGCGATGACGCGGCCCCTGCTGGTGTTCCTGTTCGTCCTGATCGTGGACACGCTGATTATTACTTTTGTCCCCGCGCTGTCTCTTGCGCTGTTGTGAGTCGCCACACGTCCGTGAACAACTATATCTAGGAATAGCACATGAAAACCTCTTCCCTGCTCGTCTCGGCCACCCTGGCATGCTCTTTGATGTCGGCCGGCTCCGCCGCGCACGCACAGAAGGTCGTCGAACTGTCCGTGGGCCACGTCCTGACCACGGAAAGCCACTATCATGCCGCGGCCACGGCCTTCGCCAAGGAAGTCGAGGCCCGCAGCAAGGGCACGATGAAGATCAACATCTTTCCCGCCGGCCAGCTGGGCGGCGAAGTGAAAATGATCCAGGCCGTGCGCACCGGCACGCAGGACCTGGTGATCACCGGCGGCGGCCCGGTCGAGAACACCGCCAAGGAATTCTCGGTGTATTCGTTCCCGTACCTGTTCAACGGGCTGGCCCAGGCCAACGACGTGATGCAGGGCCCGGTGGGCAAGGAAATGCTGGACCTGCTGAGCAAGTACAACCTGCTCGGCCTGG
>Ga0182735_1002542_pt1 | contig 10949 bp, 11 predicted proteins | sample eDN5th30CKraftMG_FD_128524 | JGI IMG/M metagenome (GOLD analysis project Ga0182735, IMG submission 128524) | Enriched Miracle-Growth compost microbial communities from Emeryville, California, USA - eDNA 5th pass 30_C Kraft MG (version 2) (version 2) ... | reverse complement strand
CGCCGGCGTTCCGGCCTCCGTCTCTACCGGTGGTGCCGTCGGCTTGCCGCTGCGTCCTCGCGAGGGACGGGCTTTCGGTGTCGTATCCTTGGGTGTGCGAGCCATGCGCGGAATATGGCGCACCTCGCCTTGTCATGAAAGTGGCGGCTGAACCTTACGAAAAAGCAATCGTTAGACCTTATGGCGGCCTCTTGCCGCGGTTGTCGGTCTGCACCATGTCAGAGTTTTGCACCGCCGCTCTGATACGCGGTTCCCGCGTGCTCTGTCGGCATTTTGACAGGGGCGACCCTCATGACGATCCGCGAGATCATTCGAGCCAAAGGCTCCCACGTCATCACGATGTGGCCCGAGCACACCCTGAGCGACGCCATCCGCCGCTGCGACGAAAACAACGTCTCATCCATCGTGGTCACCGATCACGCGGGCCATACCATCGGCATCATCACCGACCGCTTGGCAATCAAAGCGCTGGCGAGGCGCGGTATCGGCGCCATGAACCACCGGGTGACCGAATACATGCAAAGCCCGGCCCCGACCTGCGCGCTCGACGACAGCGTCACCGAAATCATGTTTCGCATGACGCATGATCGCTTTCGCCATGTCGTGGTCGTCCAGAACGGCGCGGTCGTGGGCATCGTCAGCATCGGCGACCTGGTCAAGGCCAAGCTCCGCGACGCGGATCTCGAAAGTCGGATCCTGCGGGAGCGGGCCCTGAGCCGTCTTGCCGCAGAATAGGAGCCCCGGATATTATCCCCGCTGGCGATTCGCGACCCAATCGGGCGCGAAGCCTTAGAAACGGACCAAGCTCCATGAAGCGACTTGCCTCCAAGCTTTCTCTCGGCGCTGCGGCCTTGCTGATCTCGGCGGGCCTGGCCATGGCACAGACCACGCCTCAGCCTGCGACTCCGACCGCTCCCCCGGCAGCAACGCCCAAGACCAAGACGACCAAGGGCGTGCCCAAGAAGGCAACGACGCCCGAAGGCATCGAGTGCTCCAAGCAGGCCGACGAAAAGAAGCTGCACGGCAAGGAACGCAAATCGTTCCGCGCGAAGTGCATCCGGGATCTGAAGAAGAAGGCGGCCCCGGCCAAGAAGAACTGAGCAGGCAGCAATTACTCGAATTGGAGGTCCCGCCGCGCGGCGGGACCTTTCTCATCGGGTTTCCTCTGCGAAACCGCTAAATCCATTCTTCCCTCCCTCCCGTCGAGGGGAGGGAAGAAGTTGAGGCGCAGAGAAATCCGTTGAGCCGACTTGGCTACGACGTTTTACCATCCAGGCTGTCGAGCACACCCTTTGCCACGCGCACAGCCTCCAGGGTCGCCGGAAAACCCGCATAGCACCCGGTATGGATCAAGGCTTCACGGATTTCCTCCGGCGTGCAGCCATTGTTCACGGCACCGCGAACATGCACGGAAAGCTCGTGCGACCGGCCGAGCGCGGCGAGAATACCCATTGTGATCAGGCTGCGCTCCTTGCGCGTGAGGCCCGGACGCGTCCAGAACTCGCCCCAGCCGATGGCGGTCACCATGTCCTGAACGGGCTTCGTGAAATCGTCGGCGGCCGCCATGGAGCGGGCGACGTGCGCTTCGCCGAGCACGTCCTTCCGGAGCTTGAGACCTTTATCGAAACTGTCGGACATTGCCGTTTTCCTTTGCTCGGCTCGAATGAGATCGCGCGGGAAGAAAGCAGGTTTCAGCCGGGCCGCCAACCTCGAAGCCGAATGTTCACAGATGTGGGGCTCTCGGAGCGCCCCCTGTCGCTCGTACGCGCTTCCTGTTATTGATCCGGCCATGGCAAAGCCCAGAAAAGCCGCCACGAGGCCATCCCGCAATTCCCCGACCAAACCCGTCCCGACGGGCCGGCTTCCGAGCCGTGACGAGATACTTCAGTTCGTTCAGCAGGCCCAGGGCAAGGTCGGTAAGCGCGAGATCGCCAAAGCCTTCGGCGTCAAAGGCAGCGATCGCATCGAGCTGAAAGCCCTTCTCGCCGATATGGCGGCCGATGGGGCTCTGGTGGGCAACCGCAAGACGCTGAAGCGGCACGGGCAGGTGCCTCCGGTAGCTGTTCTGGAAATCGTCGATCGTGATGACGAGGGCGATCTCGTTGCCCAGCCCGTCGCCTGGGAAGAGGACGCCGGTCCCCGCCCCCGCATCCTCGTGCTGTCCGGTCGAGGGCGCCGCCGCGGCCCTGACGAAAGCCTTGGTGTCGGCGACCGTATCCTTGCGCGCATCGAGCATCTCGAAGCGGCCGATGTCCATGGCTACCGGCACGAGGCCGAGCTGATCAAGAAGCTGCCGCGTGAGAAACGCCGCCTGCTCGGCATTTTCCGCTCGCGCGGGCGCGGCGGCGGCAGCATCGAGCCGATCGATCGCCGCGACCTCAAGACTTGGCCGGTCCGTGAAGGCGGCGAGGGAGATGCCCGCGACGGCGACCTGGTCCGTTTCGACATCGTGAGCCGGCATCGGGGAGGCGTCCCCGAGGCACGCGTTGCCGAGACCCTCGGAAATCCCGGCGACCAGCGGCGGATCAGCCTCATCGCGGTGCACGCCAACGGCATTCCCGACGAATTTCCCGACGTCGTGCTGCGCGAGGTCGAACATCTGCGGGACCTCGATACGGACGGCCGCACCGACCTCACCCGCATCCCGCTCCTGACCATCGATCCGCGCGATGCCCGCGATCACGACGACGCGGTGGCGGCCGTTCCCGATACCGATCCGCGCAACGACGGCGGCTTCATCGTCACTGTCGCCATCGCGGACGTGGCCTATTACGTGCGCCCCGGCACCCGCCTCGATCGCGAGGCCGAGCTCAGAGGAAACTCCGTCTATTTCCCCGACCGCGTCGTGCCGATGCTGCCCGAACGCATCTCGAACGACCTCTGCTCCTTGCGCGAAGGCGAGCTGCGCCCGTGCATGGCAGTAACCATGGTCATCGACCGCAACGGCGTGAAGCGTCGCCATAAATTCGAGCGCGGCCTCATGCGCTCGGCGGCGAAACTCGCCTACGAAGACGCCCAGGCCGCATTCGATGGCAAACCAGGTAACAAAGCAAAACCGCTGATGGAAGGCGCACTCGAGCCGCTTTGGGCTGCCTATCAGGCTCTGAAGCGCGCGCGCGACGCCCGTGCTCCGCTCGACCTCGATCTGCCCGAACGCAAGATCATCATGGATGCGGACGGTCGCGTCGCACGCATCATCGTTCCCGAACGGCTGGAAGCGCATCGCCTCATCGAGGAAATGATGATCCAGGCCAACGTCGCCGCGGCCGAGACGCTCGAGCAGAACCACGCGCCCTGCGTTTACCGCATCCACGACAAGCCATCGAAAGAGAAACTCGCCAATCTGGCGCGCTTCCTGGAAACACTGGACATCAAGCTGCCGAAAGGCGAAGGGCTCAGGCCGTCCGACTTCAATCTCATTCTCCGCCGTGCAAAGCAGCTTCCCGTCGCTGATCTCGTGAACGAGGTGGTTTTGCGTGCTCAGGCCCAGGCGGAATACGCCACACGGAACATCGGCCACTTCGGACTGCATTTGCACCGCTATGCGCATTTCACGTCGCCGATCCGCCGCTATGCCGACCTTCTGGTCCATCGCTCGCTTATCCGGGCGCTAAAGCTTGGCAGCGACGGCCTGCGCAAGGAGGACGAGCCTCGCCTCAGCGACGTTGCCAAGTCCATCTCCGAAGCCGAGCGCCGCGCCATGGCTGCCGAGCGCGAGACATCGGATCGCCTGCTTTCCGCCCATCTCGCGGATCGCGTAGGCGCCGAGTTCCCGGCCCGCATCTCGGGCGTCACCCGGTCCGGACTGTTCGTGCGGCTGCGAGATACGGGGGCCGACGGCTTCGTCCCGATCTCGACCATCGGCCGTGATTTCTGGCATCACGACGAGGACCTTCATGCCCTCGTCGGCGAGCGAAGCGGACTTGGATTCCGCCTCGGCGACAGCGTCGAGGTGCGCCTCGTCGAGGCGATTCCCACCGCAGGCGCCCTCCGCTTCGAGATCATGTCGGAAGGCCGACGGATAGACGGAGCGGCGCGAACACGACGTCCGGGCCGAGGCCGCACCCCGGGTCGACTTCGCGGCCGCAGACGCTGATCCCTCGATCGCAAAGCCGCGCAGACATCTGCGAAACAAAAATGATCGCATTACCAATTTGTATGGCAGCGGCCACGTTCCCGTAACGTGGCAATCACCAGATTAGGCCTCATCGATGCTTCGCAATGAGCCGAAGCGCCAATCGTATGGAGGCCGAGAAATGAACGACACGCCGACCGGAAATTTGTCCAGCCCGTCCGGAGCGAATAACAGGACCGCGTCATCGAAATATTCGGCGCGCCGCTTTCTGCTCGGCGTTTCGGCAGCAGCTCTCATCGCTGGTGGAATTGCATTCTCGGTCGATGCTCGCTCCCCTGAGCCCCTTTTCAGTGAGCAGAGCGCAGCGGGCGCACAGGTCGTCGCTGGCCAGGCGGCCGTGCCCGGCTTCTCGGATCTTGTTGCAGCGGTCAAGCCGGCGGTCGTTTCGGTCCGGGTGAAAGCGCGCGGCGAAGCCGCCGAATTTCCGGGTGTCGGCGGCGAAAACCCCTTCGAGGGAACGCCCTTCGAGAAATTCTTCAAAGACTTTCAATCGCAGAACGGCCGCGGCGGCAGAATATCACCACAGGCTCGCCCGATCATTCAAGGCCAGGGCTCCGGCTTCTTTGTCAGCGCCGATGGCTATATCGTGACGAATAACCACGTCGTGAACAATGCCGTCGAGGTCGAGGTCGTCACCGACGGCGGTGCGACGCTCAAGGCACGCGTCATCGGCACGGATCCCAAGACAGATCTGGCTCTGATCAAGGTCGACGGCAAGAAGGACTTTCCGTTCGTCAAGCTGGCCAGTGCTAAGCCCCGCGTCGGCGAGTGGGTCGTCGCCATGGGCAACCCCTTCGGGCTCGGCGGCACGGTCACAGCGGGCATCGTGTCGGCCGAGGGGCGCGACATCGGCTCAGGACCCTACGACGACTTCATCCAGATCGACGCGCCAGTGAACCGCGGCAACTCGGGTGGACCGACCTTCAATCTGAAGGGTGAGGTGATCGGCGTGAACACCGCCATCTACTCGCCATCGGGCGGCTCGGTCGGCATCGCCTTCGACATTCCGGCGACGACGGTTCGCAGCGTCATTCCGCAGTTGCAGGAGAACGGCTCGGTTTCGCGCGGCTGGCTTGGCGTCTCGATTCAGCCCGTGACGAAGGGTATCGCGGATGCGCTCGGTCTCGACAAGGCGGAGGGCGCCCTCGTCTCCTCGCCTCAGCCCGACACACCTGCGGCAAAGGCGGGCCTGAAATCCGGCGACGTGATCGTGTCCCTCGACGGCACGACGGTAAAGGACGCTCGCGACCTTGCGCGCCGCATTGCGGCAGAGGGCGCAGGCAAGAAGATCACGCTCGGCATCGTCCGCGAAGGCAAGCGCAGCGATATCGCCGTGACGCTGGAACAATTGAAGGAGAAGCATCAGCAGAAAGTTGCCGCGAACGAGGATGCGGCACCCTCGTTCGAAAAACTCGGCATCGCCGTCGCGCCGTCGGATGAAGTGCAAGGCGCCGGCAAAACGGGCCTTGCCGTCGTCGAGGTCTCGCCGAACGGTGCAGCCGCCGAGGCAGGCCTCGAGCCGGGCGACGTGATCCTGAGAGCGGGCTCGAAACCGATCACGAGCGCCAGCGACCTCCAAAGTGCGCTTCAGGCGGCGAAAGCGGCCGGCCGCTCCAAAGCTCTCCTTCTCGTCCGTCACCAGACAGCCGAGCGATACATTGCGGTTCCTGTCGCCGTCGGCTGAATGGTAGGGGAGGGGCCCGGAGGTCGAGACCTGCCAGTGTCCCGGCCTCCGGGTTAAGTGATCTGGCCAGCGCAGCCGTCCGTTGCGCTGGCCATTGCGTTGACATCAACCTCAGCGTTCGACCGGCACATCCGCTCAGAGCACCTTGAGCCTGCGGTGCGCGTTCATGGGAATCAACCCGCGCACGCGCGCGATCTGCGCACGATCGATGTGCGCCGTGGCAAAACCGACGCCATCCGAGCAGCGCGCGATCACATGGCCCCAGGGATCGGCGATCAGGCTGTGCCCATAGCTCTGCCTCACCCCGCCTCTGCCGTCGACGAAAGGACCGTACTGGCCCGGCGCCACGACATAGCATTGCGTTTCGATGGCACGGGCGCGGAGAATAACCTCCCAGTGATCCTTCCCAGTCTGCACCGTGAATGACGACGGCACCATGATGACGTCGCAACCCTGATTCGCGAGCGTCAGATAAAGTTCCGCGAAGCGCATGTCGTAGCAGATCGTGCACCCGACCTTTACGCCTTCGAGATCGTAGGAGACGACATCCGTGCCGGGGCGGATGGTGTCACTTTCATTGTAGGGCGTGCCGTCCGGGGCGGTGATGTCGAACATGTGGATCTTGCGATAGCGCGCGATCTCGCGGCCGCTGCGATCGAAAACGCATGTCGTATTGTAGACTTGGCGATCGGAGCCCGGGATGTGCTCGATCATGCTGCCGCCATGGACCCAGATGCCGTGACGCTTGGCAAGCGCCGCCAGAACTTCCCACGCCTGTCCGCCCGGAACCTTGTCCGCTTCCCGCACCTTGTCCGCCGTCGTTCCGCCCCGCCAGCTCCAGACCTCCGGCAACACGACGACGTCCGGGCGATCGCTCATCACCGCCCGCTCGATGAGCTCGGTCGCCTGCGCGATGTTCTTGGCCTTGTCGCTGATCGAGTTCGTCTGGATGACAGTGACTTTCATGGCGTACCCCTGGCATGCTGGTCGGCGGCACCACCTTACACCGACGCTTCCCCGGAAAAGGACATCAACATGCCCTCGCTCAATTCCGAGTTTCTCTTCACGTTCACGATCGGCGTCACCGCGCTGCACGACATCGGCCCGGCACCCGCGGGAGGACTTCACATCGATATGCTCGGCAAGGGCACCTTCGAGGGACCCAGACTCAAGGGCGAGGTTCTTGGCGGCGGCATGGACATGAAGCGGCTTCGCGCCGACGGATCCATGGGCCCTAACGTGCGCCTGGTGCTGCGCACCGATGACGAAGCGCTGATCTTCATGCACTACACCGGCGTTCGGCATGGTGCGGCCGAAGTCATGGCTCGTATCGCCCGAGGCGAGACCGTCGACCCGAGCGAATACTACTTGCGCAACACGCCCTACTTCGAGACGTCCGCACCGCGTTACGACTGGCTCAACCGGATCGTCGCGGTTGGCGTCGGACGTCGCATGCCCGAGCATGCCGCCTACGACGTGTTCCAGATTTTGTGATGGGGCAACCGCGGGACGACGACGCAGATCAGCCGCTCAAGCCGGCGCCGGCTTGCGGTCGCCTCGCGTCGTCGGCTGCGAGATGACCAGGAACTCCACCGCGTCCGGTCCATCGTTGATCGCTTGATGGGCCAAGCCCGGCGCAATCTCGAGACCGGTACCGGCCCTCAGGACGTGGCGCTCGCCCTCGACTTCGAGCATCAAAGCGCCCGTCAGGACGAAGAAGAACTGCCGAGCCCGGCCGTGGACGTGCCGCACTTCCTGGCGGCCGGGCGGCATGCGCTCGTGAATGACACTCAAGTCATTGCCGTCGACCAGACGCCAGCCATCACAATCCGCGCCCCACACGTAGTGTGAAGCGGTCGCTTTGCTCGTCGGCTCAGGCGCCCTTGTCATCGACGTTTCCACATGCGTCGACCCTATCGCGACGGCTTTTCATTAAGTAACGGAACGGGTTGCACTGTACCCGGGAACGGCATCGGCATGGGCGCTCCGGACGCTTTCGCTGCTTTCGCACGCTCATAAAGCGCAACGACGTCCTTCAGATTGTCTTGGATCAGCTTGATCCGCGTATCGCCTGCCGGATGCGTCGAGAGCCATTGCGGCGGCGCGCCTCTCGCGGCAGCGCTCATCTTTTTCCAGAGCGAAAGTCCCGCCGCGGGATCGTACCCGGCACGCGCCGCAAGCTCCATGCCGATAAGATCCGCTTCGAGCTCATCGCCTCGCGAGAAGCGGAGCGTGAGGAGATTTCCACTCGCCGCCCCGATGGCCTCGCCCGCGCCGCCCCCGAAAATGAGCGATCCGATGATACGTCCGCCCACATTGGTGAGCGTGTTCTTCGCGGCGCGCTCGCGCGCATGCTCGCGCAACGCGTGGGCAATCTCGTGGCCCATGACCATCGCCACTTCGTCGTCGGTCAGCTTCAGCTTGTCGAGAATGCCGGTGAAGAAGGCGATCTTTCCACCCGGCATGCAGAACGCGTTGATGTTGCCGGACCGGACCAGGATCACTTCCCATTTCCAGTCCCTGGCACGTGGATTCCACTTATGGGCATGCGGAAGAAGATCCTGCGCAATGCGCCGCAAGCGAACGCTCTGCGCATCGTTGGCAGGCAGAAGAGCGCCCTTACTGGTCGCCTTCTTCTTCAGCATGCCGTATTGTTGCACTGCGGCATTTTCGAGCGACTCCGCCGGTACCAGCTTGCGCACGAACGAAGGATTGCCCACCTTCACTCCGAGGTGATCGTCGACCGTCTGGGCATTGGCCGCCGGAAAGGAGGCCACGAGAAGACCCGCTAATACACTACCGATAATATGCCTGTTCATGGCGCCGCAAATCCGAGACTCCGGAACCGCGCGCTCCGGAAGAGCCAAATCGAGTGTAACGTGGAGACGGGCTTTGATCCACGCCACTCCTCTCCGCATAATGTGATCGTGCGGCATCTGGAGTTCATCGCATGACGGGGAACGAGGCTCTGGTCAAGGTCGTCGGAGAGATTGCTCAAATCGCAGCCGCCGACTGGGACCGGTGTGCCAATCCCGGAACGCTCCCTTACGATCCCTTCATCTCGCACGCTTTCCTCAAGGCCCTCGAGGACGCCGAAACCGTCAACCGTCGTACCGGCTGGGTGCCCCAGCATCTCGTTCTCGAGGATGACGGCCAGGTCGCCGGCGTGATGCCGCTCTATGTGAAGGGGCACTCGAAAGGCGAATACATTTTCGACTATGGCTGGGCCGAAGCCTATGAGCGCGCCGGCGGCAGATATTATCCCAAGCTGCAATGCGCCGTCCCCTTTACCCCGGTCCCGGGGCGACGGCTTCTCGTGGGCGACGGCGAAGATCGTTTCGAGCGAGAGCGCATGCTGCTCGCTGCCGCCATCGAATTCGCAAAGCGTAACGCATTGTCATCGCTTCACGTGACTTTCTGCACGGAAGGCGAATGGTCCCGCGCGGGCGAAGCAAGCTTTCTCCAGCGCACCGACAAGCAGTTCCACTGGCACAACCAGGGCTACAAATTGTTCGACGATTTCCTGGCAACTCTGTCGTCGCGCAAACGCAAGGCCATCAGGCGCGAACGTTCCCAGGCTCTCGAGAGCGGCCTCGTCATCGAGCACCTGTCCGGAAGCGATATCACCGAGGCGCACTGGGACGCCTTTTTTCGCTTCTACATGGACACCGGCGGCCGGAAATGGGGCCGGCCCTACCTCAACCGCCCGTTCTTCTCGCTGCTCGGCCAGTCGATGTCGGACCGCTGCCTGCTGATCATGGCGCGGCGCGGGGGTCGCTACATTGCAGGCGCACTCAATATGATCGGTGGCGACTGCCTGTACGGACGCTATTGGGGCGCAACGGAGCACCTGCCGTTCCTGCATTTCGAGATCTGCTACTATCAGGCGATCGAATATGCGATCGCGCACGGTCTGCCACGCGTCGAGGCGGGCGCGCAAGGCGAGCACAAGCTGGCAAGAGGCTATTTGCCGACGCCGACATACTCGGTGCATTGGATAGCCGACACGGGTTTCCGCAAGGCGGTCGCCCGCTATCTCGAGGACGAGCGCAGCTACATGGCCCGGGAGCGCGAGGCGCTCGCAGAGTACGGCCCCTACAAGCGCCTCAGCGCCGACGAAATAGCGGATTGACCTTTTCCATGCCGCCAGCAGAGCATGGCGAGGATCGAAACGAGGATTCTGGAACGTGGTGACTGTGGAATCGCGACCGTATTGGCCACGTCTGGGGGCCAGCGCGGCAATCTTTCGCGACGGATCGGTTCTGCTCGGCGAGCGCGGCAAAGGTGCACTTGCCGGGATGTGGAGCTTGCCGGGCGGTCATGTGGAGCCGGGCGAGCGGGCCGCGGACGCCGCACGGCGCGAGGTGGCCGAAGAAACCGGGGTCGATGCCGAGATCCTGGGGCTCATCGATCTGCACGAGGTGATCCAACGGGCCGACGGAGGCGATGTCTCGTGGCATTACGTGATTGCGGTGCACTACGGCCTCTGGCGCGGAGGCGAACCGGTCGCCGCAAGCGATTGCCGCGCAACGCGGTTCGTGTCACTCGACGCGCTGAGCTCCGTCCCCCTCACTGACGGCGCGGAAGCCTTGATCCGGCGAGCGGCTGCGCTGCTTCCACGACAGGTATAAGGTACGCTCTGGCGTCCTCGCGAATCGGTGGCATTCCACGGCGCAGAACGTAGCAATGGAGCGCTCGGGCATGGAACGACGGCATGGCATCGCAAGCGGTCGGCTGCGGATGGCCCGCCGGATGACTGCGGCGTTCGCGATCGTCGGAGCGCTGTTGCTGCTTTCCGGCGGTGGCGTGCCGGCTGCGGCAGCCCAAGGCAGAGCAGCGGACACCGACGCGGATACCACCCACAGCGCGCCCGGCTTGAAGCCCGAAGATGCCAAACCCTATGACGACAAGCTCAAGCGGCTGTCGGAGATACTCGGGGCCGTGCACTATCTCCGCGAGCTTTGCGGGCAGAACGACGGACAGATGTGGCGCGACCAGATGCGTGAGATCCTGGCGTCCGACGGTGGTTCCGGGCTTCGTCGCGCGATGCTGACGCGCAGCTTCAACAACGGCTATCGAAGCTACGGCCGCACCTACCAGGCCTGCACGCCGAGCGCGCAGACGGCGATT
>Ga0182735_1002539_pt1 | contig 10950 bp, 11 predicted proteins | sample eDN5th30CKraftMG_FD_128524 | JGI IMG/M metagenome (GOLD analysis project Ga0182735, IMG submission 128524) | Enriched Miracle-Growth compost microbial communities from Emeryville, California, USA - eDNA 5th pass 30_C Kraft MG (version 2) (version 2) ... | reverse complement strand
TCCCACCCGGGGCCGTAGTTCCAGGCCGTGCTCATGGCCGCCACCGCGATGTCAGCCCAGCGGTCGCCGAGCCCCAGAGCGCCGAGGTCGACGTGGGCGAGCCACCGGCCGCCGTCGTCGAGTACTGGCATGTTGCGACATTCGTTCCTGCGATGTTCGTCACTCGTCGGGGGATGAGCGCCTGTGCAGGGTCGGCGAAATCGCTCTTGCGAAGGTCCAGCGTGTCCGACTCCCCATGCGTCCCAGAACCCGGTCGTCGCCTCTCGAACGTCGTTCGCTCCTGCGGCGAGGTTGAGATCGAGGCGGCGGGCCCGGGTTTCGACACGGTCGGCCTGCATCCAGACGATCGCGTCGAGCCCACGCCGCCCACCACGGTGATCTGAGGACGGCGGACTATCGTGAGTCGGCGGGTGGGGCGGGTGTGAACGTGTGACGGGGTGCGGGGCGCATCGGGAACCACTGCTGCGCGCGGGCGCGGGAGGATTCCGTGAGCACGGTGTGTTCGGTGGGCTTACCGCCGGAGTCGATGACGGCCTGGTGCAGGTAATCGCGGACCAGCCAGATGTGAGTGGGGTCACCTCCGGCCGCCATGCGGATTGCCTTGTCAAGCTGGTCGACGGAGATGTCCAGGTCGGTCGCGGCCTGTTCGCGGGTTAGACCGGAGCGGTCAAGGTCGGACAGCAGCGTCTTGGTGACCGCGCGGCGCTGGAAGATGTTCAGAGACATGGCCGTCAGTTCAGTTCGGCGAGGTCGTCGTCGGTGAGGACGATCTGCCCGGACGCGGCGTTCTCGGCGAGGTGGTCGAGGTTTCCGGTGCCGGGGATGACGAGCGTGTTGCGGGAGATCGCGAGCAGCCATGCGAGGGCGATCTGATGCACGGTTGCACCGTGCCGGTCAGCCACGTGCTGCAGGGCTTCCGTGCTGATGTCGGTCATGCCGCCGCCGAGGGGGAAGAACGGCACGAACGCGATGTGCGCGTCCTCGCACGCGGCGAGCAGGTCGGTGTCGTCACGTTTGGCGGCGTGGAAGTGGTTCTGCACGGCGGCGACGGGAGCGATGGCTCGGGCTTCGGCGAGGTGCGTGGTGTCGACGTTGCTGAGCCCAAGGTGGCGGATCAGTCCCTCTTCACGCAGTTGCGCGAGGACCGCGAACTGGGCAGCGATCGACTGCCCGTGCGGGGGCTCCATCTGTCCCACACGCAGGTAGACGAGGTCGAGACGGTCCACGCCGAGACCGGCGAGGTTGGCTTCGATCGCGGGGCGCAGCGCGGCGGGGTCGTCGGTCTGCTCGATGCGCCCGTCGGCGTGTTCCCAGGGGCCGACCTTGGTGGCGATGACGAGGTCGGCGGGGTACGGGGCGAGAGCGTCGCGAAGGAGCCCGTTGGCGGTGACGGTGCCGTCGTGGCTGCGGTAGATAGTGGCGGTGTCGATGTGGTTGATGCCGAGTTCCATGGCTCGGCGGAGGACGGCTTTTCCTGCCTCGGGGTCGCGGGCGGGACCGGTGAAGCCGGTCGCCGAGAGCCGCATCGCGCCGAAGCCGACGCGGTTCACGGGCAGGTCTCCGCCGAGGAGGAAGGTGTTACTCGTGGTCATGGGGTTCTCCTGTCAATTGAGAGGGGCGGGACGGCGGTTGATTCCGACAGCGCCCTGGGGTGTGAGGGGTGGCCGCTCGTCGTCACGGACGGTTCGCGGGGCGGGCGGTGGCGGGCGTGTAGTCGGGCAGTGCCCAGGTGCCGCTGCGTCGTCCTCGCCCGGTCGAGAACCGTGCTCGAACCTTGGAGATGCTCAGCATGAGGACTCGAGCGGCCCGCCCGACCGTGTGAAGCATGCGGATGCCGGCCTGGGTGCTGGGCAGCAAGATCCGGAAGAAGCGCAGGCTGGGTGGCTGGATCGAGGTGATGAACGGGCGCATCGCGCTCTCGTAGGCGGCGAACGCCGCCGGGAGGTTCTCAGGAGTGCGCTGCAGTTCGTGGGCGAGGATGTAGGAGCCGATGATGCTCGAGGTGACGCCCCAGCCCATCGGGGGAAGGGCGTGTGCGGCGTCCCCGACGAGGACGACGCGTCCCTGGTGCCAGGTGTCCGAGACGATCTGGGCGATCTCGTGGGAGTAGAAATTGTCGCTCGTCTTCAACGCTGCGAGGAAGCGATCGCTCTGCCACCCGGCTCCTCGGAGCTTCTGTGTCCAGAACCGCTTCTGCTCGTCGACGTCCTTACGGTGGATCGCCCGCGCCTCGGGAGACGTGTCTCGGAGGAAGAAGTAGATCTGCGTCTCGGTGTCGCTGTGGCTGCGTCGGATGAGGAGCCGGCCGCCGGGGGCGTTGTACATCGTGGCGAAGTCGCCGTCGGAGGGTTCGCGAGGGACGATCCAGTACGCCACGTGCACACCCGCTCGCCGGTAGGGGTCGGCGTCGTCGGGGAGGATGGCTCGGCGAATCCGTGATCCTTGTCCGTCCGCGCCGACCAGCAGGTCGAAGGTCTCTGACGAGCCGTCGGCGAACCGGACGGTGACCTTCTCCTCGTCCTGCTCGAAGTGCTCGATGGTCGTGTCGAATCGGATCTCGGCGTGTTCCCGGGCTGCGTCGTAGAGAAGGCGCAGCATGTCGCCGCGCATGATCTCGTATTCGGCCGTCATGGACTCGGTGCCGCGGCCGGATGTGTTCGCCATCATCCGCGACTTCACGTCACCGCTCTCGTCGATCATCTCGAAGCCGGCCTCGTGCACCTGCCGTTCCTTGACGGCGTCGAGGAGTCCCATGCGTTCGACGATCTCGACGCCCTGGGCGCGAAGGTCGACCTGCGCCCCCGAGTCCCGCAAGGCCGCGGATCGTTCGATGACCACGACCTGATGTCCCTGACGGCCGAGCCAGTAGGCCGCGGACAGGCCGGCGAATCCGGCTCCGACGACGACGATCTTCTGGTTGCTGTTGTTCATGTGCTTCCTTTCGTTACACCCCGGCGTCAGAGCTGGGCGAAGACGTCGTCCGCCTGGGAGCGGATGACGAGTGTCGCGGTGTCGTCGAACTGTGTGGGCTTCGGGTTGATGGTGACCACGGCGGCCTGCGGGTTCAGACGGTTGAGGTAGCCGCCGTACATTCCCTTCGAGCCGACAGCGATCACCACGTCGGCCTGGGCGACCCAGGAACCGGCACGGTTGTAATCGGGCTCATTGAGGCCGACGTGCGTGTAGACGGGGAATGACACGACGATCCCGCCGCAGTCCCGGCAACGGGGTGCCTTCCCCTGGTTCCAGAGATCGATGCCGTCGTGCTGCAGCTGGCAGGACAGGCATCGGTTGATGGCGTAGCTGCCCTGGATCTCGGCGACGTTCTGGGACCCTGCGATGCTGTGCAGGTGGTCGATGTTCGTCGTGACGATGCCGTGCACACGACCCTCCTGCTCGAGTTCCGCCAGCCGGCGGTGAGCGAGGCTGGGGCCGGTGTGGAAGATGGCGTTGAGGAACGATTTCTGCAGAAGGCGGTAGCTGCGCTCCGGGTGCAGACGCACGAGCGCCTCCACCGCGGTCTGCGCGACCTGCAGCACGTTCATGTGCTCCATGTCGAGGATCCCCACCGGCATCGAGATCCCCGCACCGGTGATCACCACGGTGTGTCGGCTGGATGCCATCAGCTGGCGCAGCTGTTCCATCTGGTCGGTCACGGGTGGTGTTCCTTTCTCGGGCGGGGACTCGATGCCGGTGGGGGGTGTGGTCATGCTCGTGCGTCGGCGTTCTCGAGGCGCGGCGTGTCGGCGTCGGCGGCGATCTCTGCGGCCGGTGCATCGGTGACCGCGGTGCGGAAGTGTCCGAGGATGGCCAGGAGGAATCCGCCGATGATCCAGCCGGTCAATACGAGCCATGAGAATGTGGTGTCGGCGGCGGGGAAGTAGGACAGTTCTCGCACGAGCGTCGCGCCGGCCCCCGGCGGGAACCACTGGCCGATCTCACCCCACGCGCCAGGGAGGAATTGCGGGGGCAGAGCGGTTCCGGAGATCGGGTTCGCGAACAGCATCATCACGACTGGTCCCACTGCGGTGCCGGCGCGGCCGATCAACGCGACGAACCCGATCATGGGTGCCGAGATCGCGGCGATCGTCATGGCGAACGCTGCGGCATTGAGCCAGTAGTCGCCCTGGATGGATCCGAACCAGCCCTGCAGGATGCTGGCGAGCACGATACCGCCGGCAGCGGAGTACACCACCACGGACAGGATGCGGCGGAATGAGCCGATGATCACGGTGCCGATCAAGACGCCGCCGATGATTCCACCGAACAGCATCGGGAAGAATGCCGAGCTCAACAGTGCACCGTTGGGGTCGTCCTCAGAGAACGGTGCGATATCGGTGACAGTGAGCTCGACGGCGGGAGCCTGCTGTCCTGCTGCCTCTGCCGCGGCCTGCGTCTGTGCGGTCAATGCCGCCTGCAACGGGGTGGCGAGTTGATTGACGACGGTGTTGATTGTGCCGTTCGCGGATGCCGTCAGCAACTCGGGTTCCTGACCGAGGATGATCGCGCCGAAGAACTCGCGGGATTCGATCCCTTCCACGGCAGCATCCCGGTCATCGACCTCGGTGATCGCGAACAGCCCCTCACTCGCCTCGGCGAGCTGTTCTTCGACGGCGGTGACCGCCTGCTCCGGCCCGACCACGGCGATCGACACGTCCTTCGGCTCGGCGGTCAGCGCAGGCCAGGAGAACGCGAGCACGATGATCGCGATGATCGCCGTCATCGCCACCGAGATCCCCAGCGTGCGCAAGATCGGTGTATGCGGGCGGGGTGCCGCTGCGGCGGCCTCTGTGGTGTTGGTTGACATTCCATCTCCTATTCAAAACGAAAGCTCGTTCTTTATAGTACACTGTTGTCATGCCGAAAGTCACAGAAGCTCATCGGGAGGCTCGTCGGGACGAGATCCTCGCCGCCGCGCAGCGCGTGTTTGCACGCAACGGGTACCGGGGATCATCGGTGCCGATGATCATCAAGGAGTCCGGCCTGTCCGCCGGGGCGATCTACAGCTACTTCGACGGCAAGGAGGTGTTGTTCCGCGCGGTCGTGGAACGCACACTCGAACTGAAGAGCTCCCAGTTCGCATCCGATCCGGACTCGGATCCGCGCTCCCCCGGAGAGCTGATGCAACAGATCCTGCAAGGTATGCAGGGAGAGCCGATCCTCACCATCGCTCCGCAGATCTGGGCCGAAGCTGCTGTGGAGCCGGAGATCCGTGCGGTGCTCTCCCAGGTGTTCGAGCGCCTCACCAGCATGTTGCGCACGGAGCTCACCGCCTGGGCGGACACGCATCCCGACCGGACCGGTGCCGATCCGCAGGCGTGGGCGGCCCGGATCACGCCGGTGCTGTTCTCGGCGATCCCCGGATTCATCCTGCAACGGCTCACCCTGGACGACTTCGACGAGCAGGCGTACCTGGACGCGCTCATCGACACGTACCCGCACTGACCCCGCCAGACATCAACCACATCCCCGCGCACGGCGCGGGACAACACGAGGAGTGAAGAATGAAGATCGCCGTTCTAGGAGCGACCGGACGAACCGGCAGCGAGTTCGTGAAGCAGGCCCTAGCCGCTGGACACGACGTGGTCGCCTACGTGCGCCGCCCCGAGGCCATCACGCCCACCGCACACCTGACCGCCGTTGGCGGACAGCTCGACGATATCGGCATGCTCAGCGGCGCACTGAACGGCTGCGACGCGGTCGTGGTCGCGCTCGGCCCGAAGATCAGCGACTCCCACGCGCCGATCATGCAGACCGCGATCCCGTCCGTGATCGCCGCCGCCCGCCAGGTCGGGCTAAGGCGCGTCGTGGTGCTCTCCGCGCTTGGGGTCGGCAACACCTTCGAGAACACCCGCTACCCCTACCGGTTCGGGTGCCGCACGTTCCTGGCCGGCAACTTCCGCGACCACAAGGCCGGCGAGGACCAGTTGATCGACAGCGGCCTGGACTGGACCACCGTCCACCCCGGGCCGCTCTCCGATGCCGCCCGCACTCCGCATCCGCTGACCGCCGATGCCGCGCACGCCCCGACCTGGCCCCGCGCGCCCCGCACCACCCGGGCCGACGTCGCCGCGCTGATGCTCTCCGCGATCGACGACCCGGCCACCTACGGGAAGCAGATACTCGTTACCTCGGCCAAGCAGACGGCCTGAGCTGTTCTCCGCTTCGAGGTGCCCCGGAGCGTCGGCGCAGGGAGACTCCGCCCGCGTCGGCGCTGCTGGCAGCATCTGCTCCGTGACGTGAAGGTGGCAATGTGCCTATCTTGCTGATCGCCTACTTCGTCTGTGCCGCACCTCTCGCACTGGCGGGGCTGATCGTCGGCGGCCAGAAGCTCTTCCGCTCGAAGACGAAACTCGCGGCCTCCCGAAGGCCGATTGCCGCGGCAACCGAACAACCCGCCTGGCTATTCTCATCCACCGCACTCATCGAGTTCTTCGGCGGTGTCGGACTCATCCTTCCCATGGCGCTGGGCACCGCAACCATGCTTTCGCCGATCTGTGCCGTCGCTCTAGGCCTGGCGCACATCGGCGCTTTCCGCAACACTCTTCGCCAGGGGGAACGTCCCGTCGCCGACATCATCGTGTTCGCGCTGGCGACGGCAGCAGCCGTGTTCGGTTTTCTCCTCGCCGCAGGAGTGTGACTGTCTGAGAGCTGGCTGGCGGCGCTAAATGCTATCGGGGTCGGCCATCAGCTCGTTGACGTAGCGCGCGCGACTTGCGGCCATCGCGTCGCGCCACCAGATCGCGGTCCGGATGTGGATCCCGGTGAGGTGTGCGAGGACGACCGGAGGGACGTCGCTCGCGAGGGAGAGGATGGCTCCCTTTCGCGCGGCGGTCGTCGGGAACCCGATCTTGCTGAGCCGCCGGACGAGCGCTGTGGAGCTGAGCGGATAGCCCGGTCTTGTCCCGGGGAACAGCCATCTTTTGTCCTCCACCGAATGCAACAGGCGGTGCGCGTTTCGTGCGGCGCTGACCGCGGCTGCCACGAGGTTCAGCTCTTCCGGAAGGAGAAGGTCTTCCTCGCCGATGCGGATCGTCGCCATTCCGGCGCGGGAACTGAGCTGAGACAGCTCGATGCGCACGATGCGATGAGGGAGGATTCCGTACAGCACGATCAGCGCTGCTGCGAGCTTGGTGCCGGGGGCGATTCGCGCGTCCCGGAGGACACGGGCGAACAGTTCGGCCCGCTCGGCGTCGGTGAGCCCGTTCAGTAGCGGTCCCGCCGATCGCTGGGGCCTGAGCTGCACGGGCCGGGCGAGTTTGTTGCGATACGCCCAGCGGAGGAAGCCGTTCGCGCGATGCCGTTCTCTCCCGGTCATCGACCAGGCATCGAGGTGCTCCTGCGCGAGTTCGGCGAGCAGGAGGTCTCGCTCCTGGGCCCATTCCAGCAGGTCGAGGACGATCTTGAGCTCCCGGCGGCGGGAGCTCGCCCGGCTCCCCGACACCGGTGCCGGCAGCGCGCGAAGCTCGCGCAGGTGCTTCCAGGTCGCGTACTGAACGAAGCCCGCTCGCACCGTGGGGTCGGTGATCGTCTCGGACGCCTGGTCGATCCAGCGTTCCAGTCGTCGGACGTGGACATCGACTCGTTCGAGCAGCCCGTGTTCGATGAGCGCCGAGCGGATGGGGAGGGTGGCCTGTTCGCTGCCCAATTTGTCGATCGCGTCGTGCGTGAGTGCCGACGGCTCGTGCAGGACGGTGCGGAGCAGCGTGATGGACTTCGGGCGGAGGAAGGCGGCGACCGTGCGCTGCTCGCTGCTGTGGAGGAGGGCATCCCGCAGGGAACGCGCGGCGGGGTTTGCTGTCACCAGATCGGCGGGGATGAGCTCGTCGCAGAGATCTTTGATCGTGCAGAAGTCGCAGAGCCCGGATCGTCGTATCCTGCGGTGGCTGCCGCAGGATACGCAATCGCGGAACCCGACCGGGTGCCGACGGTAGCAGGCGTCGCAGAGCGCCTTGCCGTCGACCCGGCCCACCACACGCGAGAGATTGCCGCAGCTGATGCACTCCTCCACGGGGCGATCGGCGCAGGAATGACAGATCGGAGCGCCCGCGTCGTCACGGGTGCTCACGATGCGGCTGTGACCGCAGCGCACGCACGGGTGCCGGGTCCGCCGGCAGATCTCGCAGACCGCTCGTAGTGTCCCTGCAAACCGGCACGGAGCGCTCCGCCCGCAGACCCTGCACACATCGACAGCCGCCTGGAGTCGGCAAGGCCCGCAGACGGGGCCGTCCGCGCCCCGGCGGGCGATCGTGCGCCGCTCCCCGCAGACGACACAGACGGCGACAGCGTCCGGACGGCGCTTTCGGCAGCCCTGACAGAGCCCCGAACCGTCCGGGAGCCGCTGAGCGACATAGCGGAGCTGACCGCACTCCGAACACTCCCTGGCGCGAGCGGCCGCGTAGCAACGCTGGCAGACACGCCGCCCATCGTGGACGTTGCTGAGCGGGCGATCCTCGTCGCAACGGGAGCAGCGAAGCGACGGCAGATCGGGGACCGCGGCCGCGAGGGCGCGGTAGAAGCGGGCGAACGAGGCAGAGCCCGTGCTCGGGTCCGCGAAGAGCTCGCGGCCGTTCCAGACGCAGTCCAGGACCAGCTTCAACTGGTTGGTCGCGGTCGATTCGGCGGTCTCGAGAGAAGCCTCCACGATGTCAGCCGAGACCACGATTCCGGCGGCTCTGATCGCGGTGACCAGAAGCGGGAGACGTTTGGGGGCAAGCGCACGCCAGCAGAGCGGGCAGTAATCGTGTCCCGCGGCCCGCCGCGTGTGCTGCACTCGCTTGGCGCATTCGACGCACTCCCGGTAACGGAGCTTCGCCCTGTGCGCGCACCCCGCGCACAGGGGGCGGCCGTCGACGAGGATCATCGGCTCCGACGTCTCCACCGCGCATTCCGGACACGCCGGGAGCCGCAGAACCGTCGGCTGCTCAGCCGCGAGGGAAGCGATGATCCGCTGCAGCGCACGCGGCATCGACGGGAGACCCGATGTGGCCATGCCCGGATCGGCGTCCATCGCGGCGACCAGGCGAAGCGCCCGAGGCTCGTTGCGCAGCACTGCCCTCGCTGCGGCCGTCGCCGTGGAGCGCGCGACCGCCGGGTCCGCCGTGACGATTCGTTCCGCTATCGCCGAGAAGGCATCCTCACTCATGGGCTCCGGGAACGATCACGGCGCGCTTCGGACGCGAGCCCGACCCGCGGAGCTTCGCACTGGGGCCATCCTGCGTCCCAGCGTCGGTGCCGGTCTGCCGCGCGGCAGCACCCAGATGAACGGGACGGATGAGGTCGTCGGCGCTGCACCCGAAGATGTCCATGAGCGCGACCAGAGCACGGACGTTCACTCTCTCCGGCACCTCCGTGACCAGCCGGTACACCTGGCTCGAGGACATCTGCACGCCTCGATCCGCCAGCGCGCTGATCAGCGACGTCGTCTTGTACATCCCCGCCTCGGACATCACGTCGCGAAGCCGCCATTCGTAGTCGATCAGCTTCATGAGTGCCCTCTCCTCGGTTCGGTCGGCAGGACACGTCTGACCGCGTCCTGCATCATCTTGTTCTTGAAATCGCTGCTCACGCCCGTGTAGATCGCCGTCGTCGACTGGTAGGCATGGCCCACCTGCTCCTTCACGAACACGGGGTCGACGCCGTCCTCGATCAAGTGCGTCACGTAGCTGTGCCGCAGCGCATGGGGGCTCAGCACCGGATCCATCCCGAGCTCGTCACGATAGAAGCCGAACCTGTCCGCGATGTCACGAGGCTTGAGCCGGGTTCCTCTCTCGGTCAGGAATACCGCATTGGTCGGGCTCGAGTCCTTCACCATCAGATGCCGCACGTTCTCGAGATAGTCCTGCAGCGCATCCACGGCCCACTGATGCAGGGTCAACACCGAACGGCGCTTCGGTGCCCCACCCCGCGATGCCTTGCCCATCCGGACCTGCACGAGACCACATCGGCCGAACTGGGGCGACTGAGGGCTACGGAAGAAGTCCGTCGTATCGAGATGGCACAGCTCGTTCGCCCGCAGCCCCCACGCATACAGCACCTTGAAGACGGTGGCATCCCGATACGCCGCGACCGCGCCCTTCCGCTTCGCCGCCAACCGGCGCTCGACCTCGTCGTCCACATGATCCAAAAACGTCTGCAGTTCCGTGCGCGTCAGCGGCCGACGCCCCGGCGCTCCCTCGAACTCGGCCAGATGCCTGACCATGTTCTCCGCGTGGCAGACCTGCGAAGGATGCTCCCCGAAGCGCCTCTCGCACTCCACGACCCACCCGTAGTGCGGCGAGCAGAGGTAGTCACAGAACGACCGAATCGCCTGCTGATACCCGCGTCGCGTCGACACTGCAAGCCCGCGCCCGACCAGATCCGTCATCCACTCGTCGAACAGCTGCGACGACCACCGCCACGGCCACTCGTTGGCATGCTGCTGAAAACTCTTCACCTTCGCCAGCGCGTTCTCCGCCGACCTGCGCTTCAACGCGCGACCGCCCACCATCTGCGCGTTCCAACCTTGAAGCATCGCGTCGAACACCGACTCCTGCTCGTGAAGGAATCGCACGTCGGCGGCCAGATGCAGCGACGCAGCGCCCAGCGGAGTTCCATCTCGCTTCATACAAGCCTTCCCTGTAAACGGGATAATCATGCATTAAACGGGAGTTCATGCGCAACTCGACCGTCGTAGGCTGGTCTATAGCGGATCGTGCCAGCCCGACGTTCGCGGGCTCGAGATCCCTCGGGGCCTGATTCGTTCCCGTTTAACGGAACTTCGTACGGTTCAGCGTGTTCGGACAGCACGCGTCGGCGTGGCAGACGACGAGCCGATCGATCTCGGGTGGGGTGCGCAGGCGCTCGGAGACGTGGATGCCGCGATGTGCCGCATTCTCGATGCGGGAGGGGACGCCCCAGTCGAACGGGCATTCGTCGGGCGGCAGGGCATCGTGCAGGGCGCGCAGCCCC
>Ga0182735_1002537_pt1 | contig 10958 bp, 14 predicted proteins | sample eDN5th30CKraftMG_FD_128524 | JGI IMG/M metagenome (GOLD analysis project Ga0182735, IMG submission 128524) | Enriched Miracle-Growth compost microbial communities from Emeryville, California, USA - eDNA 5th pass 30_C Kraft MG (version 2) (version 2) ... | reverse complement strand
TTCGCCCAATTTCTCCAGTGGCAACTACAGCACGGCAGCCTCCAGTGGCAACTACAGCACGGCAGCCTCCAGTGGCAACTACAGCACGGCAGCCTCCAGTGGCGACTACAGCACGGCAGCCTCCAGTGGCGACTACAGCACGGCAGCCTCCAGTGGCAACTACAGCACGGCAGCCTCCAGTGGCGACTCCAGCACGGCAGCCTCCAGTGGCGACTACAGCACGGCCGAAGCTAAAGGCGAGCAGACCATTGCCATGGTCGCTGGCTTTAACGGTCGTGCCCGTGCCGGAGAGAAAGGCGCTTTCGCGTTGCCCTGGCTCGATGGCGAACAAGTCCGTATCGCTGTCGGCACGGTGGGCCAGGACGGAATCAAAGCCGACACTTGGTACCACGTCGTCGATGGCCAGCTGCAGGAGGCCAGGTAATGACCGCCCACGCCATTCTGTCGCCCTCGGCGGCTGATCGTTGGGCGACTTGCCCAGGCTCGGTGTACCTGTCCAAAGACCGGGTCGACGAGAGCAGCGAGTACGCGGACGAAGGCACGGTCGCGCATTTCCTGGCCTCCGAATGCCTCGAGCAGGAAGTGGATGCCGCGCATTTCAAAGGGCAGAGCATCCTCGTCCCCAAATCAGGCGGGGCGTCCTGGCTCGAAGAGGGTTGGGAGCCCGGCAACGCCGCCGCGGCCTTCGAAGTTGACGACGACATGGCCGAAGAGGTGCAGAAGTACCTCACTTACGTGCGCCAGGTCAGCGTCGGCGCCGAGCTGTTCGTCGAACGTACCTACACCATTGCTTGTGTGCCTGACTGTTTCGGTACCAGTGACGCCACGGTCCTGCACGCCGACGGCGAGCTGCACGTCATTGACCTGAAGTACGGGCGCGGTGTCGAAGTCTCCGCCGTCGAGAACAAGCAGATGATGCTTTACGCCCTGGGTGCGATCGACGCCTTCGCGCTCACGCATGACATCCAGACCGTGCGCATGACCGTGCATCAGCCTCGCCAGAACAACGTCAGCGAGTGGTCCATTTCCCTTGAGGATCTGCTGACCGCCGGCGGGAGGTTCAAGACCGCCGGCGAGTTCGCCATGCAGTTCCATAACGGCCGGGTGCCCGTCGCCGATGATTTCACGCCGTCAGAATCGGCTTGCCGGTTCTGCCCCGCCCGGGGCAACTGTGAAGCGCTGGCCAATTTCTGCTTGACCACTCTGGCCGACGATTTCGTCGACCTGGATATCGCCGATAAAACGTTGCCTGTTGTCGTGGATGCCGCGACCGAGCGCGTCGGCGTGCTCAACAATATCCAGTTGGGCAAGCTGATGCAGAACATTGGCCTGATCGAGATCTGGACCAAGGCCGTGCGCGCCCAGGTCGAATCTGAATTGCTACTGGGCCGTCCCGTCTACGGCCACAAGCTGGTGGAAGGGCGCAAGGGCAAGCGCGAGTGGATCGACGAAAAGGATGTCGAAGAGACCCTCAAGCGCATGCGCATGAAAAAGGGCGAAATGTACGACTTCAAGGTCATCTCGCCCTCCACAGCAGAAAAGCTGTTCAAAACCTCCCCCCGTAGATGGGATCGCGTGCGCGATCACATCACCCAGGCCAACGGCAAACCATCGGTCGCCCCCGAGGCCGACCCGCGGCCCGCCCTTGTCATCGCGCCCCTCGAGGACTTTGACGACCTTACCCAAACCCCCGCCACCGACGTCATTGACGTCTCCACCCTTGTTTAACGGAGAAATCCATGAAAGTAAAACTGCAAAACGTTCGCCTTTCCTTCCCTGATCTGTACGAAGCCAAACAGTTCGAAGGGCAAGGTCCCTTTAATTACCGAGCTTCGCTCCTATTCGACCCCGGTTCGCAGGAAAAGAAAGACATCGACGCCGCCATCAAAGCGGTGGCCGTCGAAAAATGGGGCAAGAAGGCCGACGCGCTGCTGGCCGGGATCCTGCCCAACCCCCAGAAATGCTGCCTGGTCGATGGCAATACCAAAGAGTACGACGGCTACGAAGACAAGTTCGCGCTGTCTGCCTCGCGCAAGCAGGAAAAGGGCCGCCCCCTCGTGCTCGACCGTGACAAGACTCCGCTTGGCCAGGCCGACGGCAAACCCTACGCCGGCTGCTACGTGAACGCCACCGTCGAGATCTGGGCTCAGGACAACACCTACGGCAAGGCCATTCGCGCCGAGCTGCTGGCCGTCCAGTTCGCTAAAGACGGTGACGCGTTCGCCGCGGGCAGCATCGGCAACGAAGAGGACTTCGACGATCTGAGCGCTGACGCCGATTCGGCCGACAGCCTCGTTTAACAATCTGCGGGAACCCCCTCCACCTTAGGGTAACAACCGGGACACATGGGCCGCCCGGTACACAGGCTCTTATCACCCGCCGGCGCCGCCCGCTCATTGTCACGGCGCCGGCAAGGTGCAAAAGCGTCGGGGGTTCGCAAGTGGCACAGGCGCAAATTTGAGCAAGGCCCATTTTTCCTACTGCGAGGTGTGTGATGCATGAGATTACCTGGAACGATTTTTACCAATGGGCGCGCGCCCAAGGCTATTCCGGCCGGCTGCTGTCGCGTTGGGATGCGGACTGCCTGGCCGTACAGAGCCTGTTTCTTGAAAAAGTCTCGAAACGGGTGCACTGATGAACTACCAGAACATCCCCGACGACGTGCTCGAGCGGCACCTCATCGCCGACCCCAACAACATCAAGCTGATCCTGGAAGCGGCGAAACGCTTTCCCCGCGTGAACGGGCGTGCTGACGACGCCGATCTGGACGAGTCCAATCTGGACGAGGCAAATGACGAAATTATCGACCTCAAGGGCGAGATCGAAGAGCTGAAAACGGAACTTGAGTCGCGCAAGGACGATCTGCAGGACGCGCGCGATGAACGCGACGAGGTTCTAGCCGAACTGGGCCGTCTCGCCGACGCAACTGGCGGTGCAAAGCTTTTTGAGCCGGTCGACGTAGTCAACCACGCGCTCAAGGTTCAAACCGACCTGCAGGCTGAAATCAAACGGTTGAACACCGTGCTGGAGCTGGTCGCCGATGCCTAAGCTCTTTTTCGACTTGGAGACGTACAGTCCTGTACCGATCAAACACGGCACCCACGCGTACGCTGAACAAGCTGAAATCCTGCTCTTCGCGTACGCGCTGGACGATGGCCCCGTGAAGGTCTGGAGTCCAATCGAGAACCCAGTGCTGATACCGCCAAAGGATCTGCGTCAGGCCGCCGAGGATCCTGATACGCAATGGTGGGGGCACAACTCCAACCAGTTCGACTGGACGATCCTCAAACACGCCTTGCCTCCGCTGCTCGAGCTCGTGGACGAGTCCCGCCGATTTGACACGATGGTCCAGGCTTACGCGCACTCGCTGCCCGGTGGCCTGGATCTGTTGTGCGGCATCTTCAACCTCGACCAGGGCCAGCGCAAGCTCAAGACCGGCAAGGCCTTGATGCGTCTGTTCTGTATGCCCCCGGCCAAGAACCTTGTACGGGGCAGGGCGACACACGAAACGCATCCGCTCGAGTGGCAGCAGTTTAAGGAATACGCCACCAACGATATTGTCTCGATGCGCATTGTGCACAAGCGTATGCCCCAGTGGAACTACCCGAACAATCGGTTCGAGCTGGATCTAAACCGACTCGACCAACGAATTAACGACCGGGGCGTCCAGGTGGATGTCGAACTGGCCACCGCCGCCATCGAAGCGATCGGTACCGCCCAGGTTGGGCTGGCCAAGCGCACGCAGACCCTTACCGCCGGTGATGTGGTCAGTGCTACCCAACGCGATAAGATGCTGGCGCACCTGCTGGAAGCTTTCGGCGTCCAGCTGCCGGACCTGCGCAAGTCCACGCTCGAGCGCCGCGTGAACGACCCGGATCTGCCTTTCGGCCTGCGCGAGCTGCTCGCGGTGCGCCTGCAGGCCAGCACCACCAGCACGGCCAAGTACCAGACGCTGCTGCGCGGTGTGAGCGTCGACGGTCGCCTTCGCGGGATTCTGCAATTTTGTGGTGCCTTCCGGACAGGCCGCTGGGCTGGCCGACTGTTCCAGCCTCAGAACCTGCCAAGGCCCACGCACGACCAGGACGAAATCGACACCGGCATTGAGGCCATCAAGACCGGTACCGTCGATCTGGTATTCGATAACGTGATGGCGATCACATCCAGCACCATCCGCGGGGCGATCGTACCCGCGCCGGGTAAAAAATTGGTGGTGGCCGACTTGTCCAATATTGAAGGCCGAGTACTGGCCTGGCTGGCCGGTGAGACCTGGAAGCTGAAGGCCTTTCGCGATTTCGACGCCGGCAAGGGGCATGACCTGTACGCCATTGCGTATGCCAAGTCGTTCGGTGTGTCGCCCGAGAGCGTCATGACCGATAAGGAAGCCGGCGGCAACCAGCGTCAGGTCGGCAAGGTACAGGAGCTGGCCCTGGGCTATGAGGGCGGCGTCGGCGCGTTCCTGACGTTCGCTGCTGCTTACGGTATCGATCTGGAAGAAATGGGCGAGCACGCTTATGACACCTTGCCTGCCGACCTGAAAGCCGAGGCCGTTAAGTTCTACGCCTGGTGCAAAGAGCAAAAACGCAGCACCTTCGGGCTGACCGAGCAGACGTTCGTCGTGTGCGACACGTTTAAACGGTCATGGCGCCGCGCCCACCCGATGGTGTCCAGCCTGTGGCGTGACCTGGGCGACGCCGTTGTATCCGCCGTATTCCAGCCCGGTACCACCTTCACCGTACGCAAGCTGAAAGTTCGCCGCGACGGCAACTGGCTGCGCATCGGCCTGCCATCAGGTCGCAACCTGTGCTACCCGTCACCGCGTGTCGACGACGGCAAGTTCAGCTACATGGGCATGGACCAGTACACCAAAAAGTGGCAACGGATCCATTCCTACGGCGGCAAGCTGGTCGAGAACGTCACCCAGGCAGTTGCCCGCGATGTCCTGGCCGACTCCATGCAAGAGATCGACGAGCACTTCGGGTACCGCATCGTGCTGACCGTGCACGACGAGCTGATCACCGAAACCCCTGACACCCCTGAATTTACCCACCAGCACCTGGCCGAGCTCATGTCCACGCCCCCGAACTGGGCAAAAGACTTGCCACTGGCCGCCGCTGGCTTTGAAACCTACCGCTACCGCAAGGACTGACCATGCAACACGAAATCACTATCCCCCTGTGCTACCTACAAGCCATTCGGTTATTCGCGCCTAAAAACGACATTCGCTTTTATTTGAACGGCGTAGCAATCCTGCGCGGGCACGTCGTCGCCACCAACGGGCATTATATCGGCGCCATACGCCACATGGGCGATGATACGCTGCCGCAGATCATCATCATCCCCGGCTCGGCTATCGACTTCTATGTCAAAAAAGCGGGCCGATCATCCGTAAAAGACGTGTCTGTCCAATGGGGCGAACGCAAAGGGGTTCTCACGAACGGCAACGCCAGCGAGTACTTCGAACCCATCGAAGGCGTGTTCCCCCAGTTTGAACGCGTTCTGTGCAGCCACGCCGAAGCATCGGGTAACCCGCAATTCCAGTGGCATTACGTGGCGTTGTTCGAGAAAGCTTCCGAAATACTAGGCGCAACGCGAAAACAAGAGTTCAAAGCGTTTGTACTCCCAAATGGTGACGAAGGTTGCGCCCGGGTACTACTACCTGACTGCCCGAGTTTTGAAGGTGCGATTATGCCGATTCGCTCCAAAGCTACTGCGGGCATGAGGGAACGTATTGCTGCGGAGGGCTTGGTATGACCTACGAACCACATCCCTCGACGATAGCGTACCGAGTCATCGAGTACCTGAAAACGCAACCAACTGGCAAAGCGATTGGGAGCGGCCCCTTAGCTGACGCGATGGGTCAACCATCAAGCGCGGTCATCACTGCGCTTACCCGTTGCGTCGAGCACGGCCTCATTAAAAAGGAGCGCGTAGACGGCTTTTTTGTTTGGTCTTTGGGCGATGGCGTTCCGCTGACCAAGCCCGCCGGCCACGACGATGACCCACCGAAGCAAGTTATCTCGAAAGCACCGCGTCGAGTGAAAGCGCCGGAGCACGCCAAGCCAATCTCCGCGCAAGTGACTGATGACACCCGCTGGGGTGACTCGGCCCCCTCGGCCCCCTCGGCGTTTTCCCAGGCGCTCGTGCCCCTTGACGACGACTTTGTTTATACCTGGTCAAGCAGCGGCGAGCTCACGATCACCAAGGCCGGTGTGTCGGTGGTTTTGACACCGGCGGATCGCGAAAAGTTGCAGCGCTTTTTATCCGCGCTGACCGTTCTGGAGACGCAATCGTGAACCGCCTGCGCATTTTCTACCGACGCGTGCGGTTCTACCGTGCGCTGGGCTACCCCTTGCGCATGGCGGTGCTGTGCGCCTGGAGGACATCGAGTTATGCGTGAAACAGCCGTCGAACGCTACTTGCGCCTACGGGTCAAGCAAACCGGCGGCATAACCCGCAAGTTTGTCAGCCCAGGCCAGCGCCATGTGCCGGATCGCATCGTGATGTACCCGGGTGGGTTGCTGGTGTTCGTCGAGTGCAAACGTCCAGGGGAGAAGCCCAACCCCGGTCAACTGCGCGAACACGAGCGCCTGCGCGCTTTGGGCCAGGTCGTGCACGTTATCGATAGCTTCGAGGCCGCCGACCAGCTGGCCAGGACGTACGGGAGGGCGCCGGTATGACCCGCAAAGTTTTCACCCCCCGCGAGTACCAGCACCTGATTATCGACGCGATCGTCAGCAACCAGCGCTTTGCCGTCTGGGCTGGCATGGGCACCGGCAAGACCGTGAGCACACTTACGGCCATCGCCGCTATCCAGCTGGCCGAAGAGGGCGCCGCACTGGTGTGCGCCCCCTTGCGCGTAGCCCAATCCACTTGGCCGGACGAGGCGCAAAAGTGGACGCACCTGACCGGCCTGCAGGTCACCCCGATTGTCGGGACCCAGACCGAGCGGCGCAATGCGCTGCTGGACGCCTACCGCGCCCAGGCCGGGGTCTTCACGATCAATTACGAGAACATCCCTTGGCTGATCGAAGAGGCCAAGCTCATGGGCAAGGTGCTGCCGTTCACCATGATCGTGGCCGACGAGTCCACCAAGCTGAAGGGTTTCCGTGGTACCGAGCAGGTTAGCAAGGCCGGTAAAGAGTTCGTGCGCAAGGGTGGATCCGAGCGCGCCAGCGCCCTGGCCAAGCTCACGTTCAAGTCGGGCATCCGCTTTGTCGAGCTTACCGGCACCCCAAGTCCGAACGGCCTGCAGGATCTGTGGGGGCAAGTCTGGTTCCTGGACAAAGGCCGGCGCCTGGGCCGCTCGTTCTCGGCCTTTACGCAGCGCTGGTTTCGCACCGGCTACAGCGGATACGGCATCGAACCGTTGCCGCACGCCCAAAACGAGATCCAGGAGGCGGTCAAAGACGTGTGCCTGACGATCGACGCCAAAGACTGGTTCGACCTGAAAGACCCCATCGTCAACACCATCTACGTGGATCTGCCCCCGCCGGCGCGCAAGCTGTACGACGCCATGGAACAGGAAATGTTCCTGGAGATTGAGGCCGACCCGGTCGAAGCGGCCACCGCAGCCGATCGCACCATGAAATGCTTGCAGTTGGCCAACGGCGCGATCTACGTGGACAAGGACGACGAACGACGCTGGGAGCCGGTGCATGACGTCAAGATCCAGGCGCTGCAGGAAGTGGTCGAAGAGGCCGCCGGCGCGTCTGTGCTGGTTGCATACCACTTCAAATCCGACCTGGCGCGGCTACTCAAGGCCTTCCCCAAGACTGGCCGCCACCTGGATCAGGATCCGCAAACGATCCGCGACTGGAACGCCGGCAAGATCCGCGTCCTGTTCGCCCACCCGGCCAGCGCCGGGCACGGTCTGTCCCTGCAGGACGGCGGCAACACCATCGTCTTTTTCGGCCACAACTGGAACCTTGAAGAGTTCCAGCAAATGATCGAGCGTATCGGCCCCACCCGCCAGATGCAGGCCGGTCACGATCGCCCCGTATTCATTCACCACATCGTAGCTCGCGGCACCGTCGACGAGCTCGTCATGGCGCGCCGCGAATCCAAGCGCGCCGTCCAGGACCTTCTACTCGAGTACATGAAAGGAGAACACCATAATGATTAAAAACGCTACGTTCTACGCTTTGAACACCCCCTTGGCGGCGGATCCGCTACGCCAGGGCCTCGAAAAGCTGCAGTTCGCACCGGCCACAGGCCTGCAGGTCAGTAACCTGGGCTGGGTGCCTCCGTTCGGCGGTACCGACCTGGTGTTTGAGGTTGACCAGGTCAAGGTCATTGCGCTGCGCATCGATGTCAAAGTGCTGCCCGCCAGCGCGGTCGCCATGGCCGTGCGCGAGAAGTGTCTGGAGCTTGAGCGCGAGCAGGGCTTCAAATGCGGCCGGCGTCAGACTAAAGAGGTCAAAGAGCAGGTAGTCGATGCCATGCTGACCAAGGCTTTCTCGCGCACCACGATCACCAACGTGTATATCTGGTCCGGCATGATGCTGATCGATTCGACCAGCCCGGGCGTGACCGACACGGTGGTGGGCACTCTGGCGAAATGCGTCGAACCGTTCCCAGTAACCACGATCCACCTTAAAACCGCCCCTGCAGCGGCGATGACCGGTTGGCTGCTCGAGGACGAAGCTCCCGAGTTCTTTTCCATTGACCAGGAAGCCGAGCTGCAGTCGCCCGACTCGCGCAACAGCATCGTGCGCTACGTGCGCGCCCCCGTGCCCGTTGACCAGATCCAGCACCGCCAGTGCGTGAAGCTTGCGCTGACCTACGACGACCGGATCTCGTTCTTGCTGACCGATGCCTTTACCTTCAAGCGGATCAGCCTGCTTGACGTGACAAGGGAAGGGCGCGAGGACTACGCCGAAAACGAATGGGGTCGCCTCGAGGGCGAGGTGGCGTTGATCACGCGGGAAGTACGGGGCGTGTTTAACGCCTTGATTCACGAGCTTGGGCTCAAGATCGACGAAGGGGCCCTGGTATGAAGTCTTCTCACACAGTGCCCTGGGCGGCGCTCACTGCCTTGGCGTTCCTGGCTGGGTTCGCCACCGGGCTGTTGTTTGTATTTGCCTTAACGGAGCCGATGCTATGAACCACGATGCGATTTGTGTACAGCTATGCCGCGCATCCGGATTGAGTGCGACCGCGGCGGATGCGCTGCTGACCCAGTTGACAAGGCGTGCCGCCATCGTAACTAAGCGCCAGTCGATCATGACAACCAAGACTGACGAACAAGATCAGGCCCACGCCGCCTACCTGAAATGGAAAGGCTGCTGCTACACGGGCGACCCGAAAGACCAGCCCGATTACCGGCCATTCACTGACGGGTATCGCGCAGCCCTGCAAGAGCAGCCTATACCCCTAAACATCATCCGGAAATGGCCGGAAGGCTTTGCGGACAGATTGCAGGTCGTATGGCTCGACACAATCAGCTTTATCCCGAACGTGAAGCTGTTTGATGTACAGCAAGTGCTGGCTGAGTTTGGTTTCGTCATGACGATTACCGAAGCCCGCCGCATAGAGGGAGGAGACCATGGCTAACGCGGCAACCATGCTCTATATGAAATACGACCGGGTGCGCCTGACCGTTGACGAGGTCGCGCACGAGCTGGATATGCAACCTGGCTCCGTGCGCAACCAGATCAGTCGTGGGGTGTTTCCCGTGGCGTCCTATACTGAAGGGCGCAACCGGTTTGTCGACGTGCGTGAGCTCGGGGCGTACCTGGACCGTATGCTCGAGTCAGCCCGCCTTGCGCATCGGGACGACCTTGTCGTGCAGGGTTGAGGGTTCGATCTGCGTGTACCGGCGTAACTGGCGCCAGTCCGTATGCCCCGACATGGCCGCTACTTCCGGGATCTGCCAGCCGGCCTCGAAGAGCGCCGATATCGACTCGTGGCGCATGTCGTGCAGGCGCAGATCTTCGATGCCCAGGTCGGCACAAATCTCGGTGAACCGGTTGCTGACGGTCACCGGCGCGTAGGGGAATATGCGAGCGTCTTTCCTGGGCTGGGCCTGGACGACTTCCCAGGCCACGCCGATCAGCGCGATTTCCTGATCATTCCCTTCCTTGTTCTGAGGGTCTTTGCGGTCCCGAATCACTACCGTTTTCCGCAAATCATCCAGATCAAGCCATTTGATCCGACAGATTTCCCCGCGGCGCATGGTCGTTGTGAGCGCAATCGTCAGGATGTCCCTCAAATGCTTGAGCCTCGGGCGTTCATCGAGTGCTTTGTATATGGCCTCCAGCTCGGCCTTGGTGGGCCGGCGCGCCCGTTCCTGGGAGGTGCCGATCAGCTTGTAGTGTCGCAAGGTAGGGCGGGCGTCCCCCACCACATCGGGCATGCGCAGTTTCAGGACGCTTTTGGTGTGCCGCAGGACGGTACCCAGCAACGATATCTCCATGCCGGTAGTTGAGTTTTCGACCGTCGTCAGGCGTATCTTGCAGTAGTCCACCAGGTCGTCAGTGCCCAACTGTGACATGCGCTTTGCCCCCAGACCGTATTTGTTGCTGGCCAGGTAGTTCAGCATGTAATGGGTGTTTGAGGTCTTGCCGATAGGGCGCCCCGAATCTGCTTTAAGTTCGCGGTATTTCTCGATGACCTCGGCTACCGTCAGTTTCGACGGCCCGCCCCCGGCGTCTTCGGTTTCCACCGCCCAGCGCACGGCGGCCGCTTTCGTTAGGAACGTTTTTGCAGTAGACTTCATGCCCACTTTGCGAATTTGGGCGCGCCATTTGTTGCCGACTTTCGTATAAGTAGCCATAGGGTTTCGCTGTAGCAATTTTGTAGCAGTTTCGAGTGATAACCGATGATTTCTAATGACATAGAATGATACCGGCGACGAAGCTAAAAACAGCGGAAAGCCGCGTGATTACTTAGCAAAGCTAGTATACATGCGGCAAAGGCTATACTCTATGGTTTCCCTATTGTCTCCGTAGTTAAATGGA
>Ga0182735_1002535_pt1 | contig 10969 bp, 7 predicted proteins | sample eDN5th30CKraftMG_FD_128524 | JGI IMG/M metagenome (GOLD analysis project Ga0182735, IMG submission 128524) | Enriched Miracle-Growth compost microbial communities from Emeryville, California, USA - eDNA 5th pass 30_C Kraft MG (version 2) (version 2) ... | reverse complement strand
TGACGCTGAAACGCTCAAGGACTGGGACCGGAACAGCGGTCGACCGGGACGCGTGCTCGCGGCAGCCTGGCTCGGCGATACCAGGCTCATCGACAACGTGGCAGTGTGATCGCTCGTCCGCTGACAAGACACGCAGGCGCATATTATCCTGCGCTCGGAGCAACCCAGCGTGGAGTGCCCGCCGTGATCAGCGTCGATTTCGTTCGCACGATGGCCCGTTACAACCAGTGGCAGAACCAGTCGCTCTACGGCGCGGCGGATACACTCGCGGCCGAGGAGCGGTTGCGGGACAGGGGCGCATTCTTCTCGTCGATTCACGGCACGCTGTCGCACATCCTCTGGGGCGACCAGCAGTGGATGAGCCGTTTCGCGCCGACCATCGTCACCAAGCCGCCGGCGCTCGTGCGGGAGAGCCCTGGCAACTATCCGGACTGGGCGGATCTCAAGGCGCGGCGGGCAGCCGTCGACCGGACTATCCTCGATTGGGCCGACGGCATGGCACCCGACTGGCTCGACGGCGATCTGCTTTGGTATTCCGGCGCCATGAAAGCCGATGTCGCCAAGCCGAAGTGGATTACCGTCACCCATTTCTTCAACCATCAGACGCATCACCGCGGCCAGGTGCATGCCATGCTGACCGCGGCAGGCACGAAACCCGACGATACCGATCTGTTCATGATGGCTTGAGCCGTTCGATGACGGTCGCGGCGCGTGTTCCTGCGTCCTGCGGCAGTCGCAGGACAGCGGCCGGGCGAAGACACGGGCAGTTGGTTCCCACGTCCACGCCAGCTAAGGTGATGCTCGGAGAGTAATAGCATCGAGTCCTCGGGCGAGCGGTCATGACAGCGAGCGCGCCGAGCCGGATATGCCGATTTCGTCGCACCAGGAGCCACGCCGCCATGCAACAGCGTGCATTGCCTTCGATCGGACATTCGGCCTGCCCACACGACTGCCCATCCACCTGCGCGCTGGAGATCGAGCTTCTCGGCAACGACCGGATCGGACGGGTGCGCGGCTCGCACGAGAACACATACACGGCCGGCGTGATCTGCAACAAGGTTTCGCGCTACGCAGAGCGCGTTCATCACCCGGACCGGCTGCTCTACCCAATGAAACGCAAGGGTCCGAAAGGGTCCGGCCAGTTCGAGCGCATCGGCTGGGACGAGGCCTTGGATCTGACGGCCGAGAAGTTCCTCGAGGCCGAGCGAAGCCTCGGCGCCGAAGCCGTATGGCCCTTCTTCTATGCGGGCACCATGGGTCTCGTGATGCGGGACGGCATCCAAAGGCTGCGGCACGCGAAGAAGTATTCGCAGATGTTCCAGTCGATTTGCACCACGTCGGCGTGGACCGGCTTCATTGCGGGCACGGGAAAACTGGCGGGACCCGACCCGCGCGAGATGGCGAAGACGGACCTCCTCGTGATCTGGGGCACGAACCCGGTGCACACGCAGATCAACGTGATGACGCACGCGAGCCGGGCCCGGAAGGAACGCGGCGCCAAGCTGGTGGTCGTGGACATCTACCACAATGGCACGATGGAGCAGGCGGACCTCGCGCTCTGTCTCCGGCCGGGCACCGACGGGGCGCTCGCGTGCGCGGTCATGCACGTGCTTTTCCGCGACGGTTACGCGAACTGGCCCTACCTCGAGAAGTACACCGACTGCCCGCATGAGCTTGCGGAACATCTGAAAACCAGAACGCCCGAATGGGCGGCTGCGATTACCGGTCTCTCCGTCGACGAGATCGAGACCTTCGCGAGGATGATCGGCACGACGCCGCGAACCTATCTGCGCCTCGGTTACGGCTTCGCACGGCAGCGGAACGGCTCCTTCAACATGCACGCGGCCTCGTGCATCGCCTCGGTCACCGGCGCGTGGCTGCACGAGGGCGGCGGCGCCTTTCACAACAACGGCGCGATCTTCAAGTGGAACAAGTCGCTGATCGAGGGTCTCGACGTGCAGGATCCGCGCGTCCGAACCCTCGACATGAGCCGGATCGGACCGGTGCTGACCGGCGATCGATCGGACCTTGGCGAAGGTCCGCCGGTCACCGCGATGCTGATCCAGAACATGAACCCGGTGCAGGTCGCGCCGGAGCAGAGGCTCGTGAAGCGCGGTTTCGCCCGCGAGGATCTGTTCGTCTGCGTGCACGAGCAGTTCATGACGGCGACGGCCAAGATGGCGGACGTGGTGCTGCCGGCAACGATGTTTCTCGAGCACGACGATCTCTACCAGGGCGGCGGGAACCAGCACATTTCGTTCGGGCCGAAGCTGATCGAGCCGCCGGGCGAGTGCCGCTCGAACCACGATGTCATCGTGGGCCTTGCAAAGCGCATCGGCGCAGAGCATCGCGGGTTCGACATGACGCCGGCCGAGATCATCGACTGGACGCTACGGCATTCCGGCTGGGGCACGCTCGAGGAGCTCAGGGCCAAGCGCCATCTCGACGTGCAGCCGGACTTCGAGACGGCGCACTACATCAAGGGCTTTGGCTATCCCGGCGGCAAGTTCCGGTTCAAGCCGGACTGGCCCAAGGTGCCGGTGGGTCGTCGTCACGACTGGGGCATCGCCGGCAGCGTGCCATCCCTTCCCGATCACTGGGACGTGAATGAAGCCGCCGACGCGCGGCATCCCTTCCGGCTGGCGACGAGCCCGTCGCGCAGCTATCTCAACTCGTCATTCAACGAGATGCCGTCCAGTCGGGCGCGCGAGGGCAAGCCGCGGGTGAAGATGCATCCGGAGGACTTGAAGACACTCGGCATTGCTGATGGCCAGAAGGTCCGGATGGGTAACGAACGAGGGGAGATCGCCCTGAGCGTCGAGGCATTCGCAGGCTTGCAGCGCGGTGTCGTGATCGTCGAGGCGATCCCGCCGAATGACGATTTCGAAGGCGGAGAAGGAATCAATACGCTGACGAGCGCCAAGCGTATCGCACCGTTCGGCGGAGCCGCTTTTCACGACAACCATGTGTGGGTGAAGGCGGCTTAGAGCGCGCCAGCCGCATCGCGTCCTGGGCGGATATACTTCGACGGGCAAGGGCCCGGCTCGGCGCGTTGCTGCGCATCGCTTGGCCGGGACTCGGACTGCGGCGGGCGTGGGGTCAACTCATCGCGCTGTACTTGGCGCCGGCGATTGGCGCATGCCGTGGATCAGGACGGCGGCTCCCAGCAGCGACAGAATGCTGAACAGACCGTAGGTGTGGGCGTAGTTTCCGATCAGGCGGTAGACCGTCGCGAACGTGGCCGGGCCGAAGACGATACCGACGAAGGTGAAGGCCAATACGCCGCCGGTCGCGAGGCTCACCTCGCCCGGTCTCGCCGCGCGGGCCACCTCGGCAAGCCAGAGGCCGTTCCAGCCGACGAGACAAAAGCCGAAGCCAAAAACCATCACGATCAGCAGCCACGCCGGCCACTCGGGCGTGGCGGCGGCCATGGCGAGCGAGAACCCAGCCGAACCGAGGCCGATCGCGACGAGAATTGCAATGCCGCGCCCCAACTTGTCCGCAAGCAGGCTCCAGGCGAGACGGCCGAGGACGCCGCCGATCTGCATCACCGTTGCCGCCTCGCCGGCTGCCACGAGCGACCAGCCGAGGTCCTTGACCAGCATGGTGATGAGAAAGGTGAACAGGCAGAATTGCGCCGAGCCATAGGCCCAGCCCATGATGGCGAGCGACCGCAACCGAGGGCTCGTCCAGACCAGGCGGAGGCCCGACAGCATACCGCCGGCTCCCATGCGTGCGGTCGGCATACGGTCGTGGTCGAGGCGCGACCGAACGGCAAGGAGAGGCAGCGCAACGAGCAGCATCAGCACGACGCTCGCGGCGATGGCGATCTGCCAGCCGAACGCCTGCGCGAGCCGAGGCAGGAGAAGCGCTGCCAGAATGCCGCCCAGAGGGACTCCGGTCTGCTTCAACGCGAAGACGATGTTCTGGCGACGGGGCGGCGCGTATCGGAAGAGCAGATGCGAGGCGGCCGGATTGGTCAGCCCGTAGGCGGCTCCGATCGAGGCGGAGGCGAGTATCGCCAGCAGAACGTGTCCGGAAGCGATGCCGAGGAGCCCACCACCCGCGAGCACGAGGGCCCAAATGCTCGCCGTCGCGGCGCCATGGCGGCGCACGTAGACACCGGCAAAGCTCGACAGAACGGCGGCTGCCGCATAGATGATGCTGATCTGATAGCCGATACTTTCGGCCCCGAAGCCGAAATGAGGCGCTGCGAGCGTAGCAAGGGTCGGCAACGCCAGGACAGAGAAGGTCGCAAGCATTTGAACGCTGGTTACCAGACCCAGGAGTGCGACGAGGACGGATGTGGGCAATGATGTTGCAGCAGCACGGTTTTGCGTGCCGTCAGGCGCCTCACGATTCACTGGTTTCCGATCCCGCTTGCGATTGTGTATATTTGTCCGGACATTCGTCTAACGCGCCGTGATCAGATTGACCAGTGCGGTAGCCAACAAAGTGAGACCGCAGACGCGGTTTCCGACAATTCCGTTCGATGGAGGGTTCGTTGAACGCACAAGCCAATCCCAGCCTCAGAAGCTCATCCGATCTCGCCAATGCCGAGATCGTCGAGCAGGCAACGAAACCGCTCGCCATCACTGATGTGCTGGCCCGATTTGCGGCTGAAACGCAAGCCGGCGACATTCCGTCGGCCGTTCGCTTTCGCGCGCTGCATCATATGCTCGATGCTGCCGGCATCGCCGTCGCCGCTTCCCGATACGATCATTCGCATCGGGTTTTGAATGCGATGCGAGGGCTCGGCGGAGAGGGCAACGTGCCCGTGATCGGCTATCCGGCGCGTCTTTCGGCGCGGGACGCGGCCATCCTGAATGGCTATCTGTGCCACGGTCTCGACTTCGACGACACGCACGTCGCAGGGATCATCCATCCGACCGCGAGCGTGTTTCCCGCAGTGCTGTCGGCATCGGCGATGGTCGGGGCATCGGGCCGCGACATGGTGACGGCCTATGTGATCGGCATCGAGGCGGCCGCGCGTATCGCCTCGGTTGCCAAGAGCGGGTTCCATCAGGTCGGTTTCCATCCGACGGGCATTGTCGGCGTGTTCGCCTCGGCGCTGGCGGCGGGCCGTCTCCTCGGCCTCAATGCGCGTGCGCTCGCGATGGCGCAGGGGATTGCGGTCTCGATGGCGTCGGGCAGTCTCGAGTTCGTGGAGGACGGCGCCTGGAACAAGCGTCTGCACCCCGGATGGGCGGCGCAAGCGGGAATCACCGCAGCCGCACTGGCGCGGGAGGGCTTCGTTGGCGCGACCCGGCCTTATGACGGACGCTTCGGGCTGTTCACGTCGTACATGGGGAGCTATGCCGAGCAGGCCGATCTCGGCCTTGCAACGGCGGGGCTCGGAGAAACGTGGGAGCTGATGCAGACGGCGATCAAGCCCTATCCAGCATGCCATTTCACGCACGCTTGCATCGATGCGGCACTGGCCTTGCGCCAGCAGGGGGCGAGCGCCGACCGGATCCGCGAGATCGAGGTGCGGGTGCCGGCCGGTACGCATAAAGTCATCTGCCTGCCGGAAGCCAACAAGCTGAAGCCCGCGAATAGCTATGACGCCCAGTTCTCGGTGCAGTGGCTGACGGCCGCGGCGATTGTCCGAGGACGGCTGGGTCTCGCCGAGCTCGAGCCTGCCGAGATCGTCGATCCCGAGATCATGGCACTCACGCAAAAGGTGCGTTTCGCGAACTATCCCGATAGTCCATTCCCGAAGGCCTACTCGGGCGAGGTGATTGTCACGCTGGCCGATGGGCGCGTGCTGTCGCATCGCGAGCACATCAATCGGGGTGCCGCCGAGCGGCCGCTGACGAACGGAGAGATCGTCGCGAAATTCCGCGCCAACACGGCAACGGCCTGCGATCCAGCGAAGGTGGGCCGCATGGAGCGTGCGATGCTCGGTCTGGAGACCAGTGACGACGCGGTGTCGGCGCTGGCTGTCTTTTCGGCAGCGGGAGCGCGCTGAAAAATGAGCACACGAGCAATGTCCGGCGAGCCGCGGGAGGCGGCCGCCCGAAGCGAGAACGATACGCTGAGACGCGCCGATGGCGACGGCACGTTGCCACTCTATGTGCAGCTCGCCCAGACCATCGGCGACAAGATCGCCAGCGGCGCTTATCCGGTCGGTAGCCTCCTCCCGACGGAGGCGGAGCTGGGTCTCAGCTTCGGGGTCTCCCGCTACACTGTTCGCCAGGCGATCCTGCATCTGCGCAACCAGGGGCTCGTCTCGGCGCGGAAAGGCGTCGGCACCCGCGTCCAATCCGCCAGTGCCGAGCCCAGCTACACGCAGTCGATGCGCTCGCTGGCCGAACTGCTGCAGTACGCGACCGAGACGCGTTTCGATGTCATGGCCGTCGACGAGGTGGTTGCCCGGGGCGCGCTTGCCGAAGCTCTCGGATGCCGCCCACGGAAGCCGTGGATCCGCGTCGCGGGCGTGCGGCACGGCGCACCCGAGGAGCCGCCGCACTGCTTCATCGAAATCTATATCGACGAGGCTTATCGCGCCCTTTCGGACGAGCCGGGGACGATCAGAACGGCGATCTGGTCCTTGATCGAGAAGCGGTACGGCGAGACCATCATCGAAGTCGACCAGGAGATCGAGGCGACGGTGCTCGACGAGCAGATGGCCCAGTTGCTGAAGGCCGAAGCCGGTGCGCCGGCGCTGAAATTCACCCGACGCTACTACGTTACAGGCCGCAGGCTGGTCGAAATGTCGATCAACGTCCATCCCGCGGATCGCTTCTCCTACAGGATGACCATCCGGCGGGACGCGCCGACCAATTGAGCAACGGCAAGGAGACGGAAGACACCATGTCCGCAACGCAGGCCAAAGGCAGAGCCGAGCATCCGGCGCGGCCCCTTGATTTCGACGCCATCATCGTCGGTGCCGGCATATCGGGTATGTATCAGCTTCTAAGGCTCAGAGAGCTCGGCATGAAAGTGCGCGTGCTCGAGGCGGGAACGGGCGTGGGCGGAACCTGGTACTGGAATCGATACCCGGGCGCACGCTTCGATTCGGAAAGCTATTCCTACCAGTACTCGTTTTCGAAAGAGCTGCTGCAGGAATGGAACTGGTCCGAGCACTTCGCCGCTCAGCCGGAGACATTGCGGTACCTGAACTACGTCGCCGACAAGTTCGATTTGCGGAAGGACATCCAGTTCCGCAGCCGCGTGAAGACGGCGCATTACCAGGAAGCATCGCGTAGCTGGACCCTGACCGTCGAGGACGGCCGCACGTATACGGCGCGCTTCCTCATCACGGCCATCGGCCCGCTTTCCGCGCCGACGATGCCGCGCATCGAAGGGATCGATAGCTTCAAGGGCGAGTCTTACCATACGGGCCTCTGGCCGCATCATCCGGTCAGTTTCGAGGACAAGCGCGTCGCCGTGATCGGCACGGGCGCCACGGGCGTGCAGACGATCCAGGAGGTGGCCAAGACCGTCGGGCATCTGACCGTGTTCCAGCGCACGCCGAACTGGTGCAAGCCCCTGCGCAACCGACCGATCACCGACGAGGAGCAGCGGAAGATCAAGGCCAGCTACGACGAGATCTTCGCGAAGTGCCAGCAAAGCTACTCATGCTTCCTGCACACGACCGATCCGCGCGGAACCTTCGAAGTGTCGCCGGAAGAGCGCGAAGCGTTCCTGGAAAGCCTTTACGAGTCGCAGGGCTTCGGCATGTGGCAAGGCAACTTCCGCGACATGCTGACCAACCGCGAGGCGAACAAGATCATCTCCGATTTCGTCGCCGACAAGATCCGCCAGCGCGTGAAGGACCCGAAGGTCGCCGAGAAGCTCATTCCGAAGAACCACGGCTTCGGAACGCGCCGGGTACCGATGGAAACGCATTACTATGAGGTTTACAACCAACCGAACGTCGAGCTGGTCGATCTGCTCGAGACGCCGATCGAGCGGATCACGCCAACGGGGTTGAAGACGACCGATCGCGCGTTCGAGTTCGACATGATCATCTACGCGACCGGCTTCGATGCGGTGACCGGCAGCTTCGATCGGATCGATATTCGCGGCGTCGGCGGCGAGAGCCTGAAGGACAAGTGGCGTCGCGGCATCGAGACGTTCGTCGGCGTGCAGGTGGGCGGCTTCCCGAACATGATGATGCTCGTCGGCCCGCATACGGCGCTCGGCAACATTCCCCGATCGATCGAGTACGCCGTCGACTGGGTTACGGGGCTTATGCGCTACATGAAGGAGCACGATCTGCAGCTCGTCGAGGCCAAGCCTCATGCGATCAAGCAGTGGACCGACTTCGTTGCCGAAAAAGGCAAGGGGCTGCTCTCCAACGAGGTGGATTCCTGGATGACGGGCGTCAACCGGAACGTCGACGGCAAGGACAAGCGCATCCTGAACCGCTACAGCGGCAGCGCTCCCGAATTCCGCGCCTGGTGCAACCGCGTCGCAGCAGAGAACTACAAGGAGATGACGCTGGCGTAGACGGCGGGTTCAAAGCTTGAGCGAACGTCATGCTCGCCCATTGCAGACGCCGAAACTCGAACTTCAATGGGAAAGATCCCGGAGCTTTTGAAGCTGGCGGCACGCAGACCCGGTGTCCCGGGCTTTATGCCCGGGATCCATGTCTCCACCAGCTCTGGAGCCAGTTTTCGAATGGATCCCGGTGACGAGCGCACTGCTGTCCGGTTCATCCCTGGCATTCGCAGCGTAGCGATCGAACGCGATCGGCAAATTGGGACGCACAACAACCGTTGGCTTCAATCTCGCCCGTTTCGCCCTGTTTTGGCGTCATTCCCGCGAAGGCGGGAACCCACGGGCGTCTCACTGAGCACACCGGCTCGTGGGTGCCCGCCTGCGCGGGCATGACGATGTGCGGGTGGATCTAATTCAGCAGACGGAGCCGTACTTTGCTCCGCCGAAGTGAGATCTAAACCGGACAGCAGTGCGACGAGCGCCGGGACGATACCTGATATTTGATGATCACCGCACGCGAGCCGGGCGCCAGCCGGCGGCGATGGCTTCCTCCTCGGAGCAGAACCAGCGTTTGCCCTTCGCGCCGTCCATCCGGATCCTGTCGTACCAGGGGCTCCAAGGCAGATGATAAATGCGTCCGTTGGCGGTGACGTTGCCCTTGATCGGACACCCCTTTGGCGCTTCGGCGCCGTCGGCGGCCCGATGCCAACGCTGGGTCCGGTATTGCCACGCCGGGGTCGCGGTCCCCGACCAGATACCGACCCGGGCCTTCCTCGCTGCGGCTTCCACATCGGCATATGCGCGGGAATAGCGCACGAACGCCCAGGCAAGGCCGCGCCGAACAAGCTCGCCGTTGATGTCGAGCACGCCGACGCGGCAGATGCCGAGCAGGCGATGGTACTTGTCCAGCCCGCGCTCCTCGCACGTGACGGACTGGCCGGCGATGAGACGTGCGAGCACGCGATGCGCCTCGGCGCCGCAATGCCACGGCTTGGCCGATGCGTCAGTGCAGAGCTGGTCGATTTCGGGGGCATCGATGCCCTCCAGCCGCACGTGAATGCCCCCGACCAGCAGCGTATCGCCGTCGATCGCCTCGGCGCGACCGATCAGCCTCGCATGTGATCTCGGTAGTGCGTGCGACTGACGCGCGTCGGTCGATCCCGGAAGTGACAAGAACAGAACGACGGCCAGTGCCAGAGACGAACGCGCGACGGCTCGGGTCAGGTACACTTTTGCGGTTACATCGAACATGATTTACGCACCTCCAGGTTGAATCTCACTGATTCGCGTGGAGGTAGCGCGGCCGAACGATGTCAATTCAACGGATCAGCAATTATCGATCGGTGCGGGATTATATGCCTCATATCAATGTATTATATGAATATCGATCGTCGACGCGACTCAAGCTCGACTCAATTTCAATTGCTTTTCTGCAATTTAAAATTGCAATACGACTGGGTTGAATTTTCCGAAATAGATCAGTCACGCGATCCCAGCTCGCCGCGCTTCGCGCACCGTCCGGGAATGCAAAGCATGAAAGTTTTACCGATTCGAAAGGGAAAATTCGCGGGCTTTCCGGTGTGATGAGCTTGAATCAAAGTCCGAGTCCCCGGCCAAGCGCTGCGCGAGCAGCGCGACGAGCCGGGGCCTTCGCCCGTTAAAGATGCGACGCGAAAGGTCCCGGATAACCGCGTTGCACGCAGTTCAGGGAGCCCGGAAGACGGTATTTGAAACAGGCAAAGGAAGCGGCCTCTCCGCAATCGGGTTATGAACGCGCTTTAGGTGGCCGAATGCAAAGCCAAATGGTTTGCTGATGCGTTCGCCTGGGATGAACCTGCTTTAGGCGATGGGGTGCGCTCGGCAGGAGGATTGCTCCTACTCGCGTGCGCCGAATTCTTCCTTGAGGAGCTCGAGCTCGAGCCATCGCTCTTCGGAAGCGGCGAGCTCGGCTTGGGCTGCGGCCAGACGCTCGGTGGCGGTCGAGAAAGCGCGTGGGTCCTTGGTGAAGAGGTTCGGGTCAGCGAGACGCGCAGAAATCATTGCGATCTCGGCTTCGAGCGCGGCCATGGTCCCGGGCAGCGTCTCCAAGGCGTGCTTCTCCTTGAACGAGAGCTTGCGGCGCGGCTGAGATCGGGCGGACGCGTCGCCTCTGGCTGCCCTGGCTTCCGAGTCCGCCGCCTTTTTCGCAGAAGGCGACCTCCCGAGATCGAGCCCGCGACGCTGTGCCAGCATATCCGAGTAGCCGCCGGCATACTCCGTCCACAGGCCATCACCGCCGGACGCGACAACAGAGGTGACGATGCGATCGAGGAAATCGCGATCGTGGCTGACGAGCAGGACGGTGCCCTGGTAATCGGCAAGCAACTCCTGCAGCAGATCCAGCGTCTCGAGATCGAGATCGTTGGTCGGCTCGTCGAGCACAAGCAGGTTCGAGGGCTTGGCGAGCGCGCGGGCCAGCATGAGACGACCGCGCTCTCCCCCCGAAAGCGCCTTCAACGGCGTGCGCATCTGCTCGGGCGTG
>Ga0182735_1002533_pt1 | contig 10970 bp, 9 predicted proteins | sample eDN5th30CKraftMG_FD_128524 | JGI IMG/M metagenome (GOLD analysis project Ga0182735, IMG submission 128524) | Enriched Miracle-Growth compost microbial communities from Emeryville, California, USA - eDNA 5th pass 30_C Kraft MG (version 2) (version 2) ... | reverse complement strand
GATGTGGTAGAGCTTGCCGTGGTACAGCGCCTGGGCGATCCCGGCGGCGAAGTTCAGGCCCGCCATCTGCTCGTGCCCGACCTCGGGGTTGAGGCCCACGAGCTCCGGCCGCTCGAGCGAGTCGATGAACGCGAGCGCGTGCCCGAGCGTGGGGAGGAGGATGTCGCCGCGGGGCTCGTTCGGCTTGGGCTCGATCGCGAAGCGGAGGTCGTAGCCTCTGTCGGTCACGTACTCGCCGAGGAGGTTGACGGCCTCGCGATAGCGCTCCAGCGCCGCTCGGACGTCCTTGGCGGAGTCGTACTCGGCGCCCTCGCGGCCGCCCCACATGACGAACGTCGCGGCCCCCAGCTCGGCGGCGAGGTCGATGTTGCGGAGCACCTTGCGCAGCGCGAAGCGGCGGACGGCGCGGTCGTTCGACGTGAAGCCGCCGTCCTTGAAGACGGGGGCGGAGAAGAGGTTCGTCGTGACCATGGGGACCGTGAGCCCCGTCGCGGCGAGCGCGGCCTTGAGACGGTCGATCTGCGTCTGGCGCTCGGCGTCGGTGGATCCGAACGCGAAGAGGTCGTCGTCGTGGAAGGTGAGGCCGTAGGCGCCGAGCTCCGTCAGCCTCTCGACGACGTGCACGACGTCGAGCGCGGGGCGGGTGGGCCCGCCGAACGGGTCGGTCCCGTTGTAGCCGACGGTCCAGAGACCGAAGGAGAACTTGTCGGCAGGCGTGGGAGTGGGCATGACAGCTCCTTTGCACGAACACGCAGGGGGGTAAATTGTTGTTAGTGACAACCTATACCACCGGGGCGGCGCCGTCCATCGCGTTCCGCCGTTCCGATACTTTCGGACGATAGGCTCGAAACATGACGCGTGTGACCCTCGCCGAGATCGCCGAAGAGGCCGGCGTGTCGCTCGCCACGATGTCGAAGGTGCTCAACGGGCGGTCGGACGTCTCCGCCGCCACCCGGGAGCGCGTCGAGGAGCACCTCCGCCGGAACGGCTACCGGCGACGTCCCGGAGCCGCCCGCTCGGAGCTCGTCGAGCTCGTGTTCCCCGAGCTCGAGTCGGCGTGGTCGATGGAGGTCATCGAGGGCGTCGAGTCGGTCGCGCAGGCCACGGGCCTGTCGGTCATCCTGACGGTCAGCGGCAACCGGCACGCCCCGTCGCCGGACTGGATCGAGGGCGCCCTGCGCCGCCGCCCGGTCGGCGTCGTGTTCGTGTTCTCGGACATCCCGAAGGACCAGCGCGAGAAGCTGCGCTCCCGCGGCATCCCGTTCGTCATCGTCGACCCGGCGGGCGACCCGTCGCCCGAGGTCCCGTCGGTCGGGTCCGCCAACTGGGCCGGGGGCCTCGCCGCGACGCGGCACCTCATCGAGCTCGGCCACCGCCGCATCGCCGCGATCACGGGGCCCGCGGACATGATGTGCTCCCTCGCCCGGGTCGACGGATACCGCTCCGCCATGAACCGCTCGGACCTGCCGATCGACCCGTCGTGGATCCGCTTCGGCGACTTCCACACCTCCGGCGGCGAGGCGCAGGCGAGCGCGCTCCTGTCGCTCCCCGATCCGCCGACCGCGATCTTCGCCGGCAGCGACCTGCAGGCGCTCGGGACGATCGCCGCGGCGCACAAGCGCGGGCTCTCCGTGCCGCACGACCTCTCCGTCGTGGGCTACGACGACATCGAGCTCGCGCGCTGGCTCAGCCCGCAGCTGACGACCGTGCACCAGCCGCTCAAGCGCATGGGCGAGGAGGCGACCCGCCTCGTGCTGCGCATGGCGGACGGGCAGGAGCCCGAGACGCTGCGGATGGACCTCGCGACCCACCTCGTGGTGCGCGACAGCACCGCCGCCCCCCGTCCCTGAGATCAGGCGATTCGGCCGAGTCAGGCGCATTCTGCGTGGTTTCCTCCTGAGCAGGCCGAATCGCCTGATCCGGCGCGGGGCTGGCGTGGACAGGCGCCGTCAGGACGCCTCGGCCCGCACCGCGTCGCGCACGACCTCGACGTCCGGCTGCAGCGCACGCGTGTGGTCCACGACGCGCGTCTCCCCCGTCAGGCGCACGCGCCACTCCGACGCGAGGTCCGCGCTCGAGCGGCCGGCGCCGAGCACGAGCTCGCCGGGCTCGACGATGCGCTCCAGCCCGCGTCCCGTGTACGCGGCCAGGTCCGCGGGCACGCGGAAGCGGACGGTCGCGCTCTCGCCCGCCTCGAGCGACACCCGCGCGTAGCCCACGAGCCTCTGCACGGGACGCGGCGTCTGCGCGACGGGGTCGTGCAGGTAGAGCTGCACGACCTCCGCGCCCGCCCGATCCCCGGTGTTCGCGACCCGCAGCTCGAGCTCCACCGCGCCGTCGGTCGGCGCCTCCTCCGCGTCGCCGAGGAGCGGCGTCCACTCGAACGCCGTGTACGACAGTCCATGCCCGAACGGGAATGCGGGGGTCGGATCCACGTCGGACACCTCCGAGCGGCGCGCCAGCGGCGGGGCGAGGTACGTCGTCGGCTGCGAGCCCGGCGACGACGGCACGCTGACCGGCAGCCGCCCGCCGGGGTTCACACGGCCGCTCAGCACGCCCGCGATCGCGCCGGCGCCCTCCTCGCCCGCGAAGAACGCCTGCACGATGCCGGCGGCTCCGGCAGCGGCGCGGCCCAGGGCGTAGGGCCGGCCCGTGAGCAGGACGAGCACGACGGGCGTCCCCGCGTCGAGCACGGCGTCGACGAGCGCCTGCTGCGCGCCCGGCAGCGCGAGGGTCTCGGCGTCGCAGCCCTCGCCGCTCGTGCCGCGGCCGAACAGCCCCGCACGGTCGCCGACGGCGAGCACGACGAGGTCGGCCCCGGATGCCGCGGCGACCGCGTCCGCGATCCCGTCGGTCTCGCCGCCGTCGACGCTCGTCCCCCGCACGTGCGCGATCGTCGCCTGCGGGTACTCGGCCCGCAGCGCGTCCAGCAGCGTCGGGATGCGGATGCCGAGCGCGACCCCGGGGTGCTGCGACACGACGTGCGTCGGGAACGAGTAGCACCCGAGCATGGCGTAGGGGTCGTCGGCGTTGGGCCCGACGACCGCGATCGAGCGCGGGGCGCGCGCGGGGAGCACGCCGTCGTTGCGGAGCAGCACGACCGCCTCCTCCGCGAGCCGGGCCGCGAGCGCCCGGTTGCCCGGCGGGTCGAGGTCGACCGTGCCGCGCAGGCTCTCGGGGTCGTCGAGGTCCGCGCCGACGAGGGCGGGCGGCACGGGCGACCATCCGGGATCGAGGAGCCCGAGCTCCTCCTTCTGCCGGAGCACGCGCTCGAGCGCCGTGTCGACCAGCGCCTCGTCCACCGCCCCGGAGCGCACGGCCTCCCGCAGCGGCTCCCCGAACGCGTCGACGGTGGGCAGCTCGACGTCGACGCCCGCGGCGAGCGCCTGGTGCGCGGCGTCCGCGGAGGAGGCGGCGACCCCGTGCAGCATCCGCAGGAAGTCGATCGCGAAGTAGTCCGCGACGACCGTGCCCCGGAAGCCCCACCGCTCGCGCAGCAGGCCCGTGAGGAGCCCGCGGTCGGCGGCCGAGGGCACGCCGTCGAGGTCGGAGTACGAGTTCATGACGCTGCGCGCGCCGCCGTCGCGGACCGCCATCTCGAACGGCGGCAGGATGACGTCGGCGAGCTCGCGCGGCCCGATCGAGACGGGCGCGAGGTTGCGCCCCGCGCGCGAGGCGGAGTACCCCGCGAAGTGCTTGAGCGTCGCGACGATCCCGGCCGACTCGAGGCCCCGCACGTACGCCGTCCCGACCGTGGCGACGAGGTGGGGGTCCTCGCCGATCGTCTCCTCGACGCGGCCCCAGCGGGCGTCGCGCACGACGTCGAGCACGGGCGCGAGCCCCTGGTGCACGCCGACGGAGCGCATGTCCGCGCCGATGCGCGCGGCCATCTCCTCCACGAGCGCGGGATCGAACGTCGCGCCCCACGACAGCGGCACGGGGTACGCGGTCGCGCCCCACGCGGCGAACCCGGCGAGGCACTCCTCGTGCGCCACCGCGGGGATCCCGAACCGGGACGCGGCGCGGAGCCGCTCCTGCGACCGCGCGAGCGAGAGGGCGGCAGTGGCCGCGTCGACGGGCTTCGTGCCGAACGACCGGGTCAGCTGCCCGAGCCCGCGCGGCAGGAGCCCGTCGAGGTCGATCTCCCGGCCGAGCTCGTGCTGGTGGGGGGCGACGTCGCCGCCCTCCTCCGACGCGCCGACCCAGACCCCGTGGAGCTGGGCGATCTTCTCCTCGAGCGTCATCGCGTCCATCAGCTCGCGCACCCGGGTCATCCCTTCACCGCTCCCGTCAGCCCGCCGACGATCTGCCGCTCCATCGCGAGGAAGAACACCAGCGCGGGGATCATCGCGAGCGACGTGTACGCGAGCACCGCGCCGGTGTCCTGCGAGTACTGCGTGGAGAACTGGGTCACCCCGAGGGGCAGCGGCCACCACTCCTGCGGCAGCCGGCCCGTGCTGATCACGAGCAGGGGCAGCAGGTATCCGTTCCAGCTCGTGACGAACGCGAGGATCCCGACCGTCACGAGACCCGGCCGCGAGAGCGGCAGCAGGATCCGCCAGAAGAACTGCAGGCGCGAGGCGCCGTCGATGACGGCGGCCTCCTCCAGCTCGTCCGGGATCGCCCGCAGGAACGGCACGAGGATGACGATCGTCACGGGCAGCGCGAAGGCGATGCCCGGGATGATCACGCCGAGGTACGTGCCGTGCAGCCCGAGCGTGCGCAGCAGCAGCGTGAGCGGGAGGGCCGCGACCGTGAGCGGGAACATGAGCCCCGCCGTGAACAGCGCGTACAGCCCGCGGCGTCCGCGGAAGTCGTAGCGCGCGATGACGAACGCCGCCATGATCCCGGCGACGAGGACGCCGGCGGTCGTCGCGACCGCGAGGAGCGTGCTCGCCGCGACGTTGCCCCAGAACCGCGGGGAGGTGAGGACGGCGATCCAGTTCTTCATCGTCCACGGATCCGGCAGGCCCGCGGGGCTCGCGTTGAGGTCCGCCGTCGTGCGGAACCCGCCGAGGAAGACGTAGAGGACGGGGCCGATCGCGATCGCCGCGACGACGAGCGCCACGAGGTAGACGAAGGGCTGCCCCCCGTCGAAGCGGCGCCGCGGCGCCGGCGCGTCCGCCGGAGGACGGCCCGGCGACGCCGCCGCGGGCGGCGCGAGCGTGATCGTGGTCATCTCTCACGCACTCCTCTCGTCACGGCGCCCTCGAGGTCGCGGCGCATCGCGAAGCGCTGGTACAGCAGCGCGACCGTCAGCGAGATGAGGAACAGGATGACCGCGATGGCGGAGCCGTACCCCGGCTGCCCCGCGAACTGCCCCTGCTGCACCATGTAGGTCGCCATCGTCTCCGTCGACATCTGACGGACGGTGGGCGCGACCGTGACCCACACCATGTCGAACACCTGCAGCGACCCGATCATCGACAGGAAGACCCAGATCCGGATCGTGGGGCCCAGGAGCGGCAGCGTCACGTGCCGCTGCACCTGCCACCAGTTCGCCCCGTCGAGCTGCGCGGCCTCGCTCAGCTCCTCCGGCACGCCCTGGAGCCCCGCGAGCATGAGCAGGATCGCGAAGCCGACGTACTTCCACGTCAGGATGAGGAAGATCGTCCACAGCGCGAGGTCGGGATCGGCGAGCCAGTTGTTCCGCAGGAACCCGAGCCCGAGGCCCTCGAGCATCGCGTTGACCCCGCCGTTCGGCTGCAGCAGCAGCTTCCACGCGATGCCCGCGATGACCTCCGCGAGCACGTACGGGACGAAGATGAGCAGGCGGAAGACGCGGCGGCCGCGCATGCGGCGGTGCAGCAGCAGCGCCACCGCGATCGCGATCGGCCCCTGCACGGCGAGGGAGAGGATCAGGATGAGGAACGTGTTCCCGACCGCCCTCAGGAACTCCGGCGTCGTGAGCGCGCGGAGGTAGTTGTCGAGCCCGATGAAGTGCTCGCCGTCGAGCTGGCTCCACTGGAACGCGGCGGGCAGGCGGAAGAAGCTGTACACCGCCGCCAGGGCGACCGGCAGGATGACGAAGCCCAGGAACAGGACGAGGGCGGGCGTGAGGAAGGCCGCGATCTCGCCCCGCTTCCGCCACGGGGAGCGGCGAGGGCGGGACGGACGGGCCCGGGGAGGGGATCCCGGGTCCGCGGCGAGCGCGGACCCGGGCGCGATCACTGCGGTCATGGACTACTGGAGGGTCGCCGCGGCGTCCGTCATCTTCGTCACGATGTCCTGCGGGGTGCCGTTGCCCGCGACGAGGTTGACGATGCCCTCGTTCATCGCGTTGCCGATCGTCGTGCCGTAGAACGTGTCGAACCACAGCTGGATGTAGGACGCGTCGGAGATCGCCTCTGCGATCGCCTGCAGGCTCGGCTCCTCGAGCGAGGACTGCGCCGCGGGCACCGTCGGGATGCCCGCGCCGCTGGCCGCGAACTTCTTCTGCACCTCGTCGCTCATGATGTAGGCGAGCAGCTCGGTGCACTCCGGCGGGGCGGAGGCGGCGCATCCGAAGCCGTCGCCGCCGCCGAGGGCCGCCGTCGGGTCTCCGTCGGAGCCGGGGATGGCGGGGAAGGGGAACCAGCCGAGGAACGGCGGCACCGCCTGATCCGGCGTGAGGCCCGCGATGACGCCGGAGTTCCAGTGACCCATGAGCTCCATCGCGGCCTGGCCGTTCGCGATCATGCCGGCCGAGCTGCCCGCACCGGTCTGCGCCGGGGTGCCCAGGAAGCCCTCCTGGAACGGGTCGATCCCGAGGAGCTCCTGGAGCTCCTCGCCCGCGGCCACGAAGCAGGGGTCGCCGAAGTCGAAGGAGGTCCCGGACTCCTGCAGCACCTCGGGCGAGCAGGAGTGCAGCAGGAACTGGTACCACCAGTGCGCCGCCGGCCACTTGTCGCCCGCGCCGACCGCGATCGGCGTGATGCCGGCGGCGCGCAGCGCCGCGACGTCGTCCTTGAGCTCGTCGAGAGTCGTCGGCGGCTCCGCGATGCCGGCCTGCGCGAACAGGTCCGTGTTGTACCAGAAGCCCTCGACACCGAAGGTGAACGGGATGCCGTAGGTCGCGCCGTCGACCTGCCACAGCGAAGCGGTCTCGCCGACGCTCGAGACGACGTCGGGGATGGCGTCGTCGAGCGGCATGAGGTAGCCGTTGGCGACCTGGTCGCGGAGCTCGCCGCCCGGCCACACCTGGAAGAGGTCCGGCGGATCGCCCGCCGCGAGCGCGTTGGGGATGAGGGTGCGCTGCAGGTCCTCGTTCTGGTAGCCGGTCTGCTCGACCGTCACGCCGGGGTGCGCGTCCTCGAACTCCTGCGCGACCTCCTCCCACACCTGCACCATGGGGCCGGACGTCGCGTTGTGCCACCACGTGAGCGTGACGTCCCCGTCGGACGAGTCGCCGCCGCTGCCTGAGCAGCCGGCCAGCGCGCCGGCCGCGAGGCCCGCGGCCGCGATCCCCACCGCGACGCGGGCCATGCCGTGTCTGTTCATCTTCGAACCTCCGAAAGTTTCGACATCTATGTCGAAAGTGAGCTGGACAGCCACAGTCTAGATCGGGCCCAATTCGTGGTCAAGGGCAACAAATCGACGACGGCGTCCGGACGCTCGCCTACAGTGAACGCATGAGCGATCCGTCGGACCGCGCCGACGGGGTGCGGCAGCGCAACCTCGCGCGGCTCGTGCGCATCGTGCACGTCGAGGGCCCGCAGTCCCGCGCCGCGCTCACGGAGGCCACGGGCCTCAATCGGTCCACGATCGCCGGGCTCGTGGGCGAGCTGGTCCGGGAGGGGCTCGTGGAGGAGCGCCCGCCCGACCCGGCGCGCCGCGTGGGACGGCCGTCGCCCGTCGTGGCCGCGAGCCCCGGCGTCGCCGCCATCGCCGTCAACCCCGAGGTCGACGCCGTCACGATCGGCGCCGTCGGCTTCGATCAGCGCATCCTCGTCCGAGAGCGGATCGCCGTCGACCGCCTCGTCACCCCCGCGGAGACGGCGGCGCTCACGGCCGGGACGATCGCGCGCTGGCGCGGCGCGGCGCTCGCCGGCATCCGTCTCGCGGGCATCGGCCTCGCCGTGCCCGGTCTCGTCCGATCGGACGACGGCCTCGTCCGCGACGCACCCCACCTCGCGTGGCACGACGCGCCCGTGCGGGAGCTCGTGGAGGACGCGACGGGTCTTCCGACCGTGGCCGACAACGACGCGACGCTCGGCTCCCTCGCCGAGCACCTGTACGGTGCGGCGCGCGGCGTCGACGACGTCGTCTACCTCAACGGCGGCGCGAGCGGCATCGGCGGCGGGCTCATCGTGCACGGCATCGCCGTCTCCGGCGCGGGCGGGTACGCGGGCGAGTTCGGGCAGAACCGCCCGGGCATCGCGGCCGAGTCCGACCGCCGCGCCCCCCGGGGGGTCCTCGAGGACGAGGTCAACCGCGCGCTCCTGCTCGGGGCGGTCGGCCTCGGCCCGACGGACGACGCGGCCCTCGCGGCCGCCGTCGCCGCGTCGGCCGATCCGCGCGTCGACGCGGAGCTCGCGCGGCAGCGCCGCATCCTCGCCACGTCCCTCGCGAACGCCGTCAACGTCCTCAACCCGTCCGTCGTCGTGCTGGGCGGGTTCCTCACGATCGTGGCCGGCGACCTCGACGAGCTCACGGCCGCCGTGCGCACGCAGACGATGCCCGCGTGCGGCGAGCAGCTGGAGATCCGTCTCGCGCTGCTGGCCGAGGACCGGCTGCTCATCGGGGCGGCGGAGGCGGCCTTCGCCCCGCTCCTGCGCGACCCCGTCGGCCTCCCCGCCGCAGCCTGATCAGGTGATGCGGCCGAGTCAGGACGAATCTCGCGCGGATCCTCCTGACTCGACCGCATCACCTGAACTCGCGGGGTGTCGTCGGCGGCCCGCACGCAGTACGTTGAGCGTGCGGATGCCGCGGGAGTGAAGGGACAGCATCATGGCCGTGTTCAGTCGTGGCTTCGGCGCCCGGCGGCGGGAGTCCGACCCGAAGCTGCCCCCGGGGCAGTACCTCACGGCGGACTTCCCCGTGCTCTCCGCGGGGCCGACGCCGCGCGTCGACACGGCGGACTGGGAGTTCACGATCGTGAACGGGCACGGCGAGCGCACCTCGTGGTCGTGGGACGAGCTCATGGCGCTGCCGATCGAGGACGTCGGCACCGACATCCACTGCGTCACGCGCTGGTCGAAGCTCGGCACGCACTGGCGCGGGGTCTCGCTCGACACGCTCCTCGACGCGGCGAAGGCCGACCTCCCCTACGCCATGGCGCACTCGTACGGCGGGTACACGACCAACGTCCCGGTCGAGGACCTCTCGAACGGCAGGGCGTGGATCGCGTTCGAGTTCGAGGGCGAGCCGCTCGACCCCGAGCACGGCGGGCCCGCACGGCTGCTCGTGCCGCACCTCTACTTCTGGAAGTCCGCCAAGTGGGTGCGCGGCCTCACGCTCCATCCGACCGACGAGCCCGGCTTCTGGGAGCAGAACGGCTACAACATGTACGGCGACCCGTGGAAGGAACAGCGGTACTGGTAGGCGGGGGCTCACGGGACATGGCATCCGGGGTCTCCCGCTGGCTCACCGCCACCGTCGCCCGCGTCGCGCCCGCGACGCCGCACGGGCGCATCCTGCTCCTCGACGTCCCGGGATGGCCGGGCAACCGGCCCGGGCAGCACCTCGACGTCCGCCTGACCGCGGAGGACGGCTACCAGGCCGAGCGCTCGTACTCGATCGCGTCGTCGGGCGACGGCGAGACGGTCGAGCTCGCCGTGGACGAGCTCCCCGACGGCGAGGTCTCGCCCTACCTCGTCGAGGACGTGCAGCCCGGCGACCAGCTCGAGGTGCGCGGGCCGATCGGCGCGTACTTCGTGTGGCGCGAGACCCAGGACGAGCCCGTGCAGCTGATCGCCGGCGGATCGGGCGTCGTCCCGCTCGTCGCGATCGCCCGCGCGCGGCTCGCGTCGGGGAACCGGTCGCCGTTCCGGATGCTGTACTCCGTGCGCTCCCCGGAGGACGCGTTCTACGCCGCCGAGCTCGCCGCGATCGACGATCCGGGCTTCCGGGTCGACTGGGCGTACACGCGGCACGCGCCGGAGGCGTGGCCGCACCCGCTGGGGCGCGTGACGCCGGAGAGCGTCGCGCGGGACACCATCCCCGCGGCCGACGACCCGCTCGTGTACGTGTGCGGGCCGACCGGCTTCGTGGAGGCGGTGTCGCACATCCTGGTCGACCTCGGCCACGCGCCGGGGCGCATCAAGACGGAGCGGTTCGGAGGAGCCTGACATGGTGCGGATGAATCCCCGGACGGGGCTCGTCGACGTCGGCCGCCTCGACGGCAACGCCGCCGCGGGGGTGCTGAGCGGCCTGTTCCGGGTCGACCTCACGGCCGCGGTCGTCGCGTGCCGTCGCTGCGGCGAGCGCGGCCCCTTCGCGGAGGTCGTGGCCGAGCTCGACCCGGAGGGGCTCATCGTCCTGTGCCGCGGCTGCCGGCACACGCTCCTCACCTACGTGCACGGCCCCGGCGGAGCCTCCCTCACGCTCGACGGCCTCGGCGCGATCGAGCTCCCGGCCACCGAGTGACTGATCCGTCGAGGATCGGGCACCGAGCCGTCGAAGGTCGGGGCATCCTGCCCTTTCTTCGACGGCTCGCGGCCCGCGGCGCGCGCTGGGTCTGCGCTGGGCCTGCGCGCTGGGGCCGCGCGCTGAGCTGCCCGGTCGTCCTCGCGCGCCCGGGCTGACGCACCGAGACGTCACGAACGGGCCCAATATGCCCGATCCGCGACGGCTCGCGCCGACGAGGCTCCGTCGCCGCCCACACGAAACGTCACGAACGGGGCGAACGTGCCCGATCCGCGACGGCTCGGGCGGGGCTCGATGCGAGCGCGAGCGCTACGATCGCGAGATGGAGCGGAGCGCGAGCGCATGAACCGCCGATTCGCGGTGGGCGCCGCCTACGCCGCGCAGGGGCTGGGGTACGCGGCGGT
>Ga0182735_1002531_pt1 | contig 10973 bp, 11 predicted proteins | sample eDN5th30CKraftMG_FD_128524 | JGI IMG/M metagenome (GOLD analysis project Ga0182735, IMG submission 128524) | Enriched Miracle-Growth compost microbial communities from Emeryville, California, USA - eDNA 5th pass 30_C Kraft MG (version 2) (version 2) ... | reverse complement strand
TGGTCCATCAGCACGATGGCCAGAAGAGCTTCGGCGATGGGCGTGGCGCGTATGCCCACGCAAGGGTCGTGCCTTCCCAGCGTTTGAACCTGGACCGGGTTGCCCTGCCGGTCGACCGAGCGCCTTTCGATGCGTATGCTGGACGTGGGCTTGATCGCCAGCGACACCGTGATCGGCTGGCTGGACGAGATGCCGCCCAGCACGCCGCCCGCGTTATTGCTGGCAAAGCCTTCGGGGGTGATCTCGTCGCCGTGCTCGGAGCCTCGCTGGGCAATGCTTTCGAAGCCCGCGCCCATGGACACCCCCTTGACAGCATTGAGCCCCATCATGGCGTGGGCGATGTCGGCATCGAGCCGGTCGTAGAGCGGCTCGCCCCACCCCGCCGGCACCCCTTCGGCCACGACCTCGATGCGGGCCCCGATGGAGTCGCCGTCGCGGCGCAGTTGATCCATATACTCTTCAAGCTGGGCCACGATGCCCGCATTGGGCGCGTAGAAAGGGTTGTTGCCCACCTCGTCCCAGCTTTCGAACGGAATGTGAATGGGCCCCAGCTGGCTCATGTAGCCGCGCACCCGCACGCCGTACTGCCGCGCCAGCCACTTCTTGGCAATGGCGCCGCCGGCCACCGTGGGCGCCGTAAGGCGCGCCGACGAACGGCCGCCGCCGCGCGGGTCGCGCACGCCGTACTTGTTCCAGTAGGTGTAGTCGGCATGGCCCGGGCGGAAGGTGTCTTCGATATTGCTGTAGTCTTTGCTGCGCGCGTCGGTGTTGCGGATGAGCAGGCCGATGGGCGCGCCGGTGGTCACCCCCTGGTATACCCCCGACAGGATCTCGACCTGGTCGGCCTCCTGGCGCTGGGTGACGTGGCGCGAGGTGCCCGGGCGCCGGCGATCGAGCTCGGCCTGGATGTCGGCCTCGGTCAGCTCCATGCCGGCCGGGCAGCCATCGACCACCGCCCCGATGGCCGGTCCGTGTGATTCGCCGAAATTGGTGATGCAGAAAAGCTTGCCTAGGGTATTGCCGGACATGGTGAATGAATTATCGGATTCTGTGGGACATCATGATATCGCATCACGAAGAGCAACTGACGTGCAGCTGGCGCGCCCAGTCTGGCGCCGGGGCCGCATAGGTTTCGTATCCGGGCCGCTCGGCATAGGGTGCCCGCAGCAGCTCGAGCAGGGTGTCGATCTCGCCGGCGTCATCGTCTTCGGCGGCTCGAATGGCGATTTCGGCCAGGTGATTGCGCAGCACGTACAGGGGGTTGGCCAGGTTCATGTGCTCGATGCGTTCGCCCTGGGGCCGGTCGTCCAGTCCGATGCGGCGCGCATAGCCCTGCAGCCAGGCCTGTGCCGCCTCGCGGTCTGAAAACAGGCTCAGGAAGGGCTCGGGGTCTTGCGGGGCCCCGGCCAGGCGGCGAAAGCTCAGTGTGAAATCGGCCTGCTGGGTATGCAGCAGCCTCCACCAGTCGTCGACCAGCGTGTCGTCGCCCTCGCACCAGCCGCGCAGGCCGAACTTGCGCACCAGGTTGGCGTGATAAGCGTCCAGGAAGTCTTGCTCGAAATGCGCCAGTTCCGCACGCAGGTCTTCGGGCTCGGGCCCCAGCACGGCCAGAGCGCTGGCCAGGCGATAGAGGTTCCAGTGCATGACCGAAGGCTGGGTATTCCAGGCGTAGCGGCCCTGGCTGTCGGTGTGGTTGCACACGTGATTGATCTGGAAGGCATCCATGAAGCCGTAGGGGCCGTAATCGAGCGTAAGGCCGACGATGGACATATTGTCGGTGTTCATCACCCCATGACAGAAGCCGGCCGTCTGCCAGTCGGCCACCAGGCGAGCCGAACGCGCCACCACGGCGCGCAAAAAACGCAGCAGCACGCCATGCTCGCCTTGCGCCTGGCCGGCTTGCGCCTCGCGGCATTCGGGAAAAAAACGATCCACCACATAGTCGAGCAGGATGCGCATCTGCTCGGGATGCTGGGTCCAGTGCTCGAAGGATCCGAAGCGCACGAAGGTGGGAGACACACGGGTGACCACGGCCGCCCTTTCGACTGTTTCACGGTATACCGGATTGCGCGCGGTAACAAGAGCCAGGGCACGAGTGGTGGGAATGCCCAGGCCCGCCATCGCCTCGCTGGCCAGGTACTCGCGCACCGACGACCGTATCACCGCACGGCCGTCGCCCATGCGCGAATACGGCGTCAGGCCCGAGCCCTTCAGCTGCAGTTCGAAACTGCCTTCAGGCCCCGCGACCTCGCCCAGCAGGTGGGCCCTTCCGTCGCCCAGCTGCCCGGCCCAGACGCCAAACTGATGCCCGCTATATACGGCGGCCAGCGTCCGGCCGGGCGCCAGCCCGCGAGTGCCCGCGCACACATCGAGGAATTCAGGACGCGCCAGGGCCGCCTCGGACAGCCCCAGCATGCGCGCAACCTCGGCATTGGCGTGCAGCAGGCGAGGCTGATCGAGCGGCTGGGGCTCGAGCCGGGTATAGAACTGCGGCGGCAGGCCGGAAAAAGAGTCGACCGCAGGAAGGTCGAGAATGGAATCCACGCTCATGAGCGCGCCCCGCCGGCCCGGGCCGCGGCCTTGGCGGCGCGCTTGGCCGGCCGTACATAGAAGATGGCGCACAAGTAGAACACCAGCGACAGCGCCACCTCGATGCCGGCCATGGCGACCGAGGCGGGAGACGGGTCGGACCATGCCCGCACCACGCCTTCCATCAGATACAGCAGGATCAGCATGCAGGCCCATTGCATGGTGTACAGATTGCCCTTGAGCACGCCGCGCAGGGGCAGCAGCAGGGGCAGCACCTTCAGCACCAGCCACGACCCGCCCGGCCGCAAGGGAGCCAGCCACAGTTCCCAGACAAGGCAAAGCGCGATAAGGGCCAATAGCGAAACAGACGCCCCAAGGCGCAGCGCTGGATTGAGTCGAGTCGTAGTCATACTGGTATTATTACCCGGATTGAAGAACGAGTTGGCATCCAGAGCGGCCCGTTTGCCGTTTGCCGCACCCATCATGCAAGACGAAACAGCCGGTACCGCCTCCGATCGCAAAGCCCGCCGCGTCCGTTCTCCAGACTGGCTCGACAGTGCCCGCCGGGCTGCGCTCTACGCCCTGCAGCGCGCCGGTGAAAAACGCCTTCCTCAAATTGCCGCGGGCCTGACCTACACGACCGTACTGGCCATCGTTCCCCTGCTGGCCGTGGTGCTTTCGCTGTTCACGGCCTTTCCCCTGTTCGGCGAGTTCAAGCTTGCGCTTGAAAACTTCCTGACGTCCAGCCTGATGCCGCCCTCGGTGTCCGAGAACGTCATGGGCTACCTGAACCAGTTCGCGGCCAAGGCGTCGGGCCTTACCGCGGTGGGCACCGTATTTCTGGTCGTGGTGTCCATCATGCTCATCATGACCATCGACGGCGTGCTCAACGACATCTGGAGCGTCGAACAGCGCCGCCCGTTGCGCCAGCGCATACTGGTGTACTGGGCCATTATCTCGCTTGGACCCATACTGGCCGGGGCCAGCCTCTGGACCACCACCCTGCTTACCCAGCAATCGCTGGGGCTGGTGGGCGAGATGTCGGCCTTCATGAACTTCCTGCTGTCGGTGGTGCCGGTCATCGCCACGGGCCTGGGCTTTGCCGCGCTGTTCGTCTATGTGCCCAACCGCGAGGTGTACTGGCGCGACGCCCTGGCGGGCGGCATGGGCACGGCCGTGGTGCTGGCACTGATGAAATCGGGCTTTGCGTTGTATATCTCGCACTTCCCCTCGTACACCATTATCTACGGCGCCTTTGCCACCCTGCCCATCTTCCTGCTGTGGATCTACCTTTCATGGCTGGCCATCATGCTGGGCGCCACCGTGGCCGCCACCCTGCCCGCATTGCGCATGCGGCGCTGGGCCGAGCAGCGCCATTCCGGCGCAGCCATCGTCGACGTCATCAGCATAATCCGCCTGCTGCGCAGCGCCCAGGGCACGCCCTCGCCGGGCCGCAGCTCGCGCTTTCTAAGCGCCCACCTGCGCCTGCATCCCGACGAACTCAACCACATTCTGAACACGCTGCACAGCCTGGGCTACGCCGTTCCAACCCAGGATAAAGACCGCGGCTCCGACCAATGGGTGCTGGCCTGCGACCTCGAGCAGGCCAAGCTGGGGCGGCTCATAGACCAATTGCTGATCGACCGCCACCAGCCCGCGCTGGCAAAAGTGCCCTGCCTGCTGCCCGGCATCGCCGCATCGCTGACCACCCGTCCCGAGCTGACCATCGGCGAACTGCTCGACCAAGATACCGATTGGCAACCGTTTGTTGCCAATGAACACCAAAGCGAACAGTCGGGCGCCGTTCTACCCCAAACAGAGGATATCGGGCAAAATACAAGCATAATGAAGCAGACCGAGGAGACGCATCATGTTGAAAGTCAGTGAGATCCTGCGCGTCAAGGGGCACACCCTGTACACCGCCACCCCTGACATGCCCATTACCAAAGCGCTCGAAACCATGAGCGAGCAAGACATCGGCTCTCTGGTCATCATGGAACACGGCGAGCTGGTGGGCATGCTTACCTTCCGCGAGATCATCCGCCACCTGCACGCCAATGGCGGCAATACGGGCGCCAACACCATACGCAGCATCATGGACGACGCTCCGGTCAGTGTCACGCCCAACACCAGCGCCGAAGAAGTCCAGCGGCTCATGCTCGACAAGCACGCGCGCTACATGCCCGTCATGGACGGCCCGGTGCTGCAGGGGGTCATCTCTTTCTATGACATGGCGCAGGCCATCGTGGCGGCCCAGCAGTTCGAAAACAACATGCTCAAGGCCTATATCCGCGACTGGCCGGGCGACGGCGAGGCCCTCAAGGCCGAAGAACGCAGCTAGGCCTCTCTCATGCGGTACAGGGCGCCTTCGGGCGCCTTTCTTTTTTTACTTACTCGGCCCTGAGCACCAGATCGCTCCAGGCTTTTTCCAGCACCCGCGGATCGTTCGTGTTCAACAGCGTCGCGTCGGAAAGAGTGCGGCGCCAGTGGCGCGACCCCGGCCGGCCGTTCATCCAGCCCAGCATGGGCTTGACCACCATGCGCAGCGGCACGCCCCGCTCTACCTGGCCTTGGGCGTATTCGGTCATGGCATGCACGATCTGGCCCGGTTCGGGCAGTTCGATGCCCGGCTCGAGCAGGCGCGACAGCTCGGACAGAACGCCCGGGTTGTGCCAGGCGGCCCTTCCCAGCATGACGCCGTCGAAATCGTCCAGCTGGCGCCGGGCATCGTCGGCCTGCGCAATGCCGCCGTTGAGCACGATGGTGCAATCGGGAAAATCGGCCTTGAGGCGGCGCGCGGCGTCGTAGCGCAAGGGGGGAATCTCGCGATTGTCCTTGGGCGACAGGCCCTTGAGCACCGCATTGCGGGCATGCACGATGAACACCCTGCAGCCGGCCTGGTAAAGCGTGCCGACGAAATCGCGCACGAAGTCGTAGGACTCATCGTAATCCAGGCCCAGCCGGTGCTTCACGGTTACCGGCACCGACACCGCGTCTTGCATGGCCTTGACACAATCGGCGACCAACGCCGGCTCGGCCATCAGGCAGGCGCCGAAGGCGCCGCGCTGCACCCGGTCGGACGGGCAGCCGCAGTTCAGGTTGATCTCGTCGTATCCCCATTGCTGGCCCAGGCGCGCGCTGTAGGCCAGGGCCTCGGGGTCGCTGCCGCCCAGTTGCAGCGCCACGGGCTGCTCGGCCTCGTGAAAATCGAGGTGGCGCGCCACGTCGCCATGCAACAGCGCGCCGGTGGTGATCATTTCGGTATACAGGCGCGCACGCGGCGCCAGAAGCCGGTGAAAGTAGCGGCAATGGCGGTCGGTGACGTCGATCATGGGTGCAACGCACAGGCGCCATCCGGCGTCAGCTTGCAATGGGGATTTCACAATACGGTATAGTGGTTCGATATGGGCAATGCACGATTTTAACGTCCAATGCGGCCGCCCCCCGCTCCAACTCTCCGCCCGCTGTTTTACAATCCGGCTTTGCTGCACGGTGCGGCGCCACTTTTCTTTGTCTGTTCATCTTCTATGGCCGTCTTTACCCCTGTCAGCGACGACGATGCGCGCGAGCTTCTCAAGCACTACTCACTGGGCGAACTGATTTCTCTGCGGGGCATCACTGCCGGCATCGAAAACACCAACTACTTCCTGGCCACCACCCAGGGCGAATACGTGCTGACCCTGTTCGAGGTGCTTACCTACGAGCAACTGCCCTTTTACATCGAGCTGATGCACCACCTGGCGCAAAAGGGCATACCCGTGCCCGAGCCCCAGACCCGGCGCAACGGCGAACGCCTGGGCCTTCTGCACGGCAAGCCCACCGCCATCGTCACCCGGCTTTCGGGCGGCTATGAGCCCGACCCCGGCGCGACCCACTGCGCCCTGGCGGGGGCCACCCTGGCCCGCACCCACCTTGCAGGCAGTTCGTTCGCCATGCAGCAGCCCAACCTGCGCGGGCTCGCCTGGTGGCGCGAAACCATCCCCAAGGTGCTGCCCTTTCTCGACCCCGGCCAGGCCGAGCTGATCAGCGCCGTGCTTGAAGAACAGATCGCCTTCGCGCAATCCGGACTGTATGGCGAGCTGCCCTCCGGCCCCGCCCACTGTGACCTGTTCCGCGACAACGTCCTGTTCGACGGCACCTACGAAACGCCCCGCATGGGCGGCTTCATCGACTTCTATTTCGCCGGCTGCGACACCTGGCTGTTTGACGTGGCGGTCAGTGTCAACGACTGGTGCATAGACCGCAACAGCGGCGTCTTCATCGACGAGAAGCTGCAGGCCTGGCTGCGGGCCTACGCCCAGGTGCGGCCGTTTACCGCGGCAGAACGCCAGGCATGGCCGCTGCTGCTGCAGGCGGCCGCCCTGCGCTTCTGGACTTCGCGTCTGTTCGACTACTTCCTGCCGCGGCCCGCGCAAACCCTCAAGCCGCACGACCCGCGCCATTTCGAGCGCGTCTTGCGTGAGCGGCGCGCGGCGCCCGCCCCGTCCCTGCCCTAGGGCCTGTTAACCCTAGAGCCGGCTGTCAACGCTGAAAGGAAACCATGCAAGCCGCCACACTGCCTTTTCGTTCCGGATGGCTATGGATACAAGAAGGAGGCCGGATATTCCGGCGCCAGCCCCTGGCCATGTTTTTCTGGGGCTTGCTGACCAGCCTGCTCATCACCGTGGCTTCCGTCATTCCCATCCTGGGCCAGATGGCCCTGATCGCCGCCACGCCGGTGCTGACCTTCATCACCCTTTGCGCCTGTCGGCATATTTCGCAGGGCCGCCAGATGCTGCCGGGCATGTGGTTCGAACCCTTGCGCGACAAAAGCGTACGGCGCCGGCTGTTCCGGCTGGGCCTGGCCTACCTGGCTTGCTGCATGCTGGCGGGCTTTATCGCCACCCTGCCCTTTCTTGACCAGCTCTCGGCTGCGGTGGGCGACGGCAACAACATCGACCCCACGGCCCTGTTCGACGCCATGCTTCGTCCCCTGATCACATTTGCCGTGCTGTACGTGCTGATCTCGGCGCTGTTCTGGCATGCCCCGGCACTGGCCGGCTGGCATGGCATCAAGCTGGTGCAGGCCCTGTTCTATTCCATGGTGGCCTGCTGGCGCAACAAATGGCCTTTTCTGCTGTATGGGCTAAGCTGGGGCGCCATTTTCATGGCGGTGCAATTCGGCGGCGACATGCTGGTGTCCATCGGCCTGCCGGCGGGCCTTGTGCAACTGGTCATGGTGCCGGTCAACATCGTTGTCGTCGCGGTGCTGTATTGCAGCTTCTATCCCACCTACATGAGCGTTTTCGGCGTCAATTACGCCACCTTGCAGGGCGAGCAGGAAATCGAGGCGGGCGACTGACAAGCCGCCTGCCCGGCCGCGCCTTGCACCGGGCAGGGCCAAAGCCCCTGGCTACACCCAGTCGTGCCAGACTGGCCTCAGGTCGGAAGGCAGCTCGGGCAAACCGCCCAGGTCGACATGGCTTTCGCTGGGCGCATGAAAATCCGATCCGCGCGAGACCAGAAAGCCGTAGCGGCGCGCCACATCGGCATACTGCCGATATTGCTCGGGCCTGTGGCTGCCCGTCACGACTTCGATGCCCTCACCGCCCAACTGCTTGAACGCATCGAAAAACGCCTCTGCCTGGGTATCGTCGTAGGTATAGCGGCCAGGGTGCGCAATAATCGCCCGCCCGCCGGCGCCCACTATCCACTGCACCGCTTCTTCGAGCGTGGACCAGTGAATGCGCACATTACCCGAACGGCCGTCGCCCAGATAGCGGTCGAAGACCTCTTGCATGGTCTTGCAATAGCCTTGCTCGAGCAGGAAGCGGGCAAAATGCGTGCGGCTGAGCAACTGGGGGTTGGAGGCATAGCGCAGTGCGCCCTCATAGCTGCCTTCAATCCCCATTTGCTCGAGCCGGACGGCAATCTGCCTGGCGCGGTCGACGCGCCCCGAGCGTATGGCTGACAGGCCGCTGTTCAGGGTCTCGTTGTCGGGGTCGACATTGAGCCCCACGATATGGACGGTACGACGGGCCCAGGTGGAGGAAATCTCGACCCCGGTGACGAAGGGCAGGTCGAGTTCGCGGCATGCCTCGCGGGCCTCTTGCAGGCCCGACAGTTCGTCGTGGTCGGTCAGCGACCAAAGCTGCACCCCATTCTGGGCCGCGCGCTGCGCCAAGACAGCCGGCGCCAACACCCCGTCGGAAACCAGGGAGTGGCAGTGCAGGTCGGCGTTGAGGGAATGGGTGTTACGAATCATTGAAACCATTGTACCGGCCTGGGGCCGTCGACACTAAAAGGGCTGCCCTTGGTGTCGACAGACCCGTACGCTACAGCCGGCCAAAACACGGCGCACGCTCACGACATGGGCGAACCGGGGCGGTTCATCCGCAAAGAAAGCGCTCTATCGGCGCGATCTGTTCTTCGGTCAGCAAGGTGGGCGCATGGCCGACGCCATGGAATTCCACCCTTTGCGCCTGGCTGTTGCGCGCCAGCATTTCAGTGGCGGTGTCCCGGGAAAGCACATCGGACTCTTCACCGCGCAGCAGCAGCACCGGCGAGGCCAGGCTTTCATAGGCCGACCACAGCATGAGCTCGGCCGCCTTCAATGCCGCCTCGTCCTGCAGCGCCATGGGCGCCGCAAGCCGCAGATCGTAGTGCCGAACCCAGCGCCCGTCTTGCTGGTTGAACATGTCGCGCGTCAGCCGCTTCCACAAGGCCTGCGAATGCGGGCCAAAGCCGGCCGAGACCGACTGCACGTAGGCCACGGCCTCGTCGAAGGTGTCGAAGGAGACGTCGCTGCCCACATAGCCTGCGATGCGGGCAATACCCTGGGCGTCAAGGCGCGGCCCGATGTCGTTGAGCACGACCTTGCCCAGGCGTACCGTACGCGCCGCAGGCAGGCCGAACTCGCCCCGCTGCGGCCTTTGCAGGGCCGACATGGCCAGCGCGCCGGCCAGCCCAAGGCCTATCAGGCCGCCCATCGAGGTGCCCAGCCAATCGACCTGCTCCACGTCCAGCCGCGCGATCAGCGTGAGCATGTCGGCAATGTATTGCGGCACGGTGTAGGCGGCAGGGTCGACCAGCCAGTCGGAACGCCCCCGGCCCACCACGTCGGGGCATACCACGCGGTAATGCGGGGCCAGCTTGCCGGCCAGTTCGTCAAAGTCGCGGCCGCAACGGGTAAGGCCGTGCACGCAAACCAGCACCTTGTCGTTGCCGGCATCGCCCCACTCCCAGTAGGCCATGCGGTGGACGCCAGAGGGGCTGGCACACATTACGTATTCGAGGCGGGGTTCGGTCATGACGGGCCCTTTGAAAAATCGAGGGCATTCTTGTCCTGGACCGGCCAAGGACAAGAATGCCCTCGAAAATGGTAACCGATACTGGCCCGGAGCGGTACGGGGCGCTCATTTTGCGTGCTCTTTGTGCGCCTCGACATAAGAGCGCAAAACCGCATTCATGCGCGACTGATACCGCGCCCCGCCCTGCTTGAAGAACTCCAGCACATCGGCATCAATACGCAGCGTGATTTGCTTCTTAAAGTGCGGTAGCTTATCGGCCGCTTTCATCCATGCGGCATCAGGCAAGCCAGGAGCGTCGCTATAGTCAATCTGCTCATCAGGCATCGAGGCCAAAGCGGCCAACCGCATTTTTTGTTCGGCGCTCAAGCGCGGCGGTTTCTTGATGCTAAGAGTTCGCTTCACGATATTGCTTTCTTTCTTCGGCATTGGCTTTCCTCGCTGAGATAAGGCGGATGGTGTCCTCGTGTCGAATGGTGTAAACCACATACAGGACAGCAGAGTAGGCAAGGCCAATCGTTGCCCAGCGATCTTCCCCATAGTCCTCGCGTCCGTCATGGGCTTCAATCCGCCCGGAATCGTAAAAAACAAGCTCGGCATCCTCAAAGGAAACACCGTGTTTTTTCAGGTTTTGCACCGATTTTTCGGCGTTCCACTCAAGCTCCATGGTGTTATTGTAGCTCCTTATGTAGTTACATTAAGCCGAGAACAAGAATTACCGAAGACTTGGCGTCAAGCTCCCGGCCTACCGCCCCGCCCAGTGCCTTGGCCTTACGTCGCGATGCGACTCCACATCAAGCCCATCGACTCGCGACCGCAGCGTAATCGCGCCATGCAGATCGGTACGCCAGAACTGCGCCCCTGCCCTTTGCCAGCGACGCTGCACCGCAGGATGCGGATGGCCGTAGCGGTTCCAGCGGCCCGCCTGGGCGATGACGTGGCCGGCAGCGGCGTGACTCACGAACACATCAGCCGACGAACTGCGCGAGCCATGATGGGCGGCCGCCACCACGTCGACCGGGCCGAACCCAATCCGCACAAGCTCGTTCTCTTGAGCGGCGGCGATGTCGCCGGTAAGCAGGGCCGAATGATGCCTGCCCCGTATCAGCAGCACGCAGCTTTGCGCATTGCGCAGTTTCGACTGGCTTCCCGCCCCCA
>Ga0182735_1002530_pt1 | contig 10976 bp, 9 predicted proteins | sample eDN5th30CKraftMG_FD_128524 | JGI IMG/M metagenome (GOLD analysis project Ga0182735, IMG submission 128524) | Enriched Miracle-Growth compost microbial communities from Emeryville, California, USA - eDNA 5th pass 30_C Kraft MG (version 2) (version 2) ... | reverse complement strand
TGGCGGGAAGACGCTGGGTACCGGTTCGGCGTCCGAAAGCGGGTCGATCACCGAACAAGCGGTTCAGGCTTATCGCAGGGCCGGTGGCGGTACGGCTCCGCCGAAGCAACGCGAGCAACCCACTACCGGCGCAGCCGAGCGACGTTTGGCGGGGCCGGAGACCGGTGCGTCCACGGCGGGAGGCGAGCCGCTCGTCCTGCCGGCGACGCTGCCTCCCGGCTTTGCCCGTGACGAGGGGGCACAGGATCTTCACACGCTCATGGACCACGTGCGGCGAGCCGATGTTCAGCATAAGGAGGCCCTGCTCGATCTTCTCCGGGTCGTCGAAGATCACTACCGGGGTCGGGCAAGTCGCGACGATGCCCTCTCGCATTGGCGCAGCTTTGCCGATTATGTGGTTCAGTACCTCTCCGATGTCGACGGATTGATTGCTCACACAGAGCGCTTCGGACGGCATATGGTTGGCCGCTGAGCTTGCGCTATCGCTTCGTCGGGCACTCGCTCCCGCATAACTCAGTCCTTCAGGGCCGGCACCGTGAGATCTCCGGCGGACGATGAAACTTTGGAGAAACGTATGGCCAAGGCGCCACCGATCAGTCGCTTTCCCATTCCGAAGCTCGCAAGCCTGCCGGAGGACGTGCGGGCTCGCATCGAGAGTGTTCAGGAGAAGAGCGGCTTTATTCCGAACGTCTTCCTTGTGCTCGCACACCGGCCGGACGAGTTCCGGGCCTTCATGGCCTATCATGATGCTCTGATGGACAAGCCGGGCGGCCTTACGAAGGCCGAGCGTGAGATGATCGTCGTCGCCACCAGTGCCGCCAACCAGTGTCAGTACTGCGTGCTCGCCCATGGCGCGATCCTCAGGATCCGCGCGAAGAATCCGCTGATCGCCGACCAGATCGCCGTCAACTATCGCAAAGCCGACGTTACGCCGCGCCAGCGCGCGATGCTCGATTTCTCCATGAAAGTCTCGCAAACGTCGGCCGAGGTGGACGAAGCCGATATCGCTGCCGTCAAGTCGCACGGCTTCACGCAGGACGACGTCTGGGACATGATGGCCATTGCGGCGTTTTTCGCCATGTCGAACCGGCTCGCAAACGTGACCGGCATGCGGCCCAACGACGAGTTCTACAAGCTCGGTCGTTAAGCGCGCATTGTCCGAGGCTTCGCCGCGGTTCCTGCGGCCGCATCCCTGCGTCGCTGGATCGTAAAATCAACACGGAGGCATCGACGTCCATGAAGCGCGTATTGCTGACAGGGGCTGCAGGCGGCATCGCAACGTGGCTGCGGAAGTTGCTGCCGCCGGTCTATCCGGAGCTGGTGCTGACCGACATCCGTGAACCCAAGGATTTGCAGGCGGGCGAGAGGTTCATTCAGGCGGACATCTCGAAAGCGGATGAGATCGAGCGCGTCTGCGATGGCGTGGAGGGCATCATCCACCTGGGCGGCCGCTCCGGCGAGGCACCGTGGGAGACCATCCTCGAGGCCAACATCGTCGGCTGCTACAATCTGTTCGAAGCGGCACGCAAGGCGGGCGTCAAGCGCGTCGTTTTTGCGACGTCGAACCATGCGGTTGGCTTTTATCCGCGCACGACCACCATCGGCACCGAGGTTCTTGCGCGACCGGACAGCCGGTATGGCGTCTCGAAGCTCTTCGGTGAGGGGCTCGGGGCGATGTATGCCTACAAGCACGGCATCGGTGTCACGGCGCTCCGGATCGGCAACGTCGGCGACCGGCCTCTCGACGTCCGCCGGCTTTCCATCTGGATCAAGCCGGAGGACCTCGTACAATTGATCCGCATCGGCTTGGAACGGCCGGGTCTCGTCTACGAGGTGATGTACGGAATCTCCGACAATCAGCGCTCGTGGTACGACAATAGTCGCGCGGAGACCCTCGGCTACAAGCCGCAATGGCGGTCGGAGGATTATGCAGCGGACGTAATCTCGGCGGAACCGTCGGAAGGCAAGCATCCCGCGGCCGAATACTATCAGGGAGGAACGTTCTGTGCGGAGGAGTACACCGCCGACTTCCCCTCCATGAAAATGAAGAGTTGAGAGAGCTGAGCCATGCCGACCATCGATGCCGAGCGGGTGCTGCGAGATCTTCGCTACCTGCGGACCCTCGGAGCCTACAAAACCGGCGTGCATCGTCCGGCGCTGTCGCCGGAGCATCTTGCTTCGATGAACTGGCTCAAGACCGAGCTCGAATCGCTCGGGCACGAGGTGACGATCGACGGCATCGGCAATGTCTTCGGAATTGCGCCGGTTGAGGGGCGTAAATTACTCGGCGGGTCGCATCTCGAGAGCCAGAATTATGCCGGATGGCTCGACGGCCCACTCGGTGTGGTCTACGCGCTCGAGGCGGCGCGCGCGGTCAAAGCCGATGCCCCCCTTGCCGGGTGCGCGGTGGATGTTGCGGCGTGGTGCGACGAGGAAGGCCATTTCGGGAATTTCGTCGGCAGCCGCTCCGGCATCGGCCAGCTCTCGGAAGAGGAGATCGACGCGGCCGTGGACCGCACATCCGGTACGCCGATGCGGGATGCACTCGAGGCGGCTGGTCTTGGCGGCCGGCCGCGCGTCGTGGTCGACCCGGCGCGGTACGTGGGGTTCTTCGAGGCCCATATCGAGCAGGGCGACTGGCTCGAAGCGAACAAGCTCAAGATCGGCGTCGTGTCGGCGATCGTGGGGAGCCGCAACTTCCGCATCATCTTCGAGGGGACCCAAAATCATGCAGGGACCACACGCATGGCGATCCGTCGCGATGCCGGCGTCGCCTGCGCCCGCCTCGTCATGGCGATCGAGCAATTGTTCCCGACGATTTGCGGCGAACGCACCGTCTGGACGACAGGCCGAGTGACACTCTCGCCGGGCGATCCGAGCATTATTCCCGGGCGCGCGGAAATGCTGTTCCAGTTTCGCGACACGGATGCCGCGCTTCTCGATCGCATGGAAGCGGCGTTGCGGGATCTGGTCGCCCGGGCGGATCGCGAGGGGCCGTGCAAGGTGACGCTTGAGCAGCAGCGGAAGGGAATGCCTGCGCAAATGGCGGAGCACTTTCAGGCGGCGGTCGAGGCATCAGCCGAGGCGCGCCGGCCCGGATGCCACACGCGCATGCCGTCCGGGGTCGGGCACGACGCGCAGGTTCTGGCCCGGATCATGCCGGCGGGCATGATGTTCGTGCCGTCCATCGGTGGGATTTCGCATCACTGGACCGAGAACACGTCCGACGAGGACATCGTCTTCGGAGCCCAGATCTATGCCGATGCGGCGGGGCGGCTGCTGAAAGGCTGACGGACCAATCCCGATAGCCCGAAAGCCCTGGATTTGCCCCTGCCTGCCGCGACCAGGGATCTCCGGGCTCCAGACTCGGAATTTGGCGATCCCGTGCTATATTTGTGGGGTATGACCCCGAGCAGAGACCACATGACCCAGCTTTTGGCCCCACGGCCTCTCTTGCGTCCCGCTCCAGACCGCATGATCGATCCGTTCGGCCGGCACGTCTCCTATTTGCGTGTTTCGGTGACGGATCGCTGCGATTTCCGCTGCGTCTACTGCATGGCAGAGAACATGACATTCCTGCCGAAGAAGGATCTGCTTTCGCTGGAAGAGCTGGATCGGCTTTGCTCGGCCTTCGTCATGAAGGGGGTGCGCAAGCTTCGCATCACCGGTGGCGAGCCGCTGGTCCGAAAGAATATTCTTTGGCTGTTTCGAAGGCTCGGCCGCCATCTCGACAGTGGCGCGCTGGAGGAGCTGACCGTCACCACGAACGGCAGCCAGCTCTCCAAGCATGCGAGCGATCTTCACGCAGCCGGTGTGAGACGGATCAACGTATCACTCGACACGCTCGACGAGACCAAGTTCCGGGCGATTACGCGCTGGGGCGATATCAAGAGCGTGATGAACGGTCTCGATGCCGCCGATCGGGCCGGTTTGGAGGTCAAGATCAATGCGGTCGCGCTCAAGGGCGTCAACGAGAATGAGATCGACGATCTCCTGCGTTTCGCCCATGGCCGGGGCTACGATCTGACGCTGATCGAGACGATGCCTCTCGGAGATATCGACGGCGATCGAACCGACCAGTATTTGCCGCTTTCGATTGTGCGCGGGCGTTTGCTGGACCGTTTCACGCTGGAGGACATTCCGTACAAGACGGGCGGTCCGGCACGCTACGTGCGCGTCAAGGAGACGGGCGGGCGCCTCGGTTTCATCACGCCGATGACGCACAATTTCTGCGAAAGCTGCAATCGCGTCCGGCTGACGTGCACCGGCACGCTCTACATGTGTCTCGGGCAGGAGGATGCCGCCGATCTGAGAGCACCGCTCCGCGCCAGCGACGACGACGACCTGCTCTCGGCCGCGATCGATGCCGCGATCGCGCGCAAGCCGAAAGGGCATGATTTCATCATCGATCGGCGCACCAAGCGGCCGGCCGTAAAGCGGCACATGAGCGTCACTGGGGGTTGACGCGAATCGGCCAACGCCTTTGCATTCGCGTCAAGATCCACACCATGGAGGGCCTGACAGGCAGGGAACGTATCGTCCGAAGGTACGTTCCATGTACATGTCACGTCGGCTCGGCTACTTCGAGCAATGGAGCTACTATGCACGTTCTTAAACTCACGCTGGCTTGCGCGGCGAGTGCCCTGCTTCTCGGTTTGCCGGCCTCGGCGCAATCACAGCAATCGCAAGCGAAGGACCTCATTCAACTCGCGCAGCGTGGCCATGACGGCGGCGGAGGCGGACGCGGCGGCGGTGGAGGAGGTGGCGGCCGTGGTGGTGGCGGCGGGGGTGGGCACTCGGCTTCGCCCGGTGCACGCGGCGGCGGAGGTGGATCGTTCTCGCGCGGTCACCGCGGCGGAGGAGATGGCCCACGGATCCACCGAGGAGGTGGCGGCCGTTACGATGGTGGCAGCGCTCGATTCTACCGGGATGGCGGTCGTCACCGCGACGGTGGCGACAGCGCCAGGTCTCATCGAAGCGACAGACGTCGTGACGGCGGCCCACGGGTAGATCATAGGTCCGGGCCGCGTCACGTGGAGCGGTCGCATCAACATCGCCGTCATCACTACCGCCCTGGTCGGGACTTCCGTCCGGGCCATGTTCGCCGGCATGGTCGCCACTTCGTCTGGGGAGGCCTGCCGTTCTGGTTCTATGGTGGCTACTACTACGGCGACTGCGACTGGCTCTATCGCCGCGCCATCGCGACCGGCAGCGCCTACTGGTGGGACCGCTACGATTCGTGCCGGTATTGGGATTGGTGATTACCGGTCCACGGTTTCGGGCAATTGGACGAAGGGCGATCGCAAGGTCGCCCTTCTTTGCGTATAGGCGCCCTACTCTGCGTTGGCTTGACGCATACGTGTTCGGGCGTAACCGCAGCATACCGAGAACGCGATTCCTCGGTATGCCCGCCGGGACAGGAAGCAAGGGGAGCTGGAGCGGCCATGCGCATCGTAGTGATTGGCTCCGGCTACGTCGGCCTCGTCTCGGGCGCCTGCTTCGCAGACTTCGGCCACGATGTCGTGTGCGTCGACAAGGATGCTTCCAAGATCGCCGACCTCGAGGCGGGACGCATCCCGATCTACGAGCCAGGTCTCGATGCGCTGGTCGAAACGAACCGCCGGGCCGGTCGGCTCGCCTTCTCCGCGGATCTCAATGCCAGCGTGCCTGATGCCGAGGTCGTGTTCCTGGCCGTCGGCACGCCGTCCAGGCGCGGCGACGGGCATGCGGATCTTTCCTACGTCTATCAAGCGGCGAGGGAAGTGGCGGAAGCAGCGCGCGGCTTTCTCGTCGTTGCAACCAAATCGACCGTTCCCGTCGGCACGGGGGACGAAGTCGAGCGGATTGTCCGCAAATCGCGCCCGGAGCTTGCGCTCGCTGTCGTGTCGAACCCCGAATTTCTTCGCGAGGGCTCGGCGATCGAGGATTTCAAACGGCCGGACCGGATCGTGATCGGCTGCGAGGACGATCGTTCGCGTGCCGTCATGAGCGAGGTCTACAGACCGCTCTATCTCAACCAGCCTCCCATCATGTTCACAGGGCGTCGCACGTCCGAGTTGATCAAATACGCCTCCAACGCATTCCTCGCGACCAAGATCACCTTCATCAACGAGATGGCCGATCTCTGCGAACAGGTGGGCGCCGATGTGCAGGAGGTCGCGCGCGGTATCGGCCTCGACAAGCGGATCGGGCCCAAGTTCCTGCATGCCGGGCCAGGCTATGGCGGTTCCTGCTTTCCGAAGGACACGTTGGCGCTCGTCAAGACGGCGCAAGATTACGCGGCTCCGCTGCGTATCGTCGAGACGGTCGCCGCCGTGAACGATCAGCGCAAGCGGGCGATGGCGCGCAAGGTCGTGCAAGCGTGCGGCGGCTCGGTCAGGGAGAAGACGATCGCTGTGCTCGGTCTGACATTCAAGCCGAACACCGACGATATGCGTGAGGCGCCGTCGATTGCCTTGGTCACCGCGCTCGAGGATGCCGGTGCGATCGTACGCGGTTACGATCCGGAAGGCATGGAGCAGGCCAAGAAGGTGCTGCCGGGCCTTGCCCTTTTCGAGAGTGCGTACGACTGCATCATGGGGGCAGACGCGATGGTGATCGTCACCGAGTGGAACGAGTTTCGAGCCCTGGACCTGCGCCGCGTGAAATCCTTGCTGACGGCGCCAGTCATCGTTGACTTGCGCAATATCTACCGCCCCGAAGACATGGCACGCCTGGGGTTCATCTATCGGAGCGTAGGGCGGGGCGACAGGGATGCGGGGCGTGGAGACGAAGGCGCGGCCTGATCCTACGGCGTGAGCATATTCAGTGTGCGTGGTCCGAAATAGGCGACGAATCCTTCGCTCTCGATCCGGTTCCGCGCGGCGGTAATATCCGTCAGATCGGCCAGATACTCGACGACCAGCACGGGCAATCCTTCGGTCCGCGCCTGCCTCAGGTACCGCAAGCTCGATTGAACCTCGCCAACCGAGTTGGCCTTGCCTTCCTCGTTCACGCCGTAAAGCAGATCTTCCTTCGCCACACCGTCGAGCACTTCTCTCACGCGCTTGTTCGCGAGCAGCTCCTCGGCGTTCTGCAGGACGATGAGAAAGTCTGGCTTCTTCTCACGCGCGTAGGACGCGATACTGCTCACCAGTTCGACCATGTCGGTCTTCGCCGACGGTTGCTCGCGGCGCCAGCGGTCGTAGACGTCGGCGCGATCGAGATAAACGCCGTCGAATCCCGCTGCGATGATCCGATCCAGGGCGGCCGACGGATCCCCATAAAGCAGTGCTTTCCAGTCCGGATGCCAGAACCGCACATTATAGTTGCCGCGCCATTCCGGATTTTCGGCGCCCAGCCATGCCGGCGCTCCTGCCGTTGGTGTCAGCAGAGGCTTATCGGAAAGGCCGGAAGCAAACCGGAAGTGGGCGCGAGCGGCCGTCGCGCCTGCGGAGGACAAACGGATCAGCTGTATCGGATTGCTCGATGCCACCGTCGGCGCCGTCCACGCGGCGTTCCAGTAGGGCCGATAATCCTCGGCTTCCCCGATCGACAGATAGGAGAGAATGATTCGACGCCCGCCGTCTGGCTTGAGCTTCAGTTGAGCGAGTGTGCGCGCCTCGCTGCCCCGATGCTGCCCGTCCAGAGATTCATCGACGACGATCAGGTCGTGCGGCGAAGACGCAACACGTTCGACCTTCAGATCCTGAAGCTGGTAGCCCCAACTCCTCACATGTGACAGCGCTGCACGTCCATCCGGCGATGCGAATCCCGCGTCCCCGTCTTTGTCGATCGAAGCGTCGAGCAGCCACGCACTTCCCACTGCCGTCGCCATCATCAGCACCAGTCCGAGCACGGCGCGCCGCAATAGGGATCGCTTCGGTCGTGCCGGCACGGCCGAGGCTGCTGGATCGGCGGCCGGCGACCCGGCATCGAGTGTGGGTGGTACGGGCGGCGGCAGATTTCTTGGGAGAGGCGGCGGCGTGGTCCGTGGCGACAAGGCTAGGGTTTCCCTGACAGAAATGTCCTGCGGACGCAGTAGCTACAACGGCTCGGGAGCTGGACCGACGTTCGCGACGGCGCTCTCCCTCCACGCGACGTGCGGGCGAGGTTGCAGGCGCGAATGCCGTACCGATATCTCGAAATCGGCAAATACTGCGGCGGCGTCAAGGCGGTACTATTCCAAAAGCAACAAGCACTCGTTCGAGCGTGATACCCATGCCACACCGGCCGCAAGGTCGCGCAGAGAGACGAGCGTGCAGGCGCGACACGATGGCACCGTCGGGGCGACAATCAACTGTTTCGCTTCACTGAGGTTGACTGGTTATCGACCTGCCGTACTGTCTCTTCGTCTTTTGGCAGGAGGCCGTCATGCAGTACATTTGCGATGCCTCTCGCGATACGTGGTTCCGCCTCGAAACGATCGGCGAGGCACAAGCCGAATCGCGGCTCATGGATCACGCCGTGGAGCGCTACTTCCGCGAAGCTTACGAGAACGCGCAGCAAAGCTATGTCCCGCCTCCAGGCGGGCGGTTCATCGAGCAGAATATCGGACTCAAGGACTATATTCAGCGGACGATGCCCATGTTCGTCACACTGCGATCGCACGAAGGGGAGCCGCTCGTGACGGGCATGCTGCCCCCTGGCGGGAAGGCTCGGCCTGGGTTTCGCCCGATCATCGTCGGGAAATCGAATGCGGATCCGTATCCCGCGTACGGCGAGGCCATCAATGCGTTGGCGCGGCACCTGGATCTTCGACTCGATCGCGAGCTCTGCTTCCCCTACCAGCGTGGCCGCTGAATGGGCTCTTGGCGCCCCTGGCCGGCAGCGGGGCGGCAGAGGCCCGTTGGCTGGACGGTCACGCCCGTTTGCGCCGGCCGTAAATGTCGGGCAGGCGGCCGATAGGGTGACGCCTTGCTCTTCCGAAAGGCGGCGTCATGAGCACCACCAAGAGCGGGGCACTTTCGCCCGTAGCCGCAGTTGACCGGCTGGCAGAGATCTACCAGGGGGCCGCGAGCGGGCTAGCGAGTGCACTCGATGCGTTTCTCGCAAACCGTACGCCGCCGTCGCGCGAGATACGCGCTCAATTCCGGTACCCGCTGCTGCGGGTCCGGTACTCCGGGTACGGTGGACCGCCGTCGACCAATCGTCGGGCCTACGCCAAGCTTCAGCGTGCCGGAGTCTACGAAACTACGGTCACCCACCCTCAGTCGTTTCGCAGCTATCTGCTCGAGCAACTCGAGCCGCTGGTGGCCGACTATGGCGCCACGCTGGAGGTCGGTCTCAGTGATCAGGAGATTCCATACCCTTACGTGCTGGAACGGACCGAGGAGATCACCAACGCCGGCGTAACGCCTGCGGAGCTCGCTCGTCACTTTCCGACGCCGCATCTTTCCGTTGTCGGCGACGAGATTGCCGATGGAACCTACGAGGTGGTCGAGGGCGAGCCGCGTCCTCTGGCCTTGTTCGATGCCGCGCGCGTGGATTTCTCGTTGCGGCGCCTCGTGCACTACACGGGTAGCGACTGGCGGCATGTCCAACGCTGGATTCTGCTCACCAACTATCACCGCTATGTGGATCGGTTCATTCGCCTGGGACTTGCCGAACTCGACCGCGACGGAGATGGGCGGGCGCTGGTGCTGCCGGGGAACGTGGTGATCGCGCCGCAGACCTCTGCCGAAGAGGCTTCCCGACTGATCGCCAGCTCGGCATGGCATCGCTATCAGATGCCGGCCTATCATCTGACTGCGCCCGATGGTGGCGGCGTGACCCTCGTCAATATCGGGGTCGGTCCGTCGAACGCGAAGAACATCACCGACCATCTGGCGGTCATTCGCCCCAATTGCTGGCTGATGATCGGCCATTGCGGTGGTCTGCGCGAAAGCCAGTCGATCGGCGACTACGTGCTTGCGCACGGTTATCTGCGGCAGGATCGCATTCTCGATTCTCTCGTGCCACCCGACGTGCCCATTCCCGCCCTTGCCGAGGTTCAAGTCGCCCTGCAGGAGGCGGCCGCCCAGGTTACCGGTCAGTCCGCCAACAGCCTGAAACAAAGGCTTCGCACGGGAACGGTCGTTACCAACGACGATCGGAATTGGGAGCTGCGCTTCACCCAGGAGCGGCGCCGGATCAATCTTTCGCGTGCCATTGCGGTCGACATGGAGAGTGGGACTATTGCCGCCCAAGGCTTCCGGTTGCGGGTGCCCTATGGGACGCTGCTGTGCGTCTCGGACAAGCCGTTGCACGGCGAAATCAAGCTGCCAGGTGCGGCCAACGTCTTCTACGAGACTGCCGTTGCTCAGCATCTCGAGATCGGTATAGCGGCGATAGAGCTGTTGAAGCAGCGTCGCGATACGCTCCACTCGCGCAAGTTGAGATCGTTTGACGAACCTCCCTTCAGATGATGCGCCCGCACGGGCAGGGCCGTGCAAAATTGCCACTTCCCGAGGATTTCGAGGCGCGTAGTACCGCCGTGCAAGCCGGTGACTTGCCGATTCTCCTCGCGTTCAGTAGGTACGAAAGGGCTTGAGGACCAACGTGGCGCTTTTCGTCTCGAGGGGGAGAAAGATGAAACTCGCGCACTTTACCGTTGCTTGCGCAATTGCGACGGCGGGTATGACCCCGCTGTGGGCTTCCCGTGCCCAGGCGCAAGCGGAATGGTCCGGAAGCACTCCAGTCTTCCAGAGCGATATCGAGGCTCGCAAGCTTAGGCTCGAAGCCGCTCGGGCGGCGCGCGCCAAGTCTTACGAGCCGACCAAGTATCCTGCCTACATGCAGGGTGGCGAGAAGCCGGATATCGCACCCGAGAAGCCGCCGATCGTCTACCTCGACAACAGGGAGCAGCCGGGGACGATCATCATCGATACGCAGGGGCGCAAGCTGTACTACGTTCTGCCGGGCAATCGCGCCTATGCCTATCCGATCTCTGTTGGTCGCGTGGGCTTCACCTGGACCGGTACCGAGCACATCAGCCGCATTTCGGCGTGGCCGTCCTG
>Ga0182735_1002529_pt1 | contig 10977 bp, 13 predicted proteins | sample eDN5th30CKraftMG_FD_128524 | JGI IMG/M metagenome (GOLD analysis project Ga0182735, IMG submission 128524) | Enriched Miracle-Growth compost microbial communities from Emeryville, California, USA - eDNA 5th pass 30_C Kraft MG (version 2) (version 2) ... | reverse complement strand
CGGTTCTCTTGCAGTCCAATGCGCTCAAAGCGGCGCTCATGCCCTACACGCTCGAAGGGCCATTCGGGCGGCTGCTCGATGCCGCCGAAAACCGCCTGAACCTCGCTGACGTGCAATGCTTCGAGACCGAAGCCTTGATGAATATGGCGGGCGTCGTCCTGCCCGTTCTCACCTATCTGTTTCATCGGCTCGAAGAACGCTTCGACGGTCGCCCGACGCTGCTCATTCTCGATGAGGCATGGGTATTCCTCGACAATCCCTTGTTCGCCGCGCGTATCCGCGAATGGCTCAAGGTTCTCCGCAAGAAGAATGTCAGCGTCATATTCGCGACGCAGAGCCTGGCCGACATTGCCGACAGCAGCATTGCGCCGGCGATCCTCGAATCCTGCCCGCAGCGCATTTTCCTCGCCAATGACCGGGCGATCGAGCCGCAGGTGCGCGGGACTTACGAGCGGTTCGGGCTGAACTACGCCCAAATCGAGCTCATCGCCCGCGCCACCCCCAAGCGGCATTATTACCTGCAATCGCGGCGAGGCAATCGCCTGTTCGAGCTGGCGCTAGGCCCGGCGACGCTGGCGCTATGCGGCGCGTCCGATCCCGACACGCAAAGCCTGATCGACCGGCTGCTTGCGGAGCATGACCCCGATCAGTTCGCGGCTCCCTTCCTCGAAGCGCGCGGCCTCGATTGGGCCGCCGATCTTCTTCGCGATTTTCCCGGCGCGACGCGCGCCGGGACCGATCTTCCCGACCTTCAACAGCAGGAGTTGCCGTTATGAAATCCCGTATCCTCGCCGCGTGCCTTGCTGTCGGGCGACGTGGCGTTCCTCACCACGGCGCTGATCGGCATCGACGTGACCCTTGCCGCCCTCTGGTGGGCGCTGGACGCCGATCAGGATTTGCTGGGGCGGCTCATCAAGAAAGTGCTCTATGTGGGGGCCTTCGCCTTCATCCTCGGCAACTTCGACACGCTTGCCGACATCATCTACCGCAGCTTTTCCAGCCTCGGCATCACCGCGGGCGGTGGTAAGCTTTCCGCCGACGATCTCATGCACCCCGGCAAGATTGCGGGAACAGGCTTCACGGCCGGCTGGCCATTATTGTCGGCGGCAGGGGGAATGATGGGCTTTCCGGCCTTCTTCGGCCATTTCCTCGATATTGCGGTGCTGCTCATCTCGTGGCTGCTGGTGGTGCTGGCTTTCTTCATCCTCGCCGTCCAGCTTTTCATCACGATCCTTGAATTCAAGCTCACCAGCCTTGCCGGGTTCGTACTGGTGCCGTTCGCGCTCTGGAACAAGACCAGCTTCCTTGCCGAGCGCGTTCTGGGCAATGTCATCTCTAGCGGCGTCAAGGTCATGGTGCTGGCTATCATCATCGGCATCGGCACCAATGTCTTTGATCAGATGACTAACATAGTGGGCCGCAATCCCGGGGCCAGGGAAGCGCTCACGCTTCTCATGGGCGCTTTGACGCTGTTGGGGCTTGGCATCTTCGGCCCTGGCATCGCTTCGGGCCTTGTCAGCGGCGCTCCCCAGCTTGGTGCCGGCGCGGCGGTCGGGACGGTGGCGGGCGCGGCCATCGCGACGGGCGGCGCAGCCCTGCTCGGCGCAAAGACCGTGATGGGCGGCATGGGCGCGATCCGGGCCGGAACCGCGATGGGTTCGGCCGCGCAGGCTTCCTACCGGATGGGGCAAGCTGCCGGAGGAAATACCGTCAGAGCAGGTCTTGGCGGCGTCGCGTCGGCAGCAAGCAACGTAACCGGCCAGCAAGTCCGCTCCGCTGCCTCCAGCGTCCGCCAGGGCTTTCAGGCCGATGTGGCGCGCGGTCGCGATGCCGCATGGCAGGCAATGAACATGGACGCGCTCATGCCCGGTGCCCGGCCGCAAGCTGCCGGTGCAGCTACGGGAGGCGGCGCGGGTGGAGCTGGTGCCGCTCCGGCATGGGCGCAAAAACTCCGCTCCGAACAGACCTCACGCCATCGGCGGCACATGGCCGCGCAGACGATCAAGGACGGTGATCGTCCGGGCGGCGCGGCCAATCCCGATCTCAGTCAGAAGGAGTGATAGTCGACGCTCTTCAAACGACCTATCCAGCGTTACGGGCAGACCCCGCAGCCCGAAACCCCCTACCAGCGCGCGGGCCAGCTATGGGATGAGCGTATCGGCTCCGCCCGCGTTCAGGCCCGGAACTGGCGGCTTGCCGCGTTCGGGTGCCTTGGCCTGGCCGGCTTGGCTGTAGCGTCGAACGTATGGCAGTCGATGCAAAGCCGTGTCGCGCCCTATGTGGTCGAGGTTGACCGGCTGGGCGAAGCCCGCAGCGTCGCGCCCGCGATCCAGAACTACCAGCCCACGGACGGGCAGATCGCATGGCATCTGGGGCGCTTCATCAGCAATGTGCGGTCCGTCTCGACGGACCCGGTATTGGTCAAGCGCAACTGGCTGGACGCCTACGACTTCGCCACCGACCGGGCCGCGCTGTTCCTCAACGAATATGCCCGCAGCAACGACCCATTCGCCGGGATCGGCCAGCGTAGCGTGTCGGTGCAGGTGACGAGCGTGGTCCGTGCGTCGGACAACAGCTTTCAGGTCAAATGGACCGAGAGCATTTTCGAGCGCGGCAGCCTCGCCAAGACCGAACGCTGGACCGCCATGCTGACAGTGACGCTTCGGCCGCCCAAGACCGCCGACGCGCTCCGCAAGAACCCCTTGGGCCTCTACGTCAACGCGATTGATTGGGCGCGCGAACTCGAAGGTCAGCCCGCACAGTCCGGGCCGCAGGGACAGCGCCCGCAGCCAGCCCCGGCCGTGCAGCCGGTGCCGCCCGCTGTTCCAGCGCCGCCCGTCGCTGCCGCTTCCACCGCTCCCGCGTCGCCCGAAGCCGTTCGCGCCCGGCCTCGCGACCAACATGGTCATCACCACCGACCGCCGCGCCTATCATCTGGCGCTCGAAAGCACCGACCGCACGGCGATGGCCGCGATTAGCTGGACCTATCCGCAGGACCGGCTTGTTGCGCTTCGCCGCCAGAACCTGGATGCCGAAGCCGCAAGGCCGGTCGCGGAGAATGTCGCGCTGACCAATCTGCGTTTCCGCTACGCCATTACCGGCGACAGTCCGCCGTGGCGTCCGCTGCGCGCATGGGATGACGGGAACAAGGTCTATATCGAGTTTCCCACGCGTCTGGATCAGGGTGAAGCGCCGCCGCTGTTCGTCGTCGGGCCGCTGGGGCAGAGCCAGTTGGTCAACTACCGCGTCAGCGGCAATCACTATATTGTCGATCGCCTGTTCGCGGCGGCCGAGCTGCGCCTTGGCGAGAAGCCGCAGCAGGTCGTGCGGATCAGCAGGACGGATGGGAGGCGGAAATGACGCAGCCGCCGATTGATCCAATTCCGCCCGGCGATCCCGTTACGCCCGCAACGCCGCCCGATGCCGGGCAGGCCGGGCCGACGCCCCCGCCGCGCAAGGCGGCCCCCGAAACGCTGACCCTTCGCGCCAATCCCCGCCGAGTTGTCCGGTTCAAGCGCGGCGTCATCATCGGCGGCGCGGCGGCCGGATCGCTCGCCCTTGCCGGTGTCGCATGGATGGCGCTGGGGCCGAAGGCGTTTCACATCGTCGCCAGCGGCGAGGACAAGGCGATCACCGACCGGAATACCCCCGCCGATCAGGTGATGAACCTGCCCGGCAATTATGGCGAGGTCGCGCCGGGCATCCCGATCCTGGGGCAACCGCTTCCCGGCGATCTTGGACGGCCGATCCTCGAACGCCAGCGGCAGCTTGAGGCGGGCGGCGGCGTCCTTCCCGACGAGTCCGCCATGCCACCCGCCATGACTCGGCAAGAACAGGCGGCCGAAGCCGAGCGCCAGCGCATCGCCGCGCAGGCGGCGCAGGCCCGCGAGGCGGGCGTCATGGTGCAATCGTCCGGGCGAGCAGCAGCCGCGACTCCATCGAGCGGTGCGGCGGCTCCGTCCACACCGGAAACAGCGGGCGATACCGAACAGACGGGCCGCCTTGCGCTGAACCCCGACACCGACCCGAACAACCAGCAACGCAAGCTCGATTTCATGGGGCAGTCGGCATCGGGCGGGATCTACAATCCGCACACCTTGCAAACCCCGGCATCGCCGCATCAGGTGATGGCGGGCAGCGTGATCGCCGCCAGCCTGTTGACGGGACTCAATAGCGACCTTCCCGGCATGGTCGTGGCGCAAGTGACGGAACCCGTATTCGATACGGTGACCGGCAGGACCCTGCTTATCCCGCAAGGCTCGCGCCTCATTGGCAGCTATGATAGCGCTGTGGCCTTCGGCCAGCGCCGCGCGCTGCTGGTATGGCAACGGATCATCCTGCCCGATGGCAGTTCGATCCAGATCGACAATCTGCCCGCGACCGACGCGGCGGGGTATTCCGGGCTTGAGGATCGCGTGGACTTCCACACCTGGCGCTTGCTCAAAGGGGTGGCGCTATCGACCCTGCTAGGCGTCGGCACCGAACTATCCATTGGCGACAATGAGAGCGACCTTGTCCGCGCGCTTCGCCAGTCAACGCAGCAGTCCGCCAATCAGGCGGGCCAGCAGATCGTGTCCAAGAATCTCAACATCCAGCCCACCATAACCGTCCGCCCCGGATGGCCGCTCCGCGTGATCGTTCACAAGGATTTGGTCCTTCGACCGTGGGGCGGGCGCTGACAGGAGACGCCCCGATGCTCAAACTCGCAAAACTTCCCGACCGCACGCCGGTCAAGATCGGCATTACCATCACGCCAGACCTCGATGGGGAGTTGCGGGCCTATCTGGATATTTACCGCGCCACCTATGACGACAAGGCGACGACCGTTGCGGACCTGATCCCCGCCATGCTCGAATCCTTCCTCGCCAGCGACCGCGCCTTTGCCAAGGCCCGTAAGGAAGCGGAGGCGGGGACATGATGAGAAGGCGCGTCATTGGCCGGTTCAAGCGTTCGAAGCAGGGAGGTTGGGAAGGTGAGATTGAAACCCTCACCATAAAGCGCCGAATCAGGCTGGTGCCGAACGATAACCGGATGGCCGACAATGCGCCGGCGTTCCGGGTCATGTTGGAATGGGATGATATTGGCGAGGCATGGGAGCGAGTATCGCGGGGCGATCCCCCGCGCCAATATCTGCGCGTGCGGATGGAGGACCCGTTTTGCCCGAACCCCATCAACGCCGTTCTTTGGCCCGATAATGAGGGGCTGAAAGCCCGGTTGGTTGTGAACCCCAGACCAGCGGAGGTGTCCGGCGATGAAGCCGGGCAGGCTGTTCAATGACGGGGCACCAACCGGGCAGGGATGCCTTGGAAAAGGCGGGCGATACGCCGGTGCGTCATAGCCGCCGCTTCTCGAACGAGCTGGTGGAGGACGCTCGCAAAGTTTTTCAGGAAGAGACCGGCCGGGCGCTGACCGCCGAAGATGCCCGCCAGATGCTGGAGAACCTGACCGGCTTTTTCATGGTCCTTCACGAATGGGACAGGGCGCAAACGAAGCGCGATTCGGACAGCGCATCCCGCAAGAATGGCCCGAATAGCTAATTTGACGAGAATTGACAACAGTGGTATCATTGCCATCATTTTCGTTGCAGAGGTTTGGCATGTCTCGCGCCCTTCAAGTCCGCAATCTTGACGATGACCTTATCCAGCGTTTGCGCCGGAGGGCGGCGCGGCATGGCCGTTCGGTCGAAGCCGAGCATCGCGAGATTTTACGCCAAGCCCTATCCGCCGAAGTCGATCCCTCATTCGGAGACCTGGCCGCCGAAATGCGCGCGCTGACTGCGAAACGACGGCAAACGCCTTCCGAAACGCTGCTGCGCGAAGGCCGGGAAGAACGGTGACGCGCCTCGTTATAGATGCCAGCGTCGCCGTGAAATGGGTGGTGACGGAGGACGGCACGGACGAGGCCGTATCGCTGCTGTCCGGTCAACGCCTGTCCGCGCCCGACCTGCTGGTTGCCGAGTGCGCGAACATCTTATGGAAGAAGGTGCGCCGCGACGAGCTTACGGCGGAAGAAGCAATGGTTGCGGCGCGGATCATCCAGCGCGCCGATGTGGAACTTCATCCCATGCGCGCCCTCATGGAGCCAGCCGCGCAACTCGCGATTGATCTGGACCATCCCGCCTATGACTGCGTCTATCTCGCACTCGCGATGGCCCACGGGTGGCAATTCGTGACCGCCGATACGCGGTTCCTCAACAAAGCGCGTCAATCATCGCCAGCCGTGGCGCAATCGGTCCTATCCCTTGAGGAAACGGCGGGCAGCAGCGGAGGACGGCACTAGCCGACAATTACGGAGCATCGACATGGCAAGGACAGCACGGACCAAGACGAAGCAGAAGCGGGCGGAGGTGCAGACCACTCCCAAGGTCGTGATCTATGCCCGCGTATCGTCTCGTGAGCAGGAGCGCGAGGGCTTCTCCATCCCGGCCCAGCTCAAGCTACTGCGCGAATATGCCGAAACTAGCGGCTTTGTCGTCGCTGGCGAATATGTTGACGTGGAAACCGCCAAGCTCAGCGGGCGCACCTACTTTGACGAAATGAACAGCTTTCTCCGCAAGCATACCACGGTGCAGGCGGTCCTCGTTGAAAAGACCGACCGCCTCTATCGCAACATCCGCGATTGGGTGACGATCGACGAATTGGGCGTCGAGGTTCACTTGGTCAAGGAAGGCATCGTGCTGTCGCGCGAGTCCCGGTCGTCGGAAAAGTTCATGCATGGCATCAAGGTGCTGATGGCGAAGAACTACATCGACAATCTTTCCGAAGAGGTCCGCAAGGGCATGTTGGAGAAGGCCGAGCAAGGTCTTTGGCCCAGTGCCGCGCCCTTCGGCTATAAGAACGTGGTGGAAGCCGACGGCAAGAAGGGGATCGCAATCGACCCCGACCAAGGGCCGATCATCACCCGCCTGTTCGAGTGGTATGCGACGGGCAACTATTCGTTGAAGGAGGTTGGCAAGATGGCCCGCGAGGCAGGGCTGGTCTATCGCAAGAGCAGGCGGCCGGTTCCGGTCAGCACGGTCCACAAGATTTTGCGTAGCCGCCTCTACACTGGCAAGTTCGAGTGGCTTGGGAAGGTCTATCAGGGAAGCCATAGGCCGCTTGTCTCGATGGACCTGTGGAGCGCCGTGCAGGACATTCTTGACGGCCGCAACTGCAAGACCCGCCACCCCAAGACGGGCGGAGGCGTGCGCGAGTTCGCTTTCACCGGCCTGATAACCTGCGGCCATTGCGGTTGTGCGCTGACGGCGGAGATCAAGAAGAGCAAATACATCTACTACCATTGCACGGGCTTCCGGGGGAAATGCCCCGAAAAGTTCGTCCGCGAAGAGGTCTTGCAGGAAAAGTTCGCCGCGTTGCTTGCCGGGCTGCATTTCAGCACGCGGATTTATGAGCTTATCGTGCGGGCGCTCAAGGAGAGCTTTATCGTCGAAAAGCACGACCACGACGAAGCGGTGGCAAACCTGCGGGCCGAGATCGACCGCCTACAGAACCGGCTTGAAGCGGTTTACATCGACAAGCTGGACGACGACGTAAGCGACGAGTTCTATAAGCGGGTATCCGCGCAATGGCGCGATGAGATCGACCGTTGCCAGCGCGACCTTATCCGGCATGTGGAAGCCAGCAGCGCCTACATGGACGAGGGCGTTGCGCTGCTCACTTTGGCCCGAAAAGCGCATAGCCTGTTCGAGTCAGCTAACGGGATCGAGAAACGTAGGTTGCTCAATTTCGTGCTATCGAACTGCGTTTGGAAGGATGGCGAGCTTCATGCCGAATACCGCCAACCGTTTGATATACTTGCGGAAACGATCGCGGAAACCGATCCATCCCAAGAGGGCGGCAGTGCCGAAATCCCCCTAAATGAGAAATGGTCGGGGAGAGAGGATTCGAACCTCCGGCCCCTGCCTCCCGAAGACAGTGCTCTACCAGGCTGAGCTACTCCCCGACCGTCGGCGGGATCGCTGTGCGAACCCGCTGGGCAGGCCGCAGCCTATAGAGGCGGCTTTTCGGGCTGGCAAGCGGCTGGGTACGCTTTTTTTGCCGGCTACAACAACCCCGCCGCCCGAAAGGAGAAGCGGTCGTTCCGCGCGTCGATCACATGATCCGCCAATATGATGTCGAGCGGGCGGAGATGGCGGTAGAGCGAGCGCGTCAATGCGATGTCGGACGGGCGGGGGGTGGCCATCCTGTCCTTCCTGCGCCGCTGATGGAGCGCCAGCCAGCGGCTCTTGAATTGCAGCAGCTGCCGGACGGTGGCGCGCCAGTCCTCCGCCGGTCGCAGGCGGTGCAGCGAACGCCAATGTTCGTCCAGAATCACGATTTCGATTTCGATATCCTCCATGCCTGCACAGTGCCGCGAGCGGCCGGGCGGGAGCCATGGCAATCTTGTCCGCTCCGCTCGCCAACTATCGCCATTTCGGCGCATTTTCCTTCATGGGTGCGATTCGATTGGCGGATGCGGTCCGCTGGGTTAGAGGCGGATTATGAGATTCACCGATCCGTCAGGAAGGCCGCTGCGTTGATCGATCATGCCACCTCGCCCGCTCCGCATTATGAGCGGCAATATCTGGATTTGATGCGCCGGATCTGGACGCAGGGGGACGAACGGATCGACCGCACGGGCGTCGGTACGCGATCCATATTGGGCGCGATGATGCGCTTTTCGCTGGCGGGGGATCATGTGCCCTTGCTCACCACCAAGCGGGTCTATTGGAAGGTCGCCGCGCGGGAGATGCTCTGGTTCCTGACGGGGGACACCAATATCCGCGAACTGGTGCGGCAAGGCGTGCATATCTGGACCGACTGGCCGCTTGACGCCTATCGCAAGGCCAGCGGCGAGGTGATCGACCGCGACACCTTCGAACAGCGAATCGTCGAGGACGCCGATTTCGCCGCGCGCTGGGGCGATCTCGGTCCCGTCTATGGCGCGCAATGGGTGAACTGGCCGCTTTACGAGCCGGCCGGGGAGGGCCTCTATCGCCGCGCGGAGAAGGGGCGCAACCAGATCGCCGAACTGGTCGACGCGATTCGCCGGACGCCTGGCTCGCGCCGCCTGCTCTTCACCGGCTGGAATGTCGCGGAACTGCCGCGCATGGCGCTGCCGCCCTGCCACATGACCTACCAGTTCCAGGTGGCGGACGGCCGCCTCAACGGCCTGCTGTTCCAGCGCAGTTGCGATCTGGGCCTGGGTTTTGCCTTCAATATCTTCGGCCTGTCGATGATGACCCGGATGCTGGCCCAGCAATGCGATCTGGAGCCGGGCGAGGTGGTCTGGCAGGGCGGGGACGTGCACCTCTACCTCAACCACGCCGGACTGGTGGAGGAGCAGTTGAGCCGTATCCCGTCGGGCGCGCCGAAGCTGCGGATCAATCGACGGCCTTCGAGCATTTTCGACTACAGGATAGAAGACTTCGAAGTGCTGGATTACGCGCCGCAATCGCACATCGCCGCGCCGGTGGCGGTGTGAGGGGGGCGAGGATCGACTTTATCGGGTAAGCCACCCTTGCCTTGTGCGGCGTTGAAATATAATAATTACCGTAAGTAATTTTATTGCAACGTGCAAGAGGAGGCGGGATGAGCGACCGGACAGGATCTGGCGCGGGCGAAGGCATGGCGGGGCGCAACCTGCCGACCCTTGAGCTGCATGTGCCCGAGCCGAAATTCCGGCCCGGCGACAGCGTCGATTTCTCCCATTTCGATATCCCCGCGGCGGACGCCACGCCGCGCCCGGACGAGGCGGTCCAGCCCGCCCAGATCCGCGACCTCGCCTATGGCCTGATTCGCGTGCTGGATGAGGATGGGGCGGCGGTCGGCCAGTGGAATCCCAACCTGCCGCCCGAAACGCTTTTGCGGATGCTGCGCTATATGGCGCTGACCCGCGCCTTCGACGCGCGCATGTTCCGCGCCCAGCGGCAGGGCAAGACCAGCTTCTACATGAAATCGACCGGCGAGGAGGCGGTGTCCGTCGGCGCGGCGCTGGCGCTGGCGCGCGACGACATGTGTTTCCCCAGCTATCGCCAGCAGGGCATTTTGATCGCGCGCGACTGGCCTCTCATCGACATGATGAACCAGATCTATTCCAATACCGGCGACCGGCTGAAAGGGCGCCAGCTTCCCATCATGTATTCGGCGCGGGAGGCGGGGTTCTTCTCGATCTCCGGCAACCTCACCACGCAATATCCGCAGGCGGTGGGCTGGGCGATGGCGAGCGCGGCCAAGGGCGACACGCGCATCGCCGCGACCTGGTGCGGCGAAGGCTCCACGGCGGAAGGCGACTTCCATTCCGCCTGCACCTTCGCCAGCGTCTATCGCGCGCCGGTTATCATGAATATCGTGAATAACCAGTGGGCTATCAGCAGCTTTTCAGGTTTTGCGGGAGCAGAGGCAACGACCTTCGCGGCGCGGGCCGTGGGCTATGGCATTGCGGGCCTGCGCGTCGACGGCAATGACGTGCTGGCGGTCTATGCCGCGACCCGCTGGGCCGCCGACCGGGCGCGATCCAATGCCGGGCCGACGCTGATCGAGCATTTCACCTATCGCGTGGAAGGGCACAGCACCTCCGACGATCCCAGCGCCTATCGCTCGGCTGAGGAAAGCAGCCTCTGGCCGCTGGGCGATCCGATCGCGCGGTTGAAACAGCATTGCATCCGCCTGGGCATCTGGGACGAGGAGCGCCATGCCGCGATGGACAAGGAGCTTGCCGAAATGGTCCGCGACGCCGCGCGGGAGGCGGAGAAGAACGGGATATTGGGCCATGGCCTCCATCATCCGATGGAGTCCCTGTTCGAGGACGTGTTCGAGGAGATGCCCTGGCACCTGAAGGAACAGCAGCAGCAGATGCTCGACGAATGGAAGGCGGCGGGACTGTGAGCGAGGGCATGACGCAGAAGGCGCGCGCCGACGCGCAGCAGATGAACATGATCCAGGCGATCAACAGCGCGCTGGACGTGATGATGGAGCGCGACGCGCAAGTGGTCGTGAT
>Ga0182735_1002528_pt1 | contig 10978 bp, 10 predicted proteins | sample eDN5th30CKraftMG_FD_128524 | JGI IMG/M metagenome (GOLD analysis project Ga0182735, IMG submission 128524) | Enriched Miracle-Growth compost microbial communities from Emeryville, California, USA - eDNA 5th pass 30_C Kraft MG (version 2) (version 2) ... | reverse complement strand
CGGAGTCGCAACACCGATAGCGCAGGCAAACGTGCTGTTTCGAGCGGTCAGGGTCGCGCCCGGTGAGCACACGATCGTCATGGAGTTCCGGCCGCTTCCCGGCATGTGGGCAGAGCTGAAGTCGCGACTTTCGCGATCACCGTCGCGCGCGGCGCAGCCAAAATGAGAACGGGCCGACGTCTCCGCCGGCCCGTTCCAAACAATCCGCGTTGGCGCAATCGCTAAAGCATATGCGCCATGCGCTCTTTCTTCGTCGCGAGATAGCGCTTGTTATAGGGCGACGGAGGAACGATCAGGGAGCGCTGCTCCACAACCGTAATACCCTCGGCCCGAAGCGCATTCACCTTCGCGGGGTTGTTGGTGAGAAGTGCGATCCGGCTGTACCCGAGATCGAACAGGATCTGAGCCGCGAGGTCGTAGTCCCGGCCCTCGATCGGTGCGCCGATCGCGACGTTCGCATCGACCGTATCGTAGCCCTGATCTTGCAGTGCGTATGTGCGGATCTTGTTGACCAGGCCGATGCCCCGCCCCTCGTGATACGGCAGGTAAACCATCACACCGAGCGGACTCGACGTGATGACTTTCATCGACGCCTGCAACTGCGGATAGCAATCGCAGCGCAGCGAGTGGAAGATGTCACCGGTCACGCATCCGCTGTGCACGCGCACGACAGGCAATTCGGCCGGAGCCGGATTGTCCCGATGGATCAAGACCATCGCCTGGCAATGCGGATCCACACCCTGATAGGCGCGCGCTTCGAGATGAAGCTCGCGACCCTGAAACTCGATCGGCATGACCGTTTGCACGGCCCAATCAATGTCGAGCTCGACGGACTTGACGGCACTCGCCTTCATGCGTGCCTCCCGGAGCTGATCCGCGTGCGCATGGAACCCCTTGCGTGGCATGGTGAACACATGACCATCAGAACCCTCATCTCTGCATCCGGTTCCTTCGAAGACCGGATTTCTAGCGGCGGTCTCCCACCGCGCACGGAGCCTGTCATCCCCTTGTCGCTCATGCCGACAGGCTCCTTTCGCGATGTTCGATTAACGCCAGCGATGCTGAACCGAGGATGAATAATCTCGAAGCCCACCGTGCAGGATGAAACCAGATGGTCATCTTTGAAACCGGCCCCTGCCTCTTCGGATCGTCATCTCAGTAGCGGCGAAATACCCCGAACCGCATTGAGACGTACGCAAAGAATGTGGCGACACAAGACGCGATAACGAGCGCAATCAACCGGGGAATCCCCGGCCAGGTAATCAACAAAATGACGAAAACGGAATAATTGATCGCCGCCGTCGTGGATGCCGCTGCAACGTAACGGACGAACTCGGCGGGATGCGGCTTCGAGGTCAACGCGAATGTCAGTGTACGATGGCAAAGCCACGCGGCGACCATTGCGCAGGCGACGCCGGCGAGCCGAGCGATCAAGGGAGGGAGCGCGAGCAGCCTGACAGCCAGCTCCATCACCCCGCCGTCGACAGCGAATGCGATGGCGCCCGAAGTCAGAAAGCCAGCCCAATGGCGCGACTTCGGCACACCTGCCGCCGCGTCGCGACGATTGCCTTCGAGCATGAGAGACGTTTCTCCCGTCTCGACCGACTTCATCGGCCGGAATTCGTCGGTGCCTTTTCTGCCCCCGCACGAAGCCCGACGGCTTCGGAGATGATGTAGAGGGGCCGTCCTTTCACCTCTTCATAGACGCGGCCCAGGTACTCGCCGATCACGCCGAGCGAGATGAGCTGAATTCCTCCAAGCAGCAGTACCGAAATCAGCAGCGAAGGAAAGCCCGGTACGTCCACGCCCCAGATGAGTGTCTTCACGAGGAAGAACAGTGCATAAACCAGCGCGACCAGCGAGATCATGACGCCGACATATGACCAGATTTTCAGCGGTACCGTCGTGAACGAGGCGATCCCGTCGACCGCGAATCGCAACAGGCGCCGGAAATGCCATCGCGAATGGCCGTGCGCACGCGCTGCCACCTCGAACGGAACGCCGATCGAGCGGAAACCGACCCAAGCGAACAGACCCTTGTTGAAGCGGGCGCGCTCATCGAGCGTGTTGAAGACATTGATCACGCGCCGATCCAGCAGCCGGAAATCGCCGGCGCCGTCCGGCAGTTCCGTTCCGCTGAGGTAGCGAAAAGCGCGGTAGAACGCGCGGGCCGACCACTTCTCGAATGCGGTGTTCTGGCTGCGATCCGTCCGCTGGCCGTACACCATGTCGTAGCCCTGGTCCCAGAGCTCGACGAACCGCCGGATGGTTTCCGGTGGGTGCTGCAAGTCGCCGTCCATGATCACTGCGGCTTCGCCGGTCGCATGCTCGAGGCCCGCCGCGACGGCAATCTCTTTGCCGAAGTTCCGGCTGAGCGAGATGGCCTTGAAGCGGCCGTCCTTCGCGTTGAGCGCCTTGAGCGTGGTGAGTGTGCCGTCGCTCGAGCCGTCGTCGACGATGATCACCTCGAACGCGTTGCCCAGCTCTTCGAGAACCGAGGTCAGCCGCGCCGCCAAAGCCTCTATTGTCCGCGCCTCGTTCAGCAACGGCACCACGATCGACAGGGATCTGAGGCGCGGCGTCACCGGCTCTGGCGCGTCGACGATGAAGTCGTCAGGCGCGAGGGGACGCGCTCGTGTTGCATCGGAAGTACTCATGGCCGAGCTTACATATCCGGGACGAAGGTCGCTCAGCTATAGAAAACCGCCGGTTAAGGCAACAGTTGCCTCACTTTGCGTGAATGTCTCATCAGTGGCGGAAATGGCGCATGCCCGTGAACACCATGGCGATGCCCTGCTCGTCCGCAGCCTTGATCACCTCCTCGTCGCGCATCGAGCCGCCGGGCTGGATGACGGCCGTCGCCCCTGCGCCGGCCGCGGAAAGCAGGCCATCGGCGAAGGGAAAGAAGGCATCCGAGGCGACGACGGACCCTTTGACGTCCAAGCCTGCCATTTCGGCCTTGATAACCGCGATCCGCGACGCGTTGACGCGACTCATCTGTCCGGCGCCGACGCCAACCGTTGCCTGATCCTTCGCGTAGACGATCGCGTTCGACTTCACGAACTTCGCGACTTTCCAGGCAAACTGCAGATCGGCGAGCTCGGCCGCGGTCGGCTGGCGCTTGGTCACGACCCGCAATTCCGAGGTGAGCGCCAGATCTGCGTCCTGGACGAGTAGTCCACCCGTCACCTTCTTCCAGTCCTGACGTGCGGGCTGCGTCTTGCCCCACGTGCCGACGATCAGCAACCGGACGTTTTTTTTCGATGCAATGGCCGCCTCGGCTTCGGGCGATGCCGAGGGCGCAACGATCACCTCGACGAATTGGCGATCGACGATGGCTTTCGCGGTCGCTTCGTCGAGGGGCCGGTTGAACGCGATGATTCCGCCGAAAGCAGACTCGGGATCGGTCTTGAAGGCACGATCGTAGGCGGCCGAAAGTGTGTCCGCCTCTGCCACACCACACGGATTGGCGTGCTTGACGATCACGCACGCCGGCCGTGCGTCGAACGCCTTGACGCATTCGAGGGCGGCATCCGTATCGGCGATGTTGTTGTAGGAAAGCGCCTTGCCCTGCACCTGCCGCGCTGCCGAGATAGATCCTTGCGGCGCTTGCCGGTCGACGTAGAAGGCAGCCTTCTGATGCGGGTTCTCGCCATACCGCATGGCTTGAGTCTTGACGAATTGGACTGTCAGCGTCGCCGGGAACGCTGTGCCGTCACCATCCCCATCGGCAGCAGCGATCTCCCTGCCGAGCCAGTTCGAGATGGCGCCGTCATATGCGGCGGTGAGTGCGTAGGCCTTGCGTGCAAGCTCGCGCCGAAGCGCAAGCGTCGTTCCTCCCCCATGCGCGCGCATGGCATCGAGCACGCGCCCATAATCCACCGGATCCACGACCACCGTCACGGAGGCATGGTTTTTCGCCGCCGCTCGCAACATTGCGGGGCCGCCGATATCGATGTTCTCGATGCAATCGGCGAAGGGCGCGCCCTTCGCAACGGTTGCTTCGAACGGGTAAAGATTGACGACCAGGAGATCGATCGGCGGAATGCCGTGCGCCGCAGCCGAGGCCTCGTGCCCGGTATCGCCGCGAACCTGCAGCAGGCCACCGTGTACTTTCGGGTGCAGTGTCTTCAGCCGGCCATCCATCATCTCGGGAAAGCCGGTGTGCTCGGCCACATCCTTGACGGAAATGCCGGCCGCTTTCAGCGCTGCCGCCGTGCCACCGGTGGACAGGATCTCGACGCCGTCCCCTGCGAGCGTCTTGGCGAACTCGATCACGCCGGACTTGTCGGAGACGGAGATCAGGGCTCGTTGGATACGCGAAATCTCGGCGGTCATCGGCCTGGCTTTCCAGTTTCACTCTGTTTTCGAGGCCGTTACCACACCTGCACGACAGGCGGAACCGCCTGCGCGCGCATCCTGCCGGACACTTAGACGCGTTCGAGACGCCACTTGATCATGGTGTCGCCGGGCGTGGACGTCCGAACCACGATCTGCCGGGCAGGCGTCGGACCCTGGCTCTGTGCATAATCGGTGGCCGCTTCCACGGAACAGCGCCCCCCGGACGCGGTGAAGCGCCAGGTCGATCCGGAAGCCGGCGTGATCAGAAACGCGTCTTGTCCCGCGGCGCTCCATCGCGCCTCGGTCGGCAGGTGGAAATGCAAGGCGACCGGCACATCTCTGAGCAGTCGCAGGGTACCCGAGGGGGGCCGAACAAGATCGACGCCCTCCAGGATACGTCCGGTCGAATCGAGCGTCAGTCGCCGCTCGTGGATTACGCCGAACCGCGACAGATAGCCGTCGTGCTGGGCGACGAGCCGCGCTTCTCCATCCATCTCCAGCACGCTTGCGACAACCATTTCGGGGCCGACGACCCCTGGACCACCCGTCAGCTTCTCGATCTGCGGTGAACGCACCAGACGCCCCGACGACTGTTCGTCGAGCACCAGCGTTGAATGGCTCGCCGTCGCCCGGGCGTCACCGGCGGCCGCGATGTGGGCCGCGGAGACTGCCCCTGCATTGACGATGATGCGGGCTCCCGCATGCGCCAGCTCGAACGACAGGGCGCCGGTGTGGGCGATTCCCGAATGCAGGAGCGGCGGCGGCCGCCCGCCATCGACGATCACGATTGTCCCGCCACGCTCCATTCGTGCATAGCCAGACGGACCCGGCTCGCAGATCGTCGGAAACGTGTGAGTCGGCCCGAGCGCGAGCACGGTCGCACATGCTTCCACGCACGCGGTCCCGACGCCGTTGAAGCGTGCAAGGGTACCCGGTGTGGTTGTCATGGATCTCACGTGTTCGAGCATTTGCTCGATCGTCGCCACGAGTTCAGGTGGCGGCGGCATCTGGCGCGCCAGATAGCATTGCTTGATGGGCAGCAGATCGAGCAGCGCTTCGAGCACGGTTTCGGGATTGCGCGAGATATGTCCGCCATCGCTGAGAATCTGCTGACGAAGCTCCGCGAGAAGCTGCCGTTCGGCCCGCGGGAGATCGCGCTCGTGACCATCGGCGGCGAGACAGGCGAGCGTAAGCGACATCGCGCATGCAAGTCGCGGATATCCAGGTGCCGCCGTTCGGCTGATTCGGTCCAGCGCTCTGAGCTCGCTGCCGAGCGTGCGCGTGAAGAGATGGTAGAACTCGGGCTCCGCGTCTTCGAGCAGGAAGCCGGCATTCACGATGAACGACGTAACCCGGCGGGCGATGACGACCGGCTCGGCCGGTATGCCGCGATTCCTCGATCGCGACCTGCTGCGACGGCACCAGTCGGCAACCAGGTGGCGGGCCGTCTCCAGCGCGAATGCATCGTCCGCTGCCCGGAGGCTTCCGAGCCACCCGAACCCGTGTAACGCGCGCGCCCAGGACCGATCCGGTGCAATGACCGAGAACGGGGATCTTCCGCCGAGATCCACCATGGCGCCGCCGAGACCCATCTGGCCGGCAGCCAATTCATCGGCGAGACTCGGATCGGTCGGTCGGAGATCGGATGGGACGAACAGAAATGCCTCGATGCGCGGCCGGATGAACCGCCATGCGAGACCCGGCCTGGACCCGAACCGACCCCTTGCAACAGCAACGGATAAGCGGGCCGCCTGCTGCGCGATAACGAGGCGCTCGCCGAGTTTCGGCGCGCTCATGGCTTTGTCCCCCAAGGCGCGGTCGCTCCTGTTTGGTGTCCCTCCAATAGAAGCGCCGCATGGTCTCGAATATCGCTTAGACAACACGGCGCTGCGAGACAAGCGTTCAGCGTCCGAAGGCCATGTTCGTCCCCTGAATGCCATCAGATTGACGCAGTGAACCCGAGATGCCTTTCTGCGGCGCAACGAGATCCGCCTATTGGGAGACGAACATGGTTGAGCTGCCGAGAACCCCGTCGTTTCGCCTCGACGGCAAGCGAGCTTTGGTCACCGGGGCCGGCCGCGGCATCGGGCTGGCGGCAGCTGCGGCTCTGGCGGAGGCCGGGGCTCACGTCACGCTCGCGGCACGCACCCGCTCCGAGCTCGATGAGGCGCACGAGGCGATCTCGAAGGCGGGAGGCGCCTCGGAGGTTCTCGTCCTCGACGTGCTCGACGATGCTGCCGTCCGCCGCGAGGTCGAGGCGCGGCCACCTTTCAACGTGCTCGTCAACAACGCCGGCATCAACCGGCCCCAGCCGTTCATCGACTTCAAGATTGAGGACCTGGATCTTCTTCTGGATCTCAACGTCCGCGCTGCCTTCGTCGTCGCCCAGGCCGTCGCGAAGCGCATGGTCGCGACCGGGACGCGTGGCACGCTTATCCACATCTCGTCGCAGATGGCCTTTACGACCGGTCCCGGTCGTACGGTCTATTGTGCGACCAAAGCGGCGCTCGAGGGGCTTTCGCGGGCGATCGCCGCAGAGCTGGCGCCGAACGGCATCCGTTCCGTGACGTTGTGCCCGACGTTTATCGAAACACCGCTTGCGGCTGTCATGCTGGCCAAGCCCGAGTTTCGCTCGTTCGTGCTGGAAAAGATCAAGCTTGGCCGCATCGGCCAGGTCGAGGATCTGATGGGGGCCATCGTCTACCTCGCTTCGGATGCTGCAGGGTTGGTCACGGGCACCCATCTGCTGGTCGATGGCGGCTGGACGTTGGGTTAGGGAGGCCTCGCCGACCCCGGCGACGTGGGGTGTGGATCATGGCGAACGGCGCCAAGTCGCGCTCGCCGACAGCGTTGCGATACCATACGGCCTGTATCCAGGGCGGCATTCGTCAGTGCGCGCTCGGGTGGGATTATGACGCGAGGGGTTCGTTGATGCGTCCCGAAATGCATGTCGTCTTCTGGATCGTCGTCTTCGCGACCGGCGTTGCTCTCGTGTCCTACTTGAGCGATGCCCTGCTGCCGTTCGCATTCGGTGCGGTCATCGCCTACTTCCTCAACCCGGTTGCCGCGGCCCTGCAGCGTCTGGGCCTCGGGCGTACCATGGCGAGTGTCGTCATCATCGGCATCGCCGCGCTCGCCCTGGCGGCCGCCATGGTCTTCCTGCTGCCGCTGGTCGTCGACCAGCTTCGACGGCTGGCCGAGACGTTGCCCGGTGATCTCGAACGCATCCGGAAGTGGGTCGAGGTGTTGGCCGAGCGGCATCTTGGCGCGAGCTTCCCGGGCTTCAAGGCCGGACTGGAGCGTGCACTCGGCGAGCTGGCGCAAAGCTCCACCAGCCTTGTGGGCGATGCTGCCAAGATGCTCTGGAGCCGGGGACAGGCATTGATCAACCTGGTCTCCTTGGTGCTTGTAACACCGATCGTCGCCTTCTATCTCCTGCGCGATTGGCCGGCCGTGCTGGACAAGATCGACGCCTGGCTGCCGGTCCGCCATGCGGCGACGGTCCGGCGGCTCGCCATCGACGTCGACGGAGCGGTGGGGGCCTTCGTTCGCGGTCAAGGCACGATCTGCATCATTCTGGGTGTGATTTATGCGATCGCTTTGACGGCTCTCGGCTTGAGATACGGTCTTCTGATCGGCGTCGCCACGGGCATCCTTGCGTTCGTGCCTCTCGTCGGCTGGGTGCTCGGCCTTGCCACGTCACTGGTCGTCGCGCTCTCCCAGTCGTGGCCGGACACCACGCTTGCCCTGCAAGTGATAGGCGTATTCGCTGCTGCCATGGCGCTCGATTCGGGGCTGCTGTCGCCGCTGATCGTCGGGCAGAAGGTGGGACTCCATCCGGTCTCGCTGATGCTCGCGCTTTTCGTTTTCAGCGCGCTCTTCGGGCTGCTCGGCACGCTGGTTGCGGTTCCCGTTGCCGCGGCGCTCGGCGTGCTCGTACGCTTCGCCCGCGATCGCTATCTCGAAAGTGCGATCTACCTCGGCGCCGAGAAGCCGACGCCCCTGTCTGTCCCCGCACCTCGTCTGGATACCTGAGCGATGCCAGCACCCGAGCAACTCGTGCTCGACCTGGGTTATCGGACGGCCCTCGGGGCTGAGGACTTCCTTGTCGGGAATTCCAACGTCGCCGCTGTCGCACTGATCGATGCGTGGCCCGATTGGCCGGCGCTGTCGGCTGTGGTCGTCGGCCCGCCGTGCTCGGGCAAGACCCATCTCGCGCACGTCTGGCAGCTGCGTTCCGGCGCTCCCGTCGTCTCGGCCGCTGCCCTCTCCGAAGAGACGGTTACGCTTCTCGAGCACACCGGCGCGCTTGTCGTCGAGGATCTCGACGCGGGCATTGCCTGCGAGCAGACCCTTTTCCATCTCCTGAATCTGTCCCGCGAGCATCGCGCTGGGCTGCTTCTGACCTCGGCCGTGCCGCCCGGAGACCTTGCCGTCGCGCTGCCGGACCTGCGTTCGCGCTTGCGCGCAGCTGCCACGGTCGCCATCGCGGCACCGGATGATGGTCTCTTGCGGGCCGTCCTGGTGAAGCATTTCGCCGATCGCCAGCTGACGGTCGACCCGAACGTCATCGCCTGGCTTCTTCGCAACATGGACCGGACCATGGCCGAAGCGGCGCGCGTGGTCGAAGTCATGGACCGGCTCGCTCTGTCCTCACACCGAAAGGTCACGCGCCCCCTCGCGGCGGAGGCCCTCGCCAGATTGCGGGCGCCCGTGACGGAGGCCTGAACGACCCCCGCTCGAACAGCCTGCGCCAAACTGGCCGATCGGCTCCATGGACGCGGCGAAATGTTGCGTCTAGCCTGTCCGGACAATCTCGGAGGAAATCGTGCCGGACACAGGGCGTCAGAGCTACGACTATATCGTCGTGGGAGCGGGCTCGGCGGGAGCCGTGGTCGCGAGTCGTTTGTCGGAAGACTCACGCAATCGCGTATTGCTGCTGGAGGCGGGACCAGCCAGCCATTTCTGGGCCCGCATTCCGATCGGATATGCCAAGCTCCTCTACAACCCGGTCGCGAACTGGCTCTACACGTCCGAGCCGGAGCCCAGCACCAACGGACGCCGTCTGCCGGTGCCGCGCGGCCGCATCCTCGGCGGGTCGAGCGCGATCAACGGGCTCGCTTTCGTGCGCGGGCAGGCGCAGGACTTCGACACTTGGGCACAGATGGGAAATCGCGGCTGGAGCTACCGCGACGTTCTTCCGTTCTTCAAGCGCATGGAAAGTTTCGAGGGTGGCGGCGATGATGCCTATCGCGGGCGCAGCGGACCCTTGCGCATCACCAATCCGGTGCCGCGCGATGCATTGCTGAAAGCCATCGTCGAGGCCGCTGGCCAGGTCGGCATCCGGTACAATCCCGACTACAACGGCGAACGCCAGGACGGGATCGCCATGAGCCAGGCCTCGATCGCGGGTGGCCGACGCATGAGCACGGCCTATTGTTATCTCGAGAAGATCGGCAAGCGGCCCAATCTGATCATCGAGACGGGTGCGCTGACCGAACGGCTTCTCCTGGATGGCAAGCGCTGCATCGGCGTGCGCTATAGCGTCGGCAACGAGGTGCGCGAGGCGCGTGCCGGCCGCGAGGTTGTGGTCAGCGCCGGCTCCGTCAATTCGCCTCAGCTTCTCGAGTTGTCAGGCATCGGCCAGCCGCAGCGTTTGAAGGATCTGGGCATCGAGGTCGCGCACGCTTTGCCGGGCGTCGGCGAGAACCTGCGCGATCACTTCGCGCCGCGCACGCGCTGGGCGATCGGCAAGCGCGGGGTTACCTTCAACGACCGCGGCCGGGGCCTCGGCCTGGTCAATCAGGCCGTGCGCTATGCTCTGGCCCAGGACAGCATGCTGGCCATGGTGGCTGCGCCGCTGCGTGCCTTCGTCTTCTCGCGCGAAGGCCTCGAATCGCCGGACCTGCTGCTCGGTTGGGTGCCGATGTTCACCGAGGTGACGCCGACCGGTCCGAAGATTGCCAAGGAATCCGGCATGACCTGCTACGCGCACGCGATGCGGCCCGAGAGCAAAGGCACCATCCACATCACCTCGTCCGATCCGCGGAAGGCGCCTGCGATCAATTTCAATTTCCTGTCCGATCCGGCCGATGTGACATTGACCGTTCGCGCCATTCGCATCGCCCAGTCGATCATGCACGCTCCGGCCCTGGCGCCCATGCAGATCACCGAGGTCGCCCCCGGCAAGGACCGCAAGACGGACGACGAGATCATCGCCTGGGCCAAGCAAGTCGGCGAGACGACCTATCATCCGGTGGGGACCTGCAAAATGGGCCAGGACGACAAGGCCGTCGTGGACGAGCGCCTGCGTGTGAGGGGCATCTCCGGACTGCGCGTGGCGGACGCCTCGATCATGCCGACGCTGACGTCCGGCAACACCAACGCTCCGTCGATCATGATCGGCGAGAAGGCAGCCGACATGGTGCTGAAGGACGCGATGGTGGCGGCGTAGGCTGTGCGAAAGGACGCCTGCACTTCTGCCCTCCCCGCGGGGCAGGGGAACAAGGCCAATGGGCCTGGTGATTTCGCAGACGAATCCGTTGGGGTGAGGGGCCTTGATCCGCGATCTACAATAAGTTTCAAGCGTCGCGTGTGCCGAAGCCTTCCCACCGTGCGAGTGCTGCCTCGTCGGTCT
>Ga0182735_1002527_pt1 | contig 10982 bp, 8 predicted proteins | sample eDN5th30CKraftMG_FD_128524 | JGI IMG/M metagenome (GOLD analysis project Ga0182735, IMG submission 128524) | Enriched Miracle-Growth compost microbial communities from Emeryville, California, USA - eDNA 5th pass 30_C Kraft MG (version 2) (version 2) ... | reverse complement strand
TTCTGATCGAGCACGGTCCCGAGAACCGCGCATGCTTTGCGGGATCGCGCCCTACTGCGAGCACATCGCCTTGATGACGACGCTCTCGACCGGGCATTCGCCCGGCCGCGGCTTGCGGCCGTTGGCATAGGCCGATGCCGGACATTCCTCCGAAATGACGAAATCGGCGCTGGCTCCGGTATTGAAGCCGGCCGCCCTGCAGATCCGGATCGCGGCGGCCTGGCAATCCGGCGCGCCGTTGGGCGCCGGCAGGCACCGCTCGCGGCCGCCGACGACGCGGCTGCCGCCGAGCTTGCCGAGAGCGTCGGCCGTGCCCTTGCTGGCCGAGCCCATGCCCTTCCACATCTCGTCGAAGCCCTTGCGCATGTTGGCGGCGGAGTCGTCGAACCAGCGGCCGAAAGCCTCCATGGCGCCCGGTTCGTGCCGCGGTGCCTGCGGCGCGGCCGCGCCGTCCGGCCAGGGGGCGGCGGGAGCGGCGGGCGCAGCCTGCGGAGCGGAGGGCGCGCCGGGCTGCGGCCATCCGTTTCGCGCGCCCATATCCTGCGAGCCCATATCCTGCGAGCCCATATCCCGCGAGCCCACGTTCTGGCCCCCGAGGCTTTGCGCGCCCATGCCCTGCTGCGCGGGCGGCGGCGACTGCGCCGCCGCGGCCGCCGCCAGGAGGACGGCGACGCCAGCGATGAGCCACGCCGCCTTCGGCGAGGGCCGTCCTGCCCGCAATTTGAAAGAATCCGTCATCCGCCCGTCGCCGAAAGCCTGTTTCCCGGTCCACGCAACTCGTGACGCAAGGGTACGGCGCAACGCTGAATATAGCCCGATCCTACGGGATAGCGTGTCCAAAATAAGGTAGCACCTTACGTCAGAACAGGCGGCTGACGACCACGAAGCCGACGACGATGATGAGGACGCTGACCAGCACCCAGAAGCCGAGCCGCCGCTCGATGATCTCGCGCGCCTGTGCGCCGTAGCGGTGCAGGAGGACGGCGAGGAGGAAGAAGCGCGCGCCGCGCGTGATCGCCGACAGCAGGATGAACAGCGGCAGGCTGAAAGCGGCAAAGCCGGCGGTGATCGTCACCACCTTGTAGGGGATCGGCGTGAGCCCCTTGAGCAGGATGATCCATACGCCGTACTCGCGATAGGCGTCGCGGAACGCCTCGACCTTGTCGCCCTGCCCGTAGAACTGGATGATCCACAGGCCGACGGAATCGTACAGCAGCAGGCCGATGAAATAGCCGAAGATGCCGCCGAGCACCGACGTGACGGTGCAGACGATGGCGTAATAGTAGGCGCGGTCGGGCCGCGCGAGCGACATCGGCACCAGCATGATGTCCGGCGGGACCGGAAAGAACGAGCTTTCCGCGAAGGACACCGCGCCGAGAAGCCAGGCGGCGTGGGGCCGGCCGGCCAGGGCGAGGCACCAGTCATAGAGGCGTCGGAGCATGCGGTGCCGTGAGCTGAAAGGGAGGGACGCAGAGATGGCGGCGGGATCGCCGGCGCGGAAGTCCTAGAGCAATTTACGCCTGGATGGAAACGCCGTCTCGGCCGGGCGCGGCCGGCCGCAGACCGGCAGTGTTTCGCTCCCCGGTGCCGGCCATCCGCATCCCTGCCGCGGACGTGCCGGAACACGCGGATGCCCGCGCCGGGCGCGCGCAACGCGGAACCTGGGTATCCAAGCGGGTTTGATCTCGTCTCATCGGGACATGATCCTGGCGCACGATTCCGGAGATTGTGCAGCGGTTTTCGGAGAACATCGTGCCCGGGCGCGGCGCGCGGCGGCGGGACGGAGGTTCGACAAAAATCTGCCTTGCTTTGGCACGCTTTCGAGCGAAGTGGATACCGGTTCGCGTGAAGGAAACGCGACAGAACAAAACAGCGAGGACTCCGGTTTAGTTTTATCAGCCTGAAAACGCCAGCCGGCGTCAGGCCCGCTTGCCAACCCGGCGCGGATCGAAGACCGCGACCTTGCGTCGCGCCTTGGGCTGGTCGTGCTTGAGCAGCTTCTCGGCGATGCCGAACAGGCGCTCGCGGCGGTCCATCTCCGCCCACACTTCCCGCGGATCGACGCCGGCGACCGCCCACAGGACGACGAGGTTGTAGAGCAGATCGGCGCTCTCGCGGACGACATTGTCGTGGCTGCCGCTCATGGCGTCGATGACGACCTCGACCGCCTCCTCCCCGAGCTTCTTGGCGACCTTGGCGCGGCCGCCCCGGATCAGCCGGGCGGTGCGCGACACCGCCGGATCCGCGCCGCGGGCGGCGAGGACGGCGGCATGCAGCCGATCGATGGAATCAGTCATGAGAATCACTCATGGCGCAATTTTAACGCGAGCTTGCGGGAAACGGGTTAACAAAGGCATCGGGCTGCCTGTTTCGCTGCCGGCGGCTGCCGCCCGCGTTCGCGGCGCGAGGGCAGCACCGCGGATGCTCAGACGGGGAGCGCCGGCTTGCTCTTTTTCGCCGCATGTTCTTTGCTCGCGCACCGCGCTAACGCTACGCGGACTCCGGCGGGCCGTTCGCGATGCCGGCCCGCGCGCCAAGGACAGGAACGTGCCATGCGCGCTTTCAGCATCATCCGGCGCACCCCCGTCCGCATCCTCGCAGGCCCTGCCGCCCGCCCCCTTGCCGTCCGCTCCCTTGCCGCCCGCCCCCTCGCCGCCGGTCTCCTCCTCGCCTGCCTCCTCATCGCCTGCGTGCCGGGCGCTTCGGCCGCGGCGCAGACCTCGATCCGCTTCTCCCTCGACTTCAAGATCGAAGGACCGGCGGCGCCGTTCCTGCTCGCGCTCGACAAGGGCTACTTCAAGGCGGAAGGGCTCGACGTGACCGTCGAAAGCGGGTCGGGCTCGCTCGAGCCGATCGCCCGCGTCGCCTCCGGCGGCTACGACATGGGTTTCGGCGACATCAACACGCTCATCAAGTATCGCGACAGCAATCCGGGCGCGGCGATCAAGGCCGTGTTCATGGTCTACAACAAGCCGCCCTTCGCGGTGATCGGCCGCCGCAGCCGCGGCATTTCCGTGCCGAAGGACCTCGAAGGCAAGAAGCTCGGCGCGCCGGCGACCGACGCCTCCTTCGCGCAATGGAAGATATTCGCCCAGGCCAACGGCATCGACACGACGAAAGTGACGGTCGAGAACGTCAGCTTTCCGGTGCGCGAGCCGATGCTCGCCGCCGCGCAGGTCGACGCGATCACCGGGTTCTCGTTCTCCTCCTACATCAACGTGAAGGACCGCGGCGTTCCGGTGAACGACATCGTGACGCTGATGATGGCGGATTACGGGGTGAGCCTCTACGGCAACGCCATCATCGTCGGCCCGAAGCTCGCGGCGGAGAAGCCGGAAGCCGTGAAGGGATTCCTGCGCGCCTTCCTCAAGGCGCTGAAGGAGACCGCGCGCTCGCCCAAGGCCGCCGTCGAGTCCGTGCTGCGCCGCAACGACCTCGCGCGCAGGGAGGTCGAGCTCGAGCGGCTGACGATGGCGCTGCGCGACAACATCCTCACCGCCGAGGTGAAGGCGAACGGCTACGGCGGCGTGGACATGGCCCGGCTCGAGCGTGCGATCGGGCAGATCGCGCTGACCTATACGTTCAGGTCGAAGCCGGAGGCCGCCGACATCTTCGATGCCGCGTTCCTGCCGCCGGCCGCCGAGCGCAAGGCCGACTGAGTCAGGGGATCATTGCCGGACCAGACCGGCTGCGGGTTGATCCGGCGCCGCCGGATCGGACCGCGGCTGCGGCGGCGCGGCCGCGGCGGCGCTTCTTTCAGGAATCCGCGAGCCTTCGAAGCTGCGCCATGCCGGCCGGGGCGCTCTCCGGGGCGAGCGTGGTGTTCTGGATCGTGACGGAGATCTCCTCCGCGAGGTCGTTGAGCATGTCGCGGTCCTCGAGCTCGCTGACGCAGACGCTGCATACCATGTCCGGCATCTTCGGCAGCGCGTCGTCGCCGCAGATCACCAGATCGGTGGACATGATGCGGCGCTTGATGCCCGGCATCACGCCGAATCCGCTGCGCACCGCCGAGATCAGCGTGAGGATCGTCGGTCCGGAGAACGCGACCTCGTAGCGCAGCCCCGCCTTCTCGAGCGTGGCGACGCCGAGCTGGTGATTGAGCCAGTGCGCGCCGCGGGTGCAAAGCTGCACCGGCTCGGCCACCACTTCCGGGATCGAGGCGCCGCGCGCCCACACCATCTCCTCGAGCCAGTGATGGCGCGCGTCGGGTTCCGGCTTGTTCGGCGCGACGAGCAGCGTCAGGTCGACCGCGCCGGAGCGCAGGTCCTGCAGCAGTTGCTCGTACGCGCCGCTGAGCAGTTCGAACCGCCGATAGGGCCAGCGCCGGCGGAAGTTCGCCAGCGCGCGCGGCAGGTAGGGCGTGAAATAGTCGCCGTTGATGCCGATGCGCAGCGGACGGCGCACCTGCGGGCCGATGGCGAGCTGGAGGATCTGATCGTTGATCGACATCATGCGGCGGGCGTAGGTCACCACCGCCTCGCCGACCGGCGTCAGCGCCACCGCCGCGATGTTCTTGTCGAAGATCTCCGATCCCAGCAGCGCCTGCAGCCGCTTGATCTGCGCGCTGACCGCGGGCTGCGTGACGCCGAGCGCATGCGCGGCCTTGGTGAAGCTCTTGTGATCGACGACGGCGATCAGCGTGCGGAGCAGCTCGGTCGGAATATTGGTCATGCGGTCACGGCGGGTTTGGGATAAGAGCACCGCCAGCGTATTTTTGCCCACCCCCGGAAGCAATCAGCCGAAGGTCTGACTGCTACACCTTTCCTGCATGCTTGCCAGCGCCCCAGCGCAACCGTAGACGCAGCCGCCGAGGCTCCCGCTACAACCCCGCCTTTCCGAGACCCGATCTCCCGTGCCAGTGTAGCGACCGGAAAAGATCAATCCTGCGATGAACATATTCAAGCTCTACGCGCGCGTGATCCGCCTGTTGCGGGGAGAAGGACGGCTCGCGGGCGTCCTCGCCGTCGGCAACCTGGCGCTCGCGGCCGCGCTGTTCGCCGAGCCGGTGCTGTTCGGACGGATCATCGACGTGCTCACCGGCGCGCAGGCGGCCGGCGCCGCGCTGAAGTGGGCCGACATCTCGCTGCTCGTCGCGGCCTGGGTCGGCTTCGGCCTGTTCACGATATTTTGCGGTGCAATCATCGCGCTGCACGCGGACCGGCTGGCGCACCGCCAGCGGCACGTCGTGCTGACCTCCTATTTCGAGCACGTCCTGCAGCTGCCGCAGAGCTTTCACGGCGCCGCCCACTCCGGCCGGCTGATGAAGGTGATGACGAGCGGCACCGACGCCTTGTGGAGCATCTGGGTCGAGTTCTTCCGCGACGACTTCGCGGCGGTGATGTCGGTGTTCGTGCTGGTGCCGATCGCGCTGACCATCAACTGGCGGCTCGGCCTCATCCTCATCGCCGTCTGCCTCGTCTACGGCGCGCTGACGTGGCTGGTGTTCCAGAAGACCGAGAAGATGCAGCTCACCGTCGAGCGCCACTATTCCGACCTCGCCGAGCGCGCCTCCGACGCGCTGGGCAACATCGCGCTGGTGCAGGGCTTCGCGCGCATCGAGGCGGAAGTGCTCGAGCTGCGCACGCTGGTGGACCGCCTGCTTGCCGCGCAGATACCGGTTCTCTCGTGGTGGGCCGTCGTCGCGGTGCTCACCCGCGCCTCGACTACGCTGACCATGCTGGCGATCTTCCTCGTCGGGCTCATGCTCAACATGCGCGGCCAGGCGACGATCGGCGAGATCGTCGCGTTCATGTCGTTCGCGGGCCTCGTCATCGGCCGGCTGGAGCGCGTCGTGCGCATGGCCAACCGCCTGCTCGCGGACGCGCCGCGCCTGCGCGACTTCTTCGGCGTGCTCGACACCGAACCCGCGGTGCGCGACGCGCCCGGCGCGATCGATCCCGGCCAGCTGCGCGGGCTGGTCGAGTTCGATCACGTCACCTTCTCCTACGACGGCAAGCGTCCGGCGGTGGAGAACCTCGACTTCACCGTGCTGCCGGGCGAGACGGTCGCGCTCGTCGGCGCGACGGGTGCCGGCAAGTCCACCGCGCTCGCGCTGCTGCACCGGGCGTTCGATCCGCAGGCCGGCATGCTCAAGATCGACGGCATGGACGTCCGCGCGATCAAGCTCGCGGCGCTGCGGCGGAACATCGGCGTCGTCTATCAGGAAGTGCTGCTGCTCAACCGCTCGATCGCCGAGAACCTCCGCGTCGGCAAGCCCGACGCGACGCCGGAGGAGATGCGCGCGGCCTGCGCGCGGGCGCAGGCGCTGGAGTTCATCGAGCGCAGCCCGGACGGTTTCGAGACGCCGATCGGCGAGCGCGGCCGCTTTCTCTCCGGCGGCGAGCGGCAGCGGCTTTCCATCGCCCGCGCGCTGCTCAAGAACCCGCCGATCCTCATCCTCGACGAGGCGACGAGCGCGCTCGACGCCACCACCGAGGCCAAGGTGCAGGAAGCGCTCGACGAGGTGATGAAGGGACGCACCACGTTCGTGATCGCGCACCGGCTGTCGACCGTGCGTCACGCGACCCGCATCCTCGTCTTCGAGCAGGGCCGGATCGTCGAAAGCGGAAGCTTCGACGAACTGGTGGCGCGCGGCGGCCGGTTCGCCGAACTCGCCCGCGCGCAGTTCCTGGCCGTGGAAAGCGATGCCGCCGCATCTGCGCCCGCAACTCCGCCGGCGGCTGCAAACGGCGAGCCGGAAAACGCCGGCGCTGCACGAAACGAGGCCGGAGCGGACGGCCCTACACCGGTCTCCGCCCCCGCGGCGAAGCCGGCGACGCGGCCGTCGCGGAAGAAGGCTCCCGCGCCGCCGCAGGAATCGTCTTCCCAGGACAACGCCTCGCCGGCAGCGCCGGCGCGTCCGCGCCGCAAGCCGCGATCGAAGAAAACGCCGGTGTGAGTCGCGGCCGCGTCCGGCAGGAAACCTTGGCCACCGCCGCTTTTTGGTCGTTTTTACAATTAACGAAGGACCGCCCTGCGGAAGCCGGCAGGCGCTTTGCATTCAAGGTTGCGATTGGTTTAGAACAGACCGGTCGTACGGCGCAGCGGTGAACGGGCGGCCACCGCAGCAGGATCACGGGTCGGACCATTGTACCTTCGTCACGCGCTTCGCTCCGCTGCCATCGCCCTTCTCGCCGCATCGGGGCTGCTTGCCGGCGCCGTCGCTCCGGCATCCGCCGAGGCCACGTTGCTGATCGAGGCCGACACCGGCAAGGTGCTCCAGGCCGAGAACGCCGCCTATCCCTGGCATCCGGCTTCGCTCACCAAACTGATGACCGCCTATGTCATCCTGACCGCGGTCAAGTCCGGACGCATCACGCTCGACACGCCGTTCACCGTTTCGGCACTCTCGCTCGCCCAGCCGCCGACAAAGATGGGCTTCAAGGTCGGAACCGTCGTTACCGTCGATAACGCGCTCAAGATGCTGATGGTGAAGTCGGCCAACGACATGGCCGTGCTGCTCGCCGAAGGACTCGACGGCTCGATCGAGAAGTTCGCGGAAGAGATGAACGCGACCGCGGCGCGGCTCGGCATGACGCAGACGAACTACGTCAACCCGCACGGCCTGCCCGACGACCGGCAGGTGAGCTCGGCCCGCGACCTCGGCATCCTCTCGCGCGCGATCTACCGCGACCTGCCCGAATATTCCTATTACTGGCACCTGCCCGGCATCCGGTTCGGCCGGCGCGTCGTGCGCAACTACAACAAGCTGCTGGAGCTCTATCCCGGCGCCGACGGCATGAAGACGGGCTTCATCTGCGCCTCGGGCTTCAATCTCGTCGCCTCGGCGACGCGCAACAACCGCCGGCTGATCGCCGTCGTGCTCGGCGCGCCGTCCTCCGCCGTGCGCGCTTACAAGGCCGCGAAGCTGCTGGAGCAGGGCTTCAACGGCAACAGCAAGCTCTCGTGGCTGATCCCTTCCAAGGGCACGGTGGAGCAGTTGCAGCCGGTCGACGCGCCGCCGCCCGACCTGCGCGACGAGATGTGCGGCCCGCACCGCAAGCGTCCGCCGGCCGAGGACGAGGAAGTCGATATGTCGAGCGTCGGCGAGGACGGGAAGACCAACCCGCTGGCCTTCATGCTCTCCAGCCTGCACGGCACCGTGAAAGCCGGCAAGGTGCTCGGCTCCGCGATCGCCTCGCTGCCCCCGGTCGATGTCTTCGTCGGCACGTTCAGGCCGGCGAGCGCCACCGCCGCCGAGAAGCAGGAATCCCAGCTCGCCGGCTGGAGCCCGAAGAAGCGCGCCGCCAAGAAGGCCAAGGCGGCGAAGGCGGCGAAGGACAGCGCCAAGGATCCCAAGGAGCACGCTTCCGACAAGGCGCACGCGGGCAAGGAAGCGGCGAAGCCTTCCGGCAAGGAAACCGCGAAAGCCGCCGATACGGCCAAGCCCGCCGTGAAGCCCGCAAAGCCCGCCGCAAAAGCGGGCGCGAAAGCCGCGACGACAGCCACCGCGGCAAAGCAATAAGCCGAAGCGATCTCTTTCCATCGTCGCCGGGCGAAGTCGCAGACGGCTTGACTTTATCGATCGCGGCTCGAGTCAGGCTCTCGGCAGCAGCCGCGCACGGCGGCGCTGTTTCGCCTCATCCCTTCGTCACCTCGCCGGCTTGCCTCGCGCGCAGGCGTGTCCGATGCTCGCGGCTGCAGGATTCGGGCCGCGCGGCGGGGCAGGAGACGGGATTGGGGCTGATCGCAAATCTGAGGGACGACATCGTCTGCGCGCTCGGCGCGCTGCGCGCGCTGCGTGCCACGCTGCCGATCGCCAGGAACCCGACCCGGGTGTTCCCGCAGGTGATGATCGAGCTCGCGCAAACGCACGGCGATGCACCGGCGCTGCTGTCGGACCGCGAGCAATTCACCTACCGGGAGCTGGCGGCGCGCGCCAACCGCTACGCGCACTGGGCGCACGCGCAGGGCATCGCCAAGGGCGACACGGTCTGCCTGCTGATGCCGAACCGGCCGGAATACATGGCAGTGTGGCTCGGCATCACGCAGGCCGGCGGCGTGGCCGCCCTGCTCAACACCAATCTCACCGGCCCTTCGCTGGCGCACTGCATCAACGTGGTGACGCCGAAGCACATCATCGTCGCCGCGGACCTCTACGAGATGTTCGCGCAGGCGCAGGGATTGCTCGCCGGCGCCGCGCAGCGCTGGCTGCACGGGGAAAGCGCCGCGGCGGCGGACCTGCCGCGGATCGACACCGCCCTCGCCTCGCTTCCGGACACGCCGCTGCCGCCGGACAAGCGCCCCGCGCTCACGACCGAGGACCGCGCGCTCTACATCTACACGTCGGGGACCACGGGCCTGCCGAAGGCGGCGAACATCAATCACTACCGCCTGATGCTCGCGAGCTACGGCTTTTCCGGCATCATGAACACCCGGGCGTCGGACCGCATGTACGACTGCCTGCCGATGTATCACACGGTCGGCGGCGTATGCGCGACCGGCGCGCTGCTCGTCAACGGCGGATCGGTGGTGATCCGCGAGCGCTTTTCGGCGCACGAATTCTGGAGCGACGTCGCGCGCTGGGACTGCACGCTGTTCCAGTACATCGGCGAGCTGTGCCGCTATCTCGTCAACCAGCCGCCGCAGCCGGACGAAACGAAGCACCGGCTGCGTCTGTGCTGCGGCAACGGCCTGCGGCCGGACGTGTGGGGCGAATTCAAGCGGCGCTTCCGCATTCCGAGCATCGTCGAGTTCTATGCCGCGACCGAGGGCAACGTCACGATGTTTAACTTCGAGGGCAAGGAAGGCGCCATCGGCCGCATTCCCTGGTTCCTCGAGCACCGCTTCCCGACCAAGCTCGTGAAATTCGATCTCGACAGGGAGCAGCCGGTGCGCGGCCCCGACGGGCTGTGCGTCGAATGCGGGCCGGGAGAGATCGGCGAGGCGATCGGCAAGATCCTCCGCGATCTCGACAAGCCGAGCTCGCGGTTCGAAGGCTATGCTACCGAGCAGGAGAACGAGCGCAAGATCCTGCGGAACGTGTTCGGGCAGGGCGACGCCTGGTTCCGCACCGGCGACCTGATGCGCCGCGACGCGCGCGGCTACTTCTATTTCGTTGACCGCATCGGCGACACGTTCCGCTGGAAGGGCGAGAACGTGTCGACCGGCGAGGTGCAGGAGGCGATCACCGGCTTCCCCGGCATCGTCGAGGCCAACGTCTACGGCGTCCACATTCCCGGGCGCGACGGCCGCGCCGGCATGGCCGCGCTGGCGGTGGACGGCAGGTTCGACCTGAACCGGTTCTCCGCCTTCCTCGCCGAGCGGCTGCCGGAATACGCCCAGCCGCTGTTCGTCCGCCTGCGCGGCGAGATCGAGACGACCGCGACGTTCAAACAGAAGAAGGTCGATCTCGTGAAGCAGGGCTTCGATCCGTCCGGCATCGCCGACGATCTCTATTTCCACGACAGCCGGGCGCGCACGTTCGTGCGGCTCGACCCGGCGCTCTACCGCCGGATCAACGACGGCGAGGTGCGGCTATGAGCGGGACGGACGTGCGCGCCCCCGAGGAAGTGCTCGCCTTCTGGCGCGCGGCGGGGCCGGAGAAATGGTTCGCCAAGGACGACGCGTTCGACGCGGCGATCCGCGCGCGCTTCCTCCCGACCTACGAGGCCGCCGCGGCCGGGAAGCTCGCGGCATGGGAAGCGCAGGCGGAAAGCGCGCTCGCCCTCGTCATCGTGCTCGACCAGTTCCCGCGCAACATGTTCCGCAACGATGCCCGCACCTATGCCGCCGATCCGCTGGCGCTCGCCATCGCCAAGCGCGCCATCGCGGCGGGCTACGACAGCGGCATGGCGCTGACCGACCGGCAGTTCTTCTATCTGCCGTTCGAGCATTCCGAGCAGGCGGCCGACCAGGACCGCGCGCTGGAACTGTTCCGCGCCGCCGGCGACGCCGAACTGCTGAAATGGGCGCAGCTCCACGCCGACATCATCCGCCGGTTCGGCCGGTTCCCGCATCGCAACGCCGCGCTCGGCCGC
>Ga0182735_1002525_pt1 | contig 10988 bp, 7 predicted proteins | sample eDN5th30CKraftMG_FD_128524 | JGI IMG/M metagenome (GOLD analysis project Ga0182735, IMG submission 128524) | Enriched Miracle-Growth compost microbial communities from Emeryville, California, USA - eDNA 5th pass 30_C Kraft MG (version 2) (version 2) ... | reverse complement strand
GAGCACCTCGGCGGCACCGGCATCCCGCCACACGAACGTCACGATGCGCTCGCCATCGGCATCCCCCGCGTCGACGACCGGAGCGATCGGGTGCGCGTCCCAGAAACGGGCGACGGCGGATGCTGGGTCCGTCGCCGCGATGTCCGCCTCGAGCCGCGCGATCGCCGGACTCGGGCTGAGCGGCGCCGGCTGCGGCCGGGGGACCTTGGGCGGCGTGCGCGTCACCGTGTGCTCGCCTTCGGCACGACCAGCGGTGTGCCGGTCTCCGGGTCGGTGACGAGTCGGCAGGGCAGGCCGTACACCTCCTCGATGAGCTCGGGGGTGACGACGTCGGCCACGGCACCCTCCGCCACGATGGCACCGGCCTTCATGACGACCAGATGCGTCGCGTACCGGAACGCGAGGTTGAGCTCGTGCAGCACCACCACGACCGTGAACCCGTCCCGCTGCAGGCTGCGGGCGAGGTCGAGCACCTCCACCTGATGCGCGATGTCGAGATACGTCGTGGGCTCGTCGAGGAACAGGATCGGCGTCTGCTGGGCGAGCGCCATCGCGATCCACACCCGCTGGCGCTGACCGCCCGACAGCTCGTCGACGGGCCGGGTGGCGAGGTCGGCGACACCGGCTCGCTCCAGCGCACCGGCGACCGCGTCGTCGTCCTGCGGGGTCCACTGCCGCAGCAGACCCTGGTGCGGGTAGCGGCCGCGTGCGACGAGGTCTTCCACGACGATGCCGTCGGGGGCGATCGGCGACTGCGGGAGCATGCCGAGTCGCCGCGCGATCTCCTTCGCGGGGTACGAGCCGATCGGCGCGCCATCGAGCTCGACGACGCCGGCGCGGGTCGGCAACATGCGGGCGAGGCCGCGCAGCAGCGTGGACTTGCCGCACGCATTCGGCCCGATGATGACGGTGAGCTCACCGGTCGGGATGGCGACGTCGAGTCCGGAGACGACGGCGCGATCGGCGTAGCCGATCGTCACGTCCCGCGCGCGGACGCGCGGACCGCTCTGCTCGCTGACGGTGGCGCTCATGCGTTCCTCCTCCATTCCCGGGTCAGCACCCAGATCAGATACAGGCCGCCGAGCGAGCCGGTGACCACCCCCACGGGCAGCTGTGTGGGCGCGAACAGCCGCTGGGCGACGAGGTCGCTGGCCAGCACCAGCATCGCCCCCATCAGCCCGGCGGCGATCATCCCGACCCCCGGCGCCCCGGTCAGCCGCCGGGCCAGTTGCGGCGCGGCCAGGGCGACGAAGGCGATCGGACCGGCCGCTGCCGTGGCCACCGAGACGAGCGCGACGCCGACGATGACGAGCGCCAGACGTGTGGGCTCGACGCGGATGCCGATTCCGATCGCCGCCTCGTCACCCATCGTCATCGCCCCGAGCGGGCGTGACAGCACCACCGCGGCGGGCACGAGAACTGCCAGCGCGAGCGCCGTGATGGCGACATCGGACCACGTCGACGTGTTGAACGAGCCGGCGAGCCACTGCGCGGCAGTCTGCGCCGCGGTCAGCGAGGCCCGCACGACCAGCAGGCTGTTCACGCCCTGCAGCACGGCGGCCACGCCGATGCCGACCAGCACGAGCCGGAACCCGGCGAGCCCGCTCCGCCAGGCCAGGAGGTACACGACGAGTGCGGTGCCGAACCCGCCGAGCACGGCACCGAGCGCCGTGGCGGCCGGGCCGCCGTCGAACAGCGTGATCTGCACGAGCGCGCCGGTCGCGGCACCGACGGTGAAGCCGATGATGTCGGGGCTGCCCAGCGGGTTGCCCGCCAGCGGCTGGAAGATCGCACCGGAGCAGGCCAGGGCGAGACCGACGAGCACGGCGCACACGACACGCGGCAGTCGCTGCCCCTGCACGAAGAACTGGGCGAGCGGGTCGTCGCCCGCACTGAACAGCGCGGCCAGCGTCTGCCCGATCGTCAGCGGATAGTCCCCAGCCATCACGGCGACGACGGTGAGCACGACGATCGCGGCGAGGAGGGCGATGCCGACGGTGAGCGAACGGGGCCGCACGCGCACGGACAGCGGCCCGAGCACGAGCACCCGCTTCCGCTTCACAGCGCCTCGATCCGCCGACGGCGCACGAGGGCGATGAACACGGGGCCGCCGAGGATGGCGGTGAGGATGCCGACCTGAACCTCGGCGGGGTGGGCGATGACGCGTCCGACGATGTCGGCGGCCAGCAGCGCGGCCGGGGCAGCGATCATCGTCGCGGGCAGCACCCAGCGCTGATCCGAGCCGCACAGCGCTCGGGCGAGATAGGGGACGGCGAGGCCGACGAACATGATCGGCCCGATCGCGGCGGTGGCCGCTCCCGCCAGCAGCGCGACGGCGGCCATCACGCCGGCGCGCACGAGACCGACCCGCACGCCCAGCGCGCGTCCGGTCTCCTCGCCGAGCGCGAGGGCGTTCAGCGCGGGGCCGAGGCAGAGGGCGATCACGAGGCCGACGACGATGAACCCGGCGACCGCGGTGAGCACGGGAAAGCCGCGGCCCTCGGCGGATCCGGCCGCCCAGAACCGGAACTCGTTGAACGCGTTCTGGTTCGACAGGATGACGGTCTGCACGAGCGAGGACACCGCCATGCTGATCGCGACACCGGCCAGCGCCAGCCGGACCGGCGTGGGGCTCGTGCGCCCGGTCGAGCCGAGCACATAGACGATGATGGCGCCGGCGGCCGCTCCGGCAAAGGCGAACCAGAGGAAGAACCAGATGCTCGTCAGGCCGAACACGGCGACCGCGCCGACGACCGCGAGCGACGCACCGGCGTTGATGCCGAGCACGCCGGGGTCGGCCAGCGGATTGCGGGTGAGCGACTGCATCAGCGCACCCGAGACCCCCAACGCGGAGCCCACAACGACGAGCAGCAGCGTGCGCGGGATGCGCTGGTCGTGCACGACCGACGCATCGACGCTGCCATCCGGAGTCCAGAGCAGCCGCCAGACCTCGTCGAGCGGGATCGGATTGGAGCCGACCGCGAGTGACAGTGCGGCGAGCAGGATGAGAGCGGCGACGGAGCCGGCGATCCCCCAGAACCGACGCCGGCCGACGCCGCGCCGCGGCTGCGGCGGAGCCGCGGCCACTGCCGCAGCGGTCACGACGTTGCGCGCGGGCGCCGCATCAGCAGCCAGCCGGTGACGCCGGCGACCACGATCAGCGCACCGCCGCCGATGATCCCGACCCACGGCACGGAGGCGGGCTCCGCGGACTGCCCGGCTGCCACGGCAACCGCAGTGGGCGTCGCGACGGTCGGCGACGGGGTCGCGGTCGAGCTCGGTGCCGTGGTCGGCGTCGCCGCGGGCGTGGACTCGACGACGAGCACGCCGCCGGACCCGGTCGCCTGCTCGGCGCCGTCACCGACGGTCTGGCCGTCGGCCGGTGCCGCCTGCGAGCCGGTCGAACCCGACGACCCGCTCGACCCGCTCGACCCGGTCGACCCAGAGGAGCCACTCGACCCACTCGATCCGCTCGATCCGGAGGACCCCGACGACCCGGTCGAAACCGAGCGCGCCGTCACGGTGAAGTCGGTGCCGCCGGCGTGCGTGTAGCCGATGACGCCCTGGTAGTTGCCCTTGGCGTCGTACTTCTCCTCGCTGGCGAGGAATCGCAGCCAGTGCGACCCGGCAGAGATGTCGCAGGGCAACTCGAACGATCCGCTGACGCTGCCCGATGATCCGATGGCCTGCATGTGCCAGACGCCGGAGCCCTGCACGCTGGTGTCACCGTACCCGACGCCGTCGTCGATCTTCACGTAGACGGTCTCCCCGGCGGGGAAGCCGCTCAGCGTGAAGCTGAGCGTGCCGCACGGCTCGACCGTGCGCGGCGACACCGATGCGGAGGTTCCCGGGGTGTCCGACCCGGCGCCGCCGGGCGGCAGCGCCCAGGCTGCGGCCGGTGCCGTGATCAGCACGGCGGCGAGCAGTGCGGCACCGCCCAGGCGGGCGGCGCGCATCACTGTCCGCTCCCACCGGCGACCGTTGCCGCGCGGCGGCGCCGCACGATCACGAGTCCGGCCACGATCGCGGCGGCCAGTGCCGCGCCACCGCCCAGCAGCCACCAGTCCGCGGGCGCCAGCCCGCTCGTCGGCGTCGCCTCGACCTCCTCCTCAGACACCGGGGCTGCGGCCGCCGGCTCGACCGCGGCGTCATCGGTCGTCTCGGTCGCATCGGTCTCGGCGACCGTCTCGTCCTCGGCGACCGTCGCGGCCGCCCAGCCGATCAGCGCGCCATCCGTATCGAGTACGGCCAGCTTGTGCGCACCGGCGGGGAGCGCCGCGATGTCGACGCGGAGCGTGCGGTCGTCGTCGAGGCGGATCCAGCCGACCGGAGTCGGGTCGGAGTACGCGTAGACGTAGACCCAGTCGCCCGGCTCGCCACCCGGAACGGTGAGCGTGACGATCGTGCCGTTCTGCAGGCCGGTCACGCCCCCCGCGTTGGCGGAGGTGAGCCCGATGCCCAGAGCGAAGGGAGCCGACGGGATGCCGGTAGGGGCTGCCTGCTGTGCTGTCTGCGCCGCCCGGCGCGGCGAGAGCGTGTACACCGGGCGCTGCGTCACCGGTGCGGCGGAGACCTGGCCATCGGTGTCGCCGGCATCCGCGTCGCCGGTGCCGTTCTGGCCGGCATCCGTCCCGCTGGACGGGACGTCGGTCGACGGTGCGGTCACCGTCAGCGGAGCCCAGCCGCGCAGCTGCCCCACCTCGCCCTGGTTACCGGACTGCACCGCGATCTTGATCGATCCGGTCGGGAGCACGGCCCCCGACAGCGGTGCCGTCACGGTGCCGCCGGCCGCGGCCTGGAACCAAGTGCCCAGCCACGGGTAGCGGGGGGAGCCGTCTGCGGCGTACGGCGTCAGGAAGATCCAGTCGCCCTTCGCCGCGGTCGGCACCGACACGACGAGCGACGTCGAGGTCAGTTTCGCCGTCACTCCGGAGCGGTTGCCGCCGGTCAGGGTTGCGGCGTCGACCGGGTCGGGCGCGCCGTTGGGCGCGTAGGCGCCGACCACGAACTCGCCGGACTGCACGGTGCGCACGGTGTCACCGGGGGTGAGCGATCCGGTCAGGACGCGCAGCGTGTGCGCCCCCTCGGTGAAGGCGGGTGCCGATCCGTTCGCGCCCGCCGTCGTGCCGTCCGGCAGCTGCAGGTAGGCGTCGACGACACCCGTCGCATCATCGGCCTCGATGATCGCCCAGATGGTCGCGTTCGCGTGCACGGAGGAGTCGAGACGGCTGTAGGCGCCCTCGTCGATCTTGACGCCCAGCACGGACCCGCCGCCGTTCGTCCCGGGGTGGCACCAGCCCTCGCCGGTGACGTGCAGCAGCCCGCCGAGCGCCACCGTCGTCTGCTCCAGCGAGAGCGTCGGCGCGGAAGCCGTGGGGACGCAGGTGGGCAGCGACCCGGCATCCTCGTCCTCGTACGCGACGCCGCCGACGACGAGCGGGAGGCTGACCACGCTGCGCTGCACATCGGCGCTGTCGAAGCGCCCCGACTGGAACTGCACGGTGAGGTACTGCCCGGCCGTCAGACCCGCGGGCGCGGCGATCTGGATGTCGAACGAACCGTCGGGGTCGATCGCGATCACGTTCGGGTGGTCCGCCGGGTCACTCGGCGCGAGCAGCGTCCAGATCGTGGTGTCGCCGGATGCCGACGGATGGGCCACCACGGCATTGCCGCTGCGGGTGTACTGCGTGCTGGGACCGGAGTTGAGCTTGACGGCGACCGTGGATGCGCCCGTGCCGGCCTGATTCGTCCAGCCTCGGCCGGAGATGCGGATCTTCGCGTCATCGCCTGCGGCGACGTCCTTCTCGATCCACGCGACGGCGCCGCCTGCGGCGACCGTCTCGTGCGCCCAGGTCGGCTCGTCGGAGCCGGTCGTGGCCGTCGACACCGTGAACTCCGAGGAGAGGACGGAGCGGACCACGTCGCCGGTTCTGAGCGAACCGGTCAGCAGCTGCAACGTGTGCGCACCCTCGGTCAGCGCCGGAGCGGAGCCGGCCGCGCCGCTCGTCGTTCCGTCGGGGAGGGTGAGGGATGCCGCGAAGGTGCCGTCCTCGGCATCCGCCGTGACGAGCGCCCAGATGGTCTTGTTGGCGTGCACGGTCGCGTCGAGCCGGCTCACAGCGCCGCCGTCGATCTTGATGCCGATCACCGAGCCGCCGTCGGTCGGGTGGCACCACCCCGTGCCCGCGATCTGCAGCTGACCGCCGGGGGCGACCGTGCTGTTCAGGATCGTGACGGTGGCGTCTGCCGTCGAGGGGATGCATGTCTGCGGGGTCGGTGTCGCGGTCGGCGTCGGTGTGGGCGTCGCGGTCGGTGACGGCGTCGCGGTTGGGGCCGGTGACGGTGCCGCGGTCGGCGTCGGCGTCGGGGTCGGTGTGGGCGTCGCGGCGACCACGGTGAAGCTCGAGGACAGCAGCGTTCGGCCGGTGTCACCGGTCTTGAGCGAGCCGGTCAGCAGTCGCAGCGAGTGCTCGCCCGTGGTGAGCGCGGGCGACGATCCGCCCGTCCCTGATGTCGTCCCGTCGGGCAGCTGCAGGTACGCGTCGATCGTTCCGTCGGCCGGATCGGCCTGGACGATCGCCCAGATGGTCGCATTGGCGTGCACCGACGCATCCAGGCGGCTGATACCGCCCTCGTCGAGCTTGATACTGATCACTGACCCGCCGTCGGTGGGGTGGCACCAGCCGGTGCCGGTGATGTGCAGCGCATCCCCCACCGCCACCGTCGGGTTCACGATCGTCACCGTCGGGGTGCCGCTCGTCGGGACGCACGTCGTCTCAGCCGCCTGCGCCGCACCGGCGCTTCCCACGAGCGAGAGCGTGCTGAGCAGCAGCGCGGTCAGGCCGGCGCCCAGGGTCCGGCCGCGCGATCGCGCGGAAGTGATGGTCGTCATGGGAGTCTCCCTGAGGGCTGGGCGGGCGCGCTCATGTGAGCGCCGCCACGACGTCGTCGATGATGCGGTTCATGAGAAGCGGTCCACCCGTGGACGTCCAGGCGGAGCCGTCGACAAGGACGATCGCGTCGTTGCGGTAGGCCTCGAGATCCGTGAAGCCGGGGACCGCCGCGGCGCTCTGGAGCGCTGACGCCGCGGCGTCGAGGCCGGCACTGCCGCCGGCCGTCGCGTTGTCCACACTGGATCCGCCGAGAGTCCCGAAGAAGATGTGGTCCGCGTCGATCTGCGCGAGATTCTCCAGTGAGACCGGCTCCGAGTGACCGCGGCCGTTCCGGTCCTGTGCGGCGGGGCGGGCAAGGCCGAGATCGGTGAGCGCCTGCCCCGGCGGAAGCTCCTTGAGGATCAGGGATGCCGAGTTGCCCTGCCAGCGCACGATCGAGAAGGTGTCGTCGGCATACCCGGACAGCTGCTGAGCGGCATCCGCGACCTTCGCGTCGTACGCGGCGACGACAGCGGCGCCCTCGTCTGACAGGTTCAGCGCGTCAGCGACGAGCAGGAAGTTGGAGCGCCAGTCGCCGCCGGCGTATCCCGTGTACACGACCGGCGCGATCGCACGGAGCGCCTCGATCACCGGCGGGTTGTTGTTGACGCTCGTGCCGTCGACGAGGATCAGGTCCGGGTCGACGGCCCCGATGGCCTCGTAGTTGGGCTGCGCGACGCTGCCGAGGATCGCCAGGTCTCCGGCCGCGTCGGCGAGGTAGCTGGGAACGGTGCCCTGGCCGCGCCCGCTGACGGTGCCGACCGGCGTCACGCCGAGGGCGAGCACGCCGTCAAGGGTCGGTTCGCTCAGCGTGACGATCCGCTGAGGGGATGCCGGGACATCGACCACGGTTCCCTCGACGTCGGTGACCTGGCGCGTGGCGGTCGAACCGGACGGGGATGCCGGCGTCGACGCGGCGCTGCAGCCGGACAGCAGCACGGCCAGTGCGACGACGACAGCGAGCGTACGGCGGCGCGGCTTCGAACTCATGGGCGGATTCCTGACTCCGCGACGCGGAGGTGTTATTGACTGATTAAGGTTAGGCACGCCTTAGCTCCTGGGTCAAATCCCCTGCCGTTCGCCGTGTCCGCACGCCGCGGCCCCGGCAGACGACGCCGAAGCATCCGCCCCCGGGGCCGCGGTCCGTATCACTGCTGGTGCGCTCGCCGACGCGCCGAGACGAGGTAGACCCCCGCACCCGACAGCAGCAGGATCAGCGCGATGACGGTTCCCGCCGCCGCGTTGAAGTCCGAGCCGGTCACGGCGAGCGTGCCCGCCGCGGTCACCGACACGCTGTACCAGCCGATCACGGCACCATCGGCATCCGTGACGGCGATCCGATGCGTGCCGGCGGCGAGATCGGCCGGAATCGTCACCTGGATCGCGCCGCCGGTCGCCACCGTGCGGATGCCGAGACTCGTGGGCGTGGAGAAGATCCAGCCGTGCACCTGCTGACCCGCGCGCTGCGCGCCGACCAGGAGCGTGATGGCCTGTCCCTGCTCGACGGAGGTGGGACCGGAGATGCCCCCCTTCGTGGCGGTGGTCAGATCGGCCTCTGACGGCACGGTGTCGATGCTGCCGCCCGTGCTGGGCAGCTCCGTGCCCGGCTCTTCCGTGCCCGGCTCCTCCGTGCCGGGCTCCTCCGTACCTGGCTCTTCCGTGCCCGGCTCCTCCGTGCCGGGCTCCTCGGTGCCCGGCTCCTCCGTGCCCGGCTCTTCCGTGCCCGGCTCTTCCGTGCCCGGCTCTTCCGTGCCCGGCTCCTCGGTACCCGGCTCCTCCACAAAGCGGATGCGAGTAAGCAGATCACCCTCGAGGCCTGCGGTGGCGCCGCCACCCTTGTTGACGACGTAGACCGATCCGTCGGCTGCCACCGACGCGTGGTTCGTGTTGCCGCCGGTGTTCAGGTTCGCAACGAGCTCCCCGTCGACGGTCACAACCGTGACCGAACCGCCGGTGCGGTTCGAGACGTAGACGAGACCGTCCACCTCGTTGAAGACCGCGTTGAGCGCACCGCCGCCGGTCGCGACGTCATGCAGCACCTCACCGGTCACGGTGTCGACGATCAGCAGGTTGTTCGAGCCCTGACTTGCGACGAACAGGCGCTTGGTCGCGGGGTCGTAGCCGGCGCCGGAGGCGGTCACGGCGTTCTCCAGGTCGATGCCGCGGACCTTCGGGTCGGACGGGTCCGACACGTCGATGATGGCGGCACGCGGGCTGTCGAGGCTGACGGTCACGAGGGTGCCGGCCTCCTCGTCGAGCGCGAGCGACATGGGGCTGACGCCGACGCTCTCCGTCAGCTCGATCGATTCGAGCTGCTCGTAGGTCGTCGTGTCGAATACGGCGATAGAGGTGCTGCGCGCGGCCGACACATAGGCGCGGTCGCGGGTCTCGTCGACGATCACGTCGCGCGAGTGGCTCACGATGCCCGCCTCGAACTGCGTGATCAGCGACAGATCCTCCTGGGAGTACACGGCGACGGTGTTCTGGCGCGTGTTGGTCACCCAGACCGTGCCGTTCTCGTCATCCGTCCCCACGCCGTAGACGCCGTAGACACCCTTGCTGGCATCCGACGCGTCCACCGCAGCCGGGGTCACTCGCGCGAGAACCTCGAGCGTCTCCGGGTCGACCTTCACCAGCTCGCTGTCCAGGATCGGCGGACGCCCGACCGAGGCGGTGAGGAACACGGCATCCGACGCCGCGCCGTAGGCGGTCTGGTAGAGCCCGCTGCGGATCGATGTCACGTCGATGTCGAACGCGTCGGCGCCGAAGAAGGCACGATCCACCGTGGTGGCCGCATCGAACGTCGCCGCGTACGGCGCGGTCTGCGTCGCTGAGACGGCCGCCGTCCCGATCGCGACATCGGCCGGAACGGCGATCGTGGCCGTGGCCACGCCGTCCGTATCGGCGGTGACGTTCGCCACGGAGGCGTCGCCGACCGCGACGCGGGAGAGCACTGCACCGGCGGCCAGGCCGCTGAGCGTGACCTTAACATCCTCGCCCGCCGCGACACGCGCCGGATCGAAGGCGAAGGAGACCTTGTGCTGGTACTGCACGGACAGGTCCTTCGCACCGAGTCCGGCGCCCTCGGCATCCGAAACGACGACGCGCAGCGCGACCGAGCCGAACGCGGTGTCCTCGGGCAGAACGAGACCCGACACGGAGACGGTCGTGGCGCCCTCGGCGACGACTGCCGCCGCGTCGTTCAGTGCGGTGTCGCCCGCGAAGACCTGCACCTGCTGGCCGGTCTCGAGGCCCTCGCCGGAAACGGCGAATGCCTCACCCGGCGTCACGACCCCCGGCGTCACCGCGAAGGACGCCTCCAGCGCGGGCTGCTCGGGCTGCGCCGCCGGGTCGGTCAGCGTGATACTGGCCGCCACAGAGCGGATCTTGTCACCGTCGATCAGCGAGCCGGTCAGGAAGTGCACCGAGTACGTGCCCGGCGCGACGGCCGTCGCAGATCCCTGCGCCCCGGATGTCGTGCCGTCTGGAACGGCGAACTCGACGTCGTCGAAGGTGCCGTCGGCGTCGGCCTCGATGACCTGCCACACGCCGTCGGTGACACCGACGGGCTGGATGCCCCCGCGGTCGATCTTGATCGCGATGTGCGAGCCGCTGTCACCGGCCTGGGTGGTCCACCCGGTGCCGTCAAGCAGGATCGTGCCGCCGAGCTCGACGGTCGTGGAGTCGAAGGTGATCGCGGCCCCGGTGGCCACGTCTGTGAAGGTCGCCGGCGCGGCGGACGCGCTCAGCGCGCCCAGCGGAAGCAAGAACGCCTGGAGACCGACGGCGACCGCCGTCCCCAGTGCGACCCGCGACCGCAGGCGCCGCCGCGGCTTCGCCTGCGCGCGCGCAGGCATGCGTGTGTGGATCGTCATGATGTGTTGGGATTCCTCGATTGTGTAAGCGGATGAAGGTAAGGCTTGCCTATCTATTATCGGGCGATACTGTTCTATCGCATCCGTCCGGCTCTTGTCCACGGCGCCCCGTCACATCGCGTTTCACAGACTGCGCGTAGCCGCGCCAAAGATCCCGCTTGATCACCTCGCGAACACTGGT
>Ga0182735_1002524_pt1 | contig 10991 bp, 15 predicted proteins | sample eDN5th30CKraftMG_FD_128524 | JGI IMG/M metagenome (GOLD analysis project Ga0182735, IMG submission 128524) | Enriched Miracle-Growth compost microbial communities from Emeryville, California, USA - eDNA 5th pass 30_C Kraft MG (version 2) (version 2) ... | reverse complement strand
GAGCCATGAGCGGGGATATCGAAGGTATTGGTGCGGCGGTGACCGCGGGATTGGCAGCCCGCGCGGTCGAGCCGCGGCACGGCAGCGCGGCGCACGCGCACGCGGGGCAACGCTGTCTCAACTGCGGGACGACCTTGGCGGGCTCGCATTGCCACCATTGCGGCCAGCGCGCCGATGTGCACCGCACCTTTAGCGCGATCGGTCACGATCTCGTCCATGCGATCTTCCATTTCGAGGGCAAGCTATGGAATACGCTGCCGTTGCTCGCGTGGCGGCCCGGCGATCTCACGCGCCGCTATATCCACGGCGCGCGCGCGCGGTTCATCTCACCCCTTTCCCTGTTTCTGTTTGCTGTCTTCCTCACCTACGCCGTGCTCTCATTCGTCGGCAGCGGTTCGCCGGGTACGGGCTTTCAGGAGATGGTGACGAGCCAGACCGAAGCGAGCGCGGCGCGCGCGAGGCTTGAACATGAAGTCGAGGCGATCGACACTCAGCTCGCCAAGAACAATATCACCGAGGAGCAGCGCAAACTGCTCGGCGAGCAGCGTCAGACGCTGATGATGAGCGCTGAATATCTTGGCCTTCTCGACCATGCCGGAACGCCAGGCGAAGGAAAGGAAACCGCCGAGGGGCGCTTTGCGCGCGCCGAGATCAGCACCGGCGTTGCCTTCCTCGATCATGGCATCGCCAAGGCGCAGGCCAATCCTGGTCTGATGCTCTACAAGGTGCAGGCGAACGCTTACAAGTTCGCCTGGGCGCTGATTCCGCTGTCCTTGCCTTTCCTGTGGCTGCTCTACCCGTTCAGCCGGCGCTTTCACACATATGACCATTTCGTCTTCGTCACTTACTCGATCAGTTTCATGCTGCTCTTGTTTGTCGCGGTGCGCCTGTTCGTGATGACGCCAGTGGCGGGTTGGGTGACGACCTTTGCCGTCTTCTACGTTCCCTTTCACATGTATCGCCAGCTGCGCGGCGCCTACCGCTCATCGCGGATCGGGGCGCTTGCGCGCACCTCGCTGCTTCTGGTTTTCGCCCTTGTGGCCGTAACCTTGTTCGTGGCGATGTTGCTGGCGCTGGGAGCGATGGGATAGCCGGCCTTCCGGCACAGAGGGGAGAGATGCGATGCACGCGCTGTGGGCGGAGATGGACCGGCGCCAGCTGATCGGGCTTGGCGCTGCGGGGCTCGCGGCGCTGTCGCTTCCGGGTGCGGCCGCCGCGATGATGGCACAGGGCTTCACCCATGGCGTGGCAAGCGGTGAGCCAGGTCCCAATTCGGTGCTGCTCTGGACGCGTTATGCGGCGCCCTCCGACACCAGGCTGATCTCCGAGATATCGGAAACCCCGGACTTTTCGCGCATTGCGGGGGGCGGAGAGGTCGCCGCGACGGGCGAGCGCGATCATGTCGCGAAGATCATTGTCGACGGGCTGCAGCCGGGCCGCTGGTATTACTATCGCTTCATCGCGCCCGACGGCACGCGTTCGGTGACCGGCCGGACGCGGACGCTACCCGCGGGGCCGACCGCGGCCTTCCATCTCGCGCTCTTCTCGTGCGCCAATATGCCGTTCGGCTGGTTCAACGCCTATGCTCACGCCGCGGCGCGCGCAGACATCGACCTGGTCGTTCATGCGGGCGATTATCTCTACGAATATAAGGTCGGCCAATATCCGGCGCTCCGCGAGGCAGTTCCTGGCCGTTCGGTTCAGCCCGATCAGGAACTTGTCGCGCTCGCCGACTACCGCCTGCGCTACGCTGCGTATCGCGCCGACCACGATCTTCAGCGGCTCCACCAGCTGTTTCCGATGATCGCGCAGTGGGACGATCATGAGTTCGCGAACGACACATGGCGAAATGGCGCACAAAATCATCAGCCGGATGAAGGGGAATGGAGCGCGCGGGTCGCGGCCGCCGAGCGCGCCTATCGCGAATGGATGCCGGTCGCCGAACGCCGCTGGCGACATTATGAGATCGGTGACCTGGCGACGATTTTCCTTCCCGAAACGCGGATCAGCGGTCGAGATGAGCCATTCAGCATCGGGCGCATTGGGCGGGATGCAAGTGATCCCGCAGCGGCCCTGCGCGAGTTTGGCGACACGCAATACCGCGATGCCGCGCGTCAGATGCTGGGCGTGCAGCAGGAAAAATGGCTGACCGATGGGATCCGCGCTTCGGTCCGCGCCGGCAAATATTGGCAGGTCTGCGCGCAGCAAGTGCTGATGGGCACCATTTTCAGTCCGCCCGAATCGGCAAACTGGTTCGGTGCGGACGCGCCAGACTATGTCGTCGAGCGGATCAAGGCCGCGCAACTGGGCACGGCGGCAGGCCTGCCCTTTAATTTCGACGCCTGGGACGGCTACCCCGCGGCGCGCGCCCGGCTGCTGGGCGCGGCGCAGCAGGCGGGGGCAAATTTCGTCTCGCTCGCGGGCGACAGCCATAATGGTTGGGCGTTCGACCTGCCGCACGACGACCGTCCCGCCGGAATCGAGGTGGGCGGACACAGCATCTCCTCGCCGGGGATCGAGGCGGCTGTGAAAGGGGTGAGTGATGCCGATCGCGTCGCCGCGCTCCGCCGCTCGTCACCGCAGCTCCGCTGGGCCAACACCGAGCGGCGCGGCTACACCAGCATCCGGCTCACGCCCGAGACTTTGACCGCAACATGGCATCTATTGAGCACGGTGCGAGAGCGCTCGCTGGCGCTCGCGGGGACGCACAGCATGGCGGTGCAGCGCGGGCGCAACGCTTATGATGCCGGCTGACCCAAAGCGATCGCGCGAGGCTCGCTCTCGCGCACAAAGATATGGGGTTCCAGCCTGACGGGAAAACCGCCTATCATGGCGAGGGGTCCCATATGCCCATAGGCTAGCCGCGCTCGGCGATGAGACCATGCGGGTCCGGGGGGCATGGCCCCTGCAGGAGAGGGACAGTTGAACTGGAACAAGGCAGTCCGCCAGATACATCGCTGGCTCTCTATTCTCTTCGCCGCGCCGGTTGCGGGCATTTTCGTCGCACCGGGCCTCGAGGGCGAACCTGGGCCATGGATTTATTATCTCCCTTTGGCGCCGCTCGCGCTGATGATGCTCACCGGGATGTGGATGTTCATCCGTCCCTATGCGGCGCGCTCGCCGCGAACGGAGCGATAGCATGGCGGACAAGGCTCCAAAGCTGCTCTCGGGGGGCAACCCGCAAATCCCGAAGGGCGACGGCGATGCGCCGGTCGAGGCCTATATCGCGGCGATGCCCGGCTGGAAGCACGCGGCCGGAAAAAGGCTCGACGCGCTGATCGACAAGACCGTACCGGACGTGAAAAAAGCGGTGCGGTGGAACTCGCCCTTCTACGGCGTGGAAGGGAAGGGCTGGTTTGTGAGCTTCCATTGCTTCACGCGCTATATCAAGGTCACCTTCTTCAAGGGCGCAAAGCTCCGTCCGCCACCGCCCGTCGGGTCGAAGGACCCCGATGCACGCTATTTCCATATCCACGAGGATGAAGAAATCGACGAGGCGCAGGTGAAAAGCTGGCTGAAGCAGGCGGCGGCGATTCCTGGCTGGATCCCCGGAAAATAAGGAAGAAAGATGAGCGAAATCGAGGATGCAGTTCGGCTTATCGACGAAAAGATCGCCGCGCTGGATGGCTGGCGTGGCGACATGCTTGCCAGGATGCGGGAGCTGATCAAAGAGGCCGTGCCCGAGGTGATCGAGACCGTCAAATGGCGCAAGCCGTCGAACCCCCAGGGCGTCCCCGTATGGGAGCATCACGGCATTTTGTGCACCGGCGAAACATACAGGGACAAGGTCAAGCTGACCTTCGCGCGCGGAGCGTCGCTCGATGATCCCGACGGGCTGTTCAACGCAAGCCTCGATGGCGGCACGCGCCGGGCGATTGATCTGCGGGAAGGCGACCGGATCGACGAAGCGGCGTTCAAGGCGCTGGTGCACACGGCAGCGGCGGCGAACGCCGCCGCTGCGCAGCGGAGATAGGCTGCAACAGGCGGCAGACGCCAGCCCCATGCCTGGCCGCGGGAATGAGGGGTGTGCCGCGGCCTAAGCGCGCCCAGCTCTTTGCGCGCTCAGGAAATTGTCGAGCGCTGCGAAGAGCAGACCACGCGCATCCTCGCTCAACATTTCGGCGGTGAGCCGATCGAAGAGCGCGCGGTCACCCTGGCTTACCGCCCCGAGCATCGCTCCAAGCAGAGCCTCGTCGTAGGTGAGACGCGGGCAGCAGGGCGGGGCGACAGCGAAGGGGTCGGGCCAGACGTCGCCGATCGCTACGAGCGCCAGCTGGAAACGCCGCGCCGCAGCCTCAGCCTCCCAGCGCCGCTCGAGCTCGGGCTGGGGGTCGCGCCCCGTGCGGCGACAGGCGATACAATGGCGCAGCGCCAGAACCGCCTGCGCGGCCCGGGCCTCAAGGTCGCGGACCAGCGGTTGTTCGATCAATCGTTGCACGATTGTGCCACCAGTCATCGGTGCTCCCGAAAAATATGGGCCCGCGATCGGCCGTTCCCAGCGGGTTCCTAAAAAGATGCCGGCCGCCGCGCGGGCGCAGCAGCCGGCAGGAGGGGACTGCAAGGAAATGCTATTGCGACTTAGTAGCAAATACAAGCGAAAAAGAGAGGCACCGTGCAGCGCCTCTCTTATGAGCCGAAAATTGTCGCTCTTTCGCTTGAAATCAATCGTCGCCGGCGGGCTTCGACTGGAGCTGGATATAGTTTTCGATGCCCATGCGCTCGATCATGTCGAACTGTTTTTCCAGTTCGTCGACATGCTCCTCCTCGCTTTCGAGGATGTGGGCGAAGAGCTCGCGGCTGACATAATCGCGAACGCTTTCCGCATGGGCAATTGCGTCCTTGAGCAGGGGAATGGCCTCTTCCTCAAGCGCCAGGTCCGCTTTCAGAATCTCCTCGACCGTCTCGCCGACGCGCAGCCGGCCGAGCATCTGGAAATTGGGCAGTCCGCCAAGAAACAGGATGCGGTCGGCAAGCTGGTCGGCGTGCTTCATCTCGTCGATCGACTCGTGTCGCTCGAACTCGGCCAGCCGTTTGATGCCCCAATTGTCGAGCATCCGGTAATGAAGCCAATATTGGTTGATCGCGGTCAGTTCATTCTTCAGCGCTTGGTTGAGGAAATCGATGACCTTTTCGTCGCCCTTCATTGCCTTGTCCTGTTCTGTGTCTTGGGTGGGAGGCGGCATTATACCCGCCCCGACCCAAGGAGGCCAAGGATGAATATGGCTGAATTTCGAGGAAAATCAGGCCGTCGCGGCAACGTCGCTGATGATATTGCGAGCGAATGACAGGCATTGGCCGCATTTGGGTTTGCGACCCAGTTGCGCATAGGCGGCCTTGGCGCTCCGCAATTGGCCGTTCTTCGCGACGTCGCGCAAATCGCTTTCTCTTATTGCGTTGCAGACACAGACGACCATATGCGAATCCTTCTCAACAACTTCCGTCTAGGGATAGTGCGACCGATTCGCAACAAGAAAGATGCGAGTGGTTCGCAATCCGGGAAAAGGATATTTTCGCGGGCCTCGCCCTTGCCCGCGGAGTGATTCGCGGGCATAGGCGCGCCCATCGTCCCCGCGCCCTCTCGCAAAGGTTTGCTTCATGAAAGTCCAGGTCTACGTGACGCTCAAACCGGGGGTTCTCGACCCGCAGGGCAAGGCGATCCATCATGCGCTGGAGGGATTGGGCTTCAGCGGCGTCAGCGACGTGCGCGCCGGCCGCTTCATCGAACTCGAGGTCGCCGACGGGGTCAGCGATGCCGATCTCGACGCCATGTGCGCGAAGCTGCTGGCCAATACCGTGATCGAGAATTACCGGATCGAGCGGGCCTGAGCGGCCAGGGAGACACGCCATGAAGACCGCCGTCATCGTCTTTCCCGGTTCCAACTGCGACCGCGACATGGCGGTCGCACTCGAGCGTGTCACCGGTCGCGCGCCGGCCATGGTCTGGCACCGCGAAACCGCGCTTCCGGACGGCACCGACTTCATCGCCCTGCCGGGGGGCTTCTCCTACGGCGATTATCTTCGCTCGGGGGCAATGGCCGCTCGCTCGCCGATCCTGCGGAGCGTTGCCGACGCCGCAGCGCGGGGCGTGCCGGTGCTCGGGGTTTGCAACGGCTTCCAGGTGCTGACCGAGGCGGGGCTGCTTCCCGGTGCATTGATGCGCAACGCGGGGCTCAATTTTGTGTGCCGCACTGTGCCGCTCACTGTCGAGAACAGCCAGTCGCTGTTTACCGCCGGCTACAGCGCGGGCGAGGCGATCGACATTCCGGTTGCGCACCATGATGGCAATTATTTCGCCGACGCCGCGACGCTCGACCGGATCGAGGGCGAGGGGCGCGTGGCGTTTCGCTATGCCGCTCCGGTCAATGGCTCGGCGCGTGACATTGCGGGCGTTCTGAACGATGAAGGCAATGTTCTTGGCATGATGCCGCACCCCGAGCGCGCGATCGATGCCGCGCACGGCGGTACCGACGGGCTACGCCTGTTCGAGGCTGCGCTCGGCGCTCTCGTCTGAAACCGCTATAGGCGCCTCGGTTTCGCAGGTCTGCGTTGCGGCAGGCTGCAGCCACCGGCCGATCAGGAGCAGGACCGTCGGCCAGAACATCGTGTTCCAGATGTCGTGCCAATGCTCAGGATCAGGACGAACGACAGCATGGCTTCGCTCAGCCGTGATGTCGAGCCATTCGCCGCCGCACGCCATCGCGAGCACCGCCAGCCAGGCAACGAGCCAGCCGCCGCGCCAGCGCCAGATCAGCCGGACAACCACAAACAGCGCCATGCCGAAATAGATATGCAAGGCATCCTTATCGAGCGCGCTTGCTGTCACGATCCAGCTTTTGCGCTCCTCGAAGAGCGAGGCAAGTTCAATCAGGGTCATGGAGGTCAAACCTTGGCGCCAAAGGGATTGAAGTCGGTTCCCTCGTCGTACACGTCGACGCCTTCGCGCCGCTTGAGCAAGCCCACCACGGCATAGGTGACGGGCGTGAGAACCACTTCCCATCCCACTTTCATCAGCCAGTTGGTGATCATCACGGTCACGACAAGATGCGTCGGCCAGATGCCCAGGAAGGCGATGGGGTAGAAGAGGAGGCTGTCGAACGCCTGACCGAAGATGGTCGATCCGATCGTTCGCGACCAGAGGTGCTTGCCTCGGGTCCAAAGCTTCATGCGCGCCAAAACGTAACTGTTGACGAACTCGCCCGCCCAGAAGGCCGTGATCGACGCAACGACGATGCGCCAGGTGCTGCCGAACACGCTTTCATAGGTCGCTTGGCAGATGGGTCCTGTTCCCTCGCCGGCCGTCTTCAGCAAAAGAAGGTCCGCGCCTGCGCAGCCCCAGTCGCGGTCGGCGGGCATCGCAACGACGACCCAGCTCATGACAGCCATGAAGATCATCGCGGCAAAGCCGGTCCAGATCACCCGCCGTGCCCGCGCATAGCCATAGACCTCGGTCAGCACGTCGCCGATCACGTAGCTCAGTGGAAAAAACAGGATTCCCGCGCCAAAGGTAACGCTGCCCACAGTCGACAGCTTCGACGCCCCGATGATGTTGCTAAGCAGAAGGATGGCGACGAAAGCCGCCATCACGAGATCGTAATAGCGAAAATGACGTATCTGCCCTGCGCTGACGGGGGCTGGGGAGGACTGGGTCGGCTCGGGGTCTCTCATCGCTACGCTGCTTAACGTGCTTTGCGGTCAGCGCAAACCGCGCTATTCGCCGCAACCGCACAGCCGTGCCGCGCGCCCGTAGCTCAGCTGGATAGAGCACCCGCCTTCTAAGCGGGTGGCCGCAGGTTCGAATCCTGCCGGGCGCACCACGGACATTAAGCTATTGATGTAATTCAATAAATATCATGCCTGGTGAGTGGAGTGGCGCGGTTCCGGGCGCTTTCGGTGAGCGGTTTCGGCTTTGTGGTCAGAGACCGGGAGCGGCGAGAGCATTTCCGGCCGGATGACAGGGTGATTCTCTGCGGGCGATTTTCGTGGCCACCGATTGCGGCGACAGCATTGCCGGAGTGACTGGTCCCGCCATAGGCGCCGCATGACGGGAGAACTAACGACCATCATCCTCCGGGTCATCGAGCGCGCGCCACAATGGATAAGGCACGACCTGGATTCCAAGGATGCGGCCCAGCGGATCCGTGCCGAGGAGGCGCCGGCAGCGATGATCGCCGATGCGCTTGGTAAGCAGGATGATGCGTATTAGCCGGATCGGGCTTGCGTAAATCCCAGCATCTGGCGCTGCTCGCCCCAGGCGAGAGGCAGCGCGGGTAGCTTGAGCAGCTTGCGGCTGGTGAGCGTCTTGGGCTGGGCGCCATCGAGAATGGCGGCGGTGATATCGGGCGCGAGATAGGCGAGGCGAGCAAGCCGCTCGATATGCCGATTGCCGCGGGGTGCCACGCCAGAGAATAGGTCGGCCCGTGCCCGATGCGCCTTGGCGATCAGCGTGACCAGCTTGGGATCGACGGTCTTTGTGTCGGAAGACTTGCTCGCGATAACCAGCTTCGCCCCGCGCTTGCCGCGATGAAGGTCGGTGTCGATGATGAGATCAAGCCGGGTATCGGTGTCTTCCGGCTGATGGTTCTTGTGATCCAGGATCGCGATCAGCGCCTCACGCGAGAGGCTCGCCTCGACGCGGTCTGGATGAATGATGATCGATAGCCGCAGTCGCTCGAACATCATGCGGGCGCCGAGGGCAGCATGCGGTCCGACATGCCGGATAAGCTCGGCGGCTGTATCGAGACGCTGGCGTGTGAGTATCGCCGATGCGTCCGGATCGAGACGGATGATGGCGTCTTCATCATGCAGCAGCCCGCGAACAGCCTCGCGCGTTGCGCTTTCGATCGCGCGCGCCGCGATCCGCGTCTGTGGCAGAGCCTTGCATGCCCTCGTCTCGCGATCGATATCCTTGCTGATGCTCGACACATAATAAGGATATCGCCGCCCCTGCTTGACCGTGAACGAGGGTGACATCGGTCGGTCCAATGCATCGCGGATCATTCCGGTGAGTAGCGCGGTGCTGCCGCCCATCGCCGCATTGCGGCGTTCAGCGGTGGATGCGGCGAGCTTCGCATGCACCGCATCCCAGAGGGTGATGGGTATGATCCCATCATGCTGCCCCTCGTGGAGCTTGTCCTTGTGCCGAAGTTTGCCGATGTAGATGGGATTAGAGAGCAGCCAGTAGAGCCCGCCGCGGGAGAAGGGGATACCGCCGGTTGACCCCATCTTGCCATTCTGGACCTTGGTGCGAACGCCCTGTTCGTCGAGGGTGATCTTCAGGGCCCGCACCGAGGGCTGGTCGAGATAGGACCGGAAGATGTGACGAACCGTCTCCGCCTCGGCGGCGTTCACCACGAGCTTCCTGTCCTGCACATCATAACCGAGCGGGACCGGTCCGCCCATCCAGATACCGCGCGCCTTCGATTGGGCGATCTTGTCGCGCACGCGCTCGGCGATGACCTCGCGCTCGAACTGCGCGAACGACAGGAGGACATTGAGAGTAAGGCGTCCCATGCTGGTGGTGGTGTTGAACGCCTGCGTCACGCTGACGAAGGAAGCGCCGGCCGCATCGAGGATATCGACGATCTTGGCAAAGTCGGACAGCGCCCGGGTCAACCGATCGACCTTGTAGACGACGATCACGTCGACACGTCCATCGCGCACATCACCGAGCAGGCGCTGGAGGGCAGGGCGGTCCATGGTGCCGCCCGACACGCCGCCATCGTCATAGGCAGTGGGGAGCAAGACCCAGCCTTCGGATCGCTGGCTTTTCACATAGGCCTCGCAGGCCTCGCGCTGGGCATCGAGGCTGTTGAAGTCCATGTCGAGCCCATCCTCGGTCGACTTCCTTGTATAGATGGCGCAGCGCAGCTTCTTCATGCGCCGGTTCCGAAGAATCGCGGTCCCGACCATCTCGTCCCCGTGATCGCGCGGGCGATGGCTGAGAGCGAGCGCCAGTGCTTGCCCGCGTAGAGGAAGCGGCCATCGGGCTCGACGATCACCCGGTGGGTCTGACCGCCCCACTCGCGCAGCAGCTGGCTGCCGCCAGCGAGACGAGGGCGTGCCGTGTAGGATACGCCATCACCGGCCTGTTGATCAGCGAGATCGCGCAGTCGGCGTTCGAGCCGGCGGTCCATCCCGCCCGATGCCGCAAGCTGCGCGCGGTGGGCGAGATCGCGGGCGAGCAGGCCCGGCGTGATCGCGGGAGCCGGCCTATCGTGTACCTGCTCCCATGCCTGCTTTAGCGCGCTGTTCGACATCGCGGCGATGGCCGCGACATCACCAGTGGCCGCAGTCACTGGGCGATCCGATAGGTGGTGACGCTGCCCTGCTTGTCGCGGATGATTGCATGGCCCTTCTTGCGCAGGCCGGTCAGCGCCGCGCGGGTCGAGTGTTGCTGCCAGCTGAGCGCTTCGCTGATCTCTTCGATGCTGGCGCCGTCGGGGGCACCAAGCATCGCCAGCAGGCGAGCGGACTTGGTTGATGGGGGCGCCTCGCTCTGCGTGGCGGTGGCAGCATCGGTGCGTGGGCGTTTGCGGTTCGTGGTCATCGGTGGTCTCCTGCATTGGATCCCGGCTGGATGCTGGGTCCACCACCCATGGCTCCGCAGCCACGAGGCCCGGAGCAGCACCGCGGGTCGCCGCAGTGCCCGACAACCCATGCTTGGTTCACCGCGGAAGTCGAATGGAAAGATCAAACGCCGCGCGAAAGCTGGTTCTGGACTTATCCCGTTAACGCGAGCGTGGTGCGCGCATGGATGACGACGCCCAAGACCTCATCGCCCAGCTCTGCACCCGGATCGAAATGATCATGGAGGACATGAGCCCGGTTGTGTAGCGCGACGATCTGGATGAGACGGGAGCGACGATCAGGGGCTCATCCGCAAATTTGGTGCAAGTTGGGGGATTCACGCGCGAATCGGGAGCGTGCATAGAGTGGGGATTACGGTCAGCGATGGTATTTGCGCGTGTTCCAGACATTTGCCGGTTCTCCCG
>Ga0182735_1002522_pt1 | contig 10995 bp, 10 predicted proteins | sample eDN5th30CKraftMG_FD_128524 | JGI IMG/M metagenome (GOLD analysis project Ga0182735, IMG submission 128524) | Enriched Miracle-Growth compost microbial communities from Emeryville, California, USA - eDNA 5th pass 30_C Kraft MG (version 2) (version 2) ... | reverse complement strand
TTCAACTTCCCCGTGGCGGTGTGGTCGTGGAATGCAGCGCTTGCGCTGGTGTGCGGCGACAGCGTGGTGTGGAAGCCCTCGGAGAAGACGCCGCTGACGGCGCTCGCCTGCGAGGCGATCTTTGCCCGCGCCGTCGCGCGCTTCGGCAAGGATGCGCCGGCAAACCTGCTCACCGTGCTGGTCGGCGACCGCGCCGTCGGCGAGGTACTGGTCGATCATCCGAAGGTAGCGCTGGTGTCGGCCACCGGCTCCACGCGCATGGGCCGCGAGGTCGGGCCGCGTCTCGCCAGGCGCTTTGCGCGCGCGGTGCTGGAGCTGGGCGGCAACAATGCCGGCATCGTCTGCCCGTCGGCCGATCTCGACATGGCGCTGCGGGCGATCGCCTTCGGCGCCATGGGCACGGCCGGCCAGCGCTGCACGACGCTTCGCCGCCTGTTCGTGCATGACAGCGTCTACGACCAGCTGGTGCCGCGGCTGAAGAAGGCCTACGAGAGCGTGTCGGTGGGCAATCCGCTGGAAAGCTCGGCGCTGGTCGGGCCGCTGATCGACAAGGGCGCCTTCGACAACATGCAGAAGGCGCTTTCCGAGGCCAGGGCGCATGGCGGCCAGGTGACCGGCGGCGAGCGCTTCGAGAACGGCCACAAGGACGCCTATTACGTGCATCCGGCGCTGGTGGAGATGCCGAAGCAGGACGGCCCGGTGACGGAAGAAACCTTCGCGCCGATCCTCTACGTGATGAAATATTCCGACTTCGACGCCGTGCTCGACGACCACAATGCGGTGGGGGCGGGGCTTTCGTCCTCGATCTTCACGCGCGACCTGCAGGAATCGGAGCGCTTCCTGTCGGCCGACGGCTCGGACTGCGGCATCGCCAACGTCAACATCGGCACTTCCGGAGCCGAGATCGGCGGGGCGTTCGGCGGCGAGAAGGAGACCGGCGGCGGCCGCGAGAGCGGCTCGGACGCCTGGAAGGCCTATATGCGCCGCGCCACCAACACCATCAACTATTCCAAAGAACTGCCGCTCGCACAGGGCGTCTCCTTCGATATCGAGTGAGACCCGTCGAACGGCGTTGAAAAAAGGGCGCGGTGCCGGCACCGCGCCCTTTTTCATGCCCGATGCGCTGCCGTCATCTGGCGCTGGCAGCGATGGCGCGCAGGGCTTCGCCGAAACGGCGCACTTCCTCCAGCGTGTTGTAGTGCACCAGCGAGGCGCGCACGGCGCCGCTGTCCATGGAAAGGTTCAGCCGCTTCATCAGGCGCGGCGCATACATGTGGCCGTCGCGGATGCCGATGCCGCGCTCGGCCATCTCCTCGACCACGGTCTTCGGCGCGACGCCCGGCAGGTTGAAGCAGAAGGTCGGTACGCGCTCGCCGATGCGTGCTTCGTCGGCAACACCGTAGACCACGGCACCGGCGCTCTTCAGTTCCTTCAGCATGGCGCGCGCCAGTTGCAGTTCGTGCGCGCGGATCGCGGCCATGCCGGCGGCGATGTTCTCGCGCCGCGACCGGTTGTTGGCGGGCGCGAGGTTGCGTCCGACGAGCTCGAGATACTGCACCGCCGCATCCATGCCGGCGACGTTCTCGTAGTTGAAGGTGCCGACCTCGATCTTGTGCGGCGGCTCGTCGGGAATGAAGTCTTCCTTGAAGGTGGGCAGGCGCTTCAGCGTTTCGAAGCGGCCCCACAGGAAGCCCATATGCGGCGAGAAATTCTTGTAACCCGAGCAGACGAGATAGTCGCAATCCCAGGCCTGCACGTCGATCAGGCCGTGCGGGCCGTAATGCACGCAATCGAGGAACACTTCCGCGCCGGCGGCATGGGCGATCTTCGAGACCTCGGCGACATCGACAATGGAGCCGATGGCATGCGCCGTCACCGTGCAGGCGACCAGGCGCGTTTTCTCGGAAACGAGCGGCTTGAGGTCCTCGACGTGGAGGTTGCCGTCCTCGCGCATGCGCCACCATTTGAAGGTGGCGCCGAGCGGCTCCAGGGCCAGCCAGGTAGCGATGTTGGCGTCGTGGTCCATGTCGGTGACGATGATCTCGCTGCGTTCCGACAGCATCTGGCCGATGCCGAGGCTGACGAGACGGATGAACGAGGTGGCGTTCATGCCGAAGCACACCTCGGCCGGATCATAGGCGTTGATCAGCAGCGCCACGCTTTCGCGGGCGTCGGCGATCGACTTGTCGAGGGCGACGCCGCGAGGGTAGCGGGCGCCGCGCTGCATGTTGTGCGAAACCAGGTGGTTGGTGACGGCGTCGACCACGCTTTGCGGGATTTGCGCGCCGGCGGCGTTGTCCATGAAGACGAAGTCGCCTGCCTGCTGCAGCGCCGGAAACAGCGAGCGGATCTTGTCGACCGGGAAGATGTCGGTGGCCCCCTGCGGCGATTCCGGGGTTTGGTGCTGGTTCACGGTCGGTTCCTTTCCTTGCGTTTACGCTTTACTGCGCGAACTGGTCCTTGCCACGGTTTTCGAGGTAGCCGACGAGGCGCACCAGCGGCCACAGGATGGCGAGGTAGATGATGGCAGCGCCGATCAGCGGCGTCGGGTTCGCCATCAGCGCCTGCGCGTCGGTCGCCTGCTTGAGCAGGTCGGGCATCGCCACCACCGAGGCGAGCGCGGTATCCTTGAACACGGACACGCAATTGCTGGTCAGCGGCGGGATGACGACGCGGATCGCCTGCGGCAGGATCACCTTGCGCATGGCCAGCCAGAACGGCAGGCCGAGCGTCGCCGCCGCCTCGAACTGGCCTTTGGGGATGTTCTCGATGCCGGCGCGGCAGACCTCAGCGGTAAAGGCCGCGAACACCAGCGACAGCGCCAGTGCGGCCGAGGCGAAGGACGACAGGCGGATGCCGACGAAGGGCAGGGCGTAGTAGATCAGGATCAGTACCACCAGGATCGGCAGCGCGCGGAAGATGTCGATATAGGCGGTGGCCAGCCGCCGGAACGGTTTTGGCGCGTAAAGGCGCATCAGGCAGATGGCGAGGCCGGCAATCGCGCCGAAGACGATGGCCGCGATGCCCAGCACCACGGTGTTGCCGAGCCCGCGCATCAGGATCGGAAACGAGCGGACGAGGATCGGCCCGTTGAAGAATGTATCGATCAGTTCCATGGACTCGGACCTCGCTGGAGCCGGTCTTGGGCTTGAAGGAGAAGAAGGCGCCGGGGCGGTCGTGCGCCCGGCGCCTTGCGGTGGTTACTGCGCCTGCGGGATTTCGCCCGGCGTCACCGTCGAGGTGCCGGCTTCCGGATCGACGCCGAACCACTTCTTGTGGATGGCGGCCAAGGTGCCGTCCTTCTTCATCTCGGTGATGGCGTCGTTGACCTTCTCCAGCAGCGGATGGCCCTTCTTGGTCATCATCGCGAAGCGCTCGCCGGTCGGGATGCGCACCAGGATCTTGAGCGCCGGCATCTGCTTGATGGCGAACTGGAAGCCGGCCAGCTCACCGGCGCCGCCGTCGATGCGGCCGTTCTGCACGTCCAGCAGAAGGTCCTGCTGGGCGTTGTAGCTCTTGACCTCGGCGACCCCGAGCTTTTCCGCGTTTTCCTTCATGTAGGCGTCGCCGGTCGAGCCGGCGATGACGCCGATGGTCTTGCCCTTGAGGTCGTCGAGCGACTTGATCGGGGAATCGGTCTTGCCGACGATGGTGCCGTCGCTGTCGTAATAGGCCTGTGTGAAGGCCTGGTTCTGCAGCCGCTCGTTGGTGATCGAGATCGACGAGACGGCGAAGTCGATGCGGCCCGACGCGGTCGCGGCGAACAGCGCCTGGAAGCCGAGGTCCTGGAACTCGACCTCGTCGCCGAGTCGCTTGGCGACATCGGTGGCGACGTCGATCTCGAAGCCCTCGAAGCTTCCGGAATCGGTCTTGTATTCCCATGGCGGATTGGCCGGATAGGCCCCTACCACGATCTTGTCGGCAAAGGCGGGGGCGGCGAAGGCGACGCCGGCGGCGATCATGACGCCAATCAGTCCCAGACGTTTCAGCATGTTCTCTCCCTGTGGTTCAGCGGCTCGTGCCGTTCGTTGCTGCCTCTTCCGGCCTTTCACTCCCAAGGTCCGCAGGCGAGACGATGCCTGTTCATGAAGCGCGCTGTTGTCGCCAGCCGATCAGTTCCTGCAAGGCGGACAGCAGCTTGTCGATGGTGTCGTCGTGGGTGACCGGGCCGGGCGAAAGCCGCAGCGTCGGGCCGCGCGCGTCGCAATGGAGCTTTTTGGCGCGCAGGCAGGCCACGACGGCGGCCGGGTTCGCCTGCTGCGGCAGGCCAAGCATGACGCTGCCGCCACGCTCGCGCGCATCGAGCGGCGAGCGCACCGCCCAGCCATTGTCGAGCGCGCGGCCGATGATTTTGTCGACCATGGCGCGGTTTTGCGCGGCGATGGTTTCAATGCCGGTCCGCGCCACCCAGTCGAGGCCGGGCTGCGAGGCGATGCTGGCGAGGACCGCCGGCGTGCCATGGTCGAAGCGGCGGGCGTCCGAGGCGTAGGCGAAGCGGTCGAGGTCCCACGAGAACGGGTTTTCCTGGCTGAACCAGCCGCGCAGTTCCGGCCGGCAGGCGCCGAGCAGGTCGGGCGCCACCTGGAGGATGCCGGCGCCCGAGGCGCCGCACAGCCATTTGAGCGAGGTGGAGACGACGAAGTCGACCGGCGTCGCCGCGACCGAGAAGGGAACCGCGCCGATGCCCTGCGTGACGTCGACGCCCACCAGCGAGCCCATCTTCCTGCCATGCGCGGCAAGGCGTGCCACGTCGCAGCGATGCGAGGCGGTGGAGGTGACGAAGGTGAGCAGCGCCAGCCCGACATCTTCCTGCCAGCGGGCGAGGAAATCGTCGTCGCGCACCCAGCTTTCGCCGGGGCGCAGCGGCACGGTGTCGAGCGTGAAGCCGAAGCGCTCGGCAAGGCCGGCCAGCAGGAAGTGCAGGCTTGGGAAACAGTCGCCCGCCACCAGCAGCCGCTTGCCGGCGAGACGGTCGGCCGGCAGGCCGCCGACCAAGCTGTAAAGGGCCGCCGTCACGTTCTCGGCAGTGGTCAAGGTGCCGTGCGGAGCCTCGATCAGGCGCTCCCAACTGTCGATGAAGCGCTGGCGCGCGGCCAAGGCGGCCGGCCACTGGCCGTCGTCCTCGGCCGACCACAAGGCGGCGAAGTCCGAAAGGGCCGTCGCCATCGCCTCGGCCTTGCCCGGAAACGTGCCGATCGAGTGATAGAGAAAATAGCCAGACATAGGATGTTTCCGAATATCTGTGATCATGTGATCACAAAATTTGGGGTAGATCAACTGGGGTTTGCGGTAAGTGCTGCGATTGCCAAGGTGTCACCCCTTGCCGAAACTCGAAAAGGCGACGGCGCGGATTTCCTCGACCTGCGGACAGAGCGGGCGCAACGTTTCCTGGGTGGTGCGGATGTCGGTGATCACCTCGTCGCGGGCGCGCAGGAAATCGCCGTCCCGGAGCGCCGTGGTGATGGCGAGGTGGCGGCCGGAAGGCTCCATGGTGCCGGCGCGCATGGACGGCTCGACGTGGTTGGAAAGCAGGCGCATGTAGGGGCCGAAGCGCAGCCACAAGGTCTCGATCAACTGGAACAGCACGTCCGAGCCGGAGGCGCGGTAGATGGTGAAGTGGAACTGCTGGTTCTTGGAGATCAGGTCGTAAATGCTGTCGTTGCGGCCGATCGCCTGCTGTTCCGAGGTGATCTGCTCCAGGCTGGCGATGTCGGCGCGGGTAAGCCGCGGCGCGCCGAGTTCGGCGGCCAGTCCCTCGACGGCGACGCGCGCCTGGCACAGGTCGTCGAGCCGCGCGCGTGTGACCGGGGGCACGCAGGCCGAGCCGTTCTGCGAGATTTCCAGCGCGTTTTCGGCGGCAAGGCGGCGCAGCGCCTCGCGCACCGGCATGTTGGAGGTGCCGAAGGCTTCGGCGAGCGAGGCGATGGTCAGCGTCTGGCCAGGGTCGAAGCTGCCGATCATCAGCGCATGGCGGAGTTGCTGGTAGACCCCGTCCTGGACGGTGGTGCGGCCCGAAACCGGCTCAAACCCAAGACTCACGACGTGCCTCGCTTCCTTGGCCGTTCCGGGTGTAGGAAACTGGAGGAAGGTTCTCCGCGAGCAGAAACGGCGTGATCATCTGATCACAAATTGACGGCACTGCCAAGCCGCTGTTGCGGGAAGGCGGGATGGTATGCGCCGCTGGCGGGGACGTGCGGGGCGGGCCGAACTTGGGCGTGGCGACATGAATGCCCCGTCAGCCTCCGTTGTTTCCGGGATGACGCTGGAGAAAGGCGCTACGCTCGGACGCGACCGGAGGACACTATCCGCAGCCGTCTCCTAAAGAGGGCGGTGCTTTGCCGGCCGCGAGGACACCAGCCGCGCTAAACGCCCGCGCGGCGGCGGCGGGCGGCGAAGCCGGCGGCCTCAGTCCGGGACTACCGCGATCGCCTGAATCTCGATCTTGGCGCGGTCTTCGACCAGCGCCACCACCTGCATGGCGGCCATGGCGGGAAAATGCCGGCCGATCACCTCGCGGTAGGCCTGGCCGATGCCCTTGAGATTGGCCAGATATTCGGCCTTGTCGGTGAAATACCAAGTCATGGAGGTGATGTGCTGAGGTCCTGCGCCGGCCTCGGCCAGCACCGCGACGATGTTTTGCAACGTCTGGCGCACCTGGCCGGCGAAGTCGTCGGTCTCGAACTGGCACTGTCCGTTCCAGCCGACCTGGCCGCCAACATAAATCTGCCGGCCGCGCGCGGCGATGCCGTTGGAATAGCCGACCGGCTTCGCCCAACCTTCGGGTTGCAGGATGTCAAACATGGAGTCCCCCTGATGATTCAATGCCGGGTCGCTTCATTGCGCGCCAAGCACCTGCCTGGCGATCACCACCTTCTGTACGTCGGATGCGCCCTCGTAGATGCGCAGCGCGCGGATTTCGCGGTAGAGGCTTTCCACGACGTGGCCCTTGCGCACGCCGTCGCCGCCATGCAGTTGCACGGCCTTGTCGATCACCGCCTGCGCGCGATCGGTGGCGTAAAGCTTGGCCATCGCCGCCTCACGGGTGACGCGCGCGGCCCCGGTGTCCTTGGCCCAGGCGGCGCGGTAGACGAGCAGGGCTGCGGCATCCACATCGAGCGCCATGTCGGCGATGTGGCCCTGCACCATCTGCAACTCGGCCATCGGCGCGCCGAACAGTTCGCGCGCCGCGGCGCGGGCGACGCTTTTGTCCAGCGCGCGGCGGGCAAAGCCGAGCGCGGCAGCGCCCACCGTCGAACGGAACACGTCGAGCACCGACATGGCGATGCGGAAACCCGCGCCCGCCTCGCCGATCAGCGCGGATGCCGGCACGCGCACGCCGTTGAAGGAAAGCCGCGCCAGCGGGTGCGGCGCGATCACCTCGATGCGTTCGGCAACGCCAAGGCCGGCGGTTTCGGCGGGCACCAGGAATGCCGACAGGCCTTTCGCGCCCGGCGCCTCGCCTGTACGGGCGAAGGTGACGTAGAAGTCGGCGATGCCGCCGTTGGAAATCCAGGTCTTTTCGCCGGTAAGCACGAAGCCGTCGCCGTCGCGCCGCGCCGTCATCTCGGTGTTGGCGACATCCGAGCCGGAGCGCGGCTCCGACAGCGCGAAGGCGGCGATCGCCTTGCCGGCGCGGGTTTTGTCCAGCCACTGCTTCTGCTCGGGCGTGCCGAACAGGCTGAGTGCCCCGGTGCCCAGCCCCTGCATGGCGAAGGCGAAATCGGCCAGCCCGTCGTGGCGCGCCAGCGTCTCGCGGGCGATGCACAGCGTGCGCACGTCGAGCGGCGAGGGGTTTGCCCGGTCCGGCGCGGTCGGCTTCAGCCAGCCGTCGCGGCCGAGTTTTGCGACCAGTTCACGGCAGGCCGCGTCGACATCGCCATGCCCGACCGGCAGATTCTTTTCGCACCACGTCTCGAGGCTTTCGGCAAAGGCACGGTGGCGATCCTCGAAGAACGGCCAGGAGAGGAAAGAGCGGTCGGGCATCAGTTCCCCTCGAACACCGGCTTTTTCTTGTCGACGAAGGCTCGGTAGGCGCGTTCGAAATCGCGGGTCTGCATGCAGATCGCCTGTGCCTGCGCTTCGGCCTCGATGGCCTGGTCGGGTCCCATCGACCATTCCTGGTTGAGCTGCGTCTTGGTGATGGAGTGGGCGAAGGTCGGCCCGGAGACGATGCGGCGGGCGATGTCGAGCGCGTCCGCTTCCAGAGCGTCCGCCGCCACCAGCCGGTTGTAGAAGCCCCAGCGCTCGCCTTCCTCGGCGCTCATGGTGCGGCCGGTGTAGAGCAGTTCGGCGGCGCGGCCCTGACCGATCAGGCGGGGCAGGATGGCGCAGGCGCCCATGTCGCAGCCGGCGAGGCCGACGCGGGTGAACAGGAAGGCGGTCTTGGCTTCGGGCGTGGCGATGCGGATATCGGAAGCCATGGCGATGATGGCGCCGGCGCCGACCGCGACGCCGTCCACGGCGCAGATGATCGGCTTGCCGCAGTTGAGCATTGCCTTGACGAAGTCGCCGGTCATGCGGGTGAAGGCGAGCAGTTCCTTCATGTCCATGCCGACCAGCGGGCCGATGATGTCGTGGACATCGCCGCCGGAGCAGAAATTGCCGCCATTGGGCAGGAACACGACCGCATCGACGTCGTCGGCATAGACGAGGGCGCGAAAAGTGTCGCGCAGTTCGGCATAGCTGTCGAAGGTGAGCGGGTTCTTGCGTTCCGGCCGGTCGAGCCGGATGGTGGCGACGCGGTCCTCGACCTGCCAGAGGAAATGCTTCGGCTTTAGGGCGGCCATCTTATGCGGGGTCATTCGTGTCCCTCCCAGTTGCTGCGGAAGGCCTTCAGCATGCCGGAAAGGCGGTGCGCGTCGTCTTCGCCGACATGGCCGAGCAGTTCGTTGATCCAGCGTTCATGGGCTGCCGCGATGCGGGCAAAGGTCTGCGCCCCGGTTTCGGTCAGCCGCACCACCGAGGTGCGGCGATCGCCGTTGCGGCGCGCGCGGGTGACCAGCCCTTCCGAAACCAGCCGGTCGACGATGCCGGTGACGTTGCCGTTGGAAACCAGCAGGAAGCGCGACAGGTCGCTCATCAGCATGCCGTCCGGCGCGCGGTAGAGCGCCGCCATTACGTCGAAGCGCGGCAGCGTGGTGTCGAACTCGCGCTTCAGCCGCTCGCGCAGTTCGGCCTCGACGCTGCGCGAGCAGCGCAACAGCCGCACCCACAGCCGCAGGCGGTCCTTGCCGTCGCCCTTGGCGCCCGGTGCGGGCAGGGGGGCTGCTACCATGTCTCGCCTCCCGAAACCGAGATCGCCTGGCCGGTGATCGAGCCGGCGCTTTGCGAACACAGCCACAGCACGGCGGCCGCCACTTCCTGCGGCTGGATGAAGCGGGCTTGCGGATTGGTCGCAATTAGCGCCGCGCGGGTTTCCTCTGCCGAGCGGCTGGTTTTCTCGACGATGCGGGAAACCGATTCCTCCAGCATGTCGGTCTCTACGAAACCTGGGCAGACGGCGTTGACGGTGACGCCGGTTTTCGCATTCTCGGCGGCCAGCGCCCGCATCAGGCCGACCACGCCATGCTTGGCGGCGACATAGGGCGCGACATAGGCGTAGCCCTTCAGCCCGGCGACCGAGGCGACGAAGACGATGCGGCCGGCCTTGCGCGCCGCCATGCCGGCCAGCGCCGGCTTCACCGTAAGAAAAGCGCCGGTGAGGTTGACGGCAAGCGTCTTCTGCCAGTCGGCGAGCGTGGTGCGGGCGGCGGGCGCGCTGCCGGCCATGCCGGCATTGGCAACGACGATGTCGATGGGGCCGCGCGCCGCTTCGGCCTGCTGGTAAAGGGCGACCATCGCCGCCTCGTCGGTGACGTCGGCGGCAATCGCTCTTATGCCGGCGTTCTCGCTCGCCACCGCGTCGAGGGCGGGCTTGCGCCGGCCGCAGATGGTCACGGCGATGCCGGCCTCGGCCAGTGCCAGCGCCACCGCCCGGCCGACGCCGGAGCCGCCGCCGGTGACCAGCGCATGCCTGCCTTCGATCGCGAGTGGCCCGCTCATACCTTGATCCCCGCGCTCTGGTTGCGCTCGACAAGTCGGTAGATCTGGTCGCGGCCGCGCAGGTAGGGATCAGGCCATTTGACGCCGCGGTCGTTGAGGGCGACGGCGGCATGCAGGGTCCAGTAGGGATCGCCGAGGTGCGGCCTTGCGAGCGCGACGAGATCGGCGCGGCCGGCCATCAGGATCGAATTGGCGTGGTCCGGCTCGTAGATATTGCCGACCGCCATCGTCGCCATGCCGACCTCGTTGCGGATGCGGTCGGAAAACGGCGTCTGGAACATCCGGCCATAGACCGGCCTGGCATGGATCGAGGTCTGACCCGCCGACACGTCGCAAAGGTCGACGCCGGCCTCTTGCAGCATGCGCGCGATGGCCACGGCGTCCGCCGGCGTCACGCCCTCGATGCCCATCCAGTCGTTGGCGGAAATGCGCACCGAAATCGGCTTTTCGGCCGGCCATGCCGCGCGCACGGCATGGAAGATCTCCAGCGGGTAGCGCATGCGGTTTTCGAGCGAGCCGCCATAGGCGTCGGTGCGGCGGTTGGTGAGCGGGGTGATGAAGGAGGACAAAAGGTAGCCGTGCGCGGCGTGGATCTCCAGCATGTCGAAGCCGCAGCGCGCCGCCATTTCCGTGGAGGCGACGAACTGGTCGCGCACCCGCTCCATGTCGGCGCGGTCCATCGCCTTCGGAGTCTGGTTCTGCGGCGACCACGCCACCGCCGAAGCCGCCATCACCGGCCAGTTGCCCGTTTCCAGCGGCTCGTCGCCGCCCTCCCAGCCGAGCCTGGTCGAGCCCTTGGCGCCGGAGTGGCCGATCTGCGCGCAGATCTTCGCCTCGGTCTCGTTGTGGACGAAATCCACCAGCCGCTTCCAGGCTATCTCGTGCTCGGGCGCGTAGAAGCCGGGGCAGCCGGGGGTGATGCGGCCCTCCGGGCTGACGCAGGTCATCTCGATA
>Ga0182735_1002521_pt1 | contig 10996 bp, 6 predicted proteins | sample eDN5th30CKraftMG_FD_128524 | JGI IMG/M metagenome (GOLD analysis project Ga0182735, IMG submission 128524) | Enriched Miracle-Growth compost microbial communities from Emeryville, California, USA - eDNA 5th pass 30_C Kraft MG (version 2) (version 2) ... | reverse complement strand
GGCAAGCGGCGGATAGACGCTCTCGCCGCGCAGAAGCGCTTCTCGTCGATAGACATAGGCAAGGTTGGGCGTATCTACGATGAGAATGCCGCCTGGCTCGAGCGCACTGTGTAAAGCTTTCAGAAGTTCTCGAGGCGTATGTGGGATATGCTCGACAACCCCGAGACAGAGTGCTGCGGCGTAGCTCTCGGCGCGTTGCGCGAGCGGTTGCTCGGCGCCCGACGTGTCGATCACGCGAACACCCTGATCGACGAGATGCGCGCGCTCCCGGACCAGTGCGGGTGCGTAGCGCTCGTAGGAATCCATGGCGTCGACGGCAAAGCCGAGCTTGCGCGCCATCAGGGCGAAATTGCCGAAATAGGAGCCGAGGTCGAGGACCCGCGCGCCCGGCTTGACGTGCCTGCGCAAGGTCCGCGCCACGCGCACCATGCGAATGATGCTCAGGCGAAGGTAGTCGTCCCGCGCGAAGCCTTTCAGCACGGAGAAGTAACGTGTGGACTTATCGCAGTCGCCACCCGGCAAAAGTGCGCGGGCTTCCTGGGTTGTGGCGTGGCACAAATCATACACGTCGGCGAAATCGCACTTCAGCGTGTCCTCCAAATCGAGGGCGATACGCAGAGGAATGGCGGCGTGCAAAGAATCAATGTGCTTAGGAGGTATATATTTCGGCGTGTCGGTGTAGGATTTCCGCAGCCGCGCGTCGTCGCCTTCCATTTGCCACGCTGCGTCTCCAACGGTCACGGTTCCGGTGTACGCGGGATGGCCGGGCTTGACCTTGAATTCCAGGCCCCGAGCGACAACGTCGAAAACATCCGGATTGACACTGAATGCTTTGTCGCTGGCACTCTCATAGTAGCCGGCCTTGGCAAGCATGATTGTCACAAAATAGTTGCCTGGACCGAGACGAAGCGGTGAAACCGCTACGTCGATCTTGCCACTGGCGGGCCCGTCCGCGAGATCGAGGCCGGACTTGAAGATGCGCATGGCATCCATGACGCCGTCGCGAAAGAACGCCAGCATGACCTCGACATCGGCAGCGCGAACGGTATCGTTGATCGCGTAGCGGATGCAGAACGTGGCGTGGCCGCCGCAGACGAGGGTGCGCACGCTTGCCCCTTGCGCGTCGATGATATCGATCGCGGTGATGCGTACCGCCCCCGATCCGTGGCGAACGTCGGCGTTGCCGCGAACGAGATCGGATACGGGCGCGAGACCTGCCGTATCGAGTGGAATGCGCCAGGGTGCCCGCCTGCCGGCGCCGAGGGCGAGACTGCCGGCCTCATAGCCCCTTCCGGCGCCGTCGTAGACGACCGCGGCGACGGCTTGATCGGAGCTGCTCTCGATATCGAGCACGAGCTCGGGTCCGGCTGGATCCCCGCAGACGCTGACCCTGACGGTGCCCTTCTGATAAGGCTGCCCATAGTTGGCGAGGACGATCCCATCGGTGCGGCCCGCCTCGTCAGCGGTCAGCCAGTTGCTGCCTTCGAAGACGAGTCCTACGATGCCGGCACCTTCTGTCCGATTCTCCGGGCAAGGGCCGGTTGGATGTTCAGGGTCCAGCTCGGCGAGAACCGCGCCGCCTCCAACCAACCGTATATCGGAGAGAAAAAGGGAGCCCGACAGCGTGGCCTTGGCGGGTTGAATGTCGACGAGAACGTCGAGCCGCGTCGCATCAGTGCCGGCAGCTCCGCAGGTCGGTCCGGCCAAGATCGCCTTGCGCCTCAGCCGCTGCTCCTCCTGTTCCTTGATGCTTGCCTCGTACAGATTGATGGCTTCGCGAGCGCCGCCGTCGAAGCGGATACGGCCCTTGTCGATCCAGATCATGCGATCGCAGATCTGCGCCGACGAGTAGATGTCGTGGGAGACGAGCAGGAGGGTCGAGTTGTGCTCGGTGCACAGGTTCTTGATGCGCTCGTAGCTCTTCCGGGCGAAATAAGCGTCTCCGACGCCGAGTACCTCGTCAATGACGAGAACATCCGGCTCGATGACGGTCGACGCGGAGAACATCAGGCGCGCCGCCATGCCGGTCGAGTAGCTCTTGACCGGCTGGTCGATGTAGTCCTCCACCTCCGCGAAGTCGATGATATCGCGCACCAGGCGGTTGGCCTTGGCGCCCGACATGCCGAGCTGGGCGAGATAGGCGATGATGTTGTCGCGGCCGGTAAATTCCGGATGGAACCCCGTTCCGATCTGGAGGAGGGCCTGCGTAGCGCCGGACACGTCGAGCGACCCGGAAGTGGGTTCGATGGTGCGGGTTATGAGCTTGAGCAATGTCGACTTGCCGGCGCCGTTCCGCCCTATGATCCCGACTTTCTCACCTTTCGCGATCTCGAAGGAGATGCCGTCGAGTGCGCGGTGCTCGCGAAAGCGGCCGCTATTGGCAGACAACAGCCCTAAGACGTCACGGATGCGGTCGCCCGGCGAATTGTAAAGCCTGTAGATCTTGACGAGATCCGTAGCTTTGACCGCGATCTGCTGCATGACTCTCATTGATGTTTGAAGCTAATTCAGTCCAGTCCTTGCAACTCGTTCCGGTCTTTATGCGTGGCTTGTGATACCTGGAACCGTTTTAATTATGCCTCCAGTATTGCGCACTGGGCCCTTGGTCGCACCGGATGGCAAATTGGACGGCCGGCGCGAATTAGCCGCCGGTAAGACACGGCGAATCTCCCAACCTTACGATGAAACTTACCGAAGAATCCGGCTCTTGCTGAAAAATGGCGAGCTTTTCCCCATCGAGCGCATGTATGGGCGACCACTAGCACGCGCGGAATCAGGCGTCGATTTATTGTTGAAAACCACGATATGATTCGGCGCGATGGCGGTCCAATTGCCTATCGACAAGGTCGGCGAGAAATCGCTCCATGGAACGGTCTTGACGAGTCTCGTCCAGGTGCTGCGAGATGCGATCGTAGAGCGACGGCGCCGTGGCCAGCTGGCGTATCGCGTTCGCAAAGGCGCGGGGTGAAATGTCTGTCGCGAGTACGCCGGTCTCTCCAGGCACGACTTGCTCGGCAAGTCCGCCGATTGGCGTCGCTACGACCGGCATGGCGGCTCCGAACGCCAGGGCTGCTACGCCCGATTGGCTCGCTTCAATGTGCGAGCAGGCCATTGCATCGTAGCGCGTCAATAGCTCCGAGGTCTCGGCGTCCATAATCCAGCGATTGATCACCTCCGCGCCAAGCGCAGCGAGCTGATGCCTCAGTGGTGGGCTGATTTCACCGGCGCCAGCAACGCCGAGGGCGATGTCGACTCCTTCAGCCTTCAGTAGCTCGACCGCCTCGGTCAAGAGTGGCAAGCCCTTATAGGGCAGAATGCGTCCGAAGAAGAGCAAACGAAGCGGCCCGTCGCCGCGGACTCGGCGTCTCGGCTGTGCTGCATCACTTAGATCGGGGTGGAAGAGCTGCACGATCTTGCGGCCTCGCATCAATCGCTTCCTCGCAAGCTCTTCACTGACGGAGCGGCTTAGTACGATGATGGAGTCAGCGAAGGAGCCATCGTAAAGCAGCCACTGCGTCAGCCACCCGGTCCGGTCTCCTGGATGAGCAACCGCGTCGTGCACAATGGTAGTGTACGCACGGCATCTTTGCCTCATCGCGCGCGTAAGCAGTGGTGTCCACACGTGCGGCATCAATGTGACGACGAGATCAGGCTGTTCTTTCTCGAGGAAGGCGAGAATCGATCTCCGCGCGCGTAAAAAGTTGAGCGCGAGCGAAACCGGGTTAAGGCTTTCGACAGCGGTGATCTGTAGTGTGCGGATACCCGCATGCGTGAGCTCCGAGCTCAACGGCCGATCGGCCGCGACAATGAACGAGCAGTCGATCCCGCGCATCGATTGTCCGCACTGTGCCAATTCGGAGACCCAGCGGCCGAACGCGATTGCCGTACCTAAGTATATGAAGGAGACGCGATATGCGCGCCCATATGGCGAGCTAGTCGGGCAGATCGGCGTGGGCGAGAGGCTACGTTTCGCGTGCTGCATTTCCCAGGCGCCCCAAGTGTCGACACGAAACTTGATCGCAATCAACTCGTAGTCGTTGCGTGAGTGGCTTTCAAGCCGGGACCCGCGGGGCAGGCTGTTCGACCCCAGCACACATTTGTCCCGCGGTTGCCTGGGCTGATGCGCGCCAGTCACAAGCCGGTCAAGAGCGGCAACGCCCGCTCTTATTGTTTTCGATGATGGAGAAACGAGATATTGGTGCGGTCGAGAGGACTCGAACCTCCACGCCTTGCGGCGCTAACCCCTCAAGCTAGTGCGTCTACCAATTCCGCCACGACCGCATCGTTCGGGAAGGCGCACTCGATAGCAGAGCCAGCCGCGCCGAACAAGCGCCATCTGTGCGAAAACGCGCGAGAGCGGCCGGGTTGTCGCCGTGCGGGGCGAGGCCCCGCGGGACGGCGCTCATGGTTCAGCTTCGGGAGGCGGGCGGCAGCTCCGCTTCGCCGACGAAGGGCTTGAAGTGGCGTCGCACGGTCGTCTCGGGCAAGTCCTTGGTAATGAAGACGATTCGGGACATCCGATCCTCGCCTTTCCAATCCTTCAAAGTATCCGGCGGATAGAAAATGTGCTGCACGCCATGCACGACGAAAGGCCGCGGCTGATCCTTGATGTTCAGAATACCCTTCACCCTCAACAGCTTCGGTCCGTAGAGCTGCCCGAGAAGGCTCAACGCGTTCGACATCTCGGGCCCATCGAGGGGCTCGGAGAATGTCAGGCAGAACGAGTTGATGCCGTGCAGATGCTCGTGGTGGTGGTCCGGATGATCGCAGTCGGCGCCCGAGCAGGCATGGTCATGGGCGTGGCCATGATCATGGCCGTGATGATGGTGCTCGTGGTCGCAGTCCGTGCCGCACACATGATCCGCATCCGTGTGATCGTGATCGGGCTCGAATCGACCGGCTGCCAGCCACGTTTCCGCATTGGTTCCGACCAGAGCCGGCTCGTGGGCACCGAGCCCGATCAGCTCGGAGGGAGCAATCTCGCCTTGAACGGCCCGTGTAATGATCGCTGACCTGTTGAGGGCCCGGATCCGCGCCTCCAGCCGTGCGACGTCCGCCGGCGCGGCAAGGTCCGTCTTGGTCACCACGACACGGTCGGCAACGGCGATCTGCTTTGCGGGCTCGAAGTGCTGGTCGAGCTGCGAGAGCCCATGCTGGGCGTCGACGGTCGTGACGACACCGTCGAGCTGATAGACGCGATAGACGCGCTCCTCCGTCATGATCGTGTGCATGATCGGCGCCGGATCGGCGAGACCGGTCGTCTCGAGTACCAAGCGGCGGACCTTGGGGATGTCGCCCCAGAGCGAGCGCGTGTGCATGCGCTCCAATGCCTCGACCAGATCACCGCGCACCTCGCAGCAGACACAGCCCGACGGCAGCAACACTGCGTCGTCGTCGATCTTTTCGACGAGAGTATCGTCGATGCCGACCTCCCCGAACTCGTTGATGATGACGCCCGTGCCAGCCATGGCGGGATCGTTGAGCAGGCGCTTCAGCAGGGTTGTCTTACCGGAACCAAGGAAGCCCGTCAGAATGGTCAGGGGAATGATATCGTCGCTCATGGGGCTGAGGCTCCTGGAGGCTTGTCTTTGTCTTGTCGGCAGCTCTGGCTGTCATCGTCCGCGTGGAAGCTTATCCTGTCAGGCAAGGCACGGCAGGCGAAAAGGTGAGCGTTGCGTTATGGATATGGATCCCGGGGTCGACGAGGACGAGGCGCGGCGCGAGGTTCTCGAGACCGCGGTGGCGATGAGCCGGCGGGGGCTTTCGCCAGGGCGGTCCGGCAATGTCTCGCGGCGCTTCGGCGAGGGAATGCTCATCACCCCGTCGGGACTCGCGTACGAGGCGCTCAATCCGGCGGACATCGTCTGGGTCGGGACCGATGGCGCGCGGCGGAGCGCGGAATGGAAGCCGTCGAGCGAATGGCGGTTCCATCTGGCCGTATATGCCGCCAGACCGGATGTGTCGGCCATCGTTCATACGCACTCGATTCACGCCACCGTCCTTGCTTGCGCACGCCGGGAGATACCGGCCTTCCACTATATGGTGGCGGTGGCAGGCGGGAAAAACATCCCCCTCGTTCCGTATGCAACCTTTGGGACGGAGGAATTGTCGCGCCACGTGGTGAAGGGCCTCAAGAAGCGCAATGCCTGCCTGATGGCTAACCACGGCCAAATCGCGGTTGGGAAATCAGGCGACGCGGCGCTGGAATTGGCTGCCGAGGTCGAACTGTTGGCCGAGCAGTATTGGAAGGTGCTCTCGATCGGCAAGGCCAAGGTCCTTGACGACGACGAGATGGAGCGTGTCCTCGAGCTCTTCGCCGGCTACGGTCAGAAAGCGCAAGGGTAGACGCGTTCCTTCAAGGCCCTCCACATTCGAAGTTGCGTGAGGTGGCACCCTCACGGGCGAGCGCATCGACGGGCGAAGGCGCCCCGGCTCGGCGCGCTGCCTGTGCAGCGCTTGGCCGGGGACACGCGCGGTTACTTCCGCTCCGCGTTCTTCGGAACGTCGCGGAAGGGGCGGTCGACGTCCGTGCGCGGTTCCTTGGGCATGTTCAGCACGCGCTCCGAGATGATGTTCTTCTGGATCTCGTCTGTGCCGCCCGCGATGGAGATGGCCGGCGTCGAGACGAGAATTTCAGCGATGACACCGTCGAGCGGGCTGTCCTTGCCTGTCAGCATGGCGTCCGCACCGCTGATCATGGTGTGCGTCCGCGCGGCGGCGCGGGCGACGTAGCTCGCAGCGAGCTTGCCGAGCGAGCCTTCCGGTCCCTGCGGGCGCCCCTGCTCCTGCGCGACGCGTGCCCGGCGAGCCGTCCATTCCGCGGATTTGGCCATCACGAGCACCTTGGCGATCTCCTGACGGACGACGGGATCGGTGTTCTTGCCGGTGGCCTTGGCGCGCTCGATCAAGAGGTCGACGCGCCCGGTGCGCTGCGGATACCAGGTGTACGGCTGGAGCGCGATGGCGGCTTCCTCGGCGGCCTCCTGGTAGATACGTTCGGGGCGCTTAGGCACCTCGGTATTGCGGCGCATGCCATCCGCGCCGCGACGCTCGTGCATCAGCGTCGTTGTGGCGATCTTCCAGCCGTCGCCATCCTCGAGCAGCATCATTTCAGGCTCGACCTCAGCGTCCGTGAAGAACACCTGGTTGAACGAGGCGTGACCGTTCATCTGCTTGAGCGGATGCACCTCGACGCCCGGCTGGCGCATGTTGAGGATGAAGTAGGCGAGGCCCTTGTGCTTCGGCAGGTCGAGGTTGGTGCGGGCGAGCAGCAGACCCCAGTCGGCCTTGTGCGCGCTGGTGTTCCAGACCTTCTGGCCGTTCACGATCCACTTGTTGCCGCGACGCTCGGCACGTGTCAGGGCGCCGGCGAGGTCGGAGCCTGATCCGGGCTCGCTGAAGAGCTGGCACCATGTGTCCTCGCCGGTCAGGATGCGGCGCAGGAACTTCTTCTTGTGGAGGTCGGTGCCGTGGGCGAGGATCGTCGCTGCGGCGAGCGTGCGGATGCCCATCTTGGCGACGCCGACGGCACCGACGCGATCCATCTCCTCGTCGACGATCGGAACCATGCCGACCGGCAGACCGCGGCCATGCCACTCCTTGGGCCAGTGCGGCGCGCCCCACCCCGAATCGATCAGCTTGTTGCGCCACTCGAGAAGGCCCAGGTTCGGGTCCCAGTTGGCTTCGAGCCAGGCGCGAGCCTCGGCGCGGACGGTCTCGGCGTTGATGTCGCTCATGTGAGTGTCCTCGCTTACACGTTGCAGGCCTGCATCAAGCGCTCGCGGTGATACTCGGGGCCTCCCAGGAAGACCTCAGAGCTCTTCGCGCGCTTGAACCACAGGTGGGTGTCGTTGTCCCAGGTGAAGCCGATGCCGCCATGGATCTGTATGGCGTGGATGGCCGTCTGCATGTAAGCGTCGGATGCCGCTGCCTTCGCCAGCGATGCAAGCGCCGGAACCTCGGGGTCGCCCTCGTCGACCGCTGCCGCCGCATAGTACGCAGCGGACTTTGCAAGCTCGACCTCGAGCAGCATGTCGGCCGCCTTGTGCTTCAGCGTCTGGAACGAGCTGATCGGGCGACCGAACTGATAGCGTTGATTGGCGAACGCGATGGCCTGCTCGCGAAGCAGCTCGGCGCCGCCGACCATCTCGTGTGCGAGGCAGATGGCGGCAATGTCGAGCGTCGACTCGAGCGAGGCTGCGGCGGCACCTTCCTCTCCCAGCAGCTCAGCCTCGACGTTGTCGAAGGTCAGGCGCGCGAGCTTGCGCGTCGGGTCCATCGAGGCGAGTGGTTTGCGAACGAGCCCTGCCGCATCGGCTTTCATCGTGAAGAACGATAGTCCGTCCGATCCGGTCGAGCCGGGGCGGCGGGCCAGGACGATCAGAAGCCGCGCCGTATTGCCATCGACGACGAAACTCTTCGCGCCCGAGAGGCGCCAATGGCCGCCCGAAGAGACTGCCGTCATGGCGACGCTATCCGCATCCCAGCGGCCGCTGTCCTCGGTGAAGGCGAGAGCGGCGATCGTCTCGCCGGAGGCGATGCCGGGCAGCAGATCCTGTTTCTGCTGCTCCGTGCCGGCCTTGAGGATGGCTGTCGCAGCAAGCACGGTCGACGCGAAGTAAGGTGCGCAGAGCAGCGCCCGGCCCATCTCCTCGACGGCGATGGCGAGCTCGCTGACGCCGAAGCCTTGTCCGCCGTAGGCTTCCGGAATGTGGACGGCCGTCAGTCCGAGATCTCCGCTCAGCGTGCGCCAGACGTCCGGGTCATAACCTGCATCGCTCTCCATCAGGCGCCTGACGGCGCTGGTCGGAGATTTGTCCTCGAGGAACCGTCGGACGATCGACCGGAATTCCTGCTGCTCGTCTGAAAAACCGAACTTCATGCTTTCGTGCTCCACCGGACGGCGCGCGGACCGCCTCCGGGCGAGGATGTCGCGCAGCCATGCTGCAACGATTGCACCTGCCGTTCCGGGCAGCAAGCTGTTCAGGTCGGAGAAAACGGGAGGTTGCGCGACAACGCCTTGTTTCAGCGTCATTCCTGCGCGGGCGGGAATCCACGCGCATCACCCGGCACGCAAACGCTCGCAGGTGCCCGCCTGCGCGGGCATGACGGAGGATTGGATTGGATGCAGGGAGAATAACGCAGCCCGAACAGCGGTTTGTGCCCGCCTCGTGAGAGAGGCGAGCCCCGCGCGAGTCGAGGACGCATGCGGGCACTGAACCTGTGGCAAGCGCCCTCTACCGCGTGGGCACCGGCTTCTCGCCGCGATAATCGTAGAAGCCACGCTTCGTCTTGCGGCCGAGCCAACCCGCTTCGACGTACTTCACGAGCAGCGGACAGGGGCGGTACTTCGAGTCGGCGAGCCCTTCGTAAAGCACCTGCATGACCGACAGGCAGGTGTCGAGACCGATGAAGTCGGCAAGCTCCAGCGGACCCATGGGGTGGTTCGCGCCGAGCCGCATCGCCTTGTCGATGGCCTCGACCGATCCGACGCCCTCGTAGAGCGTGTAGATCGCCTCGTTGATCATCGGCAGCAGGATGCGGTTGACGATAAAGGCGGGGAAATCCTCCGAGACGGCAGTCTGCTTGCCGAGGCTCTCGACGAACTGGCGCGCCGTGGCGAACGTATCGTCCTCGGTGGCGATGCCGCGGATCAGCTCGACGAGCTGCATCACGGGCACCGGGTTCATGAAGTGAATGCCGATGAACTGCTCGGGCGCCGTGGTCGTTGCTGCCAGCCGCGTGATCGAGATGGACGACGTGTTCGAGGCGAGAATGGCGCTGGGCTTGGTCTTGCCCTTCAGATCATTGAAGATCTTGCGCTTGACCGTCTCGTCCTCGGTGGCGGCCTCGATCACGATGTCGCAATCGCCGAGTGAGTCGAGACTGGGAGCATATTTGATCCGGCCGAGCGCCTGGGTCATCTCCGCTTCAGTGATGAGACCGCGCGTCACCTGCCGGACCATGTTCTTCTTTATGCTGGAGAGTGCGGCGTCCACGGCCTCCTTCTTGAGGTCGTTGACGCCGACGTCATAGCCCGCCAGCGCGCAAACGTGGGCAATGCCGTTTCCCATCTGGCCGGCGCCGATAATGCCGACCTTCTGCACCTTCGTTGGGTGGGGAGCGCCCGAAATGCGTTTCGGTTTCACGATTGCATCCATTACTGGTTCCTCGGACGCCCGCCAGCGAGCGCCGTGTCTCGCCCTATTTGCCGGCTTTATCGAGCTCTGCCCCGAGTTCGGGCAGGGCCGTGAAGAGGTCCGCCACAAGGCCGTAGTCGGCGACCTGGAAGATCGGCGCCTCCTCGTCCTTGTTGATGGCGACGATGATCTTCGCGTCCTTCATGCCGGCGAGATGCTGAATGGCACCCGAGATGCCGACGGCGATGTAGAGCTCCGGTGCGACCACCTTGCCGGTCTGGCCGACCTGGAAGTCGTTCGGCACGAAGCCCGCGTCGACGGCGGCACGCGAGGCGCCCATGGCAGCCCCGAGCTTGTCTGCGATCGGCTCGATGTATTTGGTGTAGTTCTCGCCCGACTGCAGGCCGCGACCGCCCGAGATGACGATCTTCGCCGACGTCAGCTCAGGCCGATCCGACTTGGACAGCTCCGCCTTCTCGAAGGTCGAAAGGCCGGCCGCGGCCGGCGCAGACACATTCTCGACCGGTGCAGAGCCGGTGAGGCCGACGGCGGGGAAGGAGGCCGTGCGAACCGTGAGAACCTTCTTCGGCTCGCTGCACTTCACCGTCTGGATCGCGTTGCCGGCGTAGATCGGCCGCTCGAACGTGTCGGGCGAGTCGACCTTGATGACATCGGAAACCTGCATCACGTCGAGAAGGGCAGCGACACGCGGCAGCACATTCTTGCCCGATGCCGTGGAGGCGGCGACCAGCGCGTCGTAGTTGCCCATCATCGGCACGATGAGAGCAGCCAGCTCCTCGGCGAGGCCGTTGGCATATTGCGGCGCATCCGCGACGAGCACCTTCGCAGCGCCGTCG
>Ga0182735_1002519_pt1 | contig 11001 bp, 8 predicted proteins | sample eDN5th30CKraftMG_FD_128524 | JGI IMG/M metagenome (GOLD analysis project Ga0182735, IMG submission 128524) | Enriched Miracle-Growth compost microbial communities from Emeryville, California, USA - eDNA 5th pass 30_C Kraft MG (version 2) (version 2) ... | reverse complement strand
CAGCCGACCTTGGCGACGGACATGGGCGCTCTGCAGGAGCGCATCACCACCACGCAGAAGGGCTCGATCACCTCGGTACAGGCCATCTACGTGCCGGCCGACGACTTGACGGATCCGGCTCCGGCAACGTCCTTTGCCCACTTGGACGCAACAACGGTGCTTTCGCGCTCGATTGCGGAAAAGGGCATTTACCCGGCCGTCGACCCACTCGACTCGACCTCGCGCATTCTCGAGCCGCGCGTCGTCGGCGAGGAGCACTACGCCACTGCCCGCCAGGTGCAGTCGATCCTGCAGAAGTACAAGTCGCTGCAGGACATCATCGCCATTCTCGGCATGGACGAGCTCTCGGAAGAGGACAAGATGACGGTGGCGCGGGCACGGAAGATCGAGCGCTTCCTGTCGCAGCCGTTCCACGTCGCCGAGGTCTTCACCGGCTCGCCCGGCAAGCTTGTCGCGATCGAGGATACGATCAAGGGCTTCAAGGGCTTGTGCGACGGCGACTACGATCATCTTCCCGAGCAGGCCTTCTACATGGTCGGCACCATCGAGGAAGCAATCGAGAAGGCCGAGAAGCTCGCCGAGGCGGCCTGATCTGATGGCTGGCTCAGCGGGGAAGTCGAGCGACGCGTGCTGCTCAGCTTTGGATGCTGTGTTGACCGCCGACGACTTCGAGCCTTGCTTTACGGTGGACGACGACGGTGTGCTCTGCCTCACCGTCGGGATCACCGACATCGAGGAGGACGAGCCGACGCTCGTGCTCGAGCCGATCATCTTCTGCCCGTTTTGCGGAACGCGACTGCAGGCGGGCGGTAGCGATGAGAATGGATCTCCGGACGCCGCGTGAGCGGATTGAGGGTGTGGATCTCGACCAGTCTCGTCGGGCGGCGGACTGAGATCGGGATTGACGTAGCGAACTAGGCCGAGGACTGGAATGGCAGGCACATTCAAATTCGAGCTGGTCTCTCCCGAGCGCGTGCTCGTGTCGGAGGACGCGAGCGAGGTGATTGTGCCCGGCATGGATGGGCAGTTCACGGTGCTCGCCGGTCACGCTCCGGTCATCTCGTCTTTGCGGCCGGGCACGATGCTCATCAAGCTCGCCTCCGGTGAACGCCGGGTCTTCATACGCGGCGGCATCGCCGAGGTGGAGCCCGACAGCCTCACCATTCTGGCCCAGCACTTGATCGACCTCGACAATTCCGATCGCGCGCCTCAGATCGAAGCCGAAATCAAGGCAGCCGAGGCAACTCTGGCGGACTCCAAGGACGACATCGATCGCATGACGGCCGAGGATACGATCGCGCAGTTACGCGCGCTCTGAGGTCCCGCCATCCATCGGTCGTCCCGGCACCCGTTGCCGGGGACCACATGTCAGCAGCCCTCCATCACGTAGAAGTGACCGCTGCTCCAGACGCCGAGCCGTCCGTGCTCGTTGGTAATGGCAAGCTCCACCAGATCGTAGTAGACTGCGCGCGTGACCAGGGCCTCGAGGCGCCCGCGGACGAGCAGGTAAGGCTTCAGCCCGCCGCTTCCATGCTCCACCTCGAACCGGAGCGGGTGTTCCGGCCCACATGCAACCACGTCGTCGACGTTCGTGCGGAAAACGAGCGCCTGCTCCTGGCCAGCGCCCGAAACCTCCATCTCGACCGCCAGAAACGGAGCGTCCTCGACGGCCACATCGACCTTTTCCACGGGTGTGACGAGGTAGAAGCGCCCGTCGTCGTCGCGCCGAAGCACGCGCGAGAAGAGGCGCACCAGCGGCTTCCGGCCAATCGGGCTGTTCTGATAGGTCCACATGCCGTCGCGCCGGATGGCCATGCCGATGTCGCCGCAGTAGGGCGGATTCCAGCGCTCGACCGGTGGCAGGCGGTCGCCGGCCTGCTCCTTCAGCAGAGCTTCCAGGCCGCTCAGCCCCGAAGACTGTCCGGAGCTGCTGTCCCTTGCGCTCATGTCTGCCTCTCCCCACGTTGTCCTGCAGCGTCTGGCAGCCCCGGTGCCACCACATTACCCAGGATTAATATACTCGCCGGTAGCGGCCCTGCTATCCTGACAAAGCTTTCACATTCTGAACACTTTCGGTCGTTCCCTGTTCCTGGTGGATCCCGAGCAAGCGTATAGATGAGCGCATGAGCACAGTGATCGAAACAGACCACGACATCGTCGCCCGCGTCGAAGCGGCCGGCGAACGAATCCAACGCGTACAGAAGGCCGTCGGCACGGTCATCTTCGGCCAGGAGCAGGTTGTCGAGCAGACGCTCGTGACGATTCTTTGCGGTGGCCACGGACTTCTTGTCGGCGTCCCCGGTCTCGCGAAGACGCTGCTCGTCGAGACGCTGGGCAAGATCCTCGGCCTCGAGGCGAAGCGTATTCAGTTCACGCCGGATCTCATGCCCTCGGACATCATCGGATCGGAGGTGCTCGAGGATCAGGGCGGCATGCCGGGCGCACGGCGCAGCTTCCGCTTCATCAAGGGGCCGATCTTTGCCCAGCTTTTGATGGCGGACGAGATCAACCGTGCCTCGCCGAAGACGCAATCGGCCCTGTTGCAAGCGATGCAGGAGCAGCACGTCACCGTCGCCGGCCACCGCTACGACATTCCGGCGCCCTTCCACGTCCTCGCGACGCAGAACCCGCTCGAGCAGGAGGGCACCTATCCCCTTCCGGAAGCCCAACTCGACCGCTTCCTGCTGCAGATCGACGTGGGCTATCCCGGCGAGGTCGCTGAGCGACGCATGCTGTTCGCCACCACGGGTACCGAAGAGCGTCGGCTCGAAACCGCCCTTACGGCGCAGGAGCTGATGTCGATCCAGCGGCTCGTGAGGCAAATCCCCGTGCCCGACAAGGTCGTCGATGCGATCCTGACGCTTGTGCGGTCGGCTCGTCCAGGTACCGGCGCGTCGACGGACGTGGATCGCCTCGTGGCTTGGGGTCCGGGTCCGCGCGCAAGTCAGGCATTGATGCTGGCCGTACGGGCGAAGGCGCTGATCGATGGCCGCCTTGCCCCGTCGGTCGACGACGTCGTCTCGCTGGCTGAGCCCGTTCTGAAGCATCGCATGGCCCTATCGTTCGCCGCTCGCGCCGAAGGCGAGAGTGTCGCGAGTGTGATCGGTCGCCTCGCCGCTTCCGCGGCGTGAACGCAAGGCGGGACCAGCGGGTGGCGAAAACCGATCGCGACAAAACCGGTGCCGGCCGGAACAGCCTGGGCGAGAGAGGCACGAGCACGCTCGAAGGTGAAGCGCATGCCCTCGCCGACCGGCTGCCGGAGCTGGTGCTGGATGCCATGCGCATCTCGAGCACGGTTGCGCACGGAATCCACGGTCGCCGGCGCGCGGGTCCCGGCGAGACGTTCTGGCAATTCCGTCAGCTCGGCGCGCTCGACGCCGCGACCTCGATCGACTGGCGCCGGTCGGCGAGCTCGGATCATCTCTACGTTCGCGAGCGCGAGTGGGAAGCCGCGCATACGGTCTGGCTCTGGCCGGACCTTTCCGCCTCGATGAACTTCAAGAGCCACCTCTCCGTGACGACGAAGCGGGATCGTGCGGTCGTGCTCGCCCTGGCGGCTGCCGAGCTTCTTGTGGCTGGAGGCGAGCGGGTCGGACTGCTCGGCCTGACGCGGCCCACGGCAGCACGCCGCGCAGCCACGCGTTTGGCCGAGACGCTCGTCCTGCATGCCGACAAGCCGGAGCTGACGCAGAGCCTTCCGCCCGAAGTTCGTCTTGCCCGCTTTTCGGGGGCGATCCTGATCAGCGACTTCCTCGATCCGGTCGAAACCATCGCCGCACGTCTGCGCGCCATCGCGGGCTCGGACGTCTCGGGACATCTCGTGCAGGTTCTCGATCCTGCCGAGGAGACCTTGCCCTACGACGGCCGCACGGAATTCATCAGTCCCGAAGATGGCGCGCATTGGGTTGCCGATCGCGTGGAAAGCCTGCGATCGCGCTATCAGGCCCGGCTTGCCGCCCATCGCGAGGCGCTCTCCGAGGTCGCGCGCCGGCTTGGATGGACACTGCTGGTGCATCACACGGACCGGCCCGCGTCGGAGCCGCTTCTGGCACTCGCCATGCGCCTGCGCGGTGAGACGGGAGGTCAGAAGATCGCTGTTTCCGGCAGCATGGCGACGTCGCAGCAACGGGTCGCGCAAGGCGCCGGTGCGCGGGACGGTGCGCCATGAGTCTCGGAGCGCTTGCATTCCTCAATCCGGCTCTGCTCGCGGCCCTCGCGCTCCTGCCGGTGATCTATTGGCTGCTCAGGACGGTTCCGCCGCGCCCGAAGCGTATCGAGTTCCCGGCCACACGCATTCTCGTCGGCATCGAGAACAAGGAGAAGACGCCCGCCAAGACGCCTTGGTGGCTCATGCTCATTCGGATGCTGGCGGCCGCATTGCTGATTCTGGCGCTCGCCGAGCCGGTGCTCAATCCCAACAGGGACGCCGCCCTGAAGGGTTCGGGCCCTGTTGTGCTGGTGGTGGACAACGGTTGGTCGGCGGCGACGCGTTTCAATGACCGCATCGGTCTCGTCGATCGCCTGATCGGCGAGGCCGAAGCACAAAGCCGCCCGGTGATGATTGCGCAGACGGCCCCTCCAGCGCGGACGCAGTCGCTTCGCATCGAAGCGCCGGCCTCGGCGCGCTCCACCGCGGCGGCGCTGACGGCACAACCGTTCGCGCCGCGCCGCATGGAGGCTGCCGAGCAAATTGCAACCGTTCTGTCGGGACAAAGCAACGCCACCATCGTCTGGCTTTCGGACGGAATTGACCATTCCGGCGAAGCCCGCGCCTTCGCAGATAAGCTCGCGACGCTGTCGGGAGCAGGCGGCTCGTTTGTCGTCGTCGAGCAACCCTCCGGCCAGGAGGCCATTGGCGCCACCGCGGGGTTGGGCCGCGACGGACGGCTCGAAGTGACCGTTCTGAGGTCGGGCGGCCAGGCTCGCAACGGCATGGCGTTGGCATTCTCGGCGCGTGGCCAGCGGCTCGGTGAAGTGCCGTTCTCGCTGTCGGCCGGCGCGAAGAGCACGAGTGCCACCTTCACGCTGCCCCTGGAGTTGCGCAATCAGGTCACGCGGGTCGAGCTGGCGGGCGAGAGATCCGCAGGTTCCGTGCATCTTCTCGATGCGCGCTCGCGATGGAACCGGATTGCCTTGATTTCGGGCGAAGGCCGCGATCAGGCGCAGCCGTTGCTTGCCCAGCTTTACTATCTCGACCGGGCCCTCGCGCCGTTCTCGGAACTCGTCAAGCCCGGTAAAGCCAACCTCGAGGAAGCGACGCGCGACGCCTTCCGACGGAACGTCTCCGTGATGATGCTGGCCGACATCGGCACGCTCGCTGGCGAGGTCGAGCGCGAAGTCGATCAGTGGGTGAAGAACGGCGGTGTGCTCGTTCGCTTCGCCGGGCCTCGCCTCGAGAAGGGGGGCGACGCGTTGCTGCCGGTCGCGCTGCGTCTTGGCGGGCGTGCGCTTGGCGGAGCGCTTTCGTGGTCGACACCTCAGCCGCTCGCGCCGTTCGACGAGAAGAGCCTCTTCGCGGGATTGCCGACGTCGAACGAGATCACCGTCAACCGTCAGGTGCTCGCGGATCCGGCTGCTCTCTCGCCCGATGTCGAGATCTGGGCGCGCCTCAAGGATGGAACGCCGCTCGTAACGAGCCGGCGACATGGCGAGGGCCGTATGGTGCTCTTCCACATCACCGCGAATTCGGATTGGTCGAACCTGCCCCTTTCCGGACTTTTCGTCGACATGCTCCGGCGAATTGCCACCCTGGGTCAGCCGGGAGGCGTGGCTGTGAACGGCGTGCCTATGGCCGCAAACGCGACGGCTCGCGAACAGCCGGAAGCGCGCACGGAAAATGCCAGCGAGGTCCTTACGCCGCGGCAGGTGCTGGATGGGTACGGCATGCTTCGCTCGCCTCCTGCGACCGCCCAGCCGATCGAGGCAAGTCAGATGGCGACGATGCTGCCGGGCGTTGAGCATCCGCCGGGGTTATATGGCCCCGAGGCAAGCCCGCGCGCGCTCAACGTGCTCAATGCGAAATCTGTGCTCGATCCGCTGCCAGCCATGCCGGCCAAGGCGGAGATGCGCGCTTACGAAGGACAGACCACCGAGCCGCTGAAGCCCTTGTTGCTGGCCCTTGCCCTCGGTCTCTTGTTCCTCGACATCCTCGCCGTGCTGCTGTTGCAGGCGGGGCCTTTCTGGCGCCGGCAGCGGCCGGCCGCGGCGGTGATCGCGGGGCTCGCCGTGCTCGGCTTTGCTTCCCTCTCGCCGTCACCGGCGGCGGCTCAACGGTTTGGCGATCCACCCGCCGCCGATTCCGGCACGCGCCGTCCGATTCCGCCGGGGCTGCCACGTGACATTCAGATTGCCATTCAATCGACCGGTCAGGTGACCTTTGGCTATGTGCTTACGGGCGACGCGCAGACCGACGAGACCAGTCGCATGGGACTCTCCGGTCTCGGTAAGGTGCTCCAGGCCCGCACCGCCGTGGAGCCCGGCGAAGCCTTCGGCGTGAACATCGTTACGGATGAGATTGCCTTCTTCCCGATCCTCTATTGGCCCGTCGTCGCGACGGCCAAGCCGCTTGACGATGCGACCCTCGCCAAGATCGACGCCTACATGAAGCAGGGCGGCATGATCATCTTCGACACGCGCGATTACGGCCAGGGTGTTCCGACCGGCCAGCGCCTTGGACGCGACGAGGGGACGCCTCTGCAGCGCCTTCTCGGGCGTCTCGATATTCCCCGGCTCGAGCCGGTGCCCGAGGGACACGTACTAACCAAGGCATTCTACCTGATCCGCACGTTCCCCGGACGATGGGATGGCGGCCAGCTTTGGGTCGAGGCCGAGAGTGCCGAAGACAAGGCGAACTCGGGTCGTCGCGCGCGCCACTCGGACGGCGTGAGCTCGATCCTCGTCACCTCCAACGACTTCGCGGCGGCCTGGGCCCTCGATGACGGCAACCGCCCGATGTACCCGACCGTGCCGGGCGGGGAGGCGCAGCGCGAGCAGGCGTTCCGCACGGGGATCAATATCGTGATGTACGCGCTGACGGGCAACTACAAGGCCGATCAGGTCCACGTCCCTGCGCTTCTGGAGCGGCTGGGGCAGTAGCCCCGGCCAGCGGAGTAGACCGCACCATGAATTGGTCGATCGACATTCAGCCCATCATTCCGGCGCCGGTGTTCTGGGCCGCGATCGTCGTTGCCGCGTTGCTCGTCGCCCTTCTCGTGTTCCGGCGCACGCGAGGCGCGGGTCTGCGTGCGCTTTCCTTGGCGGCCCTGATTGCGGCGCTCGCCAACCCCACGCTCAGGCAGGAGGAGCGCGAAAGTCTTTCCAATGTCGCCATCGTCGTGACCGACGAGTCGACCAGCCAGACGATCGCAGACCGGCCCGCTCAGACGGCCGCCATTCGTGCGGACCTCGAGGCGAAGCTGGCGAAAGTACCCAATCTCGAGGTGAAGTGGGTTTCGTCCTCGCGACCGACTGGCGAGGGCACGGCCGGCACGAACCTGTTTACCGATCTCAATCGGGCGCTCGCTAACGTGCCGCCCGACCGCCTGGCGGGCGTCATCACCATCACCGACGGTCAGGTGCACGACGTTCCCGCTGCCGCCGGCGCGCTCGGCTTTGACGCGCCCGTACACGCTTTGCTGACGGGACGGCCGGACGAGTTCGATCGGCGCATCGAAATCCTGAAGGCGCCGAAATTCGGCATCGTCGGACAATCGCGCGAGATCGAGATCGCCGTCCGCGAGACCGGGCGTCGCGGACGCGCGGGCACGAACGAGGTGAACCTCAAGGTGCGTCGCGAGGACGCCTCGGACGATACGCTGCGCGCGCGCATCGACGAGCGGCTGCGCATCCCGATGCGTTTCCCGCACGCCGGCACGAACATCGTCGAGATCGAGCTTGCGCCCGTCGATGGCGAATTGACGGCCGCCAACAACCGCATCGTGGTTGCGGCTGAAGGCGTGCGCGAGAACCTGCGCGTGCTGCTGGTTTCGGGCGAGCCGCACGCCGGCGAGCGCACGTGGCGCAACCTGCTCAAGTCGGACGCGGCCGTCGATCTGGTTCACTTCACCATTCTGAGGCCGCCCGAGAAACAGGATGGGACGCCGATCCATCAGCTTTCTCTGATCGCTTTCCCGACCCGTGAACTGTTCTCGGAGAAGATCAAGGACTTCGACCTCATCATCTTCGATCGCTATCAGCACCGGGGCATCCTGCCGCTGCTCTACTACGACAACATCGCCCGCTATGTGGAGCGTCACGGCGGAGCCTTGCTCGTGGCGGCGGGCGACGATCTGGCGGGCCGCATGAGCCTCTTCCGTACGCCGCTCCAGTCGGTGTTGCCCGCGGTACCGTCCGGACGCGTGATCGAGACTCCGTTCAAGGCCAAGGTCGATGGCGACGGCCTGAAGCATCCCGTGACGCGAGGGCTTCCCGGCGCGGGGGCTCCAGGCTCGGACGCAACCTGGGGCCGCTGGTTCCGTCAGGTGGAGGTCGAACCCCGCCGCGGCCGCACACTGATGACGGGCGCCGAACATAAGCCGCTTCTCGTGCTGGACCGCATGGGCAAGGGTCGCGTGGCGCTGCTCACCTCCGATCATGCATGGCTGTGGGCGCGGGGCTACGATGGCGGCGGCCCGCACACCGTCCTGCTCAGGCGGATCGCGCACTGGCTGATGAAGGAGCCGGATCTCGAGGAGGAGCGGCTGCTCGCCTCTGCACACGGGCTCAAGCTGACCATCGAGCGTCGCTCGATGGAGGCAACGGTTCCTCCTGTCATCCTCTCGGCCCCCGGCGGCGAGACGTCCTCGATTACGCTCGACAAGGCGGGTGACGGCATCTGGCGGACCACCGTCGACGTCAAGGCGCCGGGCCTCTACAAGGCCGAGACGCCCGCGCCCGACAAGCAGCAAGGCCAGCTCACCGCAGTTGCCCACGCCGGGCTCGAGGACGCGCGCGAGATGAGCGAGGTGACGGCGACGGACCAGAAGATGCTGCCTCTCGTCGAGGCGACAGGCGGCGGCGTCTACTGGACCCGGGGAAGTGGATTGCTGAGCACGGTATCGTCCACAGCAGTCGACGTACCCCGCATCTCGATGCTCACCAACGCGCGCGTGCTCTCCGGCTCCGGATGGCTCGGCCTCAAGGACCGGGAGGCGCATGTCACGCGCGGGGTGTCGCTGACGCCCATGTTCTCCGGGCTGCTGGCGCTGGCCGCGTTGCTGGCCTTCGTTTCGCTCGCCTGGTGGCGCGAGGGCCGCTGACGTCGGGCATGTTCCGTGGCAGCCGCGAACTGTCCGGCTCAGCCTATGTCGGTGAGGCACGCACGCGACACGGAGCGAGCGGAAGGCCGGCCACATCCACCCGCGTTCGATAGATCGTGCCGCACTTGTCGCTCGGACCGCCGCGTGACCCGGTGACGACATAGAGATCGCGCAGGTCGTCTCCGCCGAAGCAGACACTCGTCACCATCGGCAGCGGCACGGGAAGGTCCATGCGGTGCCTTCCGTCCGGCTCGAAAACGGCAACGCGCCCTCCATGCGCATCGGCAACCCAGACCGATCCGTCGACGGCAACCTTCAGCCCGTCGGGCACGCGTCCCTCCCCCATGGCGCAGAACGCCTTCCAATGTCCGAGACTGCCGTCCGGCTCCACGTCGTACACGCGGACGAGTTGGCGGCGCGCATCGGAATGATAGAGCCGCTTGCCGTCCGGCGAGACGCCGAGACCGTTCGTCAGCAGCACGCCGTCCGATACCTTGCGCGGTTTACCGTCGAGGTCGATGCAATAGAGATTGCCCGGTTTCATGGGCCCACCACCGAAAACCTTGAAGCCCAGCGAGCCCACGTAGATGCGGCCGGCGCCGTCCGTCGTCAAATCGTTGAAGCCTTCCGCGTTGTCGGCGGTGCGGCTGTCGAGCAGTGTTCCGCGCGGTTCACCGTCGCGGCCGATCCATGTGATCTCGCGACCGCCTGCGATCAGCCCTCCATCCGCATGCAGCGCCATGCCGCCGACGCCGCGCCGCTTCTCGACCACCGTCGAAACACGATCGCTCCGGTCAAGACGATAGATGCCGCCGCCAGTGACATCGCTGAAATAGAGACCGCGTTGCGGCTCCCATACCGGCCCTTCAATCAGCCCATATCCACTCGCGACTGTCTGCATGACGCACCTCCGTCAGGTTTCGCTTCGCGCATGATGAGGCGCGAAACACCCGGGCGTCCATCGCCGGCATTTTCCGGGACCGGAGACCGCGTGCCGTGGCCGCTGTTGATTGTGGCCGTTGAAGCAGCCCAAACCGGGGAGGCTCTAAAGCCGATAGGTCCGCCTGAGGATCGTCTCGAAGAGCCTGGGTGGGAGAAGCGCCTTGAGAACGACGCCCGAGCGCTCGTTGGGCGTGCCGGCAATGACACGCGGTGGCAGACGGCGCCGGCGCAACATGCGCACCACGGCATCGGCAATCACGTCCGGCTTGCGCGCCGCGCTGACGGATTTGTCGTAGGCGCCGATCACCGTCTTGAAGCGATCGTGATAGGCCGAGCCCGGCCCCGTCCGCTGTCCTTCGACCTGGTTGGCGGAAATATCGGTTTGGATGTCCCCGGGATGCAGGATCGACGCCTCGATCCCGAACGGTGCGATCTCGAGCCTGAGAGCTTGCACCATGCCGTCGAGTGCAAACTTCGAGGCCGAGTAGTGTCCGATGAACGGCAGCCCGATCAGCCCGCCGATCGAACCGATAACGATGATGCGACCGCGGCCAGCGTCGCGCATCTTTGGCAAAACGGATTGTACGACCCGGACGGCGCCAAGATAGTTCGTTGCGAACTGCTGCCCGACTTCGTCGGCGCTCACATCCTCGATCGCTCCCGCGACCGAGATGCCTGCGCAGTGGACGACGACGTCGATTCGCCGTTCGGTCTCGAGGACGGCGTCCACGGCCGCGCCGACCGACGCGTCGGACGTGACGTCGAGCATGATGGAAGTCCAGCTTGCGGTCGTCGCCGGCGT
>Ga0182735_1002517_pt1 | contig 11003 bp, 10 predicted proteins | sample eDN5th30CKraftMG_FD_128524 | JGI IMG/M metagenome (GOLD analysis project Ga0182735, IMG submission 128524) | Enriched Miracle-Growth compost microbial communities from Emeryville, California, USA - eDNA 5th pass 30_C Kraft MG (version 2) (version 2) ... | reverse complement strand
TTTCTTCGCCAACTTCACTGGCGTTGCATGACGACCTTGGCTCATCTCGAAAGGATAGCCAAGCCAATTATTTAATCAAGCTATTTACGGGATGCTGTACTAGTGCCGTTCACCGCCAAGAAGATCACCGTGAAGCTCGACTCGCCCCGCCACTACCTCACGGTCGCAGTCCGAAGTCACGAAGAAGGGCGTACGCGCGACTCCCTGAGTTACATCCGAAAGGCCTTCGAAGAAGAGCTTAATCGTCTCTGGAAGAAGATTGCAAATAAGAAGCTGTCGGTGCAGGTAAGTGTGGGGATGAGGGCGCCGGGAGACCCTGACCTGATGAGCTTAGCAACGGGACTTCACCAGTTCCTCGGCAGGAAAGACGTGACAGTGTTCCAGGAAGTCGCGCCACACCTGGGCGAGATGCTTGGATATGGCGAGAAGCACAAGCTGGAATGGAACTACCTGAACAAGGGAACCCATGAAGAAGACCGTACGGAAGAGTTCGACGCCGCAATAGTTCGGCGCATGCTCGAGACCGTCATCAAGCTCGACGAGGCGATCGAGACTCCGCAGGCCTGATGGAGGTCTGTGGGTTTGGACATGCTTCCGGGCGACTCACACGACGGCAGGTGGTCGGGAATGCTGCCGTTCAGACTGCAAGTACTCTGAGTCAGAGAAGGCTGCCACATCGCGGCATTTTTTTCCGCTGAACGTGAGCGTCGACCTCGGCCTAGATGCCGAAGCAATCCATATCGCGGGTTAGGGAGGGTATCAGACGCTTGAGCGTCCGCCGCAGGATCCGCCTGACTGACCGCTACTGGCCTTTTGTTCGCGTGCGGACGCATTGTCCACAGGACCACCTGGAGGAGTTGAACGTCCGCTCCGGAGACTGTCCATCGAGCTGGCGCTCTTGGCCAACAAGCGCCGTTCGACATCGCTTGTGGAATCGTTGACAATGCTGCGAACGCGTAGACCATGAGGCGCAGTGCAAGTTTTCGTCGATCTACACGCAAGAAAATGAGTGAAAAATGATTGAAACAATCCGTTCTTTAGACCCAACCAACCCTCTAGAGTTGCGATTAACGAACAAGCACTCAAAACTTATTTACCGTATTGACTCCATCAATTTATTGATCGGAGTCAACGGAAGCGGAAAAACTGAAACCATCAAATCGATCATTAACGATCTTTTGGCAAGATCCGCTCCTGAGCGATTTATCGCTGAGGGCGATACCTCGCAGTTAGGTATAATCTACTACACATCGGTTCCCTTCCACAGATCTTTGCCGTTTTCATCTTCGTCGCATGTTTCCTTTGCGGACGCATCACGTTCCTTAGACGTCGGCCATAGCTTCATCCAAGTTGCGTCTGACTACAACAACGCGGCCAGTTCATTGGGTATTCGCGATACTCTTACTAGCAATTGCATTTTCGATCTAGCACGTACTGCGCTAAGAATCGCTAAACGAAATCACTTTAGCGCGGCTGACCGCAACGAACATCCCGATTTCAGCTCGATGCTAGACGACGTTCGCAGAGCCGATATTCGGTATCGTCAACTTGAACGGCAAAAGAGAGCTCTCGCGCGTCATCTTTCATCTCTCCAGACTGTAGTCGCAGCCAGCCGAGTAAATGAAGAAGCTAACGTGCATCAACAACGCGATGTCGCGGGCTACGATCAGCGTTTGGCAGCCGCGGCTCGCGACCGGCTGATTTTCGAACAGGCTCTCGCTGATCGAGTCTTAACAGCGATAGGGCCATCCAGCCTGCGAGAACTCGCCGTTTGGATCGCATATTCGCTATTGGAGGTCAGCCGCCCTGGGCTTAACTTGAGCAGAATATCGAGTGCATTACTGAAGCAAGATTACGACGACATCTTTAATCGGGATCCGGACTCCGAGCTTAACTACACGGTGAACGTCATCTCTGATTTTTTGAGAGAAATAGACGAGCGAAACTTCGGAAGAATCGTACAAGATAAACATCGCATTAGCCTTTCGATAGATATTCCCAAATTTTTAGAATCGGGGTTACCGCCGAGCCTGGTCGAAGAGGCGGCAAAGCTCAAACTCGTGGAAGTCGGCTTCAGTGAGATTAGCGCTGGGCAGGCGGCGATATTTCACCAAGTTGTAAGTATATCAAACTCAGTTCGTCAGCAGGCAGAACATCATAATGTCCGGAAGTTTCTGATTTTTATAGATGAAGGGGACATGCTCCTGCACCTCGATTGGCAGAGGCGTTACCTATCACTGGTCGATGGCGCCCTGGGGAAACTTAAGGAGGACTTGGATCTTTCATCTGTTCAAGTGGTTGTGGCAACGCATTCTCCTTTCCTAGCGAGCGATGCGTTAAAAGGTTCGATCACGCAAATCGGGGAGACGGGGAAGGTTTTAGGGTTTGGTGCGCCGCTCCAAGCGATTGTTAACTATAGTTTCAAAACAAAATCGATTGGTGCAATCGCTGAACGCACTATCAACAACCTCAGAAAACGAGAGCGTTTCAGTGATAGCGAAATGCAGCTAATTGAGCAGATAGATGACGACTTCATCAAGAGTCTGTTGAAACAAGGAAAGACTGACTTATGATGGTAAATGCTAGCGGGTGCTGGGATAAAGCTCAGGATGATCATCGAGCCTATTTTGACAAAGTCGTAGGTCGTCGACTCAAAGCCAGCGCAAAGGTATTACCTGCTGAAGTCGTCGATTTCTTGAGATCCAATCACAATCTTTTGCGCGACGGATCTTCGCTTGACTTTATTCGCGTGCAGCGTCGGTTCAATTCCTTGTTAAGGAGAAGCGACGCCTTCGATAAAAACACAGTTATTCGGGAAATCGGGAAAATATTTAACTATGACGCGTTTAGCAGAAAGAGCCAGACCACTTGGGATGGGTACAGCTTATGCGCCCAATCAACAATCAAAACATGTCCATACTGTAATCTCTCATTTACCCATTCGGTGTTTGTTGACGATAATGGAGTGGCACGTCCACCGTTGGATCACTACTTCGACAAGTCTCGCTATCCGCTCTTTTCTATTAGCCTCGGTAATTTAGTGCCTTCTTGCAGTCACTGCAACACTAGCTTCAAAGGGAGCAAGGATTTTTTAAAAATAAAGCATATGCACCCATTCGAAGCTAGAGAAACTCTTGGGATTTCTTTGAGTGTCGATCCGATAAGGGCCCGTTGGGATATCTCTTTGTTGGACCGAGCGCAAGTCGTATTTACCGGCGTGGGTAGTAACACTAGGCGACGAAACAGTCTAACGACGTTCTCGCTCCTCGACCGATACAAGCATCATCGGGACGAGGCCGTCGTTATAGCCAAGGGCCTATGTATCTACGCAGATACCGGATTTGCGGGATCGCCTTTTGAATACGTAACTCGAGGCGTTACTGCGGAGAATTACAAAGACCGGATTTTTGGGAAAATGATACTAGATTTAGTTCGCTATATAGGCGTGGTCCGCTGAGGTGTCGCTTGATGACGCGGTTTCTGCAAAAAGTGCCGGCGCGCGTGCAATCGATTGAGGAACGAACGACCGCTTCTGCCAACGGTTGACGGACTGGTTTGGGTCGCGAGTTCGCATTGGCGGACGGCGTGACCGGTCATTCGACACAGGCTGACGTGCGAACGGCTGGAAAGCGGCGGTCAGCCGCCTGACCAAAACCGATGCTCGAATGACGGCAAAGGCCGAAGTCCGTGCGTGGGCCACGGCTGATGCAAGCTTGCGATTGCGTTCATGCACGAAAACGAGATGCATTCTCACAGGGCGTTGAAATTCGCTCGCCACGGCCTCGTTGCGACGCAGGACCGATTCATCAGCCGTAGTGTGAGGCTGTGTCCGGAGGACGGGGGCGAATCCACCTCGAGCATCGTCGAGTCGACGGCTAACCAGGGTGCAAGCAAGGGTCTTGTGGAGGGACAGCAAATCCCTTGGCCACCAGCTTATGCCCAGGGCTTCCCGCAGGCGAGAACCGCCGTCCCTGATTGAGCCGTTGCGATCAACTTTCGAGCAATGGTATGCGTCGCCTGCCGGCAACGTCCCGCTCACCATATGGCAACAAAGGGCCTCCGTTTTGCTGAGGTCTCTCTCTTACCGTTGGTAGGCTCTTTTTGGTTCTAGAGGCCGAAGGGGGGTTGAAATTCGAGACCGGCCCTCATTGCTCTGAAGCGAGCCTTAGCCTTGACGAAGCGCTTCCAAAGCGAACTGCGTCTAGCAGACATGCGCCGCAAGCGCAATCCCTAAAACGACAACTGTCTCAAACAATAAGCACTTGCTCGATGCTTATCAATTTGATAAAAAACGCGCTCGACTTATAACGCAAAGCGTTCAATGGGACGTTTTACGTTTGCGTCTCTTTCACATTGCTTTCGTCGAAGGGCAATTTCCGCCAAGACAAGTCGTTGCAGACGCGCGCTTTGTCGAAGTAGCAGAAATACTTAAGCAAACACTAAAGTTTGCGTCTTGCGCGTCGATACCAAAAAGGCAGCACAAGAAAACGCGGGCACGGCCGAGCGGATAGAAGCCGAAAGATCCGTTGGTCGATGCGTCAAATTAGCAACAACAAAGCGAGAGACCTGAGAAATGAGTAAGAGGGAAAAGCGGGTAGCGGTTTGCGCGGCCGTCGCCAGTGCAATGCTGTTCGCAAGCATCGGGGTGCATGCACAAGAATCCGCCAATGACGATCTCGATTCCTGCGTCAAGCATGAGCAGATCGTCGGTACGGCGAAGGGCGCTGGTCTGGGCGCGCTCGCGGGCCTGGGGGCCATGCTGGTCGCTCACAAGAAGGAAGATGCAGGCAAAGCGGCGCTGATCGGCGCGGTGGCAGGCGGCGTGGCAGGTTGGGCAACGTCCTTCTATACGGCAAACGAAACCTGCTACAAGAAGAATCCCGCATGGATTCCGGAGTCCAAGCTCAACCGCACCAAAGACTACGACAAGATCAAGAGAGAAATCCATTACAACGCGAGGCAGGGCCCGCTGGCCAGGATGCAGTCGATCCAGGTGCCCGGTCCGGTCACGCCGAATAGCCAGGCGGAAGTGACGAGCACGTTCATCGTCATGACGCCCAACGGCGCGGATGCTCCGGTGACCATCGACCGGAAGCTCTTCGTTACCGAGGACGGCCAGGAAAAGGAAGTCGCGTTTCCGGGCCATAGCTCTCAGCAACTCACGCTCGAACCGGGTCAGCAACAAGACGTGAGCCACATTCCAATCCCTCCCGACGCCAAGCCGGGCACCACATACCGTGTGCAGATGGCTGTGACGACCGACGGAAGTCCGACGGCAATCGCCTCGCAACCGTTCACCGTCACTCAGTAGAGCGCCGTCTGGCGTTTCTTTCCGAAACCTGCTCTGAGGTGGGGTGGCGCGCGTGCGTCTCCCGGATTGCTATGAAACGGCTTATCGCACGCCTTGCGTGCCTGATCGGCCCAGTGCTGCTAACTGCTTGCGCGGCCAGCAGCATGCCGGGTTATCAAAACGTCTATCACTCTTATAACGTCCCTGAGCCGTTGGTCCAGCAGATCAGAGTGAAGTTCGCCAGTCACGGACTCACCCAGGCAACCGTGGCGCGCGACAACACCGGGCGCATTCAACTCACCGGGACGTATCGTGACGAGGACGAGGTCGACACCGCGTTCCTGATCGTGCAGTCGATCGTCGGAATCAAGTCGACGTCGCCGTTCTATCCGGAACATATCCTCAAGAAGCGCTGGGAAGTCGATGCCGGTAAAGCGCTCGCCGCGTTCAATCGCACGCAGGCTGCGAAAGCTTCGCTGCCCGTGAAGCGGGCGCTCGTGATCGGCATCAATCATTTTGCGGATCCGTATCATCTGCTCGATATTCAGGGCGCCGATGATGCCGAGGTCGTTCAGCGCTATCTGCAACGCGCGGGCTATCAGGTGACGTCGTTGCTTAATGAGCAGGCGACGAAGGCGAATATCGAAGCTGGAATCGCACGACTCAGCGCGCAGATCCGCCCCAACGATGAAGTCTTCATCTACGTATCGAGTCACGGCAACATGCCGGTGCCGAGTCCGGCCGGTGGCGACAATCGCAAGATGTCGATTATGACGTTCGACTCGGGCGACGAGACGACCGTCCGCTCGAACAGTCGGACAGAGATCCTCTTGCATTTCCAGCAACATTCAGTGCCCGATACGCTGGTTCAAGATCTCGCGCGCAAACCGAGCCGCGTCACCCGCGTGGTGATCGACACCTGCTATAGCGGCGACATGCTCAATGACATCGTCGACGAAAGTGCCGCGTATGTGCGTCGCACGAACGGCAATCGCAACGAGTATGCAGGCATCTCCCTCGCGTCATGGAGCGGCGACAGCTACACGTCGAAGGGCATTCACTTCTCCGACGACGGCGCCGGCCCGTCCGGCGCTTCCCAGACACGCACCGCGATCGACCGCAGCCGCGCGGGATACAACATCATCACCGCGACGAGCCCGAACGAGGAGTCGCTCGGACCGAAGAGCGGCACGTTCGAAAGCCCGCTCTCCGGCGGCCAGATTCTCAAGGGCTCGTTCTTCACGCAATCACTGTTCGCCTATCTGGACCAGTATCACGGTCAATTGGCGCCGGCCTTTCGCGACGCGCAGAGCTTCACGTCGCGCAAGGCAATCGAGGTATCGAATGGCGAGCGTCATCAGGTGCCGCGCGAGTGGTCGACGATACCGGCCGGTCTGAACGAAATCCAATAGTCCGACATCCCGAAGCAGGTCCTTTCAGCATTCCGGAGACATACATCATGCGTCATGCATTCGCCGTACTTGCGCTCGCCGCCGTCGCAGCCCACGCCATGGCCGAAGACGGCTATACCGCAAAATCGCTCTTCTTCGGCGAGGATGACAACGTCCGCGCCGTGACGACCTCCACGGCTCCGGCCGGCAGCAACGAGGTCGCCGTTGCGGAGAACAAGCCGAGTCAGGCCGTTCCGGTTCCCGCGAAAAAGGCACGTGTCGTCAAAGTTTCGAACAAGGCGGTCGCGAACGTCGGCGCGAGTTATTTCATTCGGCTAAAGCAACCGGACGGCTCGACGCGCGATGTCCTCGCGCGGCGCGTCTTCAAGAGCGGCGAACACTTCCAGCTCGGCGTCAAGGTGAATCATCCGTCGTACGTATACATCCTAAACGAGGGGCCGGACGGTTCGATCACGCAGATTTATCCTCAGCCTTCACAGGACAATTTCGTCGATGCAATGGGCGTGGTGTTCCTTCCCGCGCGCGGCTCGTTCGTGTTTGACGACAAGCCCGGCATGGAAAAGCTGATGGTTTATCTGTCGCCGGAACCTGTGCGTGGCGATCTGCGCAAGCGTGTAGGCGGCTCGACGCCCGACTTCGTATCGACTTCTTCGCCGGCCCTTGCCCAAGTCTGCGCGCCGCAGACGAACGGCGCGATCGCCAACGCGCCCGCGCCTGCATCGTCGGCTGACGCGCCGTTGCACATGGCCAGTGCGGACACGGGCTATGCGGCCAAGGGCATCGCGTTCGCCGACGAAAACACCGCGTGCGCCGCGGCGGTAGCCGCAGCAACCGCGCCGAACTACGCGTCGAAGGGCATCGCGTTCAGCGACGATGGCGCGCCCGCCGCGGGCGGCCAGGTCGCCTCTTACGTGGTCAAGCCGGCGACGGCGTCCGACGCCAACCTGTATTTGAAGATCAACCTCGCGCACGAATGATTCCGCCGGCACGGGCGAGCCGATAAAACAACACGAGTCGACACATGGAACACAACCATCTCATCATTGGCCTGGGTGGATCGGGCGGCAAGATCATCCGCAATCTGCGCAAGACGGTCGAACGCAATCGCAACGTAGAAGGCAATTCGCCATCCGATGCACGCTTCGAGTATCTGTACGTCGACACGTCGACAGACGAACTGGACAAGCATGAAGAATGGCGCGTGCTGGGCAAGGACATTGAGCTTGCACGCAGCCAGTATGTGATCAACACGGCCAGCAACGTACGGCCCGTGCTCGACGATCCCGCGTCCTTTCCCGGGCTGCGCGACTGAGTCGAGCCGCGCAGCATTTTCGACTTCGTGAAGCCGGGTATCGCGGGCGCGGCGCAACGCCGAAAGCTCGGCAGGCTGGTGTTCGCGCAGAACGCTGCGCAGTTCGTCAAGGCCGTCGAAGACCGCATGCGCGTGCTCGAGCAAGGACCGGGACGCAAGGGCGTGACCATTCATATCGTCTGCGGTCTCGCGGGTGGGACCGGAAGCGGCTCCATCGTCGATGCCGTCGCGCTCATTCGCAACAAATATCCGGAAGCCGACTTGCACCGCATCCTGATCTACGCGCTGCTGCCCGAGAAAGACTCGAAGCGCGTACGCAATGTCGCCGGCTTCTCGAACTACTACGCGAACGGCTATGGCGCGCTCGCGGAGCTCAACGCGATGGCGGTCGGGCAATATCATCCGCCGAGCGTGCTGGACGGCTCGCCGATGAATCACGATACGTATTTCAACGGATGTTATCTCGTCAACAACGTCAACGAACATCATCTTCAGTTCGACGTCGACACGGAACTGCCGCGCATCGTTTCCGAGTTCATCTATCAGAAGACGCTCAACAAGCAGTGGGAAGGCCTGGGGCGCGCGGAGAAAGGCGAGAACGACATCAAGAACTTCGAATCCGAAGATGACATCGGCAAGGCTCGCGCCAAGCTGTTTCTGTCGTTCGGCGTGGAGCGGATCGTCGTGCCGGAGCAGGAGATCAAGGAATATCTCGCTTATGGTTTCGCCGAACAGGCTACGCGCCAACTCATGTTCAATAACTTCCGTCAAGGCGAAGGCTATGCCGACGAGGCCGTTCAGAAAGACTGGGGTTCGGAAGCGCGCAAGCCTGACGTGATCCAGAAGCTCTTGCTGAGCGACGCGCATCTGATGCTCGAGACCGGCATTCTCGAAGACGATGCGCGCAACGCGATGTGGAAGCCCGCGCGCGAATACTGGAAGCAAATCGTGAGCCGCCTAGCGCCGGAGATTCGTGCCGATCCGACGCTCGAGCAGACGACCTGGGTTCATGCGCTGAGTTCGCGTCTTGCCAAGGTGTTCGATGAAACGTACCGGACCATGGGCGGGGTGCGCAAGTTCTACGAGATCAAGGCAAATGCCCGCCTCGAAATGGCGCGCCATGTTAGCCGCCAGATCGAGAAGCAACTGTTCTCGGACTGGAAGATCGGAACGCATTCGCTGATCCAGTTGCGCCAGTTCATCGATGCTCTCGTGAACATGCTCGACGAACGACTCGAAGTCTTCAATGAGGAGCTGACCAAAGGCACGGCGAACGAAGCCGCGATCCAAACACGCATCGACGAACTGAATGCGCAATTCAACAAGGTGGGTTTTCTCGGCAAGCATCTGACGGACAAGCGCGGCGGGCTCTTCACGGAGATCGCCACGCAGTATCAGGATTTGTTTGCCCTTCGCACGCTGCTTCAAGGCCAGCGTTTCGGGTGCGGCCTGATTCCGTTCATCAAGGATGAACTCATGACGCTGCGGGGGCTCATCGACTCGCTGCATCAGAATCTCGCAGCCGCGACTGAGCAGGTGCACGATGAACAGGCCGCGCGTCTCGCGGGTGCGGACGCCGTTTATCAGCAACGCATTTTCGATTGCAACGCTATCAACGGCGTCATGAAGGCCCTCGTAATTGACGAGCAGGCGCAGATCGCGCGTACCCAGAGGGTGCGTCAGTCGATCATCGAACTGGCCGGCACCGAAGTCGATTCCTTCGACAAGCTCGTGCGCAGCGTGTCGCTCGGCGCGATCATCTCGACGATTTCACAGGCGTCCGCGGTCATCGTCGAACTCGCGCACACGGAGATTGCGAAGTCGATCCAGCCCGTGCTGCACGTCAATATCGTCGAGCGTCTGCAGAAGCAATACGATGCGAATCCGAGTGGACTGAAGGCTTTCGTGTCTGGTCTGTACGAAAAGTCCGGCACGATGCTCCAGTACAACAAGACGGAAGTGGATCGCTCGGTTGCGAACAACCAGGGCGGTTCTTCCGGCACGGCGAAAACGGTCGCGGTGTTCCTGCCGGAATGCGAGAGCCAGAAGAACTTTCACGCCTCGCTCACGCGCATGTTCGAGGAACAGAAAGATCCGGCGTCGGATACGGTGGTCGCCACGGGCAAGCTGTCGAACGAGATCGTCATCATGAAGATCGCGTCGCTGATGCCGGTGCGCTTCGTGGAGTCGCTGCCCGTGCTGAAGCGCCATTACGACGGCCTGCTCGCCGACTTCAACGAGGCGCACTTGCTGCACGGCGCGGGTGACGGCAAGCGTCTGCCGCCGCTTTATGCGCGCACGTCCGCGGAAGTGGCGTCGCAGGCGAAGCGCAAGCCGTATCGCCTGATCGCCTATCTGTTGCAGATGATCCGCTCGCGCGAGAACCGCGTCACGGGTGAAACCGAATGGGTCTTCGTCTACGAGGACGACGGCCTGCCGACCGATCGCCTGCTGAACGGACGGACCTGGTCCGCCGTGTTCGAAGGCGATCAGAAGGACGATCTGCAGAATATGATCGAGGCGGAAGTGACGCGCCATATCGCGAGCATGTTGCAGCATCGCGACGACAAGACGAAGCTGATCGGCGACTTCGATGCGTTCGCGCGCAAGACGCTCGTCGATAACGGCGGATTCACCGACGATCCGGGCTACAAGGCGATCGTCGCGCTGAAGCCGCAGATTCGCGACATCATTGGACTGCCGGCCGCCACGGCGCAGGCCGCCTGAGCGCGATTGCACATTGAACGAACAAGAGCGGAAACAACAACATGGCCATGTATAAATGTCCGACGCTGGGCGATTGCGAACGCGCCAACACCGGCGAAATCTTCGAGCGCAGTCCTGGTGACGATCTTCACTGCCCGGATTGCAAGACCTTGCTCGAACTGCAGATGCCGAACGCGCGCGGCGCAAAGAAAGCGAAGCCGCTGGCGATCGCCGCGATTGTCGGCGCCGCAGTGCTCGTGATCGGCGGCGGGACTGCGTTCTA
>Ga0182735_1002516_pt1 | contig 11016 bp, 6 predicted proteins | sample eDN5th30CKraftMG_FD_128524 | JGI IMG/M metagenome (GOLD analysis project Ga0182735, IMG submission 128524) | Enriched Miracle-Growth compost microbial communities from Emeryville, California, USA - eDNA 5th pass 30_C Kraft MG (version 2) (version 2) ... | reverse complement strand
CCGGCACCAGCAGCGGCGCATGCCCGGCCGCCTCGATGGCCGACGCTTCGTCGGTCACGGCCACGCCGGCCGCCCGCGCGCCGGCCAGCGCCGCCCGCAACACGCCGGCGCGGAACATCTGCGGCGTCTGGGCCAGCCACAGGCCGTCGCGGTCGAGCGTGGCGCGCACGCGCGGCCCGCCCGACTTCACCGTATCGGCCACCGGCAGCGCCAGCAGCCCGCCCACCGCGTCGGCCAGGCAGGCATCGATCAGCCGGGCCAACGCATCGGGCGGCAGGCCCGGGCGCGCGGCATCGTGCACCAGGATCCAGTCATCATCGGCGGCCGCGCTGTCGGCCAGGGCGGCCGCCACCGTCTCGGCCCGGGTCGGGCCGCCGCAAGGCCGGCACACCGTACGCGGCAGGCCGGCCAGCGCGGCCTGGGCGCGTTCGTCGCCGGCCGACACCGCCACGCGCACCTGGGCGACTCGCGCATCGGCCAGCAGCGCCGCCACGGCGTGCCGCAGCATCGGCTGGCCGGCCAGCAGGCGATATTGCTTGGGCAGCTCGGGCTCGCCGGCCCGGCCGGCGCGCAGGCCCACGCCGGCGGCGGGCACGATGGCAATCAGGGAATCAGTCATGGCCGGGAGATTTTATAATCTTCGGCCTGATGTCCGATTCCTCACTTCTTGATGCGGCCCCCCGGGTGCCCGCCACCGCAGCCACGCTGTCCGCCCTGAAACCCGGCGCCCGCTACGCCCAGCCACGTCCGCCCGGCTCGGCCGACGCCTGGCTGCTGGCCGACCTGGCGCGCCACGGCGGCCGCCCGCTGGTCGTGCTGACCGCCGCGCCGCTGGAAGCCCAGCGCCTGGCCGACGAGATCCCGCAATTCGCGCCGGAACTCAAAGTGCGGCAGTTGCCCGACTGGGAAACCCTGCCCTACGACGCGTTCTCGCCGCACCAGGACCTGGTCTCGCAGCGCCTGCACACGCTGCACGCGCTGATGCGCAACGCGGTCGACGTGCTGCTGGTGCCGGTCACCACCGCGCTGTACCGCCTGGCGCCGCCGTCGTTCCTGGCCGCCTACACCTTCTCGTTCAAGCAGAAAGACCGGCTGGACGAAGCCGCCTTGCGCGCGCAGCTGACGCTGGCCAACTACACGCACGTCACCCAGGTGACGGCGCCCGGCGAATTCTGCCTGCGCGGCGGCCTGATCGACCTCTTCCCCATGGGTTCGGCCGTGCCCTACCGGCTGGACCTGTTCGACGACGAAATCGAGTCCATCCGCAGCTTCGACGTCGACACCCAGCGCAGCCTGTATCCCGTGCGCGAAGTGCAGTTACTGCCGGGCCGCGAATTCCCCATGGACGAGGCCGCGCGCAACCGCTTCCGCGCGCGCTTTCGCGAGGAATTCGAGGGCGACCCGTCGCGCGCGCTGCCCTACAAGGACATCGGCAACGGCATCGCCTTCGCGGGCGTCGAATATTATCTGCCGCTGTTCTTCGACGACACCGCCACGCTGTTCGACTACCTGCCGGCCCAGTCCATCGCCGTCACGCTGGGCGACATCGACGATGCCGTGCTACGCTTCAGCCAGGACACCGCCAGCCGCTACAGCTTCCTGAAAAGCGATCGCGAGCGGCCGGTGCTGGCGCCCGAGGCGCTGTTCCTGGACGGCGAGGCCCTGCACGCGCGCTTCAAGGCATTCGCGCGCCTGGCCCTGACCGACGGCGCGCCCCACCCCGATTTCTCGGCCGCCCCCGACGTCAGCGTCAGCCGGCGCGCCGAAGACCCGGTCGCGCGCCTGCGCGCCCTGCTGGCGCGCGGCGAGTCGCGCATCCTGCTGTGCGCCGACTCGGCCGGCCGCCGCGAAACCCTGACCCAGATGCTGGCCGAATTCGGGCTGGCGCCCGACGAGCAGCCTGAATCGATCCAGGCATTCCTGGCCTCGCAGGCGCCGTTCGCGCTGGCGGCCGCGCCGCTGTCGGCCGGCTTCGGCATTCCTTCGGCCCGCCTGACCTTCCTGACGGAAAACGACCTGTACCCCGGCCATGCCGGCGCCACGCGCCGCGGCCGGCGCGACCAGGAACGCGCCAGCAACGTCGAGGCCATGGTGCGCGACCTGTCCGAGCTGCGCGCGGGCGACCCGGTGGTGCACGCGCAGCACGGCATCGGCCGCTACCACGGCCTGGTCAACATGGACATGGGCGAAGGCGAGATGGAATTCCTGCATCTCGAATACGCCAGCGGCAGCACGCTGTACGTGCCCGTGTCGCAGCTGCACGTCATCGCGCGCTACAGCGGCGCCGACCCGGAAGCCGCCCCCCTGCACCAGCTGGGCTCGGGCCAATGGGACAAGGCACGCCGCAAGGCCGCCAGGCAGGTGCGCGACACCGCCGCCGAACTGCTGGCGCTGTATGCCCAGCGCGCCGCGCGCGAAGGCTACGTGTTCAACCTGCCCATCAACGACTACGAAGCCTTCGCCGAAGGCTTCGGCTTCGAGGAAACCGCCGACCAGTCGGCCGCCATCCAGGCCGTCATCGGCGACATGACCTCGGGCCGCCCCATGGACCGCCTGGTGTGCGGCGACGTCGGCTTCGGCAAGACCGAGGTCGCGCTGCGCGCCGCGTTCCTGGCGGTGGCCAACGGCAAGCAGGTGGCTTTGCTGTGCCCCACTACCCTGCTGGCCGAGCAGCACGCCCAGACCTTCTCCGACCGCTTCGCCGACTGGCCGGTGCGCGTGGTCGAGCTGTCGCGCTTCCGGTCGGCCAAGGAAGTCGCCGAGGCTGTGCAGGGCATCAACGACGGCCGGGTCGACATCGTCATCGGCACGCACAAGATCCTGTCGAAAGACGTGCGGTTCAAGCGCCTGGGCCTGGTCATCATCGACGAAGAACACCGCTTCGGCGTGCGCCAGAAAGAAGCGCTGAAGGCGCTGCGCGCCGAAGTCGACGTGCTGACCCTGACGGCCACGCCCATTCCCCGCACGCTGGGCATGTCGCTCGAGGGCATCCGCGATTTTTCCGTGATCGCCACCGCGCCGCAGAAGCGGCTGGCCATCAAGACCTTCGTGCGGCGCGAAGACGGCAGCACCATCCGCGAAGCCCTGCTGCGCGAGCTCAAGCGCGGCGGCCAGGCCTACTTCCTGCACAACGAAGTCGAGACCATCCACAACCGGCGCGCCCGCCTGGAAGAGCTGGTGCCCGAGGCGCGCATCGCCGTCGCGCACGGCCAGATGCCCGAGCGCGAGCTGGAACAGGTCATGAAGGGGTTCTACCAGCAGCGCTACAACGTGCTGCTGTGCACCACCATCATCGAGACCGGCATCGACGTTCCCACCGCCAACACCATCGTCATCCACCGCGCCGACCGCTTCGGCCTGGCGCAGCTGCACCAGCTGCGCGGCCGCGTGGGCCGCTCGCACCACCAGGCCTACGCGTACCTGCTGACGCCCGGCGAAGACGCCATCACCACCAATGCCAAGAAGCGGCTGGAAGCCATCCAGGCCATGGAAGAGCTGGGCTCGGGCTTCTACCTGGCCATGCACGACCTGGAAATCCGCGGCACCGGCGAAGTGCTGGGCGAATCGCAATCGGGCAACATCCAGGAGATCGGCTTCTCGATGTACAACGAGATGCTCAACGAGGCCGTGCGCGCCCTGAAGGCGGGCGAAGAGCCCGACCTGGACGCGCCCTTCAACCTGGCCTGCGAAGTCAACCTGCACGCGCCCGCCCTGCTGCCGGCCGACTACTGTGCCGACGTGCATGCGCGCCTGGCCATCTACAAGCGGCTGTCGCACGCCGCCGACGAGGACGACCTGATCCGCATCCAGGAAGAACTGATCGACCGTTTCGGCAAGCTGCCCGAAGCGGCGCAGACCCTGCTCACCACCCACCGCCTGCGCCTGGCCGCGCAACCGCTGGGCATCGTCAAGATCGATGCCAGCGAAACGCAGGCCCTGCTGCAGTTCGGCCCCAAGGCCGCCGTGGACCCGCTGCGCATCATCGAGCTGGTGCAGAAGCAACGCCACATCAAGCTGGCCGGCCAGGACAAGCTGCGCGTCGAGTTCAAGGCCGCCCAGGTGCCGGCCCGCGCCGACGCCGTGCGCGCGGTGCTGCGCTCGCTGAAGTAATATCCCCCGGCCAACCCTCCTTCCCCGCCCACGGTCCCATGCCCACGCATCATCTTGTCATCCAGTCTCCCGCCCTGCACGCCGCCCAGGTCGAACAACTCGCCGCGCTGGCCCAGGCCCAGGGCGTGATGCACATCAGCGCCACTGCGGCGCGCCTGCTCGACGTGGGGCACGATGCGGACCTGCGCGCGCAGGTCACCGCCTGGGGCGAACAGCACGGCGTGGACACGGCTTTCGTGCCCGCTGGCGCGCGCCTGTCGCAATGCAAGATCCTGGCGATGGACATGGATTCCACCCTGATCAACATCGAGTGCATCGACGAGATCGCCGGGGTGGCGGGCGTCAAGCCCAAGGTGGCCGAAATCACCGAGGCCGCCATGCGCGGCGAGATCAAGGACTTCGCCGAAAGCCTGCGCCGCCGCGTCGCCCTGCTGGAAGGCACCCCCGCCGCGGCGCTGGAACAGGTCTACACCGAGAAACTGCGCCTGAACGCCGGCGCCGAGCAACTGATTTCCACCGCCCAGGCCGCCGGCCTGAAGGTGCTGCTGGTCTCGGGCGGCTTCACGTTCTTCACCGAGCGCCTGCGCGCACGGCTCAAGCTCGACAGCGCCTACGCCAACACGCTGGAAGTCCGCGACGGCGTGCTCACCGGCAAGGTGCTGGGCGACATCCTGGACGCCGATGCCAAGCTGGCCCACCTGCGCGCCTTCGCGCAGGCCCACGGCGCCACGCCGGACCAGACCATCGCCCTGGGCGACGGCGCCAACGACCTGAAGATGCTGGGCGCCGCCCGCTACGCCGTCGCCTACCGCGCCAAGCCTATCGTGCGCCAGCAAACCCCGTACGCCCTGAATGTGGCGGGCCTGGACGGCGTGCTGAACTGGTTCGAAAGCTGATCCCGGACCGACCCACCAAGGCCGCTGCGGCAACCTACGGTGTCAGACACCCGTCGGGATGTCAGACACCCACCGCCACCAAGGCAAGCCTTGAGGCAGCGCCCTGGCATCAGGCATCTGGGAAGCTGTAGCGCCTTGCCTGGGCATAGCCAGGTGTCAGACACCCCGAAGGGTGTCTGACACCGTTCGATCAATACTTCACATTCACCGACAACACCGCCGCGCGACCGGTACCCAGGGCGGCGTAGTGCGACGCGTAGGCCTTGGTGTAGTACGTCTCGTCGAACAGGTTGATGATGTTCAATTGCGCGCTCAGGTGGTCGTTGAACTCATACGCCGCCATCGCGTCGAAGCGCCAGTACGAGGGCACCCAGCGGGCCTTGGGCGTGCCGTCGGCATTGTGGCTGGAATCGGCATTGCCATACACCTTGTCCACGTAATAGGCGCCGCCGCCCACCGTCAGCTGCGGCAACAGCTTGTAGGTGGTCCACAGGCTGAACGCGTTGCGCGGCGTATTGGGCAGGTCCTGGCCCACCGCCCCGCTCTCGAAGGCGCCCTTGACCAGCTCGCTGTCCATGAAGGTATAGCCGCCGTACACGTTCCACTTCGGCGTGATGCTGCCCGCGAAGCCCAGTTCCAGGCCCCGCACCTTGGCCTTGCCCACCTGTTCGCTCTCGGTGGCCGAGATCGCCACGTTGGTATTCTTGCGGATGTCCTGGAACAGCGCGGCCGACAGCGTCAGGCGGTCGTCGAACACCTGCCACTTGGTGCCCACCTCGACGGTACGGCTCTTTTCCGGTTCCAGGTCGGCGCTGTCGTTGGTGACCACGTCGTTCACGTTGCTGCCGGCCACGGCCGACGGCGTGGACGAGGTCCCGAAGGTGGCATAGATCGTGCCGTTGGGCAGCGGCTTGTAGGCCAGGCCCAGCTGGTAGTTGAACAGGTTGTCTTCGCGGTTGGCGTCGTAGTGCGGCGAACCGGCGGGCGCGCCGCGGCCCGGGGCGATGTTCTTGCCGCTGATCTTGTAGTTGTCCCAGCGCAGGCCCACGCTGGCCTGCCACTGCTCGTTGAACTTGATGGTATCGAAGCCGTACACCGCCATGGTGTTGGTGGTGTAGGTGGCCGGGTCGTCCTTGCGCTCCAGGCGGCCCGGATAATACGTGTGCGGGTCGGCGTCCCACAGCGAGGTGCACCATGCGGTGCCGGCAACGGCGCCGGTCGAGCAATTGCTGCCCCCAGGGTTGCCCAGCTCGTTATAGCCGTCCTTGTCCTGCACCACGTTGGTGTACTCGAAGCCGACGTTGAACGAATGCTTGAGGCTGCCCGTCTGGAAATCGCCCGTCAGGTCGGTCTGGTTGGTGAAGGTCTTGGTGGCGAAATAGCCCGACTTCAGGCCGCGGTACACCAGCCCGTTGACCACGTTGCCCTTGCTGTCGTCGGGGTTGGTGGCAGCGTAGTCCATGGTCGCGTGGGTATAGCGCGTGACGTTGCGCAACTGCAGGTGCTCGGAAAAATCGTGCTGGATATCCACCGTGCCAGTGTCGTCGCGCTGCCGCATGAAATCGCGCCCGGTCAGGCCGTAGAACGTCTTGCGGCTGACGCCGCGGGTCTCGGTGACCGGCTGGCCCGATTCCGGGTCGTACGGAATCGAATAGTCGGGCATGCTGTCGTCCTGGTAGTGCTGGAAGCTCAGCGTGATGCGGGTGGGCGTGCCCAGGCCCAGCATCAGCGACGGCGCCACGCCCCAGCGCTCGAAGTCCACCGCGCTGTCGCGGCCCGGCACGTCGCCCTTGTTGCCCATCAGGTTCAGTCGGAACGCCGCCTGGTCGCCCAGGCGCCAGTTGCCGTCGGCCGTGGCGCGGTAGTTGTTGTCGGTGCCCACCTGCACGGTGCCTTCGGCGAAATCGTGCGCCTTGGGCTTCTTGGTAACCAGGTTGATGCTGCCGCCGGCGCCGCCGCGGCCGGAATAGACCGAATCCGGGCCCTTGATGATTTCCACCTGTTCCAGGTTGAAGGTGTCGCGGGTCTGCGTGCTGGTATCGCGCACGCCGTCGACGAAAATGCTGCCGGCGGAGTTCTGTCCCCGAATAATCGGCAGGTCGCCGCCGGCGCGGCCGCCTTCCCCGGCGCCGAAGGTAATGCCCGGCGAGTTGCGCAGCACGTCCTGCAGCGACGTGGCGGCCTGGTCCTGGATGACCTGCTGCGGCACCACCTGCACGGTGCGCGGGGTGTCCAGCAACGGAGCCGTCATCTTGCTCGAGCTCGACACCGGCACGTCGTACGGCGACGATTCCCCCTCTACCTGCACCGGCGCCAATTGCGGCACCGACGATTGCGCGCTGGCCTGCGAGGCCAGGCAAAAAGCGGGAACGACCATCGCCGCGGCAAGCGACGAGGCCAGGGAATTCATCGAGTACGAATCCAGCGGTTTCAAGGTGACCTCTCCAAAACGAAAATAGCAACGATTCTTATTTTTTGATGGGGCTAGATTCTCGGCGCAACAACTGACAACCGCCTGAACAAGCGGGCAAAATCCGCTGATTACAACGCTTTACAGTCTTGGAGGACGAAAAAAAACGCCTGCGGCGCAGGCGTTTCGGGGTAGGAATGCGTTCAAGAACGCAAAGGCGGATGGCGCTTGAACAAATACCGGTAGACGAATCCCGGATACCCCAGCACCAGGTACAGGCTCAGGGTAATGGCGTAGAACTCCCAGCCCTGGCGGAACGGGTTGCCCAGCGCCGCCTCGAAGGCGAACCCCAGCGCGATGACCAGCGCGTAATACAGCAACAGTTCCAGCAGGCGCAGCCAGAACGGCTTGACGGTGCTGCCCTGCTTCCAGGGCAGCACCGTCAGCACGCGTTCGGTCAGGAACGGCAGGTTGGCGCTGACCAGGGCCAGCGCGATCAACAGCCAGACGGCCACGGTCTGGTTCATGCCCCCGCCCCGCTACAGACCCAGCGACGTCTGGATGGCGTGCACGCACAAGGCCATCAGGCCGCCCGGCAGGATGCCCAACACCAGGATGAGCGCGCCGTTGAGCGACAGCACGCCGCGCGGGCCGCACGAGGCCGCCACCGCGCCGACCTCGGCCACCGGCTCGTCGAAATACACCACCTTGACCACGCGCAGGTAGTAGAACGCGCCGATCAGCGAAAACAGCACCGCGATCACCGCCAGCGCCACGTGGCCGGCCTCGATCAGCACCTGCAGCACCGCCAGCTTGGCGTAGAAGCCCACCATCGGGGGAATGCCGGTCAGCGAGAACATCAGCAGCAGCAGGATGGCGGCGTGCCACGGGCTGCGGCGGTTCAGGCCCTTCAGATCGTCGATCTGCTCGCACTCGAAGCCCTGGCGCGACAGCAGCAGGATCATGCCGAAGGTGCCCAGCGTGGTCAGCACGTAGACCAGCATGTAGAACAGCGCCGACCCGTATGCCTGGGCCGAGGCGTCCGGCTTGCCCGCCACCGCCCCGGACATCAGGCCCAGCAGCACGAAACCGACGTGCGAGATGGTGGAATACGCCAGCATGCGCTTGAAGTTGGTCTGGGCGATGGCCGTCAGGTTGCCGATGGCCAGCGACAGCACGGCCAGGATCATCAGCATGGGCTGCCAGTCGGCCGCCAGGCCGTGCAGGCCCTCGACCAGCAGGCGTAGCGCAATGGCGAAAGCCGCCAGCTTGGGAGCCGCGCCCAGGATCAGGGTGACGGCCGTGGGCGAGCCCTGGTAGACGTCGGGCACCCACATGTGGAACGGCACGGCGCCCAGCTTGAAGGCCAGGCCGGCCACCAGGAACACCACGCCGAACACCAGCGCCATGTCTTGCTGCTGGCCCGCCGCGACCACCTTGGCGATCTCGGCGATATCCAGCTGCCCGGTGGCGCCGTACACCATGGACATGCCGTACAGCAGGAAGCCCGAAGCCAGCGCGCCCAGCACGAAATACTTCATGGCCGCCTCGGTGGCCACCACGTCGTCGCGGCGCAGGGCGATCAGGGCGTACAGGGCCAACGACATCAGTTCCAGGCCCAGGTAGATGCTGATCAGGTTGCCTGCCGAGATCATCACCATCTGGCCCAGCAGGGCCATCAGGGTCAGCACGTACAGCTCGCCGCCGCGCAGCATGTCGCGCACCTGGGCGTACACCCGGCCGTAGACCAGGGTGACCGCCACGGCGATGTAGGACGCCACCTTCAGCAGGTGCGACAGGTTGTCGGCGACATACAGGCCGTTGAAAGTGCGCCCGACGGAACCGCTGTTCCACTGCACCAGCGACACGACCGTCAGGACGCCCAGCGCCAGCAGCGTCAGCACGAAGGTGGGCTTGCGCTCGGGATGGGTGCTGACCGCGTCGATCAGCAGGATCGCCAGACCGAAAACCAGCAGCAGGATCTCGGGTGTGGCCAGGGCGAAATCGATGTGGGATTGCATCATGGTTCAGTCTTACAGTTTCGAGACGGCAACGTGTTGCAGCAGGGCCTGAACCGAGGCGTGCATGACGTCGGTAAAGGGCTTGGGATGGATACCCATGTACAACACGGCGATGGCCATCACGCCGAGGATCAGGAACTCGCGGCGGTTGACGTCGGTCAGTTCGCGCACGTGGTCGTTGGCGATGTCGCCGAAGGCCACGCGCTTGACCATCCACAGCGAGTACGAGGCGCCCAGGATCAGCGCCGTCGCGGCCAGCAGGCCGATCCAGAAGTTGTGCTCGACCGCGCCCATGATGACCATGAACTCGCCCACGAAGCCGCTGGTGGCCGGCAGCCCGCTGTTGGCCATGGAAAACAGCACGAAGAACGTGACGAAGCGCGGCATGACGTTGATGACGCCGCCGTAGTCGGCGATGCGGCGCGAATGCATGCGGTCGTACAGCACGCCAATGCAGAAGAACATAGCGCCCGACACGAAGCCGTGCGAGATCATCTGCACGATGGCGCCCTCGACGCCGGCCGTATTGAAGATGAAGAAGCCCAGCGTGACGAAGCCCATGTGCGCCACGGACGAATACGCCACCAGCTTCTTCATGTCGTCCTGGACGATCGCGACCAGGCCGATGTAGATCACGGCGATCAGCGACAGCGCGATCATCAGGCCGGCCAGGCTGTGCGAGGCATCGGGCGCGATCGGCAGCGAGAAACGCAGGAAGCCGTAGGCGCCCAGCTTCAGCATGATGGCCGCCAGCACCACCGAGCCGCCCGTGGGCGCCTCGACGTGGGCGTCGGGCAGCCAGGTGTGCACCGGCCACATCGGCACCTTCACCGCGAAGGCCGCCAGCAGCGCCAGGAAGATCAGCACCTGCGGCGTATAGCCCAGCTTGACCTGGTGCCACGTCTGGATGTCGAACGAGCCGCCCGAGGCATTCCACAGGTAGATGAAGGCCACCAGCGTCAGCAGCGAGCCCAGCAGCGTGTACAGGAAGAACTTGAACGCGGCATAGACCCGGTTGGGGCCGCCCCACACGCCGATGATGATGTACATCGGGATCAGCGTGGCCTCGAAGAACACGTAGAACAGCAGGCCGTCCAGCGCCGCGAACACGCCCACCATCAGGCCCGACAGGATCAGGAATGCCGCCATGTACTGCGCCACGCGACTGGTGATGACTTCCCAGCCGGCCAGCACCACGATGATGGTGATGAAGGCGGTCAGCAACACGAACCACAGCGAGATGCCGTCCACCCCCAGGTGGTAGTTGACATTGAACGCCTCGATCCAGGAGGCCTTCTCGACGAACTGCATGGCCGCGGTGGAGGCGTCGAAGCCGGTGTACAGCGGAATGGTGACCACGAAGCCGGCCAGCGCGCCCACCAGCGACAGGCCGCGCGCCAGCCCGGGACGGTCGTCGCGGCCCAGAGCCAGCACCAGCAGGCCGAATACGATCGGAACGAAGATCGCAAGCGTAAGCCAGGGAAAAGTGTTGGATGCCATGTCGCTTGCCGTCATTGGGGAATCAGCACAAAGAAAGTAATCAGCGCCATGATGCCGATGATCATCGCGAACGCGTAGT
>Ga0182735_1002513_pt1 | contig 11025 bp, 9 predicted proteins | sample eDN5th30CKraftMG_FD_128524 | JGI IMG/M metagenome (GOLD analysis project Ga0182735, IMG submission 128524) | Enriched Miracle-Growth compost microbial communities from Emeryville, California, USA - eDNA 5th pass 30_C Kraft MG (version 2) (version 2) ... | reverse complement strand
CGAAGACGTCCACAACCGGTGGTGATCGCGCATCGCGCGGAGAAGGAGGGGTCGTGTCGTTCCAGGCGTATCTCGACAACATCGAGGGGAAGACGGGACTCACGCCGCGGCAGTTCATCGAGCAGGCCGCTGAGAAGGGCTTCGGGCCGGGCTCGAAGTCGGGCGAGATCGTCGCGTGGCTCGCCGAAGACTACGGGCTGGGCCGCGGGCACGCGATGGCGCTCGTGCACGTCATCACGAAGGGCCCCAAGATCGACGCGAAGCACGTCAACTCCGGCGGTGCCCACAGCGACGCGTCTGACATGCTGTGGCTCGACGGCAAGGCGACGAACCCGGTGTCATGAACGCGACGCCTGCCGTCGAGGTCCGCGGGCTCCGGGTGGTGCGCGGCGCGACGGAGGTGTTCGCGGGGCTCGACGCCGACATCGCGCGGGGTGCGATCACGGGGCTCCTGGGCCCGTCGGGCTGCGGCAAGACGACGCTCATGCGCTCGATCATGGGCGTGCAGAAGGTCGCCGGAGGAACGGTCACGGTGCTCGGCCGGCCCGCCGGGAGCGCGGGGCTGCGCCGCCGGGTCGCCTATGACACGCAGGCGGCGTCGGTGTACGCCGACCTCACCGTGCGCCAGAACCTCAGCTATTTCGCGCGGCTCATCGGCGCACCGGCATCCGACGTCGAGCGGGTCGTCGAGGCCGTCGGCCTCCGCGGTCAGCGCGACCAGCTCGTGGGATCGCTGAGCGGCGGTCAGGAGAACCGTGTGTCGCTCGCGGTGGCGATGCTCGGCTCGCCCGAGCTGATCGTGCTCGACGAGCCGACCGTCGGTCTCGATCCGCTGCTGCGCGCCGAGCTGTGGCAGGTCTTCCGGCAGATCTCGGATGCCGGTGCGACGCTCATCGTGTCGAGCCATGTCATGGATGAGGCGCTGCGCTGCGACCGTCTGCTCCTGATGCGTGCGGGGCGGCTCGTGGCAGACACGACGCCGGCGGCGCTCCTCGCCGACACGGGCGAGACCGATCCGGATGCCGCGTTCCTCGCGCTGATCCGGCGGGAGGCGGCGGCATGAACGGCGGACGGCTTTTCGCGACGGCGGCGCGCGTCCTGCGGCAGCTGACGCACGACCCGCGCTCGATCGCGCTCATGCTGGTGGCGCCGTCGCTGCTGGTCGGCTTGTTCGCCTGGCTGTTCAGCGATCGCGAGGGGGTGTTCGATCAGTTCGGCGGTCCGATCCTCGCGCTGTTCCCGTTCGTCGTGATGTTCCTGATCACGTCGATCACGACCCTCCGGGAGCGCCGCAGCGGCACACTGGAGCGGCTCATGACCACGCCGCTCGCCAAGGCCGACTTCATCCTCGGGTACGCGCTCGCGTTCGGGCTGATGGCGGCGCTGCAGGCGGTCGTGACGGTCGCGTTCGCCGTCTTCGTGTGCGGGCTCGATGTGGACGGGCCGGTGTGGCAGCTGGGGCTGGTCGCGGTGGTCGACGCTGTGCTCGGCAGCGCCTTGGGGCTGCTGGCGAGCGCCTTCGCGCGGACGGAGTTCCAGGCGGTGCAGTTCATGCCGGTGCTCGTGTTCCCGCAGATCATCCTCGGCGGCCTGTTCATGCCGCGCGATCAGATGCCCGATGTGCTGCAGGCGATCAGCGACTGGCTGCCGCTGAGCCACGCGATCGACGCGGTCGCCGCGGTCGGTGCCGGCGACGAGGGGTGGGATCTGTACCGTCCGCTGCTCATCGTCGCGGCGTTCGGTGCGGGCGCGCTCGTGCTGGCATCCCTCACGCTGCGTCGCCGCACGCCGTAGCGCCGCGCCCTGTCGGGGCGGGCTGCCGGTCAGGCGTGGCGGCGGAGCTTGGCGGTGAGGGTGAGGAGCTGGTCGAGCTCTTCGTCGGTGAGCACCGACATGCGCTCGGCGATCGACTGTCCGTGCTTGGTGGCGAGCCGGCGGAAGCTGGTGAGCCCGTGCTCGGTGGCGCGCAGGAGGGCGCCGCGGCCGTCCTGCGGGTCAGGGCACTTGGTGACGAGCCCGCGCGCGACCATCCGGTCGACGAGGCGCGAGACACTCGGCTGGCTGATCAGCATGTTGGCCGTCACGTCGCGCAGTCGTGCGGAGTGCTCCTGACCGCGCACGACGGTCAGCAGCACGTCGTATTCGGCCTGGCTGAGGTCGCCTTGGATGAAGTCGACGCTGATCTCGCCGAGCACTTCGTGCTGCGCGCGGAAGAGGCTCTCCCAGGCGGCGATGGCCAGGCGGCGGTCGGTCATGGCGTCCACTTTATCCCGCCCCTAGGCTGGGGGATATGAGGCTGATCCGGGGATTCCTCGTCGCGTTCCTGCTCGCCGTGATCGCCTCTCTCGGTGGTGCTCAGGCGGCCTTCGCCGATGTCGACGACTTCGCCTTCGACGAGCTGACGGTGGACTACACGCTCACCCGCGCGGAGGACGGGACGAGCCGCCTGCACGTGGTCGAGCGGTTTGTGGCGAGGTTCCCCGACGTCGACCAGAATCGCGGCATCCGTCGTTCGATTCCCGCCTGGTACAACGGTCAGCCGCTGCGTCCGTCGCTCGTGTCGGTGACCGATGGCGACGGGCGTGCCCGCCCGGCGGAGACCGACGAGGAGGACGGCGTCTTCAGCGTCGTCTCGCGCGCCGACGACTATCTCCACGGCGCGCAGACGTTCGAGATCACGTATGACCTCGAGAACGTGACGTGGGACTTCCCCGACACGGGGCTCGAGTTCTATTGGGATGTCAACGGCGTCGATTGGCGGCAGCCGTTCGGGAGGATCGTGGCGCGGCTGCATCTCGATGCGGAGCTCGCGGACGCTGTCACGGGCGAATTCTCCTGCTACCAGGGGGCGCAGGACGCGAGCACGGCATGCACCTACCGGGTGACGGAGCCGGAGGAGGGCGGCGACGGCGTCGTGCTCATCGCGGTGGCGGATGCCGTGGGGCCTTACGAGACGCTGACCGTCGCCGTCGGGTTCGAGCAGGGGACGTTCGCCACGTTCGATTCGTCGTATCTGGCCTCGCCGCTCGGGTGGGCGCAGGGTGTCGCGGGTGTCGGTCTCGTCGGCGCGGGCGTCTTCGCGGTGCGCGCTCGCCGCACGGCGCTCGCCGATGAGCCGGGGCGGCCGACGATCATCGCGGAGTACACGCCGCCGCCGGGCATCGACGCGCTCGAGAGCGCGGTGCTCCTCGGGCGGTCGTCGAAGGCGATCGCCGCGGAGGTGCTGGAGCAGGCGGTGGTCGGGTCGATCCGCATCATCGAGGGTGAGCGAGGCCTGTTCGGTCGCGCGCCCCTCATTGCGGAGCTGGTGGATCGGTCGCGCGCCGACCACGACGGCCGCATGCTGCTCGATGCCCTCTTCCCCGCGGGCACGCCGGGGGAGCAGTACACGTTCGGGCGGCAGGACACCCGTCTGTCGACGAAGGCGCAGAAGATCCTGACGCGGGCGGAGAAGGAGCTGAAGCGTCGCGGGCTGCGACGAGATGTTCCCGCCGGTGCGCGGGCGTGGCCGGTGGTGACGACGGTGGTGGCGGCCGCGCTGGTGTTCTTCCTCGGGATCGCGGCGGTGGACAGCGGGGTGAACGCTGTCGTCCCGGTGGCTCTCATGGTGCTCGCGGGAGTCGTGTTCGGGTTCGTGATCGCCGCGGTCGCGCGGAAGCCGCTGTCGGCGAAGGGCGCGGAGGTGCGCGACCATCTGAAGGGGCTCGAGGAGTTCATCGCGTGGGCGGAGGCTGACCGCATCCGTATGCTGCAGTCGCCGGCGGGAGCCGAACGGGTGGCTGTCGATGTCGACGACCCGCGGCAGAAGCTCAAGCTGTACGAGACGCTTCTTCCGTATGCCGTGGTGTTCGGCCAGGAGAAGGAGTGGTCGAAGCAGCTCGCGGTGCTGTACTCCCAGACGGGTGCGGTCGGCCCGTACTGGTATGTCGGCACCGGTTCGTTCGACGCATCGGCCTTCTCGTCGAGCATCGGCTCGCTGTCCTCGGCCGCGACCTCTTCGTCCTCGACCTCGGGCGGTTCGAGTGGAGGCGGCAGCGCCGGCGGCGGAGGCGGCGGCGGTGGAGGCGGCGGGGTCTGACGGGCGACGCCGCGTTGCTCGCAGTGTCCCGCGCCGGTCACGCGCCACGTCGACCTCGCCGTGCGGTTCGCGCGGTTGGCGTGGTTCGCGCGGGCCGCGCGGTTCGCGGTTCGTCAGAAGGGCGCGTCGCATGTCCCTGTGTCGGCTTCGGGGTGGGGCGTGAAGGCGAGCGTGCGTGCGGGCAGGTCGGGGTAGACGCGCCCGGTCGGACTCGTCCACTCGAGCACTCCGTCTTCGCGTTGGCTCACCCGCCAGGCGGAGTTGTGTTTGAGGACGTGGTGCCTGCGGCACAGATGAGCGAGGTTGCGGATCTTCGTCGGACCGTCGTGCTCCCTCGCGATCGTGTGGTCGATGTCACATCGGTGTGTGGGCTGACGGCATCCCGGGAACCGGCAGTGCTCGTCGCGCACGCGGAGGGACCTGCGCAGCTGTTCGCTCGGACGGTACCGGTCGACCGCGAGCACGACACCGGTCACAGGATGCGTCAGCACGCGATCCCATCCCGTCGCGCCGCCTGCGAGGCGCCGGGCGGTGCGCGGGTCGATCGGTCCGCGGCCGACGAGCTGCGCGGGCTCCGCGGCGGCGTCGTCACCGCCCAGCAGGGTGAGCGCGGGAACCGTGATGGTCACGTGCGCGACGATCGCGTCTGCCTCTGCCGTCGACAGGTTGATCGCCTCGGGGGTCGCGTGGCCTGTGAGCAGGAGGTCGGCGAATGCGTCTGCCCGCACCTCGCCGATGGAGCGCGAGTCGCCGCTGTCGGCGGGCGCCTGGTCGGCACCGGCGGCACTGCTGGCACCGGCGGCACTGCCGGCACCGGCGGCGCTGCCGCCGAACAGGTCCTCTTCGCGCGCGCATGCGTCGGCGCCCTGCGACGCCGCGGTGCCCGGCGACCCGGCGTCGGGGCGCGAATCGGCGTCATTCCGCGATCCGGCCTCATGGCTCGACCCCGCGGCATCCACCTGCCGGGCGTCGATGCCGGCGCGGGCGAGCCGGGTGAGCCGGTCGTGGATGCCGTGGGCGAGCGGGGCGGGAAGAGTGGCGATGAGCTCTGCCATGCCGTCGTCGAGGTCGCGCACCGAGACGTCGCGCCGCGTCGCCGCCGATTGATGTCTCTCGGCGAGCGGCACCGGGTGGAGCCGCTGCGCGAGCAGGCGCACGGCCGGGCGGAGTCGTCCGGGGGTCTCGCGTGCCGCGATCTCGACCGCCGCGGACTCGTAGACGGCGCGCACGTCGTCATCGTCGATTGCGAGCCCGGCGTCGACGATCACCTGGGCGTGTGCGCGGTCGATCGTGCCCGATCCCAGCGCGGCGAAGGTCGCGGCGAAGCGGTGCACGAGGACGGCGGACGAATCGAGTCGCTGCTGAATCGTGCGGTCGGACGCGCGCACGGCTGCGGCGATCTGCGCTGCCATCGATCGGACGGGGATGTCGCGCGCGGCCGACCGCGACTCGCGTGACCCCTGCTCGCGCGCGACATCGAGCGCGGCGGACAGCAGCTGCGCCTCCCGCGCGTGGAGCGCTGAAAGCTCCCGGCGTGTGCGGGTGATCTCGTCGAGGAGTGACTCGATGCGACCGCGCTCGTCGTGCGACGTCAGCTCGGACGAAGGCCCGGCGTTCGGTCTCGTCGTGAGCAGTGCATCCGCTGTCATGCCGTCCATTATCGCAGGCGCCTCCGACATCGACCCCAGAACAGCCCAGGTCAGCGCCTATTTCTGTGGACAGTCGCGTCGCGCTTGGCGCTGGGGAGGAGGCCACGCGGCATGCGCGGGAGGGCCCGGATCCGAGGCAAGAGTAAGGGCCGGTCGGAGAGGCTTCCGACCGGCCCTTTTCCCTTGCACCAAGAGTGTCCTGCAATCACATGTCGGCAGCTGCCACAGCAAAACAACTACCGTGCGAGCACTCTATAACGACGAGATAACGGCCACAAGGGTTTCCGTTATCTTTCTGTGATTTCGTCGCTCGCTCGCTCGCTCGCTCGCTCGCTCGCCCGCCCGCTGGCCCGCTGGCCCGCTGGCCCGCTCGCTCGCCCGCGCCGGCTGGCGGAAGCGTCATGCCGCTCGAAGGATCGGCAGCCGCACGCCCTTCCCCTCACCGCGCCTCGACGAATCGCTGCAGGTGCTCCTCGGTGAGGGTCACGTCGCGGGCGCCGAGCGCGTCGTCGAGGTGCTCGACGCGGCTGGCCCCGACGATGGGCGACAGGCCTTGCGCGAGCAGCCATGCGAGCACGATCTGGTTGGGTGTGGCATCCAGTTCGCGGGAGATGTCGGCGAGCACGCGCAGCGTCCTGGTGGTGCCGGGGTGGTCGTAGGCGGGGTCGAACGGGCGGTCGCTTCGCACGTACGCGCCGTGGAGCAGCGGGGTGTAGCACCACACGGCGAGGCGTTCGGAGCGTGCGAAGTCGAGGTCGTCGTCGGTCAGCAGGCGGTGCCCCGCTTCGGGAATGGGCGTGTCGGGGCGCGGACGCACGAGCGAGTGCCGCAGCTGCAGCGCCGAGTATCCTTCCACGCTCTGCTGCGCGGCGAGGCTGCGGGCGCGCTCGACCCGCCATGCTGCGTGGTTCGCTGCGCCGACGCGGGCGGCTCGTCCGCGCGCCACTTCCGCCCCGAAGGCGGCGACGGTCTCGGCGAGTTCGACGGTGCGGTCCTCGGCGAGCTCTGCCCGGTGCCGGCGAAGGAAGTCCACTCGGTCGGAGGCATCGCCGTCACTGCGCAGAAGTGCCGTGAACTCCCTCAGGTCGGAAATGCCCAGCCCGGCTTCCCGCAGGCAGGTCACCAGTCCGATCCAGAAGAGATCGTCGTCGTCGTATGCGCGGTGACCGCCGGTCGTCCGGCGAATCGGCCCGATGAGCCCCTCCCTCTCGTAGTAGCGGAGCGTATCGAGGCTGACGCCCGCTCGCTCGGCGGCGGCGTTCGGCGTGAGTGTCTGCGGCATCCGGTCTTCCCTGCGTCTTCCGTGACAGTGCGGACGTGCCATTGTGCGGCTCGGTGGGCGCTCCGCGTCAAGACCCGGCCGGCTCGCGCGGGGGTCGGCGGAATGCCGGTGCGGATGCCGAGGTTCCACTCGGCATGACAACGATCGGAATCATCGGAGCAGGACACATCGGCTCGCAGCTGGCCCGCGCGTTCATCGGCATCGGCTACGACGTCGTGATCGCGAACTCGCGCGGCCCCGAGACGCTGGCCGACCTCGTCGAGGAGCTCGGTCCGAAGGCGCGCGCGGCGACGGTCGACGAGGTGGCTGAGCAGGGCGACGTCGTCGTCGTCACGGTGCCGTTGCACGCGTACCGCAGCATCCCCGTCAGGCCGCTCCTGGGCAAGATCGTGATCGATACGAACAACTACTACTGGGAGCGTGACGGTCATATCCCCGCTCTGGACGCCGGCATCGCGACGACGTCGGGCCTTCTGCAGGAGCACCTGGAGGGCGCGAAGGTCGTCAAGGCGTTCAACCACCTGTTCGCGAAGGACATCACGACCACCGGCTCGACTGCGGGAACGCCGGGACGCCGCGCGCTGGGAACGGCGTCTGACTACCCCGAGGCGATCGCGTTCGTCACGGAGCTGTACGACAGGCTCGGCTTCGACACCGTCTCGGTGGGGCCGCTGAGCGAGTCGTGGCGTCTCGAGCGCGACCGGCCGGCGTATGTGGCGCGACAGGATGCCGGCGAGCTGCGCGAGAACGTCGCCAAGGCGTTCCGCGTGCGTCCCGAAGACAACGCCTGATACGCGACGACGGCCGAGCGGCAGGGGGCGCCGCTCGGCCGTCGTCATCGCGGCATCCGGGGGAGATGCCGGTCAGGCTGGGAGTGGGGGACTCAGTACCAGCCGACCGAGGTCGAGTGGTCCCACGCGCCGCAGGGCGAGCCGTAGCGGCCGTCGATGTAGCCGAGGCCCCAGCGGATCTGCGTGGCGGCGCTGGTCTTCCAGTCGGCGCCGGCGCTGCCCATCTTGCTTCCGGGCAGGGCCTGGGGGATGCCGTAGGCGCCACTCGACGAGTTGTAGGCGCGGTAGTTCCAGCCAGACTCCTTCTGCCACAGCTTCTCGAGGCAGCTGAACTGACCGGAGCCCCAGCCGTAGCCGCCGAGCAGGGAGCGCGCGGTCGCCTTCGCGCCGGCGACGGAGTTGTCACCGGATGCCGCGGCCGACCCGCCCGATACACCCGAGCCGCCGGAGCCGCTCGAGCCGCTGTTCGATCCGCTCGAGGACTCCGCCGCCTCGCGGGCGGCGGCTTCACGTGCGGCCTTTTCCGCGGCGGCCTTCTCGGCGGCGGCCTTCTTCGCCGCCTTCTTGGCGGCGATGGCGGCGGCCTTCTTCTTCTCGGCGACGTCGAGGCGCTTCAGCAGGGAGGCTGTCTTCTTCTCGACGGCGGCGGTGTCGGCGGCGGCCGTCTCGGCGCTCACGGGGACGAGGAGCGTCGGCACCTGGGTGACCGTCTCGAGGATCTCGATGTGCTCTTCGAGGTCGCTCGTGTCGATCTTCTTCGGGCCCTTCACCTTGACGTCGGCCTCGGCGACCTTCTTCTCAGCGGCCGTGGCGTCGGCGACGGCGTCTTCGGCCGCGTCGATGGCATCCTCAGCCTCATCCACGACGTCCGTCAGCGGCTCCGTGGCGGCCAGTGCGAACTCGGCGCTGCGGAACGGGGCGATCGTCGCGTCGGCCGACGCGGCGGCGGCGCTCCACGCGGTCTGGCTCCCCTGAGCGGTGGGGGTATCCGCCGAGGGCGCCGTCTCATCCTGGGCGGCGTACGCCGCGGTCGACACTGCTCCCGCGAGCGTCAGGCCCGCTGCGATGGCGATGGCGGCTGTCATGGTCGAGTGGCGGGAGACAGGTCGGAACGTGCGCATGCGCAAATGGTGACTTTCGGTCGACTTCTCGCGGCTTCGGAGCGCGCGAGTGTGCCGTCGGGGGGACACAGGCCATCGAGTCTGCCTGTCGTTTCTGGACGAACCCTCCGCCCTTCCTGGACGCTGCGTGGGAGCGGTCCCTCTCCGCACCCCCGGAAGGAGATGTGGTCAGACCTCGGGGGAAAGTGGCTGTCGGGGCATCTGCGCGCGGTATAGAGTCCCATCTGCACGCGCCATGCCCTCCCCTCTCGCGCGTTGCGGAAGGAGCCGGAGTCATGGCCACTCAGAGCCCCGCCGCCGACATCATCGACGCGGTCGGCGGACCCTCCAACGTCGTCAGCCTCACGCACTGCGCCACGCGCCTGCGCTTCCAGCTGCACGACGGCGACAAGGTCGACAAGGACCAGGTCGAGACGATCCAAGGCGTCATGGGCGCCGTGCCGCAGGCGGGCGACCGATTCCAGGTCGTCATCGGCGGCGGCGTGCAGACCGTCTACAACGACATCATGGCGCTGCCGCAGATGGCGAACGTCGAAGCCCCGTCCGACGCGGAGGTCAAGGCGGCGCAGCGGGCCCGCGGCCCCCGCGGCAAGGTCGCGTGGCTCGACACGCTGTTCGAGTTCCTGTCCGACTCGTTCCGCCCCATCCTCGGCGCGCTCCTGGGCGCGTCCCTTTTCATCACGTTCATGGCGCTCGCCGCCACCCTCGGCTGGATCCCCGCGTGGAACGCGCCGGGCGTCACCCTCCCGCCGTCGTGGGCGTTCGTGAACCTGATGTGGCAGTGCGTGTTCATCTTCCTGCCGCTCATGGTCGCCTACAACGCGTCCAACAAGATCGGCGCCGACCCGTGGGTGGGCTTCGCGATCATGGCCGTCGTCATGCTCCCCGGCTTCGCAGGCCTCGGCGCGAGCGACCAGGCGCGCGAGATCACCTTCCTCGGCTCCGACATCACGGTCGTCGACGTGTGGGGCCTGCCGCTCACGATCTTCGACTACAGCTCTCAGGTGTTCCCGCCGCTGCTGATGGCGGCCGTGCTGGGTCTGGTCTACAAGGGACTCAAGAAGGTCATCCCCGACAACCTCCAGCTGATCTTCGTGCCCTTCCTCGCGATGCTCGTCATGATCCCGGTCACCGCGTTCCTCCTCGGCCCCATCGGCGTCTACGTCGGCGCCGCCCTGGCCAACGCCCTGAGCGCGATCAACTCGTTCTCGCCGTTCATCTTCGCGATCGTCATCCCTCTGGCCTACCCGTTCATGGTGCCGCTGGGACTGCACTGGCCGATCAACGCGATCATGCTCCTGAACATCCAGACGCTCGGCTACGACTTCATCCAGGGCCCCATGGGCGCATGGAACTTCGCCTGCTTCGGCGCGACCGCCGGCGTGCTGCTCCTCGCCTGGCGAGAGAAGGACAAGCAGATGAAGCAGACCGCGACCGGCGCCCTCGCAGCGGGCCTGCTCGGTGGCATCTCGGAGCCGTCGCTGTACGGCATCCACCTGCGATTCAAGCGGATCTACCCGCGGATGCTGGTGGGCTGCCTCACGGGCGGCCTGGTGATCGGCATCGGCAGCCTCCTGCTGGGCCTCGAGAACGGCATCACGACCAACGCGTTCGTGTTCACGTCGCTGCTCACGATCCCCGCGTTCGAGCCGATCGGCCTGTACGCCGTGGCCGTGCTCTCGGCGTTCGTCGTCGCGATGCTCCTCATCGTCCTCGGCGGCTACAAAGACCCCGAGCCCGTCGCCGCCGGTGACGCCGCCGCGGTCGCCGCGACCGGGGCGGAGCCGATCGTCGGCGCGCACGCCGCCACCGAGGCGTCGGTGAGCGACGTCGCGGGAGGCGGAGCGCTCGAAGGGACCGCCGCTCCCGTCGCGACCGCGGTGGCGACCGCCGGGGCCGAGACGCCCGCCGAGGCCGCCGCGTCCGAGGGCCTCGAACTGGCGCAGGTGATGTCGCCCCTGGCCGGCACCGCCGTCGACATCGCGCAGGTGCCCGATCCCGTCTTCGCCGGCGGTGTCATGGGTCCGGGTGTCGCGATCGAGCCCACGGGCGACACGGTGTACGCGCCCGGCGCCGGCACCGTCGTCGCCGCGCAGCCCACGGG